>Ga0265340_10000258_pt1 | contig 27510 bp, 28 predicted proteins | sample 4CB225metaG_FD_202082 | JGI IMG/M metagenome (GOLD analysis project Ga0265340, IMG submission 202082) | Rhizosphere microbial communities from Carex aquatilis grown in University of Washington, Seatle, WA, United States - 4-CB2-25 metaG | ecosystem: Host-associated > Plants > Roots >...
CGGGAGTGATTTGTCTGAGTATTTTTTGTAAGGTGGAGGCGGAACAGGAGCGGGGCGGACGGCGGGAAGGCCATCATCAAGCTCTGGGGGAACATCATCGAGCAACATCGCCGGGAGGGAAAAGTGGACGATTTCACATCGCGCAACGCAGGGGTTAGTCGCCGCCGTGCCTTGATGGGGGTCGCCTTGGCGGGCGCGCTGCCCGCGCTATCGGGCCCGGCGCAGGCCTATCCGGCCACGGATGGTCCGGGCGATGGCCCGCGCGGTTGCGCCACGCCGCGTTCGGCGGTCGTGAAGACGCAATACGGCAAGGTCCGCGGCTACGTCGCCGGCGACGTCTTCCATTTCAAGGGGATACCCTATGGCGCCGACACCGGCGGCGAGAATCGCTGGCTGCCTGCCAAGCCGCCGAAGCCTTGGGACAATGAATATCCGGCGCTGGCTTACGGCGCCAACTGCCCGCAGACGCTGCACGATCTGCGCGCCATCGAGCACACCTTCCTGCAACAGTGGACCGACGGGTTTACCGGCGAGGATATGCTGAAGCTGAACATCTGGACGCCGTCGCTTTCGGGCAGCCGTCCGGTGATGGTGTATTTCCACGGCGGCGGTTTCAGTTTCGGTTCGTCCTATGAATTGGCCTCGCATGACGGCGCGCAAATGGCGCGCAACCACGATGTCGTGCAGGTTTCGGTGAATCATCGCCTGAACGTGCTGGGCTTCCTCGACCTCGCCGAACTGGGCGGCAAGGCTTATGAGGATTCCGTCAACGTCAGCATGACCGACCTCGTCTTTGCGCTTGAGTGGGTGCGCGACAATATCGCGGCATTCGGCGGCAACCCCGACAAGGTCCTGATCTACGGCCAGTCCGGCGGCGGCTCGAAAGTGACGACGCTGATGGGCATGCCTTCGGCTAAGGGCCTGTTTCACCGCGCCATCGTTCAATCGGGCGGCGGCGGCAATTCGCCCAGCGCCGAGCAATCGCGCGATTTCTCGCGGCGGCTGCTCAAGGAGGTGGGCAATCCGGATCTCGCCACGCTGCAAAAGATGGATTGGCAGCGGCTGTTCGACGCCGGCAACAAGGTCGCCGAGAGCATCAACGGTCCGTTCAAATTCGACATGATGGCCTTCGTGCGCATGTTCGACACCGCGCGCGTCGGTTGGGGGCCGACGTTGGACGGCCGCTTGATCAACGTCCGTTCGTTCCACGACGTGGGGCCGGATGTTTCAAAGAGCGTCCCGATGATGATCGGCAATGTCAGCGAGGAAGGCATGCGCTTCAGCGACAATCCGACCGAGGCCGAATGGCGGGCGCGGCTGACCAAGTCGCTCGGTGAGGAGAAGGGCAATAAGCTGGCGGATGCGATGAAAGCCGCCCATCCCGAAAAGGCAATCCGCACGCTCTCTTACGGCATCGGCGGGCTCGGCGTGCGCAACAATGTGCAGAAGATGGTGAAGCTGAAATACGAACAGCACGGCGCGCCGGTGTATCAGTACCTGTTCCAATGGCAGTCGCCGCAATTGGACGGTGTGGCGGGCGCTTGGCACACGGCCGAGCTAGCCTTCTGCTTCGACAACACAAATCGCTGCGCGATGGGCACCGGCGACACGCCCGAAGCGCGTGCGCTGGCGACTAAGATGGCCGGCGCATGGGCCGGCTTTGCCCGCACCGGCGATCCCGGCCTCGGCTGGACTCCAAGCGATCCGGACAAGTGCCAAACGATGGTGTTCGACAATCGCTGCCGCATGGAAAACGATCCCGAGGGAGCCGTGCGGCGAATCTTGCTGAGCTGAGAAACGGCGCCCCGGACGATTTCACAATCACTCGCCGGCCTCGCGGACACGAGGTCGGCGATGTTGTTCTGATCCCACGATGGTCGCGAGCATTCTCTTTGCTTGGCCCTGGCACGAACGGCATCGCCGCAGGCGCGGAGAAATGTCCACCTTGCATCAGTTGCGGTCAATTCGGCGGTCCAAAGTCTGGAATAATTAGACATCCAACAAACGAATCGGCCTAAACCTACCTGCCAGTCTCCGCGGCTAATTGTTCGTGGACCCTGCGAGAGATTCTGTGGCAGGCCTGTAGGGAAGACTCGGAGCGGGAACGCCGATGCCGATGTGGTTTGATGCCCTGATGCCGAAGGAAGAGAGATTTTACGATCTCTTCAACCGGCATGCGCGCACGATTGTCGAGGGCTCGCAGGCTCTCGCCGCCCTGCTCAAAGGCGGTGCGTCTGTTTCCGACGCCTGCCACACCGTGATGGACTATGAGAACCAGGCCGATACGATCACGCGTGACGTCCTGATCCTGACCCGGCGGTCCTTCATCACACCGTTCGATCGCAGCGACATCAAGCAGCTAATTAGCTCGCTGGACGATTCGATCGACCAGATGCAGAAGACCGCCAAGGCAATTCTGCTCTTCGAAGTGGGAACCTTTGAACCGCCGATGGCCGACATGGGCGGCATCATTGTCGAGGCTGCGAAGCTGACCGCCGACGCTGTTGCTCTTCTCGGGGTATTTCGTCAGCAGGCGACGAAGCTGAACGGGATTACGGAACAGATCATCCATCTCGAGGAACGCGCGGACGGGCTCCATAATCTGGGCATCAGAGCGCTGTACATGAAGTTCCGCGATGGCAACGCGATGGATTTCATCGTCGGCACCGAGATCTATGACCATCTGGAAAAGGTGATGGACCGCTTCGAAGACGTGGCCAATTGCATAAGCGGCATTGTCATAGAACAAGCGTAGTCGGGAGCGTTGTCATTGATCGAGCCGCTGCTGATTATGCTGGTCGTCATAGCGCTGCTATTCGACTTCTTTAATGGCATGAACGACGCGGCGAATTCGATCGCCACCATCGTCTCGACCCGTGTGTTGGCGCCCCGTTATGCCGTGTTCTGGGCGGCGTTCTTCAATTTTGTGGCGTTCCTGGTGTTCGGCCAGCATGTGGCCAGGACGGTAGGCACCGGCATCGTGACCCCCAACATCATCACCGACCAAGTCATCTTTGGTGCGCTGTTGGGCGCGATCAGTTGGCAGGTGATTACCTGGCGCGTCGGCATTCCGTCGTCGAGTTCCCATGCGCTGATCGGCGGCCTCGTCGGTTCTGGCGTCGCCCATGCGGGCTGGCATGTCATCATGTGGAAAGGGCTGGGCGGAACCATCAGCGCGATATTTTTGTCGCCGTCCTTTGGAATGGTGTTGGCCCTGCTGTTGGTGCTCCTGGTGTCCTGGGGGTGCCGGCGATTGTCGCCCGCGCGGGTCGACGGCATCTTCCGCAAGGTCCAGTTCATCTCGGCATCGGCGCTGTCAATCGGCCACGGCGGCAACGACGCCCAGAAGACGATGGGCATCATCACGGCACTCCTTTTCGCACACGGCGTGATGAAGGGAAGCTTCTACGTCCCCTTGTGGGTCATTCTGAGCTGCCAAGCGGCAATTGCGTTCGGCACGCTGTGCGGCGGCTGGCGGATCGTGCGGACAATGGGTTCGAGGATCACGCGGCTGTCACCGTTCCAAGGGGTGTGTGCAGAGACGGCGGGGGCCTCCATGCTTTTCCTGGCGACAGGTCTCGGCATTCCCGTCTCGACGACGCACACAATTACAGGCGCGATTGTGGGAGTAGGGGCGGCCAGACGGACGTCGGCGGTCCGTTGGAATGTTGCTAAAGACATTGTTATCGCTTGGGTCATTACAATGCCCGCGGCTGGTGCCATTGGGGCCGCCTTTTACTATTTATTCGGGTTTGTGGCGTGAAAGCGAGCGTAACTTCTTCACCGGTAGCGGCAAGCAGAAGGACAACCGGCATCCAGTATGCCGCGTTGCCTTATCGCTTGGTTGGCGAAACCGTCGAAATTCTCCTCGTAACATCGCTGCGGACACATCGTTGGATCATCCCCAAGGGTTGGCCAATGGAAGGACAACAGCCGTCTGTTTGCGCGGCGCGCGAAGCGCAGGAAGAAGCTGGCGTCAGCGGTGAAATAGAGGCGACTGAGATCGGCCAGTATCGTTATTTCAAACAGGTCAAGGGCAACGTCAGCGTTCCGTGCAAGGTGGACGTCTTTGCCTTGAAGGTCACGCGGGAACGCAAGACATGGCCTGAGAAAGTCGGGCGCGTGCGCCGCTGGTGCACGCTCGCGGAGGCCGCCGACGCCGTCGAGGAACCGCAACTGCGACTCCTGATCCTAAAATTCGCCGCGCGGATGTCCGCCGCAAAGCGGCACTAACGTCAGAACGTCGTGCGCGTTTGGCCGCACCGCTTGGCCCGTCGTCGATTTCCGCAATCGGCGCAATCCGGACATTCCCGTTCGCCCGCCCGGCGCTATCGAGGACCACGTGTCCGCTTTGCGTCAATAGTCGCCGTTCCGCGAACGGCTATTCGCGCGGGCATCCGGCAGCGGATACTCGAACAAAATTGGCTGGCGTCAGCCGAATGGTACGTGGTTTCGTGTCACCGAACGTTTCGATTGTAATGGTTCCCGAGAATGTGGCGGGATGGTATTCGCCTTTTGGGTTTCCACGCGGGAGAGGTTGATACTCTTCCACGATCACGAGGAATGTCACTTTTCCAAGCTCGGGTCCGTTGAGAAGTGAGCCAAAGGTGTCTCCTTCCCCCGCCAACACACCCTCGGGATCGGAGTCCTTGCCAGCCGTAATCCTCCACGCGGGAGGAATGTGACAGGTGGCGAGAGGCAGTACGCCCCAAGTTTTCACCCTGAAATTGCTGACGACCCAATTGGCGGGGAGCGATACGCCTTGGATCGACAACAGTTCCGTCTTTTGTCCGATTTCGCCTTTGGCCTGTGCACCCGCAGCAATCAAAAATGCTGACACTATCGCAAACAAGAAAAGCCGCATCTGAGGCCCCCACGTTTTCACCTCACTATATCCTGCGAAAGCGGAGAGCGGCGAATGGCAAGTTTTGGCGCAATCCTGACATTCCCGCTCCCGCTCGTCCGGCGCTATCGAGGACCACATGTCCGCTTTGCGCCATTAGTGCGCGTCCATGTGGATGCTCGCTGTGGTAAACTTCGGCCAAAATCAGAGGGGGAATCCGATGAGAAGGGCGATCTTGGTGGCCGTAGCTGTGGCGGTCTTATGCAGTGGGTTGGCGCACGCGGAGTCGACATCCATCACCAAGATCGAGGCTCGCTCGCTCCCTCCCGGCGTCGTGCTGCACCGCGTCCTCGATCAGTTCGCTGACGTCATCATCTTGCCTGAACAGATTAAGCCTTCCGTGCGCCCAAAGCACCCGCTAACCGACATGTATTACGCCACACGACCGCGCGGCACGTACTTCCACGACCTATGCCAAGCGGATCAGGTCAAGTTCGACTTTGATCCGGTCGGCAAGGCGGATGACAACGCTGATGCGCCCATGAAGGTCTCAGGTATCAGCGTGCGCAACACGTTCCGATTTCTGGCAGCGCCCTCTGGATCCAGCAGCACCCAGACCATGTCGTCGGCTGAACGCAAGGAGTTGAAGGAGCGTTGCGCGAAGCTCGATCCGGAGGCAGGCTTTTTTGACGCTGACAGCGACGAAGTCGCGGAAGAAGGAGGTTTACTGCTGCAAGCTGTTCTACGGGACACGGCCAACGGCGCGACGCCGCCTTCCTATGAGTGTGATGGTTACACCCCGAAGGAATGCGCGGATATCGTGAAGCAGGCCGCCCTCGACAAGCTGATGTTCGTCAAGCGCTGCGCGAACTACACGGGCGACGAACGTTGCACGGAGATTTGGGCGCAGTTTGTTGGCCTGACCGTGCTTTCGACCGGATATGGCGATACCCTTAAAGTGGTCCGTGTGAAGGTTAGCGAAGTCGTCACGACAGGTGATGAACGGGAAGATTGACGTTGGCAGGACGGCTCGATGCGAAGGTTCGCTTCTGGCGCAACCCGGACATTCCCGATGTCACCCGCGGAATACCGATGAACCGCCGCGTTGATCCGTAAACGGATTACTTTTCATTCCTGCAAAAATATTTTCCGCCGCACGTCTTGAACTCCTGGAATTCATTCCTACATAGACACGCATGGGCTTGCCCGGTGGAGAATCGGGCCTGTCCGCCGGAGAGCAATTCTGTTGCCGACTTGGTGTAACGAAAATGCAGGTTGAGCAGCGTCAAAGTGCAAGGCGATTTGGATTTTGTGTCAAAGTGTTAGAGCGAAAATGCCCTATTTGAATTGCAGTTTGGAGAAACCAGGGGGAGAGGGGGCCGAGCAAAAACGAGGAACAATTATCTTGCCGAAGGACCACTCGCTATTCGCTTTTCCCGTTCAGCCCGCGCGCCACGAAATGCGGATTGGCGAACTTGGCCTCCGCCTTGCCGTAGGTGAACGGCTTGCCGTCGAGCGTCGTCAGGCTGCCGCCCGCCGCCGCCAGGATCGCGTGACCCGCCGCGGTGTCCCACTCCATGGTGCGGCCGTGGCGCGGATAGATGTCGGCTTCGCCCGCCGCCACCAAACAGAATTTCAGCGACGAGCCCGCCACCACGAAGGCCGATACCGGATAATGGGCGAGATACTCCTCGGTCTTCTGGTCGTTGTGCGAGCGGCTGATCGCGGCGACCAACCCTGCGCTGCCCGGCGCGCGCGCATGGATTTGCCGCGCTTCGGCGAAGTCGGGCGCGCCGCCCGGCGGAGCGAACGCTTCGTAGGCGCCCGCCAGCACCTCGCCGAAGAACATGCGGTCCTTGGCCGGCGCATAGACCACGCCGCGCACCGGCTTGCCGTCGTTGATCTCGGCGATGTTGACCGTGAATTCGCCGTTGCGGCTGATGAACTCCTTGGTGCCGTCGAGCGGATCGACCAGGAAGAATTTATGGCCGATCTTGGGAATGCGCCCCGCCGCGACTTCTTCCTCCGCGATGATCGGAACGCCGGGCGCCAGCGTGGCCAGCCGCTTGAGGATGAACTGCTCGCTCGCCCGATCGGCTTCGGTCACCGGAGAATGGTCCGCCTTGCGCTCGGCGACGATCTCCCTGGTGTAATGCTCGAGTACGATCTTGCCCGCGTCATAGGCGATCATCGCCAGCGCCCTGAGCATGGGCGAGGTCGCATGGGCGTGGATCGTATCGGTCATGACTGCCCCGGAATCGCGGCGTCAGTATGCACGAGCCGCTTGCCCGATTGTCCGAAATCGACCGCTGCGCGATGTCTCACCGCCGATAGCTCCTGGCGTTGCGCCCGCCTTAAGCATTCCTTAAGAGGCAAGGTTGACGATAACCACAAGCCCGTCCCGCGTCACAGCCCGGAGCCGCGAAGCTTATGAACGACCTTGAATTCTCTGCCTTTTTGGTCAGCCGCGTGTGCCACGATCTGGTCGGACCGCTAGGGGCCGTGGTCAACGGGCTGGAAGTCCTGGAAGACGAGCGCGACGCCGCCATGCGCGCCGATGCGCTCAAGATCGTGAACTCCAGCGCGACCCAGGCTCTGGCGCGGCTGCAATTCCTGCGCATCGCGTTCGGCGCGGCAGGCTCAGCCGGGGCGGAACTGGATCTGGGCGAGATCTCCCGTCTGGTGGCCGGGCTGCTGAACGGCAGCAAGGTGGCGTTGCATTGGGAGGCTCCGAGCGTGAATTGGCCCAAGGATTGGGCCAAATTGGCGATGAATACCGTGTTGATTGCGAACGATTGCCTGCCGCGCGGCGGCACGCTCAGGATCGAAACCAGCAACGACCCGGGCGTCATCGGCTTCAAGATGGTCGCCACCGGCCAGGGCGCACGCATCACCGCCGAGGTCGAGCGGGCGCTGCGCGGCGAAACCGGCGATGAGCAGGCGTATGACGCGCGCGCCATCCAGCCCTATCTCACCCATAAACTGGCCAAAAAGCTGAACGCCGGGCTGACGGTGGCCGCGCGCGAAGGCCAGGTCGAGCTGGCTGCCGGTTAATTGAAAATCATTTGCGTAAATCGGTCATTTACTTTCAGTGGGTAGGCTGCCGCCTTGATTCTCGGATCGGGCCGCGGTCTCGCCATGAAGCATTGTCTCGTCGTCGACGACAGCCGCGTCATTCGCAAAGTGGCGTGTCGCATCCTCGAGGACCTCTTGTTTGAAACCGAAGAGGCGGAAGACGGCGCGGCCGCGCTGTTGGCCTGCCGGCGCAAGATGCCCGACGTGATCCTGCTCGACGGACAGATGCCGAACATGGACGGCGTTGCCTTCCTGCGCAAATTGCGCGACGAGCGCGAAGGCGATCGTCCGGTCGTGGTGTTCTGCACCACCGAGAACGACGTGACCAACATCACCGAAGCGCTCGCCGCGGGCGCTGACGAGTACATGATGAAGCCGTTCGACCGCCCCATCCTCGAGGCGAAGTTCGCCGAAGCGGGTTTGGTGTGAAGGCGCCCGCCGCGATCAGCCAGAAGGATTTCGCCTTTCTGGCGGAGCTGCTGCGCCGCCGCTCGGGATTGTTGCTGCCGCAGCAGAAGGCGCATCTGGTCGAGGGCAGGCTGGCGCCGGTCATGCGGCGCTTCGGATTCAAGGATTGCGGCGCACTGATGCGCGAGCTGCGTCACGGCGATGAAACGCTCGCCGCCGCGGTGACCGAGGCGATGACCACCAACGATTCCGCCTTCTTCCGCGACCGCAAGACGTTCGACGAGTTCCGCGACATCGTCCTGCCGGACCTCTTGGATCGCCGCGCCTCCCAAAAGCGGCTGAGAATTTGGTGCGCGGCATGCGCCGCCGGTCAGGAACCCTACTCGGTCGCCATGATCCTTGACGATCACCGGCTCCTCGCCCAAGGCTGGACGATCGATCTCATCGCCACCGATCTTAATTCCCAGATGATCGCGCGCGCGGAAGAGGGGCTCTATTCGCAGTTCGAGGTGCAGTGCGGCCTGCCGATCCGCAGGCTGGTGCGCAATTTCACCCAGGAAGACAGCAATTGGCGCATCTCGAAGAAGTTGCGCCACATGGTGACGTTCCGCACATTCAATCTGCTCGATTCCTATGGCTGGCTGATGGAGATGGACGTCGTCTTCTGCCGCAACGTGTTGATGTATTTCGACCACAAGACCCGCGCCAACGTGATCGAACGAGTTGCCGATACGCTGGCGCCCGACGGCGCGCTGCTTGTCGGTCCGGCCGAGTCGGTTTCGGACCTGACCGCCGACTTCGTGCGGACCGACAATGCGCCCGGCCTCTATTATCGCTTCAAGCATCTGCCGCGCATGCTGCGCCGCGCCGTGGGGTAAGCGAGACTGCTCGCCGTTACAGCCGCGCCGCCACGCCCGCAGTGAACGCGCGCCCCGATGCACCGTACCCGGCCACCGGCTCCGAGCGATCGTCGAACAAATTCTCGACTCGCCCGAACAATTCGAACCGGTCATTCAATTTGTATGACCCGAACAGCTTGACCTGCGTCGCGCCGGACAGCGCCGTGAAGTGAGCGGCATCGTCGAAGCGTTTGCCGATGTAATCCGCCGCGATGCCAAGCGTCAGCTCGGCATCGGGCCGCCAGGTCGCGACCGCGTTGGCGGAATCGTGCGGCCGGCGCGCCAGCTGAAGCCCTGTCGCGCGGTCGACATCCGACAGGTTGGTGTAGTTCGCCGAGATCTCCAGCGTCTCGCTCAGCCGTGCGGAAAGCGCCGCTTCCACGCCGCTCGCGCGCGAACGGTCGACATTGTAGTAATAACCGCCTTGCTCGGCGCGTAACGCGCAGGCTGGCGAAACCACGCCATAGCACGAGAAGAAATCGATCTGGCCAGCCGTGCGCCGCTCGAAATAGGTCAGCGAGGCGCTGAGCCGCCCGTCCCACATTGTTTGATCGATGCCGGCCTCCCACCCCTTGGCGATCTCCGGCTTCAGCGCCGCGAGCGGATTGGAATATTGCGAGAAGAGTTCGTAGAGACTCGGCGCTTTGAAGCCGTCACCATAATTGGCGCGCAGCGTGGTCGCCGTCAGAACCTGCCAGGCGCCGGAGAGCTTCACGGAATTGTGTCCGCCGAATTCGCGGTCGTCGTCGTGGCGCACTCCGCCGGTGAGCGTTACGCCTTCGACCGGCTTTGCTTGCCATTGCGCGTCATAGCCGTTGATACGGTCGCTGCCTTTGGTGGGCGCCGGGTCGTAGATGCTTTGGGTCGTAAGGGTCCGCGTTTCGCTTTCCGCGCCGAACACGAATTCGCCGGCCCAATCAAACACGCCTTGATATTCGAACCGCGTCGCGCCGCCTTTGGCGAAGAAATCTTCCGCTGGCGTCAACGTGGGGTCGAACTCCTTGCGGTCGCTGTCGCTGCGCTGAACCGCGAAGCGATTGGTGAAGCGGCCGTCCAACAGCGAAACGTTGACGCCGCCGTACGCGGCCAGCAGCGCATCCTTTCCGTATTCGTGCGTATCCTGAAAGGTGTAATCCGGCGGCGGATAGCCGTCGAAGCTGTCGCGCGCCTTCGTGTAGTAGAGCCGAGCGTCGAGGCTGACGGATTCGGCAACATGCCAGCGCAGGTTCCCCGTAGCGCCGAAATGGTGATAGCCGTCGGGCTCGGTGTTGCCGTTCCGCGCGTCCGCTGCGGACACACCGTCGGTTGAATAATAATTGGCCGCCGCGCCATATTCGATCGAATCCACCGTGCCGTTCGCCGCGAGATTGAAATGGGCGGTCCCCATCGAACCGGCTTCGGCCCGCGCGTCGAGGGCGAATGGCGTATCGCCGCCGCGCTTGGTGATGAGGTTCACCACTCCGCCAATGGCGTCGCTGCCATAGAGCGTCGATTGCGGCCCGCGCAGCACCTCGATGCGGTCGATGCCGTTCGCCAGCACGTCGCCAAGGATCGTATAGCCGGTTGTCGAGCTCGGATCGTTGATCCGCACGCCGTCCACCAGCACCAGCGTTTGCCCGGCTTCCGCACCGCGCATCAGAATGATGGTCGGCTGGCCGACGCCGCCGTTGCGCACAACGATGAGTCCGGGCGTCTCAGCGAGCGCGTCGCTAACGATATCGATTTGTCGGGTATCAATGTCCTCACCGGTCACGACCGACATCGATGCCCCGGTCACTTCCAGAGGTTGGGGCGTACGCGTGGCGGTCACCACGACCGTCTCCGTACCGCTTGCGAAGGCGGGTGACAGCAAGGCGATGAAAGCGACGGACGAAAATAGAATGGACTTTTGCATGGCGTTCTCCTGGTGTGAGCCAAGAGCCGGCACGCGGCTGACCGTTGTGCGATTTTCGGAGCGAACGAACATTTTGGTCCCCGCGGCGACGACTCCACTGTGTCGTCGCGACGGTTTCCCCCGCAGCTCCCGGCGCACCCCGGCCGGAAACAGGACGACGGCGCAAGGCAGGTCTCCTGGCTACCGGGTCGTCGTCTGCGTCCGCCTTCCCAAGGCTTACGCCTCAGTGGCACTTGGACGCTTTCTCGCCGGTCTCAGTTGCGGGGGCAGCCGCGGTATTGCACCGCGTTCCCTAAACCTCACGCGTGACGAGAGCTAAGCGTGCCTTGGCCCCGTGGTCAACCGGACACTATAGGCGTCCGAAAATGGCCAGACGGGCGGCGCGCTTTGCGGCATAGTCGATGAATGGAAATGCCCTCGCACGACGTCTGCTACCGCGCGCTTGCCACACGCGACATCCGATTCGACGGACGGCTGTTCGTCGGCATCAAGACGACGGGCATTTATTGCCGTCCGATCTGCCCGGCGCGGTCCGCCAAGTCGCAGAACTGCGTGTTCTTTTCGAGCGCCGCCGCTGCGCAGAGCGCCGGCTTCCGCCCCTGTCTGCGTTGCCGGCCTGAGATTTCGCCCGACGCGGCGGCGTGGCGGGGAACGTCCAACACTGTATCGCGCGCCTTGTCGCTGATCGCGGAGGGCGGTTTTGACGGCGATGAGAGCGTCGGTGCGCTGGCCGCGCGGCTGGGAGTCGGCGAGCGCCAGTTGCGACGGCTGTTCGACAAGCATCTGGGCGCGCCGCCCATCGCCGTCGCGCTGACGCGCCGCATTTTATTCGCCAAGCAGCTGATCCAGGACAGCGAACTAAAGATGAGCGCCATCGCGGAGGCGGCCGGTTTTGGCAGCGTGCGGCGCTTCAACGATGCGTTCCGCAAACTCTATGGTCGCGCGCCGCGCGAACTTCGAGTACGCAGGGCGGTCGACAATTCCTCGATCCGCGTGCGGCTGGGCTATCGCCCGCCTTACGATTGGGACGCGATGATTGCTTTTCTGGGCGTGCGCGCCGTCGAAGGCGTCGAACGCGTCGAATCGGATCTTTACGCCAGGACGATCGAAATCGGCGGCGAATTCGGCAGCATTAGGGTTTCGCCCGGCCGCGGCACGCTCGACGCGGCGATTCGCTTTCCCAATGTGCGCGCGCTGCTCGGGATTGTCGCGCGCTTGCGCCGGCTGTTCGATCTCGATGCCGATGTGGAAACCATCGGCGCGCATCTCTCCGCCGACGCCGCGCTCAAGCCGCTGATTGCCAAGCGGCCGGGCCTGCGCACGCCCGGCGGCTGGGACGGTTTCGAACTCGCCGTGCGCGCGATTCTCGGTCAGCAGGTCAGCGTGACCGCCGCCCGCAAGCTCGCGGGCCGGTTGGTCGCGCGCACGTCGCCGGTGCTTTCGCCCGACGTTACCGGCGATGAGCGGCTGACCATGATCTTCCCGGCGGCCGCGCGCGCCGCCGGGGCCGATCTTTCGACGATGGGCATGCCCGCAGCGCGCATCGCCGCGCTGCAATCCTTGGCAAGAACCGCTGCCGGCGATCCGACGTTGCTCGATCCCATCGGCACTTATGAGGAAGCGGTGGAGCGTCTTTTGACGCTGCCGGGCTTTGGTCCCTGGACGGCGCAATATTGGGCATTGCGCGCGCTGCGCGACAGCGATGCGTTTCCCGCCGCCGATGTCGCGCTGCTGCGCAGTCCGGTCGTGGCGAGCCAAGGCAAGCGGCCGACACCAAAAGCGCTTCTCGCCCGCGCCGAGGCCTGGCGGCCGTGGCGCGCTTATGCGGCGCAGCATCTGTGGGCCCACGACGGAGAACAAGCCGCTGGCTGAACCGCTGCGCCTTCTGACCGACCGCTTCTCGACGCCCATCGGCATGGCGCTCATCGCCTGCGACGAGGAGGGCCGCCTGCGTCTGTTCGATTGGACTGATCAGGAAGACCGTTGGGTGCCGATGCTGCGGGCGCGCTACGGCGAGGTGAAGCTTGTTCCGCAACGCGACCCGAACGGGCACACAAGCGCGCTCGAGGGCTATATGGAAGGCGACGTGCATGGCATCGACGCCTTGCCCGTGGCCTTCGCCGGTACCGCGTTCCAGAACAAGGTCTGGCAGGCATTGCGAACCATTCCTGCCGGCGAAACGCTGAGCTATGGCAGGCTTGCCGAGCGGATCAGCGTGCCCAAGGCCGTGCGCGCCGTGGGTCTCGCCAACGGCGCGAACCCTGTGGGTGTCGTCGTACCGTGTCATCGTGTCATCGGTAGCGACGGCTCGCTGACCGGCTATGGTGGCGGACTGGAACGCAAACGCTGGCTCTTGGCGCACGAGGCGCGCCACGCCGGTAGCGGGCTGTTTCGCTGAGAGGTTCTCACATGAATTCCAACGACGCGCGGTTCCGCGCGCTGCACACCGGTCCCAAGCTTTTGATTCTGCCCAATGCCTGGGACGCGGGAAGCGCCCGGGTGATCGAGAGTGCGGGCGCCAAGGCAATCGCCACATCGAGCGCCGCCGTAGCGTGGGCCCGGGGCTACCCGGACGGCCAGTTGTTGCCGTTCGAGAGCTTGCTGGCGACGCTCGGCGAGATTGTGCGGATCGTTCGCATTCCGGTGTCCGCCGACATCGAGTCGGGTTATGCCCCGACCGTGGCGGCGATCGACGACAGGATCGCCCGCGTGGTCGATGCCGGGGCGGTCGGCGTCAATATCGAGGACGGCACCGAGCCTACCGACTTGCTATGCGCGAAGATCGAACGGGCCAAGACCGTTGCCGCGCGCGCCGGCGTCGATCTGTGGATCAATGCCCGCGTCGATGTCTATATCCGAAAACAGGCCTCGGGCGAGGCGGCGTTCGAGGAGACCGTGCGGCGCGCGGCACTCTATCGCGAGGCCGGTGCGGATTCGATCTTCGTGCCGGCGCTGGTCGACGGCGACACGATCGCGCATATGATTCCGCGCATCGCGCTGCCCTTCAACGCCTTGGCCTGGCCCGGGCTGCCGGACGCCGCCTGGCTCGAGAGCTTCGGCGTGCGCCGCTTGAGCGCCGGGGCGGGCCTGGGCAAAGCGTCGCTTGACCGGACTTTCAGGTTGGCGAATGCGTTCCTTGCAGACGGCCGCGTTGAGGCGCTCAACGACCCGCCTGCCATATTGCCCCGCATTAATGATTTGATGCACCGCGGTTGAATTGCCTGTCGCAGACCGGCATCAAATCGCGCATAAGATGACCGGCTCGAATCGGACTGGGCTCGAACGGCATGGCAAAGAACCCCGTGTTCTGGGACGGGTTGCGCCTAATCCTGTGGGCGGCGATCGCCGGCGCGCTCGTGGGTGCTGGCGTGTTTGCCTGGCTCGGACAGCCCGCGATGTTGGTCGTGCTGCCAGTGCTGGTGGCGGCGGCAGCGGTTGCCAGCGTCGTTGCCGGCCGCATCCGCCCCGCCGCGAAGAAGGACCTCGCCAACGGGGATTCGGCTCTGCCGGTCTTGTCACCGCTCGCGCGCGAAGTCTTGGAGCGGCTGCCCGATCCGTTGATGCTGGTCGATACCTCCGGGCGCGTGCTGTTCGCGAACCGCGCCATGCGCGAGGTGATTGGTGTCGGCGCCGAGCGCAAGCACGTTTCCTCTCTGCTGCGCACGCCAGCCGTGCTTGAAGCGCTGGCGCGTACGTCGGCCAGCGGCGAGGCGGGATCGGTCGAGTTCACCTTCCGCGTGCCAGTCGAGCGTCATTATCAGGCTTATACCGCGCGCATCGGCACCGATCCCGTGGTTACCACGCTGCTGCTGCACGATCTGACCGCAATTAAGCGTTCCGAACAGATGCGGGTGGATTTCATCGCCAACGCCAGCCACGAATTGCGCACGCCGCTGGCAGCGGTCACGGGGTTCATCGATACGTTGAAAGGCCCCGCGAAGGACGACCCGGCGGCACGCGAACAATTTCTCAACATCATGGGCGTGGAGGCGGCGCGCATGCGCCGGCTGATCGAAGACCTGCTTTCGCTGAGCCGCATCGAACTCAACGAGCATGTCCCTCCCTTGGGAGACATCTCGGTCGAGTCCATTGTCCGTGAGGCGGCAACCGCGCTTGCGCCGCTGGCCCAGGCCGACGGCATCACCATTTCCATCGATGCCGCCCAAGGCCTTCCGCATGTGGTCGGTGAACGCGACGAACTGGTGCAGCTGTTCCAGAACCTCATCCACAACGCAATCAAATACGGCAGCGAAGAGGGCCGGGTCGCGATTTCGTTGCGCCAGATGCCGTCTGCCGGCCGGCGCGGCGCCGATGCGCTGGTCGCCGTCAGCGTCCACGACGACGGCGAGGGCATCCCGCAGGAAGCAATCCCGCGCCTGACCGAGCGCTTTTACCGCGTCGACGTGAAGCGCAGCCGCGAACGCGGCGGTACGGGGTTGGGCCTGGCGATCGTCAAACACATCGTCAACCGCCATAACGGCAAGCTGCAGGTCGAAAGTCGGCTCGGTGAGGGCAGCACGTTTACGATCTATCTGCCGGCGGCGCGAAAACCCGCTGACGTGGCTGTCACAGAAGTGTTATAAAACTGTCGCATAGCCATGGCCGTTTGCGCCTAAGCAGATAATGCGCCCTTGCCTATAACCGGACGAGCACGATGAGCACCGACCACACGGTAAAAGCGTTTACGGAACAGCTGGAAGCCTTAGGCTCCTCTGTCGCCCAGATGGGCGGGCTGGCCGAAGCCCAGCTTGCCGACGCCATCGATGCCATCGCGCGGCGCGATACCGGGCGCGCGGAAAGCGTCGTGGCGGGCGATCGGCGCATCGACGAACTCCAGCAGCAGATTGAGGAACAGGCGCTGAAGGTGCTGGCGCTGCGTCAGCCCATGGCGGTCGATCTGCGCGAGACGCTGGCCGCGCTCAAATGCGCGAGCGAACTCGAGCGCATCGGCGACTTGGCCAAGAACATCGCAAAGCGCGCCATCGTGCTCAACCGCGAACCGCCGATCCGCTTGACGCAAAGCTTGGCGCGGATGGGCGGGCAGGCGCTCGCGCAGCTCAAGCTTGTGCTCGATTCCTACTCGGACCGCGACGCCGAAGCCGCCGAGGCCGTGTGGCGTCAGGACGGCGAGATCGACGAGATGTACAACAGCCTGTTCCGCGAGCTTCTCACCTACATGATGGAAGACCCGCGCACCATCGGGCTGTGCACGCACCTGCTGTTCATCGCCAAGAACATCGAGCGTACCGGCGACCACGCGACCAACATCGCGGAAGTCGTCTATCACATGGTGACAGGCGGCTACCTCGCCACCGACCGTCCCAAAGCCGACACCACGAGCGAGACCAGCTTCGAAAGAAAGCTTAAGCCATGAAACCGTCGGTTCTAGTCGCTGAGGACGAAGGCGCGCTCGTCACCTTGTTGCGCTACAATCTGGAGCGCGAAGGCTACCGCGTCCTCGAGGCGCAGGACGGCGAGGAAGCTTTGCTGGTCGCCGCCGAGGAAAAACCGGATCTAGTGCTGCTCGACTGGATGCTGCCGCAGCTGTCGGGCATCGAGGTCTGTCGGCGGCTTCGCGGGCGGCAGGAAACCCGCAACGTGCCGATCATCATGCTGACGGCGCGCGGCGAGGAATCGGACCGCATCCGCGGCCTCGACACCGGGGCCGACGATTATCTGACCAAGCCATTTTCGATGACTGAATTGCTCGCCCGCCTGCGCGCGGTGCTGCGCCGCATCCGGCCCAGCCTGGCCGAGGACGTGGTCCAGGTCGGCGACATCGAAATGGACCGCGCCGCCCATCGCGTCCGCCGCGCTGGGCGCGAGGTTCATCTCGGTCCGACCGAATACAAGCTTCTTGAGCACCTGATCCAGCATCCGGGCCGCGTGTTCTCGCGCGAGCAATTGCTGGATGCGGTGTGGGGATCGGACGTCTATGTCGAGGCGCGCACGGTTGACGTCCATGTCGGGCGTCTGCGCAAGGCACTCAACATCGAGGGCGTGCACGATCCCGTCCGCACGGTCCGCTCGGCCGGTTACGCGCTCGAAGACGGCGTCGCCGCCAACTGACGGCAATCAGAGCGCCGGCTGGCCGCAAGCCCGCCTTGCATAGGCATTTCGGAGCTGTTTCTCGAGCGGCTGAGTCGTGCCGTTTGCGGCCGTTTTGCCCTGGCGCGCCCGCCTAGCGGGAACGCGCTTCACCTTCGGCTTTTGCCCACGTTTCTTCATGCACAACTTCTAGCACGAAGCCGTGCGGCCCGTCTCGCGCCGAATTACCCCGCCATCTTATCCCGGCGCTGCTGCTGCGGTTGATAGGCCTTGCGTGCATGGGCCTCGCAGTAGGGCGAGCCGGACTTGGGCTTGCGGCCGCAGAAATGAAACTCGTTCTCGGCGGGATCGCCGATCGGCCAGCGGCACATGCGGTCGTTGATCGTCAGCACGGTGGCGAAGTTACCGTCGTCGAGCGGCAGTGGATCTTCCTCGATCACCGGCGCGGCGGGGATGTGGGAGCGGATGGAGACGCGCGGGGCGCTCGGCAGGCGGGGACGCTCGATGCGCGAGGAACTGGCGCGGCCGGCGAGGCCCAAACGATGTACCTTGCCGATCACGGCGTTGCGGGTCACCCCTCCGAGCGCGCGGGCGATCTGGCTTGCCGAAAGGCCCTCGGTCCAGAGATTCTTGAGCTGTTCCACGCGGTCGTCGGTCCAATTCGCCTGAGTCATGGCGTCTCCCTTTCACTGGCTTGCAGGCCACAAGATATCGTATCCACCCCGGTTCGGCGCACAAGCCTTGCGGTGCGGCTACAATCTCTTCGTCCACAGAAACCGACTCAGCGCGAATTTGCCAAGGCAAATTTTATCCACAGAACGGAATCGCGCGTGATTCCAAGGCGGTGGAAGAAGCATGGCGGTTCGCCGATCCGCCTCGCTTGTGCCGAAATAACAGAAAGCGGATAAAGCCCGCCCGCGCGGGTGGGTTATCCACAAGAGCGCAGAGCCATAGGAGGATCAGGTGTTTCCGTCATTGCTGCCAACCTACAATCGGGCGGATGTCGCATTCGTCCGGGGCGAAGGGCCTTACCTTTTCGCCGAGGACGGGCAGCGATACCTCGATTTCGGGGCGGGAATCGCGGTCGTAGCCCTGGGCCACGCGCATCCGGCGTTGGTCAAGGCGTTGACCGAGCAGGCGGGAATGCTCTGGCACACCTCCAACCTCTATCGCATCCCCGGCCAGGAGCGGCTGGCGAAGCGGCTGGTGGAGGCGACGTTCGCCGACACGGTGTTCTTCACCAATTCCGGCGTCGAGGCGATCGAAGCCTCGTTCAAGCTGGCGCGCCGCTATCAATACAAGAACGGCCATCCGGAGCGCTTCCGCACCATCACCTTCGAAGGCGCCTTTCACGGCCGCACGCTGGCGGCCATCGCGGCCGGCGGGCAGGCGAAATATCTCGAAGGCTTCGGACCGAAGACGGACGGCTTCGATCAGGTTCCGTTCGGCGAGATCAAGGCCGTCGAAGCGGCCGTCGTGCCCGAGACGGCGGCGATATTGATCGAGCCGATCCAGGGCGAGGGCGGCTTGCGTCCCGCAACGCCCGAATTCCTGCGCGCGTTGCGCAAGATTTGCGACGAGCGCGGCCTGCTCCTGATTTTCGATGAAGTGCAGACCGGCGTCGGCCGAACCGGAAAGTTCTTCGCCCACGAATGGAGCGGCGTGACACCCGACATCATGGCGATCGCCAAGGGGATCGGCGGCGGCTTTCCGATGGGCGCCTGCCTCGCAACCGAGCGTGCGGCATCGGGCATGACGCCCGGTTCGCACGCCACGACATTCGGCGGCAATCCGCTGGCGATGGCCGCAGGCAATGCGGTACTCGACGTCGTGCTGGCGCCCGATTTCCTTCTCCATGTCGAGAAGGTCGCGAATTATGCGCGCCAACAGCTTGCAGGATTGGTCGCGACGCATCCCACCGTGTTCGAGGACGTGCGCGGGCAGGGACTGATGCTGGGCCTCAAGATGCGCGTGCCGAACACGGCATTCGTCGGCGAATTGTTCAAGCGCCACATGCTGGCGGTCGGCGCGGGCGACAATGTCGTGCGGCTTCTGCCGCCGCTGATCGTCGAGGAAGAAGAGGTGCGCGAGGCGATGTCGATCCTATCGGCCGCCGCGAAAAGCTTCGAGGCTTCCAAGAAGACGGAGGCGGCATGAGCACGCCCAAACATTTCCTCGACATCGCCGATCTCGACGCCGCCACGCTGACGGCGCTGATCACCGAGGCGCGCAAGCGCAAAGAGGCCCGCAAGGGCCTGCCGCACGGCGCACCCGACGCCGACCGCCCGCTCGATGGACGCGTCTTGGCGATGATCTTCGACAAACAGTCCACCCGTACGCGCATTTCCTTCGATGTCGGCATGCGCCAGCTGGGCGGCACCACGATCATGCTGACGGGCAGCGAGATGCAGCTCGCCCGCGAGGAAACCATCGCGGACACCGCGCGCGTGATCTCGCGCTATGTGGACGCGGTGATGATCCGCCTGCTCGATCACGAAATGGTGGTCGATCTCGCCGCCAACGCATCCGTTCCGGTCATCAACGGACTGACCAAGCTGTCGCATCCCTGCCAGGTGCTGGCCGACCTGATGACCTTTGAGGAGCATAAGGGGCCGATCAAGGGCCGCCTCATCGCCTGGAGCGGCGACTCCAACAATACCTGCGCCTCGTGGGTGCATGCCGCCGTGCGCATGGGCTTCACGCTGCGCGTCGCCTCGCCGCCGGAGCTTTCCACGCGGCCGGCCTTGCGCCACTGGGTCAAGGCGAACGGCGGCGACGTCCATTTCGGCGAGGATCCCGAGCGCGCCGTGGCGGGCGCGGATTGCGTGGTTTCCGATGCCTGGGTGTCGATGGGCGACGAGGATTCCACCAAGCGCCATAATCTGCTCAAGGCCTATCAGGTGAATGCGCGCCTGATGTCGCGCGCGGCCAAGGACGCGGTGTTCATGCACTGCCTGCCGGCGCACCGCGGCGAGGAAGTCACCGATGACGTGATCGACGGCCCGCAGTCGGTAGTGTGGGACGAAGCCGAAAACCGCCTCCACGCCCAGAAGGCGATCTTGAAGTGGTGCCTCGGCGCGGGCTGAGCGCCCGAATTCGATCCCGCCGCATAAAATAAAGCGGACCGGAAACCCGATCCGCTATCGCCCGCATCGGCAGGCACGGCAGCGCCTTGGAAGGCGGCACGCGCACCTTTGCGTTCGCCCCGGGCCTTGCGGTGGATATCCCTTGTTTTCCTCCGGCCCTACAGCTCGCAGAGGAAAACGGGGATGTCTCGCGCGGAATTGCGCAGTCCTCGCCCTGTATGTCTCGCGCTGACGAGAAGAAGGCCGCCATCCTCGTTTGCGTTACGAGAACGAAATAAGAACGAAATTGTGGATTTCAAGTGGGGCGGCGGAAAAATTTTCGGCCACCTCGTCGAGGCAGGGCGAAGGCTCAAAGAAATGTCCGCGTTGAGTCAATAGTCGCAGTTCGCCAGTCGCGTCCAACACGCTACCCTCACTGTGGTTTGGACCTTGGGGGGCAAATGACAAGCAATAACCTTCGTGTCGCAGCAGTCGCGCTGCTGGCCACCTCGCTTTGCACACCGTTTGAGGCGCACGCCACCAAGCTCAAGATCATCTCAGGCTTGCAGGGGGCACAAGATGGCAAATCGAAAGAATTGTTGGCGTTATCTCCGACCGCAGCCAGTCAGGTCGCGACGCAAGACTTGCTTTTGGTGCTCAAGCCTACGGGCAAGTTCAATGTTGATAACAGCGGCAACGTCGAAGGTATGAGGTTCGTCACTCCCCCATATTGGACGACGTACCCCTATGTTTGTCGCCAGGATCGCGTGACGCTCCGGTATGAACTTGAAGACAAACACGATGCGGCGGGGAAATGGACAGGTTTCGAAGCAAGACCGGTAGGCGTTGAAGCGCAGGCGACATATCACATCGAGCAATTACCCATTCCGGGGTTCGTCCCGGGAACGAGCTATCCAATGACAAAATGCGATGCGCAGCACCCTGACGCGTCTGCGACGTGGTTCGTGGCCCCGAGCGACCGGCAGGCCGTTCTCGCTGCCAACCTGTTCCGCATGGCGGTGGAAGACGTAAAGGCCGAGCGAATAACTCCCAAACCATGCGACCCTCAACAGACGGCCACTTGCCGTCAATGGCTTCTAGCACAGGACGGCCTTCCAAAGTTCGATTCCGTCGAGCCTTGCGAAACGCAACCGCGCGACGGTGTCTGTTACGTCGTCTCGTTTGACAATATCGACGTGACGATTACCGGCAAAATATCGCGCGACGATATGGAGGCGATCACGCCCGCCGCCATAACATCCATCCGCGTTGATAACGTCACCGTAGTCATGGAATGAACCGTCTGCATTCAGGGTCTTGCGTGCCCGCGGGGAATGATCGTTGTTGACGCAAAGCGGACGTGCCCCCCACCCGAAATGCTTCGTATTTCGCTCGCACGCTGTCGCTACGTGCCCCCACAAGGGGGAGGTGAATACCCTGTTTCGCTGAGCCGGGTGGAGCAAACCGCGCGGTCCGTGTAGTGTTCGCGGGAGAATAACGGAGCCCGTGAATGACCCGCACCGCCAAGAAAGCCCGCAAGAAAACCGTCAAACCGCGTTCCGCGAAAGGCCCGCTGCTGCTGGTCGCGACGCGCAAGGGAGCCTGGCTGTTCCAGGGCGATGCCGCGCGCCGCCAGTGGAAAGCCGACGGCCCGCACTTCCTCGGCCACATCATCCATCACGTCATGCTCGATCCGCGCGACGGACGCACGCTGCTCGCCGCGGCTTCCACCGGCCATCTCGGCCCCACGCTGTTCCGCTCGACCGATTTCGGCAAACATTGGAGCGAGGCCAAGCGCCCGCCGGCCTTCGCCAAGGCCGCGGACGGCAAGGGGCGCAGCGTCCATCACACCTTCTGGCTCGCGCCCGCGCATGCGAGCGAGCCGGGCGTATGGTACGCGGGCACCTCGCCCCAGGGCCTGTTCCGCAGCGAAGACGGCGGCGAGACCTGGGCGCCGTTCTCCTCGATCAACGACGATCCGCGCTATCGCGAATTGATGGGCGACGAACAGGGCGGCACGCCGGACGGGCCCGTGCTCCATTCGATCATCGTCGATCCGCGCGACCGGGCTCATCTCTATTTCGCGATGTCGAGCGGCGGCGTTCACGAATCCAAGGATGGCGGCAAGAGTTTCGCGCCGCTGGTCGAGGGCATGGAGGTGGTCGAAGGCTTCGACGTCAAGAACCTCGCCTTCCACGATCCTCATTGCGTGCGGCTGTGCCCCAGCGATCCCGACCGGCTCTATCAACAGAACCATTGCGGCATCTATCGCCTCGACCGGCCCGCGACGCGCTGGACGCGCATCGGCAAAGCCATGCCGAAGGCGGTCGGCGATATCGGCTTTCCCATGGTGGTGCATCCGCGCGATGCGGATACCGCCTGGGTCTTTCCGATGGACGGCACGACCGTGTGGCCGCGCACCAGCCCGGACGGCAAGCCCGCCGTTTACGTCACGAAGAACGGCGGCAAGAAATGGACGCGCCGCGCCGCCGGTCTGCCCGCAAGCCAGGCCTGGTGGACCGTCAAGCGCCAGGCGATGACGCGCGACGGGCGCGATCCGCTGGGGCTTTATTTCGGAACGACGAGCGGCGAGGTCTGGGCCAGCCGCGACGAAGGCGGGCGCTGGAGTCCCGTCGCGCAGCATCTTCCCGAGATTTATGCGGTCGAGGCGGCGGAGCGGTGAAAGTCCTGATCCCGAGTCCGCTGCGTTCCTATACCGGCGCGAGCGAGGTGGATGGCGAGGGCTCGACCTTGCGCGAACTTTTTGCCGATCTCGACCGGCGCTATCCGGGGCTGCGCTTCCGGATGATCGACGAGCAGGATCGCGTGCGCCGCCACATACGCTGCTTCGTCAACGGCGTGCAAACCTTCGAGCTGGCCGAGCCGCTTGCGCCGTCCGACGCCGTGCAGATCGTGCAGGCGCTCAGCGGCGGCTAGGGCGATCCGGCCGGTTCGAGATTTGCGATGATCTCGCGCAGAGTATCGGCTGACTTTTCAAGCGCGCGCTGCTCGTCGGGCGGCAATTTGACCTCCAGAACCTGTTCGATGCCCTTCGATGACACGACACTGGGCACGCCCAGGCTCACGCCGCTGAGGCCGTATTCTCCTTCCAGCACCGCCGATACGGTGAGCACGCTGTGCTGATTGCGCAAAATCGCGGCGGAGATTTGCGTCAGCGCGAGCGCGACCGCGAACCACGTCGCCCCCTTGTAGTCGATGATGTGATACGCCGAATGTTTCACTTGATGGGCGATACCGCGCCGGACCGCGTCCCAGTCGTCGCATCTTTGGCATATGCTGCAGAAATGATCGATCGGCGTGCCGGCCATGTTGGTGATCGACCAGGCCGGGAACTCGCTGTCGCCATGTTCTCCCATGATGTGGGCATGAACGTTGTGCACGTCGACGCCGCAATGCTGGCTCAACAAATGGCGGAAGCGTGCGCTGTCGAGCACCGTGCCGGAGCCGATGACGCGTCCGCGCGGCCAGCCGGACCGCTTGTGGGCGACATAGGTCAGGATGTCCACCGGATTGCTGACGATCAGAACGACCGCGTGCGAATTTTGGCGGACGATTTCGTCGATCAGACTCTCGACGATGGCGGCATTGCGCCGGACCAGCTCCAGCCGGGACTCGCCGGGTTTCTGCTTCGCTCCGGCGGTGATCACAATGAGCGCGGCGTCGGCGTAGTCCGTTGGCCGCCCGTCTCGTATCTGGATTGAGGGGAAGAAAGCTTGACCCTGAGCCAAATCGAGGACTTGGCCCCTTGCGAGGTCGTCGTTGGCGTCCAGCAAGGCGATTTCATCCGCCATGCCCCGCTGGGCCAGCGTATAGGCGAAGGTCGAACCCACGGCGCCCGCGCCCACGACTACGACTTTCCTGGATTTCCAATGCTCGGATTCCATTTATGCCCTTCGCCCAGTGAGAGATGGACCACGTTGCGTGTGCCCGCCGCCGGTGATGACCGCAATCTCTGCGATTGGCAAGCGTCGGCGCAAGCCCGGCATTGCGGCGCGAATTGAATATCGGCACAGAGACCCTATATTGGACTCGATCATGGATAAATCCGCTTACCCCCCCGCGCCGGCGGGCGATTTCGTGCTGCCGTTCGACGTGGCGGCGGCAGGCGTGCGCGGCCGGCTGGTGCGCCTCGACGCCACCTCGGCGCGGGCCTTGAGCGCGCATCAATTGGCCGAACCGGCCTGCCGCGCGGCAGGCGAGATGCTCGTGCTGGCGGCGCTGCTCGGCACCGCGCTCAAGCTCGACGGACGGCTGACGGCGCAGACCAAGGGCTCTGGCGCGCTCGACCTGATCGCGGCCGATTACTACGGCGCCGACGGCGACCGGCCCAAGGGCGTGCGCGGTTTTGCGCGGCTCGATGCGGAACGCTTCGCAAAGCTCGACGGCGCGCACTCTTTCGCGGCGATGACCGGCGCGGGTTCGCTTGCCATCACCATCGAACCGCGCGTCGGCGGCAAGACCTATCAGGGCATCGTTGCGCTTTCGCCCGAAGGCATCGCCGCCTCGGCGGAGACCTATTTCGCGCAGTCCGAGCAATTGCCGACGCTGGTGCGCCTCGCGGCCGCGCCGGTCTACACGCAAGGCGAGCGCAAACCTTCCTGGCGTGCCGGCGGGCTGATGCTTCAGATCACTCCACACGCCCATCGCCACGAGGACGATTGGGAGCGGCTCGCTGTGCTAGCGCGCAGTGTCGAGGATCTCGAGCTGGTCGATACCTCGCTCGCCGCCGAAACGCTGCTGTGGCGGCTGTTCCATCAGGAAGAGGTGCGCGTCTTGCCCGCCGAGCCGATCGGCTTTCGCTGCGACTGCAATAGCGAGAGGATCGCGGCGGTGCTGCGCTCCTACCCGCCCGAGGAACGAGCGGGGCTGGCCGATCCCGATGGAATCCTGCGCGCGCGCTGCGAATTCTGCGGCACGGTGCACGAAATTGCTGCGGGGCTTTAGCCGTCGACGCTCGATGCCGGGTTGCCGATCACGCTCAGGAATTCGCGGCGCGTCAGCGGGTTCTTACGGAATTCGCCCGACATGGTGGAGGTCACCATCGTCACGCCGGGTTTGTGAACGCCGCGCGTCGTCATGCATTGATGCGTCGCCTCAATCACCACGGCGACGCCCTTGGGCTCGAGCACCTTTTGAATGCAGTTGGCGATCTGCGCGTTCATGGTCTCCTGCACTTGCAGGCGTCGCGCGAAGGTGTCCACCACGCGCGCCAGCTTGGAGATCCCCACCACTTTGTTCTTGGGCAGATAGCCGATGTGGACCTTGCCGATGATCGGCGCCAGGTGATGCTCGCAATGGGATTCGAAGCGGATGTCCTTGAGCACCACCATATCGTCGTAGCCATCGACCTCCTCGAAGGTGCGGCGAAGGAACTCCTCCGGGTCCTCGTTGTAGCCCGAGAACCAGTCCTCGAAGGCGCGCGCGACGCGCTCGGGCGTATCTCGCAAGCCTTCGCGCGTCGGATCGTCGCCGGCCCATTGGAGTAGCGTGCGGATGGCCGCTTCGGCCTCCTCGCGCGAGGGCCTGGCGAGTTTGACGGCGGACACGGATTTCTTCTTGGCGTCTGGCATTGGCGCGATCCAGCCTTTGGAAAAGAGACCGAGGTTAGCGCCTGGAAATTCCCGTGGCGACCTCGAATTTAATGTACTTGGCGACGCGCGTGGGGACTTTCAAGGATGAAGGCGGGGATTTCCGCCTCAAACGCCTCGCCCGAGGCCGCGCGCATCTGGTAGCGCCCGGTCATGAAGCCGGACGCCGTCGGCAGCGGGCAGCCGCTGGTGTACTGGAACACTTGTCCCGGCGCGAGCACCGGCTGCGCGCCCACCACGCCCGGCCCACGCACTTCCTGCACGTGGCCGTCACCGTCGGTGATGTGCCAGTAGCGCGACATCAGTTGCACCGTTTCGGGGCCGTTGTTCTCGATGGTGACGGTATACGACCACAGGTACTGGCTTTCCCCCGGGTCGGATTGATCGTCTAGATAGGCGGGTTTTACCGCCACCCTGATATTGCGGGTCGTGCGCTCGAACATGACGCGATTATCCAACGGCAGCGGCACCCGCCGCAAGGCTCGGCTGCAAGACGGGGTTAATTCCTCTCAGCCCTGAGGCTCAACCGTCACGGTGGTGATCACCGAATTGGCGATGAAGCAGCCTTCGTGGGCTTTATGGTGAAGATCGGCCAAGACCGCCGTGTCCACCGGCGTGGCGAAGCGTATGCGTGGCCTGAGCACGACGCGTCCCATCCACAACTTCCCCGTAGCGCCTCTATCCAGGAACCCGACCGCGGCATCCTCATAGGCCTCCACCGTCAGGTGCTGGCGCGCGCAGATCGCCAGGAAGGTCAGCATGTGGCAGCTCGACAGGGCCGCGACAAAGGCCTCTTCCGGGTTGACGCGCTCCTCCTCGCCTTTGAACTCGGGCGCCGCCGAAGCGGCGAGCACGACCGCGCCTTTCTTGAACGTCATGTCGTGCGCGCGGTTGTAGGTGTCGTAGCTGAAGTCGGCGCTGGTGCGTTTCCAGCGGATCGTGGCGTGGTGTTCGTTCATGGACGCCTCCTACACTTTAGCGAGAGCCTGCTCCAAATCCTCGCACAGATCGGCGGGATCTTCGAGGCCGACCGACATTCGCAGCAGGCCGTCGCCGATCCCAAGCTCCGCGCGCGCCTCCGGCGAGAGCCGCTGATGTGTCGTCGTCGCGGGATGGGTGATGAGGCTCTTGGTGTCGCCAAGATTGTTGGAGATGTCGATCAGCGCGAGCGCATTTTCGACTCGGAAAGCGCCCGCCTTGCCGCCCTCCACCTCGAAGCTCACCACGCCGCCGCCGCCGTCCATTTGCGCGCGCGCCAGATTGTGCTGCGGGTGATCGGCCCGGAAGGGATAGATCACCCGCGAGACATTTTTCTGCTCCGCGAGGAAGTCGGCGACCTTCATCGCGTTCTCGCAATGGGCCTGCATGCGCAGCGCCAGCGTTTCCAGACTCTTCAGATGAAGCCAGGCATTGAAGGCGCTGAGGCACGGCCCGGTGTTGCGCAGGAAGAACTGCAGGTGATCCTTGAGGAAATCCTCGCGGCAGAGGATGACTCCGCCCATCGCGCGGCCTTGGCCATCGATATATTTGGTCGAGGAATGAACCACGATATGCGCGCCCGATTCCATCGGCCGCTGCAAGGCCGGCGTCGCGAAGGCATTGTCCACGATCAGCCGCGCCCCGGCCTCATCCGCGATTTTGGCGACGGCTTTGAGATCGACGATGGCCA
>Ga0265340_10000259_pt1 | contig 27506 bp, 27 predicted proteins | sample 4CB225metaG_FD_202082 | JGI IMG/M metagenome (GOLD analysis project Ga0265340, IMG submission 202082) | Rhizosphere microbial communities from Carex aquatilis grown in University of Washington, Seatle, WA, United States - 4-CB2-25 metaG | ecosystem: Host-associated > Plants > Roots >...
TCGACCCTTGGTGCGCAACATGTCACGATGGCGACCTGGTCCTGCGCACTCGCTCCTGAGGTCGCGGTTGCAGTCATATCACCAGAGAGCGACGAACGATGAGGAGTCGCCATGTCCGTGCGCGCGGGGGCCGAGCCATACGCCCATGACGGCGACGACATCGGCATCCTGCTCTGCCACGGCTTTACCGGTAATCCGTCCAGCCTGCGCCCCTGGGCGCAGACCCTGGCCGAGGCCGGGCACACAGTGCTGCTGCCGCGCCTGCCCGGTCACGGCACCAGCTGGCCGGAGATGAACCGGACCCGGTGGTCGGACTGGTACGCCGAAGTGGACACCGCCTTCCGGGCGCTGCGGGAAAAATCCCGGGTGGTCGTGGTGGCCGGGCTCTCGATGGGCGGCGCGCTCGCCCTCGGGCTTGCTCAGCAGCACCCCCGGGGGGAGGCTGGAGTCGATGCGGTGGTGCTGGTGAACCCCTCGGTCCTGATCGAGGACCGGCGCTCGGTGCTGCTGCCGGTCCTGCGCTGGATCGCCCCCTCGTTACCGCCCGTGGGTAACGACATCAAGAAGCCGGGAGCCGTCGAGGATGCGTATGACAGGATCCCTCCACACGCGTTGCATTCGATGCTGAGGGGATACCGCACCGTCGTCCAGAACTTGCCGGCCGTTACCCAGCCGGTCCTGCTGTTTCGTTCGCCGGAGGACCATGTGGTACCCGCCGCCAGTAGTGCGCTGATCCTGAACCGGATCTCCTCGACCGAGATCGAGGAGGTGCTGTTGCCGGACAGCTATCACGTAGCCACGCTCGATAATGATGCGCCCCAGATCTTCGCGCGGACCCTGTCGTTCGTCGACGAGATCGCCGCCCGGGTCACCGGCGGGCGGTCATGAGCTCCAGCGACCCCGAACACGACGGCAGCCCGGACGCCGAGCACCCGTCGGAACCGCAACCGGATCCGCTCGACATCGACAGCGCCTTCGCCGCGATCATCGCCGGCTGGGCGGACACCCCGGCCACCGGTAACTGGCCGGCCGAGGAAGATCTGACCGTCGGGCGGCACCGGCGCACCGACGATCCGGTCGACGCGGCCGGCAACCGGGAGGGCGAGCGTTCCGGCGAGGAACCGGACGATTCGCTGAGCCCCGCCGGGGGACCGCTGATCCCGGTGCTCGGCCGGGAGCCGGTCGAGGAGCGGGACGACGACGCGGATCGCTTCGTGCCGCCGGAGCCGCCTCCGCTGCCGCGCGGCGACCTGGTCAGCCGGCTGGCCTGGGCCGGAGTCCTCGGCGGCCCGGCCTTCCTGCTCACCGCCCTGATCGTCTGGCGGGGGGCCCCGCACTTGCTGGTCTGGGCGGCGATCGCCGGTTTCGTCGGCGGCTTCGTCGTGCTGGTGTCCCGGCTGCCGAAACACCGGGACGACGACAGCGACGACGGCGCGGTCGTCTGACGACGCGAAGGGTCCTGACGACGACGCGAGGGCCTAGAGCCTGATCACACTGAGTACCGGAAGGTGATCGCTGGCCAGTTCGGCGTCCCGGCGATCGGGCTGCCATTGCCCGTATTCCAGGGTCTCGATCCCCGGCCCGGTCAGGATGGCATCGATCCGGCGTCGTGGCCGCCGGGCCGGGAAGGTCACCGGCGCCCCCGGATCCGGATCGGCGGCCACCGCCGCGAACACCCGCCAGGCCGGGCCGCCGGGCGGCTCGTTCAGGTCGGCCCCCACCAGCACCGGCAGCCCGGTGCCGGACAGCCGCTCGACCAGCGCCCGGGCATGATCGAGGCGCTCGGCGGCGTCCAGTCCCAGGTGCACGCTCGCCACGGCCAGCCGCGGGCCCTGCGGCCGGCCGACGGTCGCCAGCACCGCTCCGCGCCGCTGGGCCCGCCGGTGCGCGAGCGGGAATCGCAGAGCCAGCCCGTCGTCGGCCCACAGTCGCGGTGAGCGCAGCAGCGCGTTGCCGCCGCCGCCGTATCCTCCGGCCAGGTAAATCAGATCGCCGGCCCGGGCCAGGGAGATCAGCGGCCAGCTCGACCACGGCCAGCGGGGGGCCTCCTGCAGGCAGACCAGGTCCGGGGCGGCCGCCCGCAACACCCGGTGCACCGCGAGCGGATCACCGAGCAGGTGCCGGACGTTCCAGCTCAGCACCCGCAGCGGCGAACTCACCGGGGCGACTGCTCGCGGGCCAGGTCGGCCGCCCCGACCAGGCCGGCCTCCGGGCCGAGGGCCGCTTTGACGATCTGCGGCAACGGCCGGAACCCCCGGCCGGTCAGGGTCCGGCGGAAGGATTCCCGGGCCGGGGCCAGCAGCAGTTCGCCGGCGTCGGACACCCCACCGCCGATCACGAACATCCCCGGGTCGAGGGCCGCGGCCAGGTTGGCCAGCCCGATCCCGAGCCAGCGCCCGACCTCGTCGAAAAGCTCCATCGCGGCCGGGTCACCCTCCTGGGCGGCCTCGGTGATCAGCGGGCCGACCAGCGCGGAATGATCGCCACCGACCCGTTCGACCAGGGCCATCGTGACCGGCGAGCCGGCCGCGGCCAGTTCCCGGGCCTCCCGGCCGAGCACGTTCCCGGAGGCGTACTGCTCCAGGCAGCCCCGGTTGCCGCACTCGCAGCGGCGTCCGTCCGGCACCACCACCATGTGGCCGAACTCGCCGGCCATCCCCCAGCGCCCGCGCTGGACGACGCCGTCCAGCACGATCCCGCCGCCGATCCCGGTGCCCAGAGTGACGCACACCAAGCGCGATTCCTGCTGGCCGGCGCCGAACTTCCACTCCGCCCAGGCCGCCGCGTTGGCGTCGTTCTCGACCACCACCGGCAGCCCGACGGCCGCCGTCACCGCCTCCCGCAGCGGCTCGTTCCGCCAGGCCAGATGGGGAGCGAACAGCACCCGGGCGCGGTCGGCGTCGACGAAGCCGGCGGCCCCGATACCGACCCCGGCGATCTCACGACCGGCCCTCAGCTCACCGACCACCTCGGCGATGGTCCGCTCGACCGCCCGGGGATCCCGGGACGGGGTGGCCCGGCGGGCGCGGGCGATCACCGCGCCGCGCTCGTCCACCAGCCCGGCCGCCACCTTGGTGCCGCCGATGTCGACACCGATCGCCAGCCGGCCCACCCCGGTCACCGGCTCGTTGCTCACCGGCGTCGAGCCAGATCAGCCGCCCCGATGATGCCGGCGTCATTCCCGAGCTGGGCCACCCGGATGTCTAGCTGCGGGCGGTTGTCACCACCGCTGAGATGACCGACGAAGGCCTCCCGGGCCGGCCCCAGCAGCAGGCCATCGGCGTCGGCCACCCCGCCGCCGATCACCACGACCGCCGGGTCCATCACGTTCGCGATCGTGGCGATGCCCTCACCGAGCCAGCGACCGAGCTCGGTGAACAGGCTCACCGCGGCCGGATCCCCGGACAGCGCCGCCTCGGTGACCATGTTCCCGCGCAGCGCGGTGGGGTCGCCACCGGCCGCCCCGAGCATCACCTTCGCGGCTTCCGGATCACGCACCGCGAGTGCCCGGGCGGCCCGCAGCAGCGCGGTTCCGGAGGCGTACTGCTCCCAGCAGCCATGCTGCCCACAACCGCAGGGGCGCCCGTTCGGGACCATCCGGACGTGGCCGAGTTCGGCGGCGATCCCGAAGGCGCCGCGAACCAGGTTGCCGTCCAGGACGATCCCGCCACCGAGCCCGGTCCCGACCGTGAGCAGCATCATGTCGGTGACCCCGTGACCGGCGCCGAACCGGAACTCGGCCCAGGCCGCGGCGTTGGCGTCGTTCTCGACCACCACCGGCATCCGCAGCCGTTCGGCCAGCCCGGCGGCCAGCGGGTACTCCCGCCAGGGAAGGTTGGGGGCGAACCGGACGGTGGTGCGGTGCTCATCGACGAATCCGGCGGCCGCCACCCCGACCGCGGCCCGGGACGATCCGCCTTCGATACTGCCGAGCAGGCTGGTGGCTACCTCGGCGATCCGGATATCGATCTCGGTGACGGTGGTCGGGGTGGGTACCCGAAGCCGTTCGAGGATGCGTCCCTCGGTGTCGACGACGCCTGCGGCGATCTTCGTTCCGCCGACGTCGACCCCGATTGTGAGTTCCAACGGTCCGATCCTCTGCTCAGTTGACGATGCTCATGGTGAGGTGATGCTCATGGTGGCATGCTGGTTTGGTGCTGATTCGTGGGTTTTGCCTGGCGTCGGACCGGATTGCTAGTCGGTGACGTCGATCCGCACGGTACTGGGCGCGCCGGGCCGCACGGTACCGCCACCGGCACGACCTTCGCTCCCGTCACCCGGTTCGGCGCCCGCGCCGGGTTCGGCCCCGGCTTCGGTGTCCATCGCGCGCAGGGTGACGGCCAGCCCGGCCGCCAGCTCCGAGACCCGCTCCAGCACCTCCGGCCCGGATCGGCGCAGCCGGGCAAGCCCCTGACAGAGCGGGCAGAACTGGCAGTCCGGAGGATGCCCAGGATCGTCGGCCGCCGCACCGGTCTGGATCATCCGGAACAACCGGCGGGCGTCCTCCACCCAGGGCCCGGTCCAGGGGGGCAGGTCGGAGGGCGGCGGCGCGGACTCGCTCATTTCGACTCGCTCATCATCGACTCGCTCACATCGATCGCCACTGCACAGGGTCGGGCACGAACCTGATCGAAAGGGCCCCGTCGCGCAGGGCCGCGCCGTCCACCTGACAGCGCCGCAGCGCGCTCGGCAGGGCCAGCACCCGCCGGTTGCCCTCGACCGTCACCACCAGGTCGTCACCGCGCCGGCCCAGGTCCAGGAACCGGCGCTCGGCCAGGGGCAACGCCAGCCGGAGCACGAAGCCGTCGGCCTCGCGGTCGATCACGAAGGGTTGGGGCCCGGCCGGTGGGGTCAGCATCGCCACAGCGTGTTCCGGCCCGGCCGGCCCGTAGAGCGAGGCGGCCAGTTCCGCGAGCGCCGGCACACCGACCGGCTCGACGGCGGCGTACCCGGACCGCTGCACCGGGATCGGCGCGAACGAGGCCTCGGCCTCGCTGAGCACCTCGGCCTGGGAGCGGGCCCAGCGCTGCCGCCAGTCGTCGCCGGCCCCGGCGGGGAAGACCCGGTTCGCGACCACCGCATCGACCGTGTACCCGTGCAGGGCCAGCGCGGTCCAGGTCCGTCTGGTCTCGGCCAGCACCACCGATTCGGCGGTCAGCACCAGCCGGACCGAGGTGTACGGCGCCCGCAGCACTTCCTGGACATCGGCCAGTTCGGTGGCCAGCCGCTGCGCGGCCTCGACCACCCCGTCCCCGGGACCACGGGCGAGCGCGGCCAGGCGGGCGATCCGGCGCTCGATCGGCAGCAGGCGCTCCAGGTACCGGGAGAGCACTTCGGGGGCGGCCAGCAGTCGCAGCGTCCCGGCTGAGGGCCCGCAGTCGACCAGCACCAGGTCCCACTGCCCCGAGCGCACCTGATCACGCAGTTCGAGCAGGGAGAAGACCTCGTCGGCGCCGGGCAGTTCGGTCAGTTCCTCGGCCGTCAGCGGGTCGACGCCGAGATCGTCCAGGGCGGCCAGCAGGTATTCCTGGATCGCCCGCCAGGACTGCTCGCTGCGGGCTCGCGGATCCACCTGCTGGGCGAACAGCCCGGCCGCCACCTCCTCCGGTTGCGAGCCGAGCGGGGCGTCGAGCGCGTCGGCCAGCGAGTGCGCGGGATCGGCGGAGATGATCAGCGTCTTCAGCCCGCACCCGGCGGCCTGGACCGCAGTGGCCGCCGCCGTCGTGGTCTTTCCGACGCCACCTTTTCCGGTGAAGAGGACAACCCGCACTAGACCGTGGCCTCGACGTGCTTCTTGAGCTCGTTCAGGGCGGTGTCGATGATCGCCTTTTCCGCCTTGCGGCGGAGCATGCCGAGCATCGGGATCCGCAACTCGACGGTGAGGGCGTAACGAACCTCGGTGCCGGCACCGCCGGCTCGCAGTTCGTACTCGCCGTCCATCAGTTTGAGCACCGTGGAGTCGACCAGCGACCAGGACAGGGTGCCCATCCCGGCGGCCGTGATGTCCCAGGTGTAATCGAGCGTGTAGGTGTCCCGGATGGCCCCGGCGTCGAGCACGAACCGGACTTTGGAGCCCCGGCCGTCGGCAAGCCGCTCGAGGACGGTCACCTCTTTCACCGCCCCGGTCCAGTCCGGGTACTGCTCGAAGTCGGCGATCACTGCGAGAACGGCTTCGGGCGCGGCATCGATCACGATGCTCGACTCGGTACGGTCGGCCATGTACGCGCCTCTCTGTGGCTGAACGGCGGCGGGCCCGAGCCGGCGAGGGCGTAATGGTGGGCTCAGCCGGAACGTTACCGCCAGCAGCCACCGGCGCAGCAGTACGGGGCCCCTCGGGCTGCTGCCGAAGCCGAAGTTCAAACCAGGAGCCCGAGCAGGGTCAGGCCGAGAACCGCGAGGATGAGCAGCAAAGTTCCGCCGACCACGGCCGCCAGGTAGATCCCGGTGCGGCCGTGCAGTGGACCTTTCAGCAACGACTGCAGAATGCTCTGCTGATCGTTCAGGGCCTCCTGGGCGCCGAGTTCGGCCAGTAGCCGATCGGTGACCAGAGCATTCTGATCCCGGACCGATCCGGCGGAACCCACCGGCTCGTCCGGGTCCGGACCCGGGTCCCGATAGCGCGCCGAGTCCCAGTCCGGCCCCGAGTCCGGGTCCAGCACCGCGTTCCAGTCGAGCATCCCGTCCCGTCCGGGTCCTGGGCCCAGGTCCGGCCCGGCCTCCTGGTCCGGCCCGGCCTCCTGGGCCGGTAACGCCTCCCGGGCCCGCACTGCATCCGGGTCCAGGACCGGGTCCCGGCCGGAGAACTGGACCAGGTCCGGCACCGAGACGACCGGGGCCCAGTCGATCTGATCGGCCGATCCGCGGACCGCGGTGTGGCAGAGGGAACACCATTGGTCACCCGCCTGCATCCGCGCCCCGCAGCGCGAGCATCTTTGGCCCCTGCCCGAGCTGCTCATCCGTCGATGCTCGTCAGATCGGCGGCCCTACTTGAGCCGCCGCGGTTCCCGGCTCGCGGCCGTCCTCCAATTCGTCCTTGAGCCGGGTGACGGTTCGCTTCCAGGCCCGGGTCCGGGCCTGGATCGCCCGGTCCACGCGGCCGGCCGTGGTCTGCGGACAGTCCAGCCGGAGAAAAAGATGCAGGACGGCGCCGTCCTGCCAGGGCTCGAGGTAGATCTCGGCGGTCCCGCAGGCGGCTCCGGCGACCCGCCACTGGCAGCCCTTGAGGCCGCGGTCCCGGGTCAGTTCCAGCCGTAGGTCCGGCCACCACTGCGGCCACCGCCGCGGATCCGCGACCGCGGCGGCCAGCCGCGGACGGTCGGCGGCGATGAAGGTCTGATCGCTCAGCTCCCGATACACCACTCCAGAATGCCCGAATCCCGGCCCGGCGTGACCTGTGTCGCTTCCCGACCGCACCGCATCCAGGGCGGGCGGCATAGGCTCCCAGAGTGCGAGAGATCAGCGTCCCGGTGCAATATCCTCAGGACCCCGAGGAAAATCTGACCGACGTCATCACGACCAACGCGGCCCAGCGGCCCAACTTGATCGTGCTGAGCCGGCCCGGCGCGGACGGCTGGGTCGACGTCGACTCGCAGCAGTTCCTGGCCGAGGTCACCGCCGTCGCCAAGGGCCTGATCGCGACCGGGATCCAGGTCGGCGACCGGGTCGGGCTGCTGTCCAAGACCCGGTACGAGTGGACGCTGATCGACTTCGCGATCTGGTTCGCCGGGGCCGTCACCGTGCCGATCTACGAGACCTCCTCGGCCGAGCAGATCCGCTGGATCGCCTCCGACTCCGGAGCCACCGCCGTCGTGGTGGAGACCCCCGCCCATCTGCAGACGCTGACCGGCCTCCGCTCCGATCTGCCGGGCCTGAAGCACCTGCTCACCATCGAGAACGGGGCGGTCGCGGAACTCGGCACGGCCGGCCGCGGGGTCGCCGACGCCGTGCTGGAGGAACGCCGCCGGAGCGCGAAATCCGATTCGGTGGCGACGATCGTCTACACCTCGGGGACGACGGGCCGGCCCAAAGGCTGCGAGCTCACTCACGGCAACTTTATCTGGCTGTCCCGGTCGGCGATCCAGATCCTCGATGAGGTGGTTCACGAGCAGGCCAGCACGCTGCTGTTTCTCCCCCTGGCCCACGTGTTCGCCCGGTATGTGCAGATACTGTCGATGGTTTGCGGGTCGCGGCTGGGGCATTCGCCGTCGGTGGCCAACCTGCTGGACGACCTGGCCTCGTTCAAGCCGACGTATCTGCTGGCCGTGCCCCGGGTGTTCGAGAAGATCTACAACGGCGCCGAGGCGAAGGCCCAGTCCGAGCACAAGGGCTGGATCTTCGCCCGGGCGGCGCGAACGGCAATCGCCTACAGCCGGGTGCAGGACGCCGGCGGCGCCGGTCCGTGGCTGAGGGCCAAGCACGCCCTCTACGACCGGCTGGTCTATTCCAAGTTGCGCACCGCGACCGGTGACCGGCTGTACGGCACGGTGTCCGGCGGGGCCCCGCTCGGTGACCGGCTGGGGCACTTCTTCCGCGGCGCCGGGATTCCGGTGATCGAGGGCTGGGGGCTGACCGAGACCACCGCCCCGGTGAGCGTGAACACACTCAAGAAGAACAAGATCGGCACCGTCGGCCGGCCGCTGCCCGGAATGACCGTCCGGCTCGCTCCGGACGACGAACTGGAGATCAAGGGCGTCGGGGTGCTGCACGGGTACTTCAACAATCCCGGCGCCAACCAGAGCGCGCTGCACAACGGCTGGCTGAGCACCGGGGACCTCGGCGCAATCGACGCCGACGGATACATCACGATCACCGGCCGGAAGAAAGACATCCTGATCACGGCCGGGGGCAAGAACGTCGTCCCGGCGGTGCTCGAGGATCAGCTCAACGCCCATCCGCTGATCTCCCAGTGCATCGTGGTCGGCGACCAGCGACCCTTCGTCGGCGCTCTGATCACCCTCGACCGGGAGATGCTGCCGACCTGGCTGACCAACCGGGGCAAGCCGGAGCTGCGGATGAGCGAGGCGACCACCGACCCGGACGTGCTGGCCGAGCTGCAGAAGGCCGTGGACAGCGCGAACGCTCAGGTCAGCAAGGCGGAGTCGATCCGGAAGTTCGCCGTCCTGGACACCGACTTCACCGAGGCGTCCGGCCATCTCACCCCGAAGCTGAGCCTGAAGCGCGCGGTCGTGATGAAGGATTTCGCCGGCGCCGTCGACGAGCTCTACCACCAGTCCCAGGGATAAGAACAGAAAGTAGACATCCACTCTACTCTGCGTAGTGCAGACTGTTCCGCGGCGGGACACTGCGCAGAGCAAGGGGGGAACGGGTGCGTGCACGTCCAGGCTCGCCCGGAAGTGACGCCGGAGCCGCAGCGGTCGAGTTCGCCTTGCTGCTGCCGCTGCTGATGATGTTCCTCTTCGGCGTCATCCAGTACGGCTACGGCCTGTTTCAGTTACAGATCTTCAATTCGACCGTCGCCGACGCCTCGCGGGTGCTGGCCACCGGGATCGGAAGCTGCCCGGGCTTCACCGCCGTGGTGACCGATCTGGCCGGGACCGACGGTCTCGACCCGCGCGCCGTCTCACACGTCACGGTGCACTGGCTCGACCCCGATGGTCACCCGCTGCCGCAGGCCCAGCGGCTGGGGTTCGCCCGGGTCACGGCCAGCTACCAGCCGTTCCGGATCGGGCTGCCGTTCCTGCCGTTCCCGGCCGAATTCACCCGCTCCCGGACCGTGACAGTGCAGGACATCGGCCAGCCAGGCCTGCCCGGATGCTGATGCCCAGGGACGACGACGGCGTCATCGCGATCATCGTCGCGCTCTCGATCTCCACCTTCCTGCTGGGCTTCGCCGCCCTCGCCGTCGATCTGGGCTCGGCCTACACCCGCAAGGCGGAACTGCAGTCGATCGCCGACCGGCTGGCCCTGGCCGGTGCCGCCGGGCTACCGACCGCCGACGGGCCGCAGGGCGCGATCGACCTGATCACCCGATCGCTGACCGAGGTCTGCCAGGACTCGACGGCGCCGGGCCTCTGCCCGGCGGCGGGACCGCCCAGCCTGGCCTGGGCCACGGACGGCGATCCGGGCAACGGCGAGGTGGAATTCTTCAGCGATCCGAACCGGGACGGCCGGGTCAGCCCGGCCGACCGGGTCACCGATCTCTCACCGGGCCCCCCGAACCCGGGCTCAGGCCCGGGCTCAGGCCCGGGCACAGCCTCGGGCACAGCCTCGGGCACAGCCTCGGGCACAGCCTCGGACCCGGGCACGGCCCGGGACCTGCCCGTGGCCCTGGAGGTCCGGCTGCCGCCTTCCACCGTCCAGTTCGGCCTGGCCAGCGTCCTGGGCTACAGCTCGGTCGCGGTCCAGGCCAGCGCGAGCGCCCGGATCGGGACCGCGCTCGGCTCGGGCCTGCTGCCGTTCGCCCTCACCCCGGCCGATCTGGCCCGGGGCCAGTTCTGTGTGCGGGACCCGCTGACCCCCGGGCCACCGGTCCCCCGCCACCCCCGTACCGGTGGCCTCTGCGCCCAGCCGGCGGCAGCCCGGGGATTCCTCGAACTGGGGCGGGGCCGACTGGAACAGAACATCCGTTCCGGCCCGACCCGGGCCCCACCAACCTCCGCTGGACTGAAGATCAGAACCGGGACCGCGTTCGGGGCGAGCCTGACGGCGGGACTGCTCGCTTCCTCCGCCGACGGAGTACCGGGCCGGCTGATCGGGGACTGCGGCGCCGGGACGACCCGTATCCACGGCACCTCCGGGGTCGACGCCAGCAACCTGTTCGACGCCGGCGACCGGCTGATCGACACCCGCTACGGCTCCGGCTCGGGACTTCTGAGCCGGCTCACCAGCCACCCCGGGCCGGACCCGGCCGGCAGTGAGCGGGGCTGGATCAGCTCGAAGGCGCTGCGCTGCCCCCGGCTGGCCGTGATGCCGGTGATCGGCGCCGCGCGGATCACCTCCTTCCGGTACGTCTGGATCGACAGCGCGAGCCCGCTGCGCGGCCTGGATCCCGGTCCCGGACCGGTCACCGCGTTCCGGGGTTACGTCATCGATCCGGGCTATCTGCCGGCCCTGGTGGCCGGCTCCCGTGAGGTAGGCCCGTTCCTCGGCTCCGCCCTGCCCAGGGAAGCCCTGCTGATACCCGACCTCGGCAAATGATGGTGAGAAGAGGACTGGATGGGACGACGAACGCTTCTGCTGATCACCTCGATCCTGGTCGCGGCGGTGGGCACCGCCCTGATCGGCCTGTACGTGCGGGGAGCCGAGAGCCGCGCCATCGGCAACACCGCGACCCGGAGCGTGCTGGTGGCCCAGACCGACATTCCCGGCGGCTCGGTTCCCGGGCGGAAGAGTTACCGGCTGGAGGAACGCCGGGTGGGGGACCTGGCCGATCAGCCGATCACCGATCCGGCGCAGATCATTGGGCGGGCGGTGAGCCCGATCTATCGCGGGCAGGTGCTCCAGGCCCGGATGTTCGCCGCCGGCGGCGCGATCGGCGCCGGTAACGGGATCAAGGCCGGCCAGCTCGGGATCACCGTCGACCTGACCGATGCCCAGCGCGCGGCCGGGCTGCTGCGGCTCGGCTCGCTGATCGATATCTTCACCCTCCCGGCGACCGGCAACGGCGGCCGCAAACCGGGACCGATCCTGAGCGGCGTCACCGTGATCCAGATCGGCAACCAGCGAATGGGATCGACCGCCGACGGCGCGGACGACGAGAACGTCCCCAGCACCCTGGTCGGGCTGACCCTGAGCGAGCCGGACGTGATCCGGCTGAAGAGCGCCGAGGCGGCCGGTTCGCTGTATTTCGCCGTGCTGCCGAAGCCGGCGTCCTGATGCCCGGGATGCCGATCTTCTGTGACCCCGACCTCGAGGTCGTGCACGCCCTGCGGGCCGAGCTCGGGGGAATCGGGGTGATCTTCACCGACCTGGGCGCCCTTCGCGATCATCTCGCCGCCGGGTTCGAGGACGACACCATCGTGCTCGGGGCCGGAGTCACCGACGGCGAGGCCTTCGCGGTCGCCGACTACCTGCGCCTGAACCGGCCCACCCTGGGTGTCATCCTGGTCCGCGCGGAGGTGGACACTCCGCTCCTCCAGGAGGCCCTGCGGGCCGGGGTCCGTGAAGTGGTGGATCGGCGCGACCTGCTCGGCCTGCAGTCGGCGGTCAAACGCAGCGCCCAGCTCGCGGTCGCGCTGCGGGCCAAGCTGCCGGCGCCGGCGGCGGGGAACTCACCGCTCACGCCGGGATCCGCCCCCCGCGGCCGGGTGGTCACGGTGTTCTCGGCCAAGGGGGGCTGCGGCAAGACCACGCTGGTCACCAACCTCGCGGCCGTGCTGGCCGATCGCGGCCGGTGCCAGGTCTGCATCGTCGATCTCGACCTGGCCTTCGGCGACGTCGCGATCGCGATGCAGCTCTTCCCGGCCCGCACGATCGCCGACGCCGTCCCGCTGAACGGGGCGATCGACTCGGCCGCGGTGGCGGCCATGCTCACCTACCACTCAGCCGGCCTGAGCGCGATCGTCGCCCCGACCGAGCCCAGTACCGCCGAGACCATCCACGCCCCGCTGGTCTCGCACCTGCTGGACGTGCTGCGCGGCGACTTCGACTACGTCGTCATCGACACCCCGCCGAGCTTCGACGAGCCGGTACTGGCCGCGCTCGACGTCTCCGATCTGATCGCCCTGATCGTCACCCCGGACGTGCCGGCCCTGAAGAATCTCAAGATCACTCTGGAGACCCTGATCGAGCTCAGCTACCCGCCGGACAAATTCCGCCTGGTGCTGAACCGGGCCGACGCCAAGGTCGGGATCAGTCAGGCCGAGGTGGAGAAGACCGCGCAGTTGCCGCTGGCGGCGCGGATTCCCAGTTCCCGGGACGTGCCCTCGACGATCAACCGGGGCGTCCCGATCGTGCTGGACAATCCCAAGCATCCGGTCAGCCAGGCGATCCGCCGGTTCGCCGAGCACGAGGTGATCGATCCGGGCGGCCGCGCCACCGCCATCGACCTGCACGCCGACCGGAAGAGCCGGCCCGGACTGCTGATGAACTGGAGAACCCGATCTTGAGTCTCGCAGATCGTCTCGCCCTGGCCCGGCAGGGCCGGGAGGTCGAGGAACAGGGCACCCGGCTGAACCAGAGCACCGGTTCGCCGGCCCCGTTCGCCCACCGCCGGCGGAGCACGCCGTCCGACCCGTTCCGGGAACTGAAACGCACCGTGCACCAGGCGCTGCTGGAGAAACTGGGCCCGAAACTCTACGACTCCCGGCTCACCCAGTCCGACCTGGAGCAGCGCGTCCGGCAGACCCTGCACGAAGCGCTCTCGGTCGGCAGCATGCCCCTGACCACGACCGACCGGGCCCGGATCGCCCAGGAGATCGCCGATGACATCCTCGGGTACGGACCGGTCGAACCGTACCTGCGCGACCCGGAGATCAGCGAGATCATGGTCAACGGCCCCGACCAGATCTACGTCGAGCGGGAGGGCCGGATCTACCCGGCCGACGGCCGGTTCGCCGACGAGAGCCATCTGCGCCGGACCATCGACAAGATCGTCGGCCGAGTGGGCCGGCGGGTCGACGAGGCCAGCCCGATGGTCGATGCCCGGCTGCCCGACGGCAGCCGGGTCAATGCGATCATCCCGCCGCTGGCCGTCGACGGGTCGCTGCTGACGATCCGCAAGTTCGCCGCCGACCCGTTCGAGGTCGACGACCTGATCTCGTTCGGCACGCTGACCCGCTCGGTCGCCGAAGTTCTCGCGGGGTGCGTGCGCGGACGGCTGAACATCCTGGTCGGAGGGGGCACCGGGGCGGGCAAGACGACCACCCTGAACGTGCTCTCCGGTTTCATCCCGGGCGACGAGCGGGTGGTGACCATCGAGGACGCCGCCGAGTTGCAACTCCACCAGGAACATGTGCTCCGGCTCGAATCCCGGCCGCCGAACATCGAGGGCAAGGGCGAGGTGCGGATCCGCGATCTGGTGCGCAACTCGCTGCGGATGCGCCCGGACCGGATCGTGGTCGGCGAGATCCGGGACGCCGCGGCTCTCGACATGCTCCAGGCGATGAACACCGGTCACGACGGCTCGATCTGCACCGTGCACGCCAATGCCCCGCGAGATGTGCTTTCCCGGGTGGAGACGATGGTGCTGATGGCCGGCATGGAGCTACCGGTCCGGGCGATCCGCGAGCAGCTCTCCAGCGCCCTGGACCTGATCGTGCAGCAGACCCGGTTCAAGGACGGGTCCCGCCGGATCACCCACCTCACCGAGGTGATCGGGATGGAGGGCGACGTCATCACCCTGCAGGACATCTTCGTCTACGACGGCCGGGCCGGCCTGGACGAGCACGGCCGCCGCACCGGGACGCTGAAAGCCACCGGGATCCGGCCCCGGTTCCTGGACAAACTCGCCGAATCGGGGATCCTGCTCGATCCGCGAATCTTCACCGACGAACGGTTCCTGCGTTGACCGGCATCGGCACCCCCCTGGTGATCGTGGCCCTGATCGGTCTCTTCCTGTCGATCACCGTGCTGACCTTCCTGGCCACCGGGGCGCTGAGCCGGCCCCGGGCCCGGGACTCCCAGATCGTCCGGCGGCTGTCGGTCTACACGGTGTCCGGTTCCCGCCCCCAGCAGATCTCGGTCACCGAGCAGAGCACCCGGTTCGGCAACAGCGCGCTGGCCCGGGCCGGGGTCGGGCTGATGAGCCGGCTGGCCCGGACCGGCCAGATCGACCGGGCCCTGGACAGCCGGCTGGAGGCAGCCGGGCTGCCGCTGCGAACCGCGGAGTGGATGCTGCTGCACATCGGCTCCGCCGTCGGCGTCGCCCTGTTGCTGCTGATCGCCGCCCGCGGCCAGTTCGTCGCGATGATCATCGGCCTGGCCATCGGCCTGGCGCTGCCCTGGCTGTTCCTCAGCGTGGCCCGGACCCGGCGGGAGAATCACTTCCTCAGCCAACTCCCGGACACCCTGCAGCTCCTGGCCGGGGGCCTGGCGTCCGGGTACTCGCTGCCCCAGGCGATGGACTCGGTGGTGCGCGAGTCCCGGCCGCCGATCAGCGCGGAATTCAGCCGGGCGCTGATCGAGGCCCGTCTCGGCCTGCTGCCCGAGGACGCACTGGACGCGATCGCGGTCCGGACCGGCAGCCGCGACTTCTCCTGGATCGTGATGGCGATCCGGATCCAGCGCAACGTCGGCGGCAATCTGGCCGAACTGCTGGCCACGGTCGCCGACACGCTGCGCGAACGCGAGCGGCTGCGACGCCAGGTGAGTGCCCTCTCCGCCGAGGGCCGGATCTCCGGGCTGATCCTCGGCGTGCTCCCGGTGGTGTTCGCGCTCTACCTGATCCTGGTCCGGCCCGATTACATCAGCCCGCTGTTCAATACCCGGCTGGGCCTGATCCTGCTGGCCATCGGCAGCGTGCTGCTGGTGATCGGCGGTTTCTGGATGTCCAAGCTGGTCCGGGTGGAGGTCTGAGATGTCGATGCTGCCGGCGAATCTCCTGCTCGCGGTCGGGCTCATCGTGGTCTTCGCCGGCCTTGCGGTCGGCCTCGGGACCCTGCTCCTGGCCGGCTCCGACCGCCGGGATCTGGCCCGCCGAACCACCCTGCTGGAAAGCTTCCACTCCGGCCCGGTGCCGCTGCGTCAACAGGAACTGCGGGTGCCGTTCGCCGAGCGGATCGTCGGACCGCTGACCGAGCGCTTCGTCGGCGCCGGGCGCCGGCTCACCCCGGACGAGCGGGTGGACCGGATCCGGCGCCGGCTGAACCTGGCCGGCAACCCGGACGGCTGGGACGTCGACCGGGTGCTCGGGCTCAAGGCGCTGGGCCTGCTGGCCGGCGTGCTGCTCGGGATCCCGGTGCCACCACTGCTCGGGGCGGGAGTGCGGGGAGTGTTCCTGACCACCACGACCCTGGGTCTGCTGGGCTGGTTCGGCCCGACGATGTGGATCTACCAGGTCGGGTACGACCGGACCGAGCAGATCCGCCGAGAGCTTCCGGACGCGCTCGATCTGCTGACCATCTCGGTCGAGGCGGGCCTGGCCTTCGACGCCGCGCTGGCCCAGGTGGCCCGCAACAGCGACGGGCCGCTGGGCAAAGAACTTTTCCGGGTGCTTCAGGAGATGCAGATCGGGACCGGGCGGATCGACGCGCTCCGGGCGCTGGCCGAGCGCACCGATGTCGAGGAGCTGCGAATCTTCGTTGGCGCTATGGTTCAGGCCGACACGTTCGGCATCCCCATCGCCAACGTCCTGCGCGTACAGTCCAAGGAGATGCGGATCAAGCGTAGTCAGCGGGCTGAGGAGAAGGCCCAGCAGGTGCCCGTCAAGATCCTTTTTCCGCTGATCTTCTGTATCCTGCCAACCCTGTTCATCGTGGTGATGGGACCCGCCGGGATCAAAATTTTCCAACAGTTCCGGGGATTGTGAGGTCGGATGGCACGGCTGCTGATCGTTTCGCGCTCGATGGCGCTCGCGATGCGCCTGGCCGACCAGCACGATGTGACCGAACTTCCGCTCGGCCAGCTCGACGATCTCGTCACCGGGCCTGACACCGACATTCTCGTACTCGATGTGGGCGATCCCGTACTCGCGGTGAAGACGGTGAACAAGCTGCGTGAGGCCGACCTGAACCTTCCGGTGCTGCTGGTCTCCGGTTACCAGCCGGAATGGGAACAGGTCGAGACCCAGCGGGTCGAGGGTGTGCACGTGGTTCCGCTGCCGATCACCCGGGTCGCGTTGCTGCACGGAATCACCGTGCTGCTCGAGCAGATCCCGCCGCCGGCTCCGGCCTGGGTCGCGGTCGAGCCGCCGGACTGGCCCTCGGCCGGCGCCTTCGAGCCCGCTGTCCTGACCGCAACCGGTCCAGATCTCGCCATCGATCTTCGGGACGACGTCACCCCGGGCGCGCCGGCCCCGGACCAGCCCGGACCGGACGAGACGGCCCCGGACCAGCTCACCGCGAACGAGCTCACCCCGGACCAGCTCACCCCGGACCAGCTCACCGCGAACGAGCTCACCCCGGACCAGCTCACGGCGGACGAGCTCACGGCGGACGAGCTCACGGCGGACGAGCCCGGACCGGACGAGACGGCCCGGCCCGAAATCACCCTTGGCGATCTGGCCCCGGACGAAGTCGCTCCGGAGGGCGTCGAACTGTCCCCTTCCGGCGTCACCGGGCTCTCCCACTCGACCTCGATCACCCGCCCGTTCGACCAGGAGCCGAACACCGGTCAGCTACCGATCGCCACTCCCGGCCCGGCCACCGGGCCGCACCGCTGGCTGCACAGTTCCTCCGGCAGCGCGCCGACGCCGTCCACCGGGATGCCCCGGCACGGGAACCCGAACGGCGCCAGCGCCTCCCGGCGGATCCGGCTGGGTGGGCGATCACGCAAACCTCAGCGTGACGCCCGGACCGGCCTGGCCACCGATTCGCCCGGCCCGGCCACGGATCCGTTCGGTGTCCCGGCCGGGATCTTCCCCGCCACCGCCCTGGAACGCCGGCTGGACGCCGAGGCGGCGACGGGCGACCGTGAGGGCCCCGAAGGGCCCGGTGGCTCGCCCGGCACCGCCGATCTGGTGCGGCTACTGCACGAGCGCATCGGGCAGCTCTACGGGGTCAGCGACACCGCGCAGGTACTCGCCGACGATGTGATCGAGCGGGCGGACGCCGATGCCGCGGCCGTCCTGGTCCCGGACGGGCCGGTCTGGCGGGTCAGCGGTGGGGTGGGGCTGCGGCCGCTGGAGCGCCGGCTCGTCCTGGACGGCTCGGACTGGCTGATCACCGAGATCGGATCGGCCGGCCGGGCCGTGCTGATCGAGGACACCGACATCATCCGGCAGCAACTCTCCGGGGCACCGCTGGCCGCCTGGCGGCATCTGCTGGCGGTTCCGGTCCCGGATGTCCGGGCGATCGTCGTGCTGGCCCGCGGCGAGGAAGGCGGGGCCTTCACCGATCGTGATCTGGCCGCGGTGATCGTGCCGGTCCGGGAGGCCGCCGGGTTGCTGGCCCAGGCGCTGGCCGTCCGGCGGCTGGCCCGGATACTCGGCCCGCTGAGCGAACTCGACGGCGAATTACCGGTACATCCCGACCTGGAGATCTGAGTTACGCAAGTTTCCGGCAGGATCTATTGCACGTATCGGACGATCCCCAGTCAGGAGTATCTCCGGTGTGGCAGATTGTGACCGTGCCTGTACTGGGACTGAGAGTGAAGAGCGTCTTCCTGCCCCTTGTCCTCCGCGCGGGGGTCATTATGATCTTCACCTGCGCGGCGGTATTGCTCAAAACCATCGCCGCGAGGCCCTTCACTGTTTCCGCATTAGCCGGCGTCGATCAGGCGCACATCCTGTTACCCGCGCTGCTCCTGCTCGGAGTGGCGGCGCTCGCCTCCCTTCCGTTACCGGCCGCCGTTCCGCCGATCATTCCGGCCCTGGCCGAGACCCTGACGGCCGCGGTGATCATTGGAACCCTGGGTAAGAGCGGCCTGCTTTTCCTGCCCTATCTGACCGTCCCGCTCTTCCTCGCCGGGCTGACCACCGGCCTGGCCGCCGGGCTGGGGTGTGCCCTGGTCGCCGGGCTCACCCTGTCGGCCACAGTGGCCTCCACCGGAGAACCGGCCGCGAATGCCCTGAATCGGAACGACACCCTGGGCGCCTGGCTGTTCATCTTCGCGGCCGTCCCCACCGTCGGGGCCTGGTTCCGGCGGATCCGGTCCGAGAACGCCCCCGACAGCGAGCCCGCCTATGCCGATGCCCATCGCCTGCTGTCCGAACTGCACGTGGTGGCCCGGCAGCTCAGCCTGGGCCTGGATCCCCGGACGCTGGCCTCGGCGCTGACCGAGGACATCCGGGCCGTCGTCCCGCAGGCCATCGTCGTGGTGCTGGCCCGCTCCGCCGGCGGCCGGTTCGTGGCCCTGGCCGGAGACGAACCCGATGACGAGGCCGAGGCCGCGATCGAGGACGCCTGGCTGAGCGCCCATCCGGTGAAACGGGAGGGCGCCGGCACCCACTTCGCCGCCATCCCGGTGCTGATGGGAGAGCGGGTCGTGGCTCTGGTCGTGGTCACCACCCTGACCACCATCGACGAGACCTCACTGCGGCGCTGCCGGGCCGTGATCGAGCAGTCCGGGCCCCGGCTGGCCTCGGCGATGCTCTTCGACGACGTCCGCCGCCTGGCCACCACGGATGAGCGGATGCGACTGGCCCGCGAGATCCACGACGGGATCGCCCAGGACCTGGCCTCGGTCGGGTACGCCCTCGACGACATCCGCCGCGATTCCGACCCCGAGGTGGCCAAGCAGGTGGTCGCGGTCCGCGAACAGCTCCAGGCCATGGTGGCCGACCTGCGGATGAGCATCTTCGACCTGCGGACCGGGATCAACGACACGGTCGGCCTCGGGGCCGCGCTCAGCGAGCACGCGCAGCGGATCGGAGGCCAGTCCGGCCTGGCCGTGCACGCCTCCATCGACGAGTCCCCGAAGCGATTACCGATCACCGTCGAGGTCGAGTTGCTGCGGATCGTCCAGGAGGCGATCACCAACGTGCGCCGGCACGCCAACGCCTCGAATCTCTGGCTCACCGTCACGGTTGAGCCGCCCCGGGCCCACATCACCGTCACCGACGACGGGCGCGGCCTCAAAGCCGGCCGGGCCGACAGCTTCGGCATCACCGGGATGCGCGAACGGGCCCGCCGGATCGCCGCCAGCCTCGTCGTCGGCCCGGGCCCCGAAGGGGGCACCATGGTCGAGGTAGGGCTCGGGACCGAGCCCTCGACCGGGCATCCCCTGCGTCAGCTTCCCAGACCGGTCGTCACGCGCGGTGCGCTGACCGACCCGCACGGCATTCCGACCATCGTTCCGCAGACAACACGGCACGGGGCAAATCCCCTCGCCGACCAGGAGGTGACCAAGTGACCAGTGCAACGGCGACCCTCCGTGTCGTGCTCGTCGACGACCATCAACTCATCCGGGAAGGCCTCAGACGGGCCTTCGACCGGGCCGGGGACATCGAGGTGGTTGGTGAGGCCGCGTCGATCTCGGAGGCGCTCAGCGCCCTAGAGCGACTCCGGCCCGACGTCCTCGTCACCGACGTGCGATTGCCCGACGGCGACGGCATCACTCTGACCACTCAGGTCCGGGCCGGTAACCCGACAATGGGAATCGTCGTCCTGACCATGTACGCCGGGGACGACCAGGTGTTCGCGGCGCTGGACGCCGGAGCCTCGGGTTTCGTCGGGAAGGACGCCCCGGCCGAGGAGGTCGTGGCCGCCGCCCGGCACGCGGCCGCCAATCCCCGGGCCTTCACCGCTCGTGATCTGGCCGGTGCGATGCAACGCCGAATGAGTGCCCCGGCCGGGCCGAAACTCTCCCCCCGGGAACGGGAGGTACTCGACCTGCTGGTCGATGGGCTGGCCATTGCCCAGATCGCCCGACGGCTTTACATCAGTGAGTCGACCGCGAAAACTCATGTCGCGAACATTTACGAGAAACTGGGTGCCGGTAACCGCGCGCAGGCAGTTATGGCCGCGGTCAGACTCGGTTTGGTGGACGACGTAAAGAGCCGCTGAGCTGGGAAAATAGCGCAAAGTTCAAAGAAGCCCTTCTCTCGCCCGAACGGGTGAGGGAAGGGCTTCCCTCTTTTGCCGATCCACTCGCACTCATCACGACGCGGAGCCGGACGGGTGGCACGCTGAATCTGTCTTCGGAGAGGGGACTACCCACCCGAGCACCCATGAAAGGGATCCGCATGCTCAGCAACCTCCGCAAGGTGATCCATGACGCGAAGGACCGTGGCGCGTCAGCAGTCGAGTACGGATTGATGGTCGCCGCCATCGCCGCCGTGATCGTCGTCATTGTTTTCGGCCTCGGCACACTCGTCGGTAAGACATTCAATGATGCCTGCTCAGCAATCAACGGAGGAAGTGCTACCGCTTCGGGCACCACCAGCCCGGGCGACTGCAAAGGAGACCCACCCACGCCGGTCGTGACCGGCCACTAAATTCGAAGCGCCGATTCGCAGAGCCCGGGAGCCGTGGTCAGACTCCCGGGCTCTCACTCAATCCACTCGTGATCATGCATGTTTGCACGCTCAGTTTCGGGGAATCGAGGAAGCTCAGGATGACGTCGCAGATCCTTCGGGCGCCGGGCTCGAGGGAAGACCGAGGGGCCACCGCGGCCGAGTACGGCCTGCTCGTCGCCGCCATCGCCGCGGTCGTCACGAGCACGGTCTTCGGCTTCGGGCACACCATCGGCATCACCTTCCACCGGACCTACACGAGCTATTCCTGCGCCACGGCCACCGGCACCGGCCCGCATCCCCCCGGCTGTCCGGGCCCCGGACGGTCCTCGGCCCGACCGAGACGGTAGCCCGTCAGGGAATGCCCGGACACGCCCTAGGCTGCACGCCATGGCCAGCGTCAACAGATTCCCGCGTTCGCAGCAACCGGTGGTGCGTGCGCTGCACCCCTGGGTGATCGCCCTGTCACCCCCACTGCTGCTGGTGCTGGGGATGGGTGAGGCCACCTACAGCGTGGTCCGGTACGAGTTCCGGATCGTCGCCGTCTACACCGTGCTGGCCGGGTTGCTCGCCGCCTGGCTGATCCGGGCCGATCGGCCCGGGCCGGTCGATCGCGGTTCCAGTCCCGGGCTCGGCGCGGTCAGCGCGGCCGGCGAACCCGGCGGGGCCGGCGAACCCGGCGCGGCCGGCGGGGCCGGCGAACCCGGGCGGCGGGCCGGCCGCAGGCTGGCCTGGACCCTGGCCGTGACCTTCGCCCTGGTCGCCGTCCTCCAGCTCAAAGTGCACTCGTACACCTATCTCTCCGCGCCGGACGGCCGGCTGGTGCACCTCGTCTACGCCGCCGCCGCAGCCCTGGTCGCCGTCGCCGTCCTCGCCTCCGGGCTGGTCGGGCGGCGGTGGCTGGCCGACGCCGGCCTGGCCGTCGCGGTGATCGGTTACCTGATCGCGGCCGCGCTGCTGATCCACCTCGACCCCGCGCCGAAGATCGACGTCTGGGTGATGCTGCAGCAGACCGCGGACGGGATCCTGCACGGCAAGGACATGTACTCGCAGAACTGGAGCGGCTCGCCTGGTGTCCAGGACGCTTTCACCTACCTGCCGTTCACCGGTCTGCTGCTGGCGCCGGGACGCTGGCTGGCCGGCGATGTGCGCTGGATGCTGGTGGTGGTGACCTTGCTGGGCGTGCTCGCCGTCCGGCTCCTGGCTCAGCCGGTTTCCACCGCCGAACCGGTTTCCGGGACCGCTGGGCTCAGCGCCCGCCGGAACGGCGTGCTGGCCGCGGCCGGGTTCGGAGCGCTGCTGCTGCTGCTGCCCGGCACCTCGACCCAGGTCGAGCAGGCCTGGACCGAACCGCTGCTGATGGCCTGCCTGGCCGGCTGGGCCCTCGGGGTGCAGCGCCGCAACACCGTGCTTGCGGTGGTCTGTCTCGCCCTCGGGGTGGCCAGCAAGCAGCATCTCATCGTGCTGCTGCCGGTGCTGGCCGCCTGGCCGCAGTTCGGCCTGCGCAAGGCCGCGTACACCGGAGGCCTGGCCGGGCTGTTCGTGCTGCCGTGGATCATCGCCTCACCCGCGGACATCTGGCACGACGCGGTGACCGTGCTGGTGCACTTCCAGCCACTGCTGTTCGCCGACACGCTGTACATCGCGGCGGTCAACGACCTGTCCTGGACGCCACCGTTCTGGCTGACCGGAGCGGCGGTGCTGATCACGCTCGGGGCGGCCGCGGTCCAGGTGCACCGGCGCAATCCGGATCTGGGCACCGTGCTGCGCTGGGGCGCGTTGTTCTTGTTCGTCGCCAATCTGGTGAACAAGCAGGCGTTCTACAACCAGTACTGGCTGGTGGCCGCGCTGGTGGTGATCTCGCTGGCGGTTCCCCGGCCGGACCCGGCGATCAGCGATTCAGCAGCGATTCGCCCGCCAGCAGCCGCTGAAGTCTGACCGCGAGGTCGTCCCAGCGCCACTGCTGCCCGACCCAGGCCCGGCCCCGGGACCCGAACCGGGCCGCCAGCCCGGGATCGAGCAGCAGTTCGATACACCGGTCGGCGACGGCATTCTGGTCCCGTCCATCGACGACGAAACCCGTCTCGCCGTCCAGAACCGCATCCGGCGCCCCGCCGGAGTCCCCGGCCACCACCGGCAGTCCGGTGGCCGCCGCCTCGAGGTAACAGATCCCCAGGCCCTCCTGCTCGAGGCCGGCCCGGCGGCTGCGGGCCGGCATGCAGAAGACGGTCCCGGCCGCGTAGTACTCGGGCAGTTCCGGCCCGGGCACCCGGCCGGCCAGCAGGACATGCTCGCGCAGGCCGAGCCGATCCACCTCCCGCTCCACCTTCGGCCGGTGCGGGCCGTCGCCGACCAGTAGCAAGGCTGCTTCCGGAACCCGTTCCCGGATCCGGGGCAGCGCTCTGACCAGCACGTCCTGCCCCTTCCGGACGACCATCCGGGAGATGCAGACGATCACCTGGCGGTCCCCGAGCCGATGCCGGGCGCGGATCCGGGCGCCGTCCACCCCCGGATTGAACACCACGTCGTCGACGCCGGGGGGAAGTTGCGTCATCCGGTTCCGGGCCACCGGGTCGAGGGCCGGGGCGATTCTGGACCGGCAGTACTCCCCCAGATAGGTGACGACGTCCACGTCCCGTCCGATCCGGCCCAGCAACTGCCGGGTCACCGGAACCCCGGCCCACCACACCTCATGGCCGTGCGTGGTGGCGACCAGACGCTCCACCCCGGCTCGACGCAGCCGACCGGCCATCAGCCCGAGCGGCGCCGCCGCCCCGAACCAGACCCGGTCACAACCCTCCGAACGGGCCAGCCCGGCGGCCCGGCGACCGATTGCCGGGGTCGGCACCATCAGCGGCGAACGGTCCCGGACCACCGGGAAAGCAAGGGTCGCGTCGAACTCGCGGTCGCCCGGCTGCCGCGCGGTATGGACCACGACCTGACCCGGGGGCATTCGCTGGGCCATGGCCAGGACGAAGGACTCGATCCCACCTTTGCGGGGGCCGAAATCGTTCGTCACGATCAAGGTGCGGCCGCTCATCCGGATCCTCTGCGCTCTGGGTTCATCGTGCTCGGTTCATCGGGCGTTTCATCGTGGTCGCTCCATCGTGCGGTGTCCGTTCCCGCGCAGCGCCGCGCCTGCTCGTTCGCTCACCCGGCCAGCCGGCGCAGGCGAGCCTGCCAGCGGACGACGAAGGCCGCCGTGTCGTGCAGGCCGAGCCGGGCGAAGGCCGCGTTCAGGGCGGCCGGCGAGCCGGGACCGGGACCGGCGGCGGCCTGCTGGTAGAAGGCTCTCATCCGCGGCCGGCCGCCCGCTTTCCGGGCGATCAACTGCGCCGCAATCCAGGCCTGGCCGTAGGCCGAGGCGGCCTGGTTGCCGGCCGCGTTGAAGTCATCGGTGGCCGGCAAGTGCGCCGGTATCCGCCCGGCCCGGACCGCGGTCAACGCATCGCCCGCCACCTGATCGGGTGACAGCCCGGTGCCGGCGTAGGCGACATAGTCGGCGAAGCCCTCCTCCAGCCAGGTCGGGGCCCAGCGGGCGCCCGTCGCCCGGGTGGCCACGTGCACCAGTTCATGGGTGAGGACGACCCGGCGCCCGATGGCTCGTAACTGGCCGAACGCCTGGCCGTTGATCAGCACCTCGTCCGCCGCCGCGTCCGCCGGGCCGATCGTCACCGCCGCGGTCCGGCTCAGGCCGGCCTGGGAATCCGGGGACGTCGCGGCCGGCGTCCCCGGGGCGGAACGACCGAGCAGCACGGCAAGCTGATGCAGGGTGTTCGGGACGATCAGCACGGTGCGGCGGTTCCAGTCCCGGCCCCAGGCGGTGTCGACGGTCCGGGCCGACCGGCCGCATTCGCCGGCGAGCTGGGTGATCTGGGCCCGGCGGGCCCAGGCACCGATCACCAGGCAGCGCGAGGACCGGGTCTGGGCGATCGGGCCGAGGTCCCAGATGTCGGTCCCGGTCGCCCCGTCGGTGTCGGTCCGGATTCGCCACTGGCCGCCTCGGCGAACGATGGTCAGGAACTGATCGCGGTGTACCTGCGGGCCGCCCGGCAGGAGCTGATACTCGAGCTGGACCTGGGCCAGCCAGGCGACCTCACCGGTGGTTGCGCCGTCACCGGCCGGCAGGGCCGAGCCGGACCGGACCCGGTACGTCCAGGTGGCCGGACGGAGGGTGTGGACCCGGTCGAAGACCTGCCCTTGCTGGGTACGGAAGCGGGTGGCCGTGGGATCGGACGAGGGATCGAGCCCGGCCAACCAGCCGGCCCGGTCGCCGGCTCGCAACGCCGCCGCCCGGCGGTTCAGCAGCGCCCCGATGGCCTGGGCCGGGTGCGCCGGCACCGGACCGGGCCGGTTCCCCGGGCCGGACGCGACACCGCCACCCGCCGGTGGTACCCGGCTGGCGGCGGTGTGATCGGCAACGCTTCGATTGTCCCCGGCCCGATCGGCGCCGGCGGTCACTCCGGAGGCCGACCACCCGGCGGTGTGGATCAGTCCGGCCACCACGGCCAGGACCACCAGGCCGAGGCCGACAACGGCCGCTGGGCCCCGGCGATTCACCGGGGCCCAGCCTTCGTTGCCGGCCCGCCGATGTCAGGCCAGCTTGACCGCGGCGACAGGGCTCGAATACACGCTGGCTACCCGGACCACGTCACCGGTGTGCGGCGCATGGATCATCAGATCGTGGCCCAGATAGATCGCGACGTGGCCGATCGGGGAATCGAAGAAGATCAGGTCTCCCGGCTCCAGGCTGCTGACGGCCGGGCCGACCCGGGTGCCGTAGTTGGCCTGCGACCGCGCGCTGTGCGGCAACGAGATCCCGGCGGCCCCGTAGGCGCGCATGGTGAGGCCGCTGCAGTCAAAGGTGCTCGGCCCGTCAGCTCCCCAGACATAGGCATCCCCTAGATGGGCGCAGGCATACTTGATCGCGGTACGGGCCGCCGACGAGGGTGCATTGTCTTCCGCGTCAGTACAGGCGGCCGGTGCGCCACCGCTGGGCAGGCCGGCATTGTTTCTTGACTGATTCGCGCTGTTCAGCGCGGCCCGCTGAGACGCCTTCAGTTTGCTGACCTCGGCGGTCGCCTCGGCGAGCTTCTTCTGAATGGTCTTGCGGCTGCTGCGGAGTTTGGCCTGGGCCGCCTTCGCGTCCTTCTGCTGAGTCTTGATCTGGGTCTGGGTCGCGAGTAGGTCCTGCTCCCCCTGCTTGAGCCGGTTCATCGCCGCGGCCTGCCGGTCACCCAGGGAGGGCAGATAGCCGGCCTGTGCGAGGGCACTCTCCGGGTCGTCGCTGAGCACCAGGTCGAGCGTGGACAACTGGCCCTTCTGGTACGCCTCCGACGCGAGCATGCCCAACTGGTCGCGAGCTCGCTGCACCTGAATCCGCTGAGCCTTCAACTGCGTCGCGGAGGCTTTCAGCCGGATCGACATCGACTTCAGCCGCTCACGGGTCTGGTCGTAGTCCTCAGTCGCCTGATCGACCTGGTCCTGCAGGGCGTCGACTCGCTTCTGGACTTGCTTGATCGTCTGCTTGGGCGCCGCGGTCGCCGAGGACACACTCAGAACCGCTGTGCTCATCACCGCTACCGACAGCACCAGCCCGAGAACACGCCCGTGCCGACGGCAACGCCGACGGGCCTGCCGTCGTTGCAGCAACCGTCCACCGATGGACAGCCCGACCGCTGTGACCCGAACCGGCTCCGGAGCGTGGCTAGGGCTATCCGGAGGACACTGAGCGTCCGAGGTCAACGGATGATCCGAGGTCAAGGTTTTACAACTCCGTTCTAACTGCCCGAGGTGGGGCACTAGTCGTTGCCGGTTGTCGCTGCCGGTCGTCCTACCAGGCACTAATTCACCTAATTCACAGCGATGTGCGGCGTTACGTCGCAGGCAACGGTGCGTGACGCTGAGAAACATATCCCCCGGACAGACTTACGCCAAGTCACCCATAGAGGCTTCCATTTCTACACAACGTCATCTCCCCTGGTAGACATGCGAATCAGAATTACCTCCCGGTAAAAATCTCACATCTTAATCCGGGCGAATCGTCAATAGGTCTTTCAGATGGCGGTCCGGCGCTCATCATCCGGCTGCCGACGATACTGCTGGGAACGCTGAGACGGCCGACCCTGAGGGCCGGAATCGGACCGGGCGGCGGCCACCAGCCGAAGCGGTGGCACCAGCCCGGAATCGGCCAGGACCGCGATTGCCGCCCGCTCCTGGAGGTCCAGATCGATTGCCCTCCGGCTCGTCCCACGTCGGTCTGCCGGTGGCTCCCCGAGCAGCACGGTGACGACACAGTCGTCACACGAGAGACCACGGACCACGCAGACGTCACAGTCGATCATCATGATGCCCTCCGGGGCAGTCACGGGCTGATCACCCGGCCGACGGGGTGCCGGCAACACAGACGCTAAAGCCGGGTACCGACATTTAGTGGCGCTGATCACGCCGGCCCATTCCGAGCAATCGCAGCAGCACCTTCGAGGGCATGGACCGG
>Ga0265340_10000261_pt1 | contig 27331 bp, 29 predicted proteins | sample 4CB225metaG_FD_202082 | JGI IMG/M metagenome (GOLD analysis project Ga0265340, IMG submission 202082) | Rhizosphere microbial communities from Carex aquatilis grown in University of Washington, Seatle, WA, United States - 4-CB2-25 metaG | ecosystem: Host-associated > Plants > Roots >...
CGACCCGTGTGCCCGCGTCCTTAGCCATCTTGATCGCCTTGCGCGATGCGGCCTTGGCCGATTCCGTATCCCACAAATATCCCTCGATATACAGAATATCGGCCGCCGTTATGTCGTCTTGGCTGATGTCGTCCGGACCGAGTTCCCGGCTGGCACCCAGATGTGTGTTCATGCTGCGCTGGCCGTCGGGAGCGACGGCGACAAGACAACACGCAGTAGGCGGCCCGTCAGCGGCCGGCGCGACGGCGTAATGCACACCAATGTCCTTCATACTCGCCGAAAAAGATTCACCGAGACGGTCGGCTTTCACTTTTCCGACGAAAACTCCCTTGGCACCGAACGACGCCAAGCCTGCCATGGTATTGGCCGCCGATCCGCCGGCGACTTCGCGGCGCTCGGCGAAGGCATGATAAAGTTGGTTGGCACGATATTCGTCGACCAACGTCATAATGCCCTTGGCGATATTGTGTTTGAGCAGGAATCCGTCATCAACCGCCGCGATGACATCGACAATAGCGTTGCCCATGGCAACGACGTCGTAATCTCGTGCCATTTGTGTTCCCCAATCGTACCGAATGCGCCTATAAATGCCCATTAAAGGACGCAAGCCATGTTCGCAAGTCTGCGAAAAGCCGCAAAGGTCGTATTCGACCCCGCTTTTTCCGGCGTGGCGATCAAAGCGTTGGTGCTGACGGTCATTCTATATGGGGTGCTGTTCGCAGCAGTCTTGTTCGCCGTTCACCATTTGCCCACATTCGGCGCGCCCTGGGTGAATGACGCGCTCGCCATGTTTGCGGCGATCGTCATGCTTGTGCTGCCGTTTTTTCTCGGCGCGCCGGTGGCGGCCTTTTTTGCCTCGATGTTTCTGGAAGAGATCGCCCAGCAGGTTGAAGCGCGATATTACCCGGCCGACCCGCGGGCCGCAGGAGCGCCGCTCGGCGTCACGCTTTTTACGGGTTTGCGGCTCGGCTTCATCGTCGTCGCCGCCGATCTTGTTCTGCTGCCTCTTGACGTCGGCGCTCCGGGTATCGGTGAGATTGCCACAGTCGTCGTCAATGGCTGGCTTTTAGGCCGCGAATTCTTCGAACTCGTCGCCTTACGTCATCTCTCGCGCAGTGCCGTGGACGCGCTGCGCCGGCGTCACGCGCGGGGAATCTTCGCGGCCGGAATCGTCATCTCGGTCTCGACCATCGTGCCCGTCGTCAGCCTGTTGGCGCCATTGTTCGGCGCAGCGTTCATGGTTCACGTGTTCAAACGCTATGTGCATGAGGATCGCCGGGTATGAAAAGGATTGCGCCTGTTCTCGGAATTTGTCTGCTGCTTGGCGGCTGCGCAGCCCGATCAGTGCAACCCGTGACCGTGCCGTTGCCTCCTCCGCCGCCTTCGGGCGAACCGGCTGGCGTCGTCGGTTTATCCGCAAACGATTTGCGCATTGCTTTCGGCGTACCGGCGTTCGTTCGCAAAGAGAATGGCACTGAGCTGTGGCGCTATGACGGCAAGGATTGCCGTGCCTTTTTCTTTCTCTACATCAAAGACGGCCAGCAGGTCGTGCGCCACGTCGAAACGCTGCCGCATGCCCGCGACAGTGCGTTCGATCCTATCTGCCTCGAACTTTTGCGCGCCCGCCGAGCGCCGGTTTCCTGATGGACTGCGATGGAGCAGTCTTGCCGGAATAGCGGCAGAGATCTTTGACGATGCAATCGGGACAATTTGGCGCGCGTGCCGTGCATACATAACGTCCGTGCAAGATCAGCCAATGATGCGCGTGCAACAGGTATTGGTCCGGGATGATGCGCAACAACCCGTCTTCAACCTCGCGCGGCGTCTTACCGGATGCCAGACCCGTGCGGTTGGCGACGCGGAAGATATGGGTGTCGACGGCGATGGTCTTTTCGCCGAATGCAACGTTCAGAACGACATTCGCGGTCTTGCGCCCGACGCCCGGCAACGCTTCCAGCGCTTCGCGGTCGTGCGGAACCTCGCCATTGTGCTTTTCGAGAAGCAGTTTCGACAACGCGATGACATTCTTCGCTTTGCCGCGATAAAGCCCGATCGTCTTGATGTGTTGCGACAACCCGGCTTCGCCCAAACCCGCCATCTTTGACGGCGTATCGGCCAGCTTGAACAAGGCTCCGGTCGCTTTGTTCACACTTTTGTCTGTCGCTTGCGCCGACAGCACGACGGCCACCAGCAGCGTAAAGGGGTTGAGATAGCAAAGCTCGGTCTTGGGCTCCGGCATCGCCGATTGCAGCCGCGCGAAAAAGTCCCCAACTTGAGATTTTGTGAGGCGATGTGTCATTGAAGGTCCGGCCCGAGTAAACAGTATTTTCGGGCCATATTTGGCGCTTACAGGCGCCGGGTGCAATCTTTGGCTTGAAGCCGCAAGAATCGGGTCGCAGAGTGAGCCGCCTTTGGCCCATCCTGTGTCCATGAGCAAAATCGATATGATCCCACGCGAAGACACGGCCGAGTGGCGGCGGATGGGCCGCGCCATTCGCTACTTGTGCGAGCACTACCTCGATCAACCGCGCCTCGACGATGCGGCGGACGCGGCAGGGCTTTCTCCTTTTCATTTCCAGCGCGAATTCACCCGTTATGTCGGGGTCAGCCCGAAAGCGTTCGTCGGGCACCTGACGCTCGGGCACGCCAAACGGGAGTTGGCGCGAGGCGCCAGCGTTCTGGGCGCAGCGCTGGAAGCCGGGCTCTCAGGTCCATCACGACTCCATGATCTGTGTCTCAAGATCGAAGCGATGACGCCGGGCGACTATGCCAAGGGGGGCAAAGGCATCGTCATTGAATACGGTTTTCACGCCTGCGTGTTTGGGGTCGCGCTGCTGATGCTGACCGACAAGGGAATCTGCGGCCTGGCGTTAGGCGACGAAGGTGAGGAAGAGGACATGCTGGCGGACATGCGCGCCCGCTGGCCCGGAGCGATGTATCGCGAGAACCGGGCGCGAACCGCACGGATCACCGGCAAAATCTTCGATCCCGAACGGCGCAGCGATCTTTCGCTGCACCTGATGGGTACGCCGTGGCAGATGAAAGTGTGGGAAGCATTGTTGTCCATACCGCCGGGCAAACTTGTCAGCTACCGCGCGATTGCAGAGAAAGTGGAAACCCCGAATGCGAGCCGCGCGGTGGGCGCTGCTGTCGGACGCAATCCGATTTCCTGGCTCATTCCCTGCCACCGTGTGCTCGGCAGCAACGGCGCGCTGACGGGTTACCACTGGGGCGTAACACGCAAACGCGCGATGCTCGCCATAGAGGCCGCTCGAGACGATCAGGCCGAAAGGCCTAGCACATCCGCCATGGCATAAAGACCAGGCTTCTTGCCTTGTCCCCATAGCGCCGCGGCCACTGCGCCGGGGGCGAATACCGCGCGATCCTCGGCAATGTGAGAAAGTACGAGGCGCTCACCGGGTCCTGCGAGAATTACCTCGTGTTCGCCCACCACGGTGCCGCCGCGCAAACTGGCGAATCCAATACCGCCATCCGGACGTGCGCCCGTGTGACCGTCACGGGCGTGGATCGCGTGATCGCGGAGCGCGATCCCGCGGCCTTGCGCCGCCGCTTCGCCGAGGAGAAGCGCCGTGCCGGAAGGGGCGTCCACTTTCATTCTATGATGCATCTCCACAATTTCGATATCGAAATCGGGAAGCGCCTTCGCCGCTTGTTTCACCATCGCCGCCAGCAGATTCACGCCCAAACTCATATTTCCCGATTTCACGATCACGGCATGACGCGCGGCCGCACGGATCTTGGTTTCGTCGTCCGGCGAACATCCGGTTGTGCCGATGACGTGCACAATGCGCGCCTGGGCCGCGAGCGCGGCCAATTCCACCGAAACGCTTGGTGTGGTGAAATCGATGACGGCTTGTGCCTTGGCGAGAAGCGGCAAAGGATCGACCGTCAACAGGATGCCGGCAGGTTTGAGACCGGCGAGCATACCTGCATCTTGGCCGAGATCGGGATGACCGTGCGCTTCCACGGCGCCAGCCAGAACGCAGCCTTTGGTCTCGGCGATGGTGCGGATCAGTGCCCGGCCCATGCGTCCCGAAGCTCCCACGACTACGATACCCACCGTTTTCATGGCGTGCTCCCGGTCAGACTTTGGTGTCGACCGGCGGCGCGGCATCTTTGCGCGCCACCGTGACCATGGCCGGCCTCAGAAGCCGTTCGCCGATCCGATAGCCGGTCTGCACGACGTTGACGATCGTTCCCGGCGGCTTTCCTTCGCTCGGCACTTCGGCAATCGCCTGATGCAAATTGGGATCGAATTTGGCATCCTTGGTGTCGATCATCTTCACGCCATGGCGCTCGAGGGTTGCGAGCAATTGGCGTTCGGTGGCTTCCACACCATCGATCACGGCCTTGATCTGGGGATCGGCCAATTCGAGTAGGTCTCGCGGGCAGGCGGCCAGTGCACGGCCGAAATTGTCGGCAATCGCCAGCATGTCGCGCGCAAAACGGGCAATCGCATATTGCGACACGTCCTGTTTCTCGCGTTCGGCGCGCCGCCGCGTGTTCTCGGTCTCGGCCAGAGCCCGCAACAACCGGTCGCGCAAATCGGCAAGTTGTGTCTCCACATCAACTTGCGGCTCCGGAGCCTCGGTCTGTTCTTCTTCGTCTGTCATACCGAAATCCTTTATTCCCCAAAGACTATCCGAGCAAACGCCCGATCACTTTGGCCGTGTGATCGACCATCGGGATGATCCGCCCATAATTGAGTCGGGTTGGCCCCAGGACCCCGATCACGCCGACCACCTTTCCCTGTGCGTTGGCATAGGGCGCGGCGATTATGGAGGAGCCGGAGAGGCTGAAAAGCCGGTTCTCCGATCCGATGAAGATGCGCACTCCGTCGCCTTCCTTGGCGAGTTCCAACAGACGGATCAGGTCGTTTTTCTGCTCGATATCGTCGAACAAGGTGCGGATGCGCTCCAGATCGCTTTGCGCCTCCATGGTTTCGAGCAGATGCGAAGTGCCCCGTACGATCAGGACCTTCTCATCGGTGTCGGCCGGGCCGGCCAGTGTCGCCAATCCTTCGGCAACGATCTTGGCGGTCAACGCGTCGAGCTCGGCCCGTTCGCTTTCCAGTTCGGCCATGACAATGCTGCGCGCGGCATCCAGAGTTCGGCCGCGCAGCCGCGCATTCAAATAGTTAGAGGCTTCCGAAAACGCCGAAGGTGGGAGGCCGATGGGTGTGTTGATCAATCGGTTCTCGACCTGGCCGTCTTCGGCAACCATGACGACCAGCGCCTTGCCCGGCGCGACACTCAGAAAATCGACATGCTTGAGCACTGAATCCTGTTTGGCGGCGACCAGCAGTCCGGCGCAATGCGACAGTCCCGACAGCAGCGTCGTCGCCTGGGTGAGCACGTCGTCCATGCGGCGATCGGTGCCGGTGATGCGCGCCTCGATGGTCGCACGTTCCGCCGGCGCCAATTCGCCGATCTCCAGCAACCCGTCGACGAACAGCCGAAGCCCGCGCTCGGTGGGCACGCGGCCGGCGCTGGTGTGGGGTGCATAGAGCAGCCCCATGGCCTCCAGATCGGCCATCACATTGCGGATCGACGCAGGCGACAGCGTGATCGGAAGCAGCTGAGAAAGCGTGCGCGAACCGACCGGTTCGCCGGAGGCCAGGAAGGCCTCCACCAGGCTACGGAAGATCTCGCGTGGCCGGTCGGCCAATTCGCCGGCACTCGTCCTCGGGGAGCTAGGATCCAAGTCTTTGAACCGGTTATATTATTTCCACAGGGGCCGGACTTGTTTGCACAAGCATAGCCGGAGCCGCTAGGTAACGGCGGATGCCTCAAACTGCAAGGGATACTCTATGCGCAATCCTCCGCGTGCGCTCGATCAATTGCGCCCCGTGACTCTGCAGCCGGGGTTTGCCAAGCACGCCGAAGGCTCCTGCCTGGTTAAATGCGGCGATACCCATGTCCTGGTGACGGCGAGCTTGGAGGAAACGACACCGCCTTTCCTGCGCGGATCGGGAAAAGGCTGGGTAACGGCGGAATACGGCATGTTGCCGCGCTCCACCCACGAGCGCATGCGCCGCGAGGCCGCCACCGGCAAGCAGTCCGGCCGTACCCAGGAGATTCAGCGTCTGATCGGCCGCTCCCTGCGAGCCATCGTGGATCTGACGGCGCTCGGCGAACGCCAGATCACTGTGGATTGCGACGTGCTGCAGGCCGACGGCGGCACGCGCACGGCCTCGATTACCGGCGCTTTCGTGGCCCTCTCCCAATGCATTGGCTTCATGAAGAAGACCGGCATGGTCACCAAGCCGGCGATCAGAGATCATGTCGCGGCGGTGTCCTGCGGAATCGTCAAAGGCGAAGTGATGCTCGACCTCGATTATAGCGAGGACTCTACGGCGCATACCGATGCGAACTTCGTGCTCACTGGTGCAGGCGGCCTAGTAGAGATCCAAGGGACGGCGGAAGGCGCTCCGTTCGGCGACGAAGAATTCGCCCAGATGCTGAGGCTCGCGCGCAAAGGAATCGGCGAGTTGGTGGCGCTGCAGAAGGCGGCGCTGGGCGCATGAAACTGTCGCGCGGCGAAGCGCTGCTTATCGCCAGCCACAATCAGGGCAAGGTGCGAGAGATTGCGGATTTGCTCTCGCCCTATGGAGTGAATGTGCGCGGCGCGGCGGAATTGAATCTGGCAGAGCCTGAAGAAACCGGGGCGACTTTCGTGGACAACGCTCTGCTCAAGGCGCGCGCCGCCGCCGAGGCGAGCGGCATGAAGGCGTTGGCCGACGATTCCGGCTTGTGCGTGAACGCCCTGGATGGCGCCCCCGGCATTATGTCGGCGCGTTGGGCGGGCCCCAAGCGAAGTTTTGCGCTCGCAATGGCGCGCGTGGAGCGCGAGCTGAAAGTGAAGGGCGCCAAAGACCTGTCGGCAAAATTCGTCTGCGTTCTGGCGCTGGCAACATCGACCGGCGAAGCGGAAACATTCGAAGGCGAAGTGCTCGGCCGTCTGATATTTCCGCCGCGCGGCCGACACGGCTTCGGCTACGATCCGATCTTCGTCGCCGAGGGCATGAGCAAAACATTCGGCGAAATCGATCCGGCCGAAAAACGCGCGATCAGCCATCGCGCCATAGCCTTCGAGAAATTCGCCAGCACTGTTTTGATGCCATGAGCGGTTTCGGACTTTACGTGCATTGGCCGTTTTGTGCGGCCAAGTGCCCCTACTGCGATTTCAATTCCCATGTCCGCACCCAGATCGACGAATCGGGGTGGACCGAAGCGATCCTGCGCGAAATGGCGCACGTCGCCGCATTGCAGGGTGTCGAGCGTCCGATTCTGGAGACGATTTTTTTTGGCGGCGGCACGCCCTCCTTGATGAGCGCATACTCAGTCGGCTGCGTAATCGACGAGGCCGCGCGCCTTTGGCGCAGTGCCAACGATGTGGAAATAACGCTGGAAGCCAATCCGGCAAGCGCCGACGCAGGACGTTTTGCCGATTACGCGCGCGCCGGCGTCAACCGTGTTTCCTTGGGGGTCCAGGCGTTGAACGATGCGGATCTCAAATTTCTCGGTCGTTTGCACACTGTTGCCGAGGCCAAAACTGCATTGGCGCTCGCGATGCGTAATTTCGAGCGGGTATCGCTCGATCTCATCTATGCCCGGCCCGGTCAAAGCGCTGCGACATGGCGCAGCGAATTGGCAGAGGCGCTATCATTCGGCACAGAACATCTGTCGCTCTACCAGCTCACCATCGAGCCGGCGACGCCGTTCGCAGCACTCACCAAAGCCGGCAGCTTTCAAATTCCCGGAGACGATCATGCTGCCGAGCTTTTTGAGCTGACGCAGGAGATGACTTCCACCGCCGGCCTTCCGGCCTACGAAATATCCAATCACGCGCGAGCGGGCTGCGAGTCGCGGCATAATCTTATTTATTGGCGTTATGGCAGTTACGCCGGTGTCGGGCCGGGCGCGCATGGACGCCTCGAATTGGGCGGCAAGCGCATCGCGACGGTGTGCGAACGCTTGCCGGAGCGCTGGCACGAGAGGGTGCTGCGCGAGGGGCATGGTTTCATCGAAACCAGTGAAATCGCGGCGCAAGACGGCGCGCGCGAACATCTGCTGATGAATATGCGTCTGACGGAGGGCCTCGACCTTGCGGCCTATAACGCTCGCTGGAGGACTGCGCCTGCGCGCGAACGTATCGCGGCGCTATGCGCTGATGGGTTGCTCAAACTCGAACTCGAAAGAATCACCGCGACGCCGCGTGGCATGCTGCTGCTCAATCGCGTGATCGCCGAGCTTGCGGATTAAGAACCGCTCGATTGGAACGTTGTCGGGGCGGGACTGACCACCGTGAAGCCACCAGCATCCACGGCGAGAACGGCCAAGCCGCGCTCCACCGATCCGTCCGCACGGAAGCGGAAGATTCCGTTGACGCCGGAAAAGCCGTTAGGGTCCGTCAGCGCTCCCAATGTGAAGCGGTGATAGGGCGTGCCTGGCGCCATCAACGCCACCAAGGCGACGGCATCGTAAGCCAGCGAGGCCAGTTGCGGCGGCTCGGCGCCGAACGTCTGGCGATATTTCGCGGTGAATGTGTCGGCGCCGCTCGGCATTGGCGCCGCGAACCAACCTCCGGCCAGCAGCGGCTCTTTGGCATTTGCGGGATCGTACCAGAGTCCGGTTCCCAGATATTTCACCTTGGTATGGTCGATGCCGTCATAGGAAAGCGTGGGAGCGATCCCGCGCAGCAAGGCGCCGCCTTGCGGTATGAAGATCGCATCGCAATCGGTCTTTGAGATGGCCGCCACCGGATCCATCACCGCGCCGGCGCTTGGGTTGAAGCGCTCTACGTCGCCGATCTTCGCGCCGGCCGCCGTCACCGCCTCGCGGAAGGTTTGTTCCACCACGTCGCCATAGGGCGTTTGCGGAATCATGGCGGCAAAGGTCTTGCGGCCCTGACCCACTGCGTAGGCGATGACGCGCTTGACCTCGCTCTGCGGCTGAAAGCTCAGCAGATAGACACCGTTGCCGCCGACGCTGCGGTCGGTCGAAAAGGCAAGCACGGGCACCCCGCGGTCGCGGGCAAGCGGCGCGACGGTTGCGACGGACGCGGAAAAAATCGGTCCGACGATGATTTCGGCGCCCTGGTCCAGAAGTTTCTGAGTCGCAGCCGCGATGTCTCCCGGCGCACCGGTATCGTCAGCGGTCATCAACAGGATGTTGCTGTTGCCCGAATCGTATAGGGCCAGTTGCGCGGCTTTGAGCAGCGAGTTGGACAGCGCGCGCGTATTCGCCGAGGGGTCCGTGAAGGGCAGGATAATGCCCACCCGCATGGGTGTTTTGTCCGGCGCCAGATTTGGCAGTTTGAGGAACGTAGGCTGGTCGGTGGCAAGCTGGTGCGGAGCCGGCGGCGCTTCCACCACCTGCGGCGGCGGGGGGGGAGCGGGCGTTGTCGTGCAGGCGCAAAGTGCCGCTACCGAAAAGGCGGCCATAATGGCACAAAGGCGGCGGGACGACGCGGCAGGCACGGACATGGGATACTCCTTTGCGCCACAACTCTAAGCACTTGCTGGCTCGTCGTAAATTGGGCGATGACGAACTTGTGGCCGGGCTTTACGTCACCGCCACCCCGATCGGCAATGCGCGCGATGTCACCTTGCGGGCGCTGGACGTTCTGGAGGGGGTCGATTTGATAGCCGCCGAAGACACCCGTGTCACAGCCAAGCTGCTGGCGATTTTCGGGATCGAAAAGCCCCTGACGGCCTACAATGATCATAATGCGCCGCGTGAACGCCCCAGGCTGCTGGCGCGGCTAAGAGAGGGCGCGCGCGTGGCCCTGGTCAGCGATGCGGGGACGCCCCTGGTTTCCGATCCCGGCTACAAACTGGTGCGCGAGGCGCTGGCCGCAGGTGTCGCCGTGCATGCCATCCCCGGCGCCTCCTCGCCTTTGGCAGCATTGGCTCTGGCCGGTTTGCCGACCGACCGCTTCTTGTTTGCCGGTTTTCTGGCGCCCAAGGCGGGAGAACGACGCAGCGCGCTTCAAGATCTAAAGGGCCTCCGTGCCACACTGGTTTTCTTCGAAGCACCGCAGCGCTTGGCGGAAAGTCTTGCGGACATGACGGAAATTTTGGGACCTCGACCCGCCGCCGTCGCCCGCGAGCTGACCAAACTGCACGAAGAGGTGCGACGCGGCGATCTCCTAAGTTTGGCTCGCAGCTATGCGCAAGAAGAGCCACCCAAGGGGGAGGTTACGCTGCTTGTCGGACCTCCCGGCGAAAGCGATATCGATTTTACACGCGTCGACTCGGCGCTCGATAAGGCGCTGGCGTTCATGCCGCTGCGGGCCGCCGTCGATCTGATAGCCGAGATGCTGGACGCTCCTCGCCGCGAAGTTTACACCCGTGCCTTGGCGAGAAAGAAAGATGGTCAAGGCGAAGCGTCTTGAAACCGGAAAGCGGGCCGAAAAGCGCGGCCGGCGCAGCGAAGTGCTTGCCGCCATGCTGTTGCGCTGCAAAGGTTACCGCATCTTGGGCAGACGCGTGCGCAACCATGCCGGAGAAATAGATTTGGTCGCGCAAAGTCTGACGGGCGTTCTCTGTTTCGTCGAAGTGAAAGCGCGGCCCGAAGACACCCTTGCCGCACAAGCCGTCGGGTTGCGCCAGCGCGCGCGCATCGTTCGTGCCGCCGAGCTTTATCTGGCCGGCAGGCCGACGGCCAAAGGTGTCCGCTTCGACGTGGTTACCGTCACCCCAGGCCGTTGGCCTCGCCACCTGCGCGATGCCTGGCGCCCGGACGGATCGTAAAAGCCCTTGAACAACGGCAGCGGCCGTCCGATCTCTTGTACAGTTGTCAAAACAGTCCCAAGCTCGCGTCTATGACACGCAGGAATTCGGTATGACATTAACCGTCGCCATCCAGATGGACCCAATCGATCGAATCGATATCGGAGCCGATTCGAGTTTTGCGTTGGCGCTGGAGGCGCAGGCGCGCGGACATCGGCTTCTATATTACGGGCCTCGTCAGCTAACGTTTCGCGACGGCCAGGTTACTGCGCGCGTCAGACCGCTGAGCGTGCGCACGCAACAGGGCGACCATTTTGCGCTGGGCGAAGCGGTGGTGTGCGATCTTTCCACGACGGACGTGGTGCTGATGCGTCAGGACCCACCCTTCGATATGGCCTATATTTCGGCGACCCACATTTTGGAACGCCTGCAGCCCGGAACGCTGGTGATCAACGACCCCGGCGAAGTGCGCAACGCGCCGGAAAAACTATTCGTGACGTTGTTTAAGGACTTGATGCCGCCCACGCTGATCACCTCCGATCCGCTTGAAATCCGCGCCTTCCGCGAGACTCATCAAGACATCATCCTCAAGCCGCTTTACGGCAACGGCGGAGCCGGCGTCTTCCGCGTCAGACCGGATGACGAGAATCTAGGTGCGTTGTTGGAGATGTTCACGTCCTTCTATCGCGAACCGATCGTGGTGCAGCGTTACCTGCCCGAGGTGCGAAAGGGCGACAAGCGGATCATTCTAATCGACGGAGAATTTGCCGGCGCCATCAACCGGGTTCCGGCCGAGGGGGAAGCGCGCTCTAATATGCATGTCGGCGGCAAGCCGGAGCCGACCGCGCTGACCACGCGCGAACAACAGATTTGTGTGGCGCTGGCGCCCGAATTGAAGAAACGCGGATTGATTTTCGCCGGCATTGATGTGATCGGCGACTACCTCACCGAAATCAACGTGACCTCGCCAACCGGTATTCAGGAAGTCAAACGGTTCGGCGGGCCCGATGGCGCCAAGTTGATCTGGGATGCGATCGAGCGAAAGCTGAAGGCGCGGGGCTAATCGTCCGACTTTGACGATTGATGCGCGTCGGGGGCGCGCCTCGACGCAAATGAAGACAGATGCTATTGAAGGCCCACCGAGCCCGTCTTACCGTAACGTTTCACGTTCTAAGAACCAGGAGGGTTGATTTATGCGTGCAGTGTTTGTGGCCGCTAGCCTGTCTCTTGCGCTGTTATCGTCGCAGGCGCTCGCCCAGCAGATGGACTTATTCGGAATGGCTGACGCCGACCAAAGTGGCAAGATCACGCCCGCGGAATATACGGCGTTCCATGAAAACGGCTGGGGTTTCTTCTCGAACGGAGCACCGTCGGTCAAACTTAGCGAACTCCCGGTGTTTGCCCAATCTGCTTTCGCGGGAGTTACGCCCGACGCAAACGGCAACGTCACAAAGGAGGCCTATATGGCCGTTGCGCCTGCGCAGTTCAAAGCGGCGGACAAGAACGGCGATGGCGTTCTCGACAAAGACGAGTTCATGGCGATGATGGGGCCGCCGCCGGGATAATGAATCACTGAGACAGTGCCGGCGCAATATCACTCCAGAGCGTGATCCAATTCAATCGAATTGGCTCACGCACTAAGTTGTCATCCCGAAGCGGCTGCGATAGCGCGCGTCGATGTTGGCGACGGGGCAATAGATGAACACGTCGGTGGTGTCGAATTGCCGGTCGATCACCGCGCCGTCGCCGATGCTGACGCCCGCCCGCAAATAGCCCTTCAACAAGGGTGGCAACGCCCGTAGCGCCTCTTTGGGCTCGATGGCATCCTTGGTCATCAGGTTCATATCGACATAGTGGGAGGCGAGCGCGCGCACCCGGATGTCGGCCGGCATCGGGTGGAAATGATGCAGATAGGACAAGGGCAGCGCCAAGGCTTTGGGATCGGTGCCCGCAAACGAAGCGCAGCCGAACATCAGGTCGATCGAAAAACGCGTCACATAAACCATCAAACCGCGCCACAGAAGCTGCATGGATGCCGGCTTGCTGCGATAGGCCTTCAATACGCAAGAACGGCCGAGTTCCAACAAGCGGGTGCCGGGCTCGACACCCGACAGCATCGGAGCAATGTCGTATTCGGTAGAGGTGTAGAACCCGCCTACACGCGCCGCATCGACATCGCGCATCAGCCGGTAGGTGCCGACCACGGACGGCTGTCCGTCATCGTCGGTCAATGAACGGTCGATCACCAGCAGATGATCGCAGACTTCGTCGAAACGGTCGAAGTCGCGGCGCACCTCACGCATCGCGGGCGACGGCAGGGCCGTCATCTCCTCATAGAAGACGCGGTAGCGCAGGCGCTGGGCGGCCTCGACCTCATGGTCGGTTTCGGCCAGCCGCACTTCCAGCGCGCCGGATGCGGCCAGGACGGGCCATTGTTCCAGTCGGCCCTCAAGGGGACCAGGCTCGTGAATGTTGACCACTTGGAGGCGCTTCCTTGGGCGAAGGCGTCAGGCCTTCGGGCATCAGCCACTGCGCAGGTTGACGATTTTACTCTATGACCGTGGACAAGACAAACCGCAAAGAGCAGCAAGGATAACGCGAAATTCAGGCCGGTACGGGGCGATGACGGGCCGCAAGCCAGACGAACAGGAGAATGGCGGGGATGCCAATCAGGCCAGCACCCAGGAAGAAAATCGCATAGGCGTGCATTAGCCCGAAAGTACTACTCAAGGATTCAACGATCGTGCCGGAAAACCCCTTCAGGATCTTTCCGGCCCAAGCGTAGGTCGAGGACAGAAGTGCATATTGCGTTGCTGTGTAGCCGAGGCTCGTCAGGCTCGACATGTAAGCGACAAGGGTGATCCCCGCCATACTGATGGAGAAATCGTCAAATCCCATAACGGCCAGAAATAGTGGCAAGTCCGGTCCGCTGATCGCCAGGGCAGCATGCGCAGCGATGCCGACCGCCTGCAGCATGCCTCCCAGGACAAGCGCGCGCATGTAGCCCAGTTGCATACAGAAGAATCCACCTGCAGCCATGCCGAGAAACGAGGTCGCAAGTCCAATTGTCGCACGCGCTGCGCCGATGGCGTCTTTGGACAAACCAAGATCGTGGAAGAAGGGGTTGGTCATCGGACCGCGCACGAAGTCCGGCAGGCGATACAGGCTGATTGCCAGCAACATCAAGATCGCAGCTGTGCCATGCGTCTTGAAGAAGACGATGAATGGTCCCGCCACCGCGTCGAGAAATCCGCGTGGTGACCACAGCGGGCGTTCTTTCTCGTTGCGTTCGACGATCTTGTCGCCGCGCATGGGCTCCGGCGCCACAAGCGTGGCTATCAGTCCGACACCCATCGCCAGACCGCACAACGTGTAGGACAGTGGCCAGCCCAGGTGTTGAGCCGATATGAGGATCAACGAATCGGTGCAAATCATGGCAATGCGGTAGCCCAACGTGTTAGCTGCCGTCAGAAGTCCCAATTCATCCGGATCGCGCGCGATTTCAATCCGCCAGGCGGCAAGAGCGATATCCTGCGTGGCAGCGGAGAAAGCGACCACAAGTGCGCAGGCGCCAAGCACTGCTAGTCCATGCGCCACGCCGACATAGGCCATGGCGAGCAGGCCGGCGGCGACCGCAAGCTGTGACACGAGCAGCCAGCCGCGCCTTTGGCCCAGGACCTTCAGTAGAGGCACACGGTCCAGGAGGGGGGCCCAGACGAATTGCAGCGAGTAGGCGATGCCGACCCAAGACAGAAAGCTGATCGCAGACAGAGTTGTTCCCTCATCGCGCAACCAGAATCCGAATGTGTTGCCGACCAGAAGGAACGGTAGTCCGGACGAAAAGCCGAGCACCAGCATCGTGAGCATGCGGGGCTGAAAATAGGCAGCAAGTGGTATTCTCGCGCGACCGCTCATGCCGCGGCGTTGCGCGAAGGTGACTCGATCTCTGCGCTCCCGCGCGCGGGCGGTTCGGTGGGGAAGAAGGCTGCAAACATATCGTCCAGCTGGGTTGGTTCGACGGGCTTAGTAAGAAAACCATCCATACCCGCCTCTCGGCAAGCCCTTCGTCCGGTTTCCAGCGCGTCTGCGGTCAGCGCCACGATCGGTGTGCGCGGGCGGGACAGCTTGGCTTCGTTCTGGCGAATCGCCTTGGTGGCTTCGATGCCGTCCATGCCGGGCATGTGAATGTCGGTCAGGACCAAATCGAAGGCGCCCTCTTCCATTGCTTTGACCGCGGCCGCGCCATTGGTGACCTCGGTCACGTGATAGCCGCGCCGGCGCAGCAATTCACGCGTCAGGAGCGCATTGATCGGATTGTCTTCGGCGAGCAGGATCTTGATACCGCCGGTTTGAATGCGCGGTTCGAGAGCCGCTTTCGGGTGCGGTTCGGGCGGGGGTTGCATGGGTTCGATCGTCACAGCGCCCGGTTTTGGCTCCAGGCACAACCGTTCCACCAGCGAGGCCTGGCGCACCGGCTTCACCAGATAGCCGGCAAAACCCATGCTCCGCAGCTGCGAGAGCTTCGAACGCGCGGCCGAGCTCACCAGAACCAACGCAGGAATGTTGGGTACGGGGCCAGTCGGCGGTGCCGGTTCCGCTCCAGTACCGGCATCCACCAACATGATGTCCGACTTGCGGATGCCGTCTTCGGTGAGACCCGTAACCTCGCCTCCGGCGGCGCGAATTTGTGCGGCCAGACCATCGCGCAGCACGGTGTTGCGGGAGACGACTGCGATGCGCTTGCCTGCCAGGGAATGAACTTGCTCCGGTGCAGGTATGGCCGCAACGGAAGGGATCGTGAACCAGAACAGACTGCCGCCGCCCGGCGCCGCGTCTACGCCGATCTCGCCGCCCATCGCGCGCACTAGTCGCTTGCAGATCGCCAGGCCCAGGCCGGTACCCTCGAATTTGCGCTTGTGACTCGAATCAGCCTGCACGAATTCGTCGAAGATTTCCTTGTGCTTCTCGGGAGGGACGCCGACGCCGGTGTCTCGCACCTCGAAGCGCAGAAAATTGCGGTGGCTTTCCGCGATCAGCGAAGCGTCGATGCGCACGCCGCCCTTTTCGGTGAATTTGATCGCGTTCCCCACCAGGTTGGTCAGCACTTGACGCAGACGCATGGCGTCCGCGCGGATTGCCTGGGGAACATCGGGCGCCGTAAAGGTGACGAGCTCGATGTCTTTGGTGTGCGCACGGGGTCCAAGCAGCTCGACCACGCCTTCGACCAGCGTGCGAACGGCGATCTCTTCCTCCTCCAAGGTCAGGGTTCCGGACTCGATTTTGGAGAAATCCAAAATGTCGCCGATCAGCGCCAGCAAGGCTTCGCCCGATTGGGCGATGGCTTCGGCATAGGTTTTCTGTTCGGCGCGCAAATCGGTCTCGAGCAGCAGCCGTGCCATCCCAAGAACGCCGTTCATCGGGGTGCGGATCTCATGGCTCATGGTCGCCAGGAATCCGGATTTCGCGCGGCTGGCGGCTTCGGCCTTGTCGCGCGCTTCCGTCAGCGCGTCTTCCAGCGCCTTGCGCTCAGTGATGTCGCGGCCCACGCTTTGGACTTCCACCAAGCGGCCAAGATTGTCGCGCACCGCGTAATCTTCCCAGGCGAGCCAACGCCAACCATAGGCCGTGCGGACATGCTGATCGTAGCGCACTCGTGCCCTACCGCTTTCGAGGCCGGCGAAACTGCCGAAGAGCGGCGCGCGGCTGTCCGGATGCAACTCGGGTGCGAAGGGCTTTCCCAACGCCGTTTGGGAATTGAGCCCGAACAATTTGAAGAACGCGTCATTGCCGTAAGTGAGGCGGCTGTCGCCGGAACGGCGCAGGATGGCGTCACCCTGCGCATCGACCAACCCCTTGTAGCGAATCTCGCTTTGATTGAGGCGCGTGTTGATGGCCGCGGCCGCCGCCAACGACGATTCCAATCTTTGCGCGATAATCCTATTTTGCGCTGCCTGCTTGTCGGCAAGCTCACTGCGCTCCCTTGCCATGAGAAGGGCGTGCAGAACGTAAACCAGGACGACGCCAATCAATGCGATAAAGGTGCCGGGCGTAATCAGGCCGAATCGGCCATGCAGCACGACGTCGCCCAGCGCGACCATCAACAGGACGAGCGCGGCAAAGCCAAACGCAACGCGGACGAGACGGGCGATTGTCAAACTAACCCTCCGGCGGGAAACGCAATTTAGCGGAGGACGTGTTTGAAAAACGTTTAACACCGGCTTTGGAGATGATTGCGGGAGGTTAACTTTGTCCCCCGGGGATTCCCGCCAACCGGAACAAAAACGGGAAGCAGAATATGTCTATCCGTAGAGCCGCCTGGTGTGGCGCGTTGCTGCCTGTCGCGACCGCCGCCCAAGCCGGCGATCCGATGGCCCATGCGGTCGGCAACAGCTGGAGCGTTGCCAACGACCAAGGTCGGAGCTTCGACGTTACCCTGGTACGAGCCCCTGAACGGCGTTGCTCACAACTGGCTGATGACCTCTGCCTCCAGAATTTTTCTTTTTATATCAGTGGGTTGGTGATAAGCCGCGATTGTGCGGAGACGACCGTCACAAAAGCTTCGCAGAACTGTGATGGACGTTGCACCGAAACTGACCGTGATGGCGTTTCACCGAGTATGGGCCGGGTCGCCGCCAAGGGCTCGGTGTGCAAGGGGGGTGCATGGTTAGTGTCCTGATGCCGGCCGCCGGAGCTGCCGGGGCACGGCTTACCGCAGCGTTTCGCTACGCCTCGTCCAGTTGCTGTCCAAATCTGGTTTAAGACGACCCCCAACCCATGGCCGATATTGCCTTGATCGATACCACCGTCACAGCAAAAAGGGCAGCAGCCGTCCGACGCGGCGGTTTCAGCGATGCGCGTTTTCACGGCTTGACCATGATTGCGGCCGTCATCGTGCTGGCGATTTTCGGCGGCGTGATCCTGTCGCTCACGATCGGCGCAATGCCGTCCATCAAGGCGTTCGGGTTGCCGTTTATCTGGACCGAAGCTTGGAATCCGGTGACCGAGAAATTCGGCGCTCTGGCGTCCGTCTACGGTACGCTCGTCACCTCGCTGACCGCGATGATTATTGCCGTACCGATCGGCATCGGGATTGCGATCTTTTTGACCGAAATCTGTCCGCGTTCTTTGCGCCGACCGATCGGTATCGCGATCGAGCTCTTGGCCGGCATCCCCAGCATCATCTTCGGCATCTGGGGCCTGTTCACCTTCGCGCCCGCTTTCCAAAGCACGGTGCAGCCCTGGCTGATCGATTTCTTCAAGGACATTCCGGCGCTGCAGGATTTCTTTGCCGGGCCACCCTACGGCATCGGCATTTTCACGGCGTCGCTGATTCTGTCGATCATGATCCTGCCGTTTATTTCGGCGGTGACACGCGACGTCTTCGAAACCGTGCCGCCGACTCTGAAAGAAGCCGCCTACGCCATGGGCTGCACCACATGGGAAGTGATGTGGCGCGTCGTTCTGCCCTTCGCACGCTCCGGCGTGGTTGGTGGAGCGATGCTGGCCCTGGGTCGAGCGCTTGGCGAGACCATGGCCGTAACCTTCGTTATTGGCAACGCGCACCACATTCACACCTCGCTGTTCTCGCCCGGCACGACAATCTCCGCCACCATCGCCAATGAATTCACGGAAGCCGTGGGCGATCTCTACCTATCGTCGCTGATCGAGATGGGCCTCATCCTGTTCTTCATCACCTTTGTGGTGCTGGCGTCTGCACAGCTTATGCTGCGTGCGCTCGAACACCGCGCCGGAGGTCTGTCGTGAAGAGCTCGAGGCTTTACAGAGGACGCAAGCGCCGCAACGGATTCTTCCTGACGCTGTCGGTATTTGCAGCATTATTCGGGCTGATTTGGCTCGGCCTGATCTTGTATTCGTTGTTCTACAACGGCTTTGCTTCGCTTTCCGGTACTTTGTTCACCGAGATGACGCCGCCACCCGGGTCAAACGGCGGTTTGGCCAATGCGATCTTGGGAAGCGTCTTGATGAGTGCATTGGCGGTTGCCGCCGGCACGCCGGTCGGTCTGCTGGCAGGCACATATCTCGCCGAATATGGCCGCCACTCACGCATCGCTTTCGTTGTAAGATTCGTCAACGATATCCTGCTCAGCGCACCGTCCATCGTCACGGGCCTCTTCATCTATGAAATCATCGTTATGAAGATGCATCACTTCTCGGCTTGGGCGGGTGCCGCCTCACTGACGGTGATCGTCATTCCGGTTGTCGTACGCACGACCGAGAACATGTTGCTCTTGGTGCCTAACGGCCTGCGCGAAGCCGCCGCGGCGCTAGGCGCCCCCCGCAGTTCGGTAATCCGTATTGTGACCTGGCGGGCGGCACGTGCGGGAATCGTGACCGGCGTGCTGCTTGCGATCGCACGTATTTCCGGCGAGACGGCGCCGCTGCTCTTCACCTCGCTAAACAATCAGTTCTGGAGCACGGATTTGAACGCGCCGATGGCCAGCTTGCCCGCCGTCATCTTCCAGTTCGCGATGAGTCCCTATGAGGATTGGCACCGGCTTGCATGGGCCGGTGCGCTGCTGATCACGGTCACAGTTCTCAGTTTGAGTATCGCGGCCAGAATCCTCGAATCGTCGAAGCGGAGTTAATGGCATGGATGCCCACGTCCAAACCCGGGTGAAGATCGACGTAAGGCGATTGTCCTTCTACTACGGGAAGAACAAGGCGCTGAAGGACATCACTCTGCCGCTCTACGATCGCAAAGTGACGGCCTTCATCGGCCCCTCGGGCTGCGGGAAGTCGACGTTGTTGCGCGTGTTAAACCGCATCTACGAGCTCTATCCCAACCAGCACGCCGAGGGACAGGTCACGCTCGACGGCGAGGATATTCTTCATCGTGGGCTCGACACCAACCTGCTGCGCTCGCGTATCGGCATGGTGTTTCAGAAGCCTACACCGTTCCCGATGACGATCTACGACAACATCGCTTTCGGCATCAAACTCTACGAACGGATGCCGCGCTCGGAGTTGGACGGGCGCATCGAGACGGCGCTGCAACGCGCCGCGCTTTGGGGCGAGGTCAAGGACAAGCTGCGCGAATCGGGCCTCAGTCTTTCAGGCGGCCAGCAGCAGCGATTGTGCATCGCACGCACGGTGGCGACCAAGCCCGAAGTGATACTGCTCGACGAACCATGCTCGGCGCTCGATCCGATCTCCACCGCGAAGATCGAAGAGCTGATCGACGAGCTGTCGAACGAGTACACCATCGTCATCGTGACACACAACATGCAGCAGGCCAGCCGCACCTCGGACTATACCGCCTTCATGTATCTGGGCGAGCTGATCGAGTTCGACAACACCGAAAAGGTGTTTACCGCGCCGTCGAGCAAGCACACCGAGCAGTACATTACGGGACGCTTCGGTTAAACCGTCAGACGTAATCCGCCGCCACGGTCTCGTCGGAGCGCGCGCGCCCCGCGGCACCATTGAAAAAGACGCTCATCACCACGCTCACCGCCAGATTCAGAGCCAGTGCCGAGACTGCCGCGTAACAGGGAATGGCCGCACCGAAGATGTGCAGCACATAGGTCGCGGATTTGAACGACAGGGTCGAGGCCATCCAAGTGCCGGCGCCGATTCCGGCGGCCCAACCGAGCAGCAAAGCCCAGGGGTGCAGCCAACGCGTGTAAAGGCCCAGCATCACGGCGGGCAAGGTCTGGCTGATCCAGATGCCGCCGAGCAGCTGCAGTACGATCGCATAGGTTTGTGGGAAACCGAGGATGACAATCAAGCCGCCCGCCTTGACGATCAGCGAGACGATTTTTGCCACCCGGCTTTCCTGCGCATTGCTGCAACCGGGGTTGAAATATTCCTTGTAGATGTTGCGGGTGAACAGGTTGGCGGAAGCGATCGACATAATTGCGGCGGGCACCAGCGCACCGATGCCGATGGCGGCAAACGCCACTCCCACCATCCACGACGGAAACGAATGCAGCAACAGCGCCGGCACCGCATAATTGGGACCGAAGGCCTTGAAGCCCTCGGCATATTCCGGCATCGCCTTCACGCCAGCGCTAATCGCCATGAAACCCATCAGGGAAATCAGCGCCAAGGCGAACGCATAAGCCGGCATGGCGACGGCGTTGCGTTTGATGACCTCGCGGCTGGAAGACGAGAGGATTCCGGTCACCGAATGGGGATAGAGGAACAGAGCCAGGGCCGAGCCCAGCGCCAGCGTGGCGTATGAAATCTGTCCCGGGTTGGCAAAGGGATCGGCGGATAGGATGAGTTTGTGGGGGTCGACGCTGGCGAAGATGTGGGCGTAACCGCCCAGCTGGACGGGAATGACGATGATCACCGCCAAGACTGTTCCATAGATGAGAATGTCCTTTACCACTGCGATCATGGCGGGCGCCCGCAAGCCGCTCGAATAGGTGTAAGCCGCCAGAATGGCGAAGGCGATCAGCAGTGGAAGTTCGATCGTGTGGCCCGCAACACTCACGCTTAAATGCAGGCCCAGCGCCGCGATAACCACTTCGATGCCGACAAGCTGCAAGGCGATGTACGGCATGGTCGCAATGATGCCAGTCACCGCGACCGCCGTCGCCAGCGCGTGACTGCCAAAGCGCCCGCGCACGAAATCCGCGGCCGTAACATAGCCCTTCTTGTGCGAGACCGACCATAATCTCGGAAACATTACGAAGAGCAGCGGCCAGACTATGATGGAATAGGGCACCGCGAAAAAGCCGGTCGCGCCGGCACCGAACAACAGGGCGGGCAGCGCGACAAAGGTGTAGGCGGTGTAGAGATCGCCGCCGAGCAGGAACCAGCTGACAATTGTCCCGAAGCGCCGGCCGCCCAATCCCCATTCGTGCAGTTGGCTGAGATCGCCACGCCGCCAACGCGCGGCGACAAAACCGAGAATGGTGACCAAGCCGAACAACACGGCGAATACGGTAATGGCGACGACGTCCAGAGGCTTGCTCATAGGCCACCACCGTCGCGATTTTCGCAGCGATGGACAATGTAGATGACGAGGACCGTCAGCGCGATCCACGCCATTTGAACCCAATAGAAGAAGGGAATGCCTGCCAGAGTCGGATCTAGGCGGTTATAGAACGGCACCCATAAGGCCGCGAACGGTAGGAGCAGCAGCAGATAATACAAGCGCGCGGACGCGCGCTTGCGCGAGTTGCCGGCCATAACCTTCCCCATCGACACACTATTCCCGCGACGATGCTTACGGCATAAGGGACGGGCCGCCAAGTGTGCGGTGAGGGCGAGTCATGAATTTGTTCTATCTGCTTGGCTCACTCGCGGGCATCGCGTTGCTCGCTCTGTTGTGCGTTGCCCTGTTCGGAGCGAGCGGCGCGCGCATCGCCGCGGCGCACACTTTGGAAGCTTACCTAGCGCAAATCCTGCCGCACTTTCGCGTCCGCAACATCGCGCTCGGCGAGGATGCGAAGGCGGCGTTGGCCGAGAATGACGTCGACGGCACGATTCATCTGGTGGTGGCGCATGGCGATGGAATGGTGGCGCGTAAGCTTTCGCGGCCGTTGCTGCGGGCCGTCGAACGAAATGGGGCAGTCCTTTCGCTGAGCCTTGCCGACTTTACTTTGCCGCGCGCCGCACTGATTTTGCCCGATTCCGCCATCGCCGCGGCGTGGGAGAAGAAGCTGTGGGGGCTATGATGCATCTGCCCGATCCCGTAGCCCTGGCGACGCCGTTTTTTATCCTTCTGGTGATCGCCGAGATGATCTTTGCGCGGTTCTCCGGTCGCGCCCGCTTCGAACCGCGCGACACCGCCGCCAGCCTGCTGATGGGGTTCGGCAGCGTCGTCATCGGAGCCTCGTTCGCCTTCCTGTTCCTTGGGATTGCCAGGGCGCTTCAGCCCTTCCGCGTCGCCGATCTCGGCTGGTCGTGGCTCGCATTTGCGGCCTGCTTCCTACTCGACGATTTCATCTATTACTGGTGGCACCGCGCTTCGCATCGCGTGCGTTGGCTGTGGGCCGATCACGTCAATCATCATTCCAGCCAGCATTACAATTTGTCGACCGCGCTGAGGCAGTCCTGGAGCGGACACCTGACACCCGGCCTATTCTTCCGTGCGCCGTTGGTGTTGATCGGCTTTCCGATCCCGATGCTCGCCTTTGTCCACGGCCTCAATTTGGTTTATCAATTTTGGATTCATACCGAAGCGATCGGAATGTTTCCCCGCGCGATCGAGGCGGTGATGAACACGCCGTCGCATCATCGCGTGCACCACGCCACCAACCCAGATTATCTTGATTCCAATTATGCGGGCGTCTTCATCGTCTGGGACAGGATGTTCGGCACCTTTGTCGCGGAACGCGTCGAAGAGCCTGCGCGCTACGGTATCGTGCGCAATCTCGCCACCTTCAATGTCCTGAAGATCGCTTTCCACGAATGGATTGGGATGTTCGCGGACCTCACCAAGGCCCGAAGTCCTCACGAGGTCTTCTGCTATATTTTTGCGCCGCCGGGCTGGTCGCCCGACGGCAGCAGGGACACCAGCGATTCCCTAAAAATGCAATGGGTGTCCCGCAACGCACAATCACAATCCGGATGACCAGGCGCCGGTTCCTCACCTATGATCCCCGTCGTCGAACGATGGGGAGGAGTCGATGCGTATACTCGTTGCAGGTCTGCTTGGCGCGGTTGCCATGTTCATTTGGACGGCCATCGCCCATATGGCGACGCCGCTGGCCTATACCGGAATCAGCAAAATGCAGAACGAGCCGGCGGTTCTGTCCGTGATGCAAAGCGGTGTCGGCGCGAAGTCGGGGTTCTACTTCTATCCATGGATCGATCCAAAGGATCCGCAAGCCGAACAAAAAGAGACGGCGCTGATGAAAACCAATCCGAGCGGCTTTCTTATCTACCATCCTGCCGGCGCAAGCTACGATATGACGCCGCTTATGCTCGAAGAGTTCGGCAAGGAGCTGGCGCAATCATTGATCGAAGCGTTTCTGCTGTCGCTGACCGCGCTCGCAGGCTATTTCAGCCGTGTCGGTTTCGTTACGATGTTGGGCGTCTTCGGCAGCTTGGGGACCGATATGTCCTATTTGATCTGGTACGGCTTTCCCTGCAACTACACGCTGGCCCAAATCACCATCGAGGTGGTCGGAGCCCTTGCGGCTGGTCTCGTCATCGCCTGGTGGATGGGACGGCGCGCCTCGGCCTGACGGTTACTTTCTAAGGGGGGGCAAATCCTGCCGTCTCGAACAGGATACGGGCGCGCTCGCTCGAGAGATAGGCGAAGAACATGCGCGCTTCGGCGCCTGCATCTTTCGTCAGCGCCGCGGGATAGACAATGGGCGGATGCGTGTTCTCGGGGAACTCTGCCACGATTCGCACTTTGGGCTCCGCTTTGGCATCCGTCGCATAGACGATGCCGAGCGGGGTTTCGCCGCGCGCGACATAAGCCAGCGCCACACGCACGTTCTCAGCGGGCGCGATTTGGTTCTCCACTGCGTCCCATACTTCAAGTGTCGTCAGCGCCGCTTTGGCATACTTCCCTGCCGGCACGGAACTGGGATCGGCGAGCGCCAGGCGTCCGCCATCCAGCGCGCTCAAGAGGTTCAAACCTGGCTTGAGGACAAGCGCGACCTTGGACTCCACCGGTGCGATCAGGACCAGACGATTGCCGAGTAGATCGATGCGTGCGCCGTGCACGATCAGTCCGCGCTTGTCCAGGTAGTCCATCCATTCGGTGTCGGCGGAAATGAAGATGTCGGCGCCGGGCGACGATTCGATCTGTCGGGCCAGTAACGACGAGGCGGCAAAGGAAAAGATTACGCGGTGCCCCGTGCTCGCATTGTAGGCGTCGCCGACCTGCTTCAGCACATCGCTCAAGGACGCTGCTGCGAACACGGTGGTGTCGGCCTGCGCCGCTTGTACAAGCAAAAGCGCCAGCAAAGCGAGTATTGCAGCCCGACAAAATCGCGCGAATATCATCGCCTTTCTCCGATATTTCACCACAAGGCGACTGTGCCAGGTCAATGCAATTGCGCCAACCGGCGGAACGACAGGGCTTCGGCAATTTGCGCGCGCCCGATCCCCGTCGCTCCCGCTAGATCGGCAATCGTGCGCGCCACGCGCAGCACGCGGTGATAGCCGCGCGCCGTCAGTCGCATCGCTTCGGCAGCGTTCGTCAGCAATTTCGCGCCGGCCGCGTCCGGCGTTGCGACGCGACCCAGAAGCTCGCCCTCGGCCTCTGCGTTGGTACGAACGTTTAGCTGCGCATATCGCTTGCGCTGTATGTCGCGCGCGGCGGCCACGCGCGCGGCGACGTCGGCACTCGATTCTGCCGGCGGCGGCAGCGTGAGATCGGCCGCCGAAACCCCGGCCACGTCGACATGGATATCGATGCGGTCGAACAACGGCCCCGAGATTCGCGATTGGTAATCCAGCGCGCATTTGGGGGCGCGGCTGCAGGCTTGGGCGGGATCGCTCAGATAGCCGCAGCGGCAGGGGTTCATCGCCGCGACCAGTTGGAAGCGCGCCGGATAACGCACATGCGCATTGGCGCGCGCCACCACCGCTTCGCCGCTTTCCATCGGCTGGCGTAGCGAATCCAGAACAGCGCGCTGGAACTCGGGAAGCTCGTCGAGGAACAGCACGCCCAAATGCGCCAAGCTGACTTCGCCGGGCTTGACGCGCAATCCGCCGCCCACAAGGGCGGCCATGGACGCCGAATGATGCGGCGAACGGAACGGGCGGCGGCGCGAGATCGCGCCTCCCGCCAGCTCTCCCGCCAACGATTGCACCATGGAAATTTCCAAAGCCTCGCGCGCATCGAGCGGCGGCAGCAATCCCGGCAAGCGTTGCGCCAGCATCGATTTGCCGGCACCCGGCGGTCCGATCATCAGCATGTTGTGGCCGCCCGCCGCGGCAATCTCGATGGCGCGCTTGGCGGTTTCCTGGCCCTTGACGTCTTTGAGATCGGGAACGTTGATAGCATCCTCGGCAAGCTTCGCCGTCGGAGGGTTGAGAACCTGAACGCCCTTCATGTGATTGACGAGCGCGATCAGCGACGGCGCAGCGATGATTTCCAGCCCGCCGGCCCAGGCGGCTTCCGGCCCGCACGCCGCCGGGCAAATCAGACCGCGCGATTGTTCGGAAGCGGCGAGCGCTGCCGGCAACACGCCTGCCACCGCCGTGATTTGCGCATCGAGCGATAGCTCGCCCAACGCCACATAGTTTCCCATCTCGCTGGCGGGCAACACGCCCATCGCGGCGAGCAGGCCTATCGCAATCGGCAGATCGTAATGGCTTCCCTCTTTGGGCAGATCGGCCGGCGCGAGATTTACTGTGATGCGTTTGAATGGCAGCGCCAAACCGACGGCGTACAGCGCGGCACGCACCCGCTCGCGGCTTTCGCCCACCGCCTTGTCCGCCAGTCCCACGACATTGAAGATGCCGCCCGAGCCCTCGCCGATATGGACCTGCACGTCCACTTCGCGCGCTTCGATGCCCTGGAAGGCCACGGTGTAAATATGGGCGACGGTCATGTGAGCGGCAGAGCGACCCCCGCAGCAATGCCCGCGATAGACAGGCGCACCAGATAACCCAGGCAATGCGCAAAAGTGATCTTCGGGTCGATTTTGATGAAGAAGCCGTTGATGACCAGGATCGGAAGCGGTCCGGCGATCCAGACCAGCAACGCCACGCCGAGCCCGCCGAGTACGCCGTCGACGCCGGCGATGGCGCAGAGTGCGATCACCGCTGCGCCCATCACCAAGCCGATCGCACTCGCCCAGGCGATCGCGCCTGTTTCCTTGCCTTCGCGGGTTCCCGGCTTCCAGATTTCCGGATGCGTGTTGTAGGCGCTGTGAAACAGAATGCCCATGAACAGCCAATCGCTGAAACTGCCCAAAACGCCGGCGGCGATCACCGCCCCAATCAGTATTCCCATCGAGGTGTCCTCCTTGACCCAGCGACAGCCACACTAATGTGCAACGCGGACGCTTGCCACCTTGCGCGCGCATCGTCGCACCCCTACGCTTTGAATTTCCGCAAATGAGAGTTGGAATGAGCACCCGCTTCGTTGGTACCGAGAAATATGTCGCGACGGACGATCTGAGGATCGCCGTCAATGCCGCAGTCGCTCTCGAGCGTCCCCTGTTGATAAAAGGCGAACCGGGCACAGGTAAGACACAGCTTGCCTATGAAGTCGCCGAGGCTTTCTCAGCGCCGCTCATCACCTGGCATGTGAAGTCCACCACCAAGGCGCAGCAGGGGCTTTACGAATACGACGCGGTGACGCGGTTGCGCGATTCCCAGCTCGGCGATGCGCGGGTCAAAGACGTCGAGAATTACATCAAGCGCGGCAAACTTTGGGATGCTTTCGAGTCGCCCGTCCGTCCGGTGCTCCTGATCGACGAGATCGACAAGGCGGACATCGAATTTCCCAATGATCTGTTGCTGGAACTGGATCGTATGGAGTTCTTCGTCTACGAGACGGGCGAAACCATCAAGGCTGTGGTGCGGCCGATCGTGATGATTACCTCGAACAACGAGAAGGAACTGCCCGACGCCTTCCTGCGACGCTGTTTCTTCCACTACATCAAGTTCCCCGAGCGCGAGACGATGCAG
>Ga0265340_10000262_pt1 | contig 27248 bp, 22 predicted proteins | sample 4CB225metaG_FD_202082 | JGI IMG/M metagenome (GOLD analysis project Ga0265340, IMG submission 202082) | Rhizosphere microbial communities from Carex aquatilis grown in University of Washington, Seatle, WA, United States - 4-CB2-25 metaG | ecosystem: Host-associated > Plants > Roots >...
TCGCGACTATCAGGAGTGGAAGCGCGGGCGGCTCGAACTTTATCGCACGGCGCGCGACTATCCGTCGGAGGATCAGTGGCACATTCCCGGCGGCAAGACCTTGCGGGTTGTCGCCCAGCCCCACCCGTTCGGTGGGCTGACCTTCCTCTATGAAGACGTCACCGAACGCTTCACCCTCGAAAGTTCCTACAACACGCTGGCCAAGGTGCAGTCGGCGACGCTCAATACGCTGCTGGAAGGTGTCGCGGTGTTCGGGCCCGACGGCAAGCTCAAGCTGCACAATGCGTCCTTCGCCAAGATCTGGGAGCTGAGCGACAAGGACCTGGCGGGCGAGCCCCATGTGCGCGCCATCGCGGCGGCCTGCGCCGACAATTTCGGCGACGGCGCGATCTGGGAGCGTCTGATTCAGAACATCGTCTCGGGCGCCAATGTGCAGCGCGAGATGGGCGAAATCGAGCGCAGCGACCGCACGATCCTGTCACTTTCGCTGGCGCCGCTGCCGGACGGCGCGACGCTCGCCACTTTCGCCGACGTCACCGACCGCTTCCGCATCGAGACCGTGCTGCGCGAGCGCGCCGAGGCGCTGGAAGCGGCCGATCTGCTAAAATCCGAATTCATCAAGCACGTCTCCTACGAACTGCGCACGCCGCTCAACACCATCCTGGGCTTCGCCGAGCATCTTTCGACCGAGGTGCCCGGCCCGCTCAACGAACGGCAGAACGAATACATGGAGGCGATCGTTTCGGCGTCGAATTCGCTGAAGAGCCTGGTCAACGACATCCTCGATCTGGCGCTGATCGAATCCGGCGCGCTGAGGCTGGAACTCGAGCGGGTCGATCTGCACAAGCTGCTCGCCGACATCGCGGTGCAGGCCCGCGAATGGGCCGCGAAAGTGGGCCTTAGCCTCGAGATCGATTGCCCCGAGGATTCCGGCGCATTCCTCGCCGACGCGCGGCGCATCCGCCAGGTGGTGTTCAACCTTCTCTCGAACGCCTTCAAGTTTACGCCCAAGGGCGGCGTCATCGTGCTTGGCGGGCGCATCGAGAGCGAGGACGTGCAGATTTTTGTGCGCGACAACGGGCCGGGGATCGCGCCGGACGTGCGCGCCACCGTGTTCGAGCGCTTCTCCGCAAAGAGCAACGCGGGCCAGCGCGGCGGCGCGGGGCTCGGGCTGGCGCTGGTCAATCGCTTCGTGCAGCTCCACGACGGCTGGGTCGAGATCGAAAACGGTCCCGAAGGCCAAGGCGGCACGCTCGTGCGCTGCCATCTGCCGCGCCGCATCCACGAGCCGCCGCCCGGCGAAGAACGCAAGACGGCGTAGAATACGCCTTCGCCCTCCCCTTGAGGGAGGGCCGAAAAATTCAAGCGAAGCGAAGAATATTTCGGGGAGGGGTGCTGTCGATACATTACCCCTCCCCGAAATTTGCTCCGCAAATTTCGACCCTCCCTCAAGGGGAGGGTGGATTCCCTTTTTCGATTACAAATTCAGTGCTGGCTCTTCGGCGTCGTGACGATCAGCCCGTCGAGTTCGGGCGTCACCCTGATCTGGCAGGACAGCCGGCTGTTGGACCGCACGTCCTGCGCGAAATCGAGCATCGTCTCTTCCATCTCCTCTTTGGGCGGCAGCTTCGCCAGCCATTGGGGATCGACATAGACATGGCAGGTGGCGCAGGCACACGCCCCGCCGCAATCCGCGTCGATGCCGGGGATGAGGTTCTTCACCGCCCCTTCCATCACCGACCAGCCGGCGGGCACCTCCACTTCGCGCTCCGTGCCGCTTTCGTCGATATAGGTGATCTTGGGCATCAATGATCCTTACGCCATATTCTTCATCGGGATGGAAGTGTCGGCAAGTCGCGCGGGCGCGACGTGCGCGCCGTCGGCGATCAGCTTGCGCCCGACCAGATATTCCGGCGCCGCATTGACCGCCTCCACGGCGGCAACCGCGCCGTCGCGCAGATGGAACGCCGCAAACTTGCGCGACGCCGGATCGCCGCGGACGACGATCTCGTCACCCCGCTGCGCCAGCCCGGCGATCTGAAGCTTCAAATCGTACTGGTCCGACCAGAACCAGGGCACTTCGCGATAGGGCCTGGGCTTGCCCGCCATCGCGAGCGCCGCGTGCTTGGCCTGATCGATGGCGTTCTGCACGCTTTCGAGGCGCAGTGGGAGGCCTTCGCGCCCGACATGCCAAGTGCAATCGCCGGCGGCGAAGATTGCCGGATCGGCGGTCGCGCAATTGAGGTCGACCACGATACCGTCCTCGCACGGCAATCCCGAATCGCGGGCCAGTTCCATGTTTGGAATCACGCCAATGCCGACCAGCGCCAGATCGGCGGGATAACTCTTGCCGCCTGCGCGCATGGTTTGCAGACGGCTTGTTCCTTCAAAGGCTTCCACGCCGGTGTTCAGAAGCAACTTCACGCCTGCGCCGCGATGGACATGCTCGAAGAAATCCGACACTGGCTTCGACACCGCGCGCGCCATCACCCGCTCCAGCGCTTCGAACACCGTAACCTCCAGGCCGTGCTTGGCGGCCACCGCGGCGACCTCCAGCCCGATATAGCCACCGCCCACAATGGCCAGCCTCTTGCCCTTCTCCATGGCGGGGCGCAGCCGGTCCACGTCCGCGATGCTGCGCAGATAGTGAATGCCGGCGAGGTCGGCGCCCGCGCACTTGATCATCCGCGCCCGCGTGCCGGTCGCGAGCAAGAGCTTGTCGTAGGCGACGCTGCGCCCGTCAGATAGAACGACCGTCTTCGCCGCCCGGTCGATGGCGCGAACTTGAACGCCCAGGATCAGCTCGCAGGCCGCTTCCCGATAGAAGGTCTCAGGCTTGAGGAACAGCCGGTCGCGCTCGAACGTCCCCATCAAATAGGCCTTGGACAGCGGCGGGCGCTGATAGGGCGCGAACGGCTCGTCACCGATCATCGTGATCGCGCCGAAATAGCCCTCGGCTCTGAGGCTGGCGACGGCCTGAACCCCCGCCTGCCCCGCGCCGACGATGACAATGTTCTGCGACATGACGTTCCGGAAGAAAAATCGAAAAAGCGCGGGTAAGATGTCCGAGCGGGTCCAGGGAATCAACCGTGAACGCGAATTCGCAGGCTTTCACCATGCCGCTCCAGCTTGACGACCTTGCGGCCACCGAGGCGCTCGGTGCGCGGATTGCCGCAGACCTCGGCGCCGGCGACACGGTGGCGCTCGAAGGCGAGCTGGGTGCGGGAAAGACCACGCTGGCCCGCGCCATCCTGCGTGCGCTCGGCGTGACGGAAAGCGTGCCGAGCCCGACCTTTACCCTGGTCCAGAGCTATGAGACGGCGCGCTTGACCGTGCGCCACTATGACCTCTACCGCATCAAGAGCCCGCGCGAGATCGACGAACTCGGGCTCGACGAAGCTTTGGAGCAAGGCGCCGTGCTGATCGAATGGCCGGAGAATGCCGAGGGCCGCCTTCCCGGCGACGCGTTGCATGTCGTGTTGAGCGCGACCGGGGAGCAATCGCGCCGCGCCGACATCTCCGGATCGCCGCGCTGGGCCGGGTTGCTTACGGATGGTCCCCGTGTCCGCTGAGCGCGTCGATGCAATGAGTTCGTTCCTCGCCCGCGCCGGATGGGGCGAGGCGTTGCGTATTCCCCTGCAAGGCGACGCGTCCACGCGGCGCTATATCCGCCTCAAGCTGGGCGAGCGTTCTGCGCTGCTGATGGACCAGCCGCAATTCGCCGAGACGCCTGCCGCCGCCGCCGATGCCACGCCCGAGGAACGGCGCGCGCTCGGCTACAACGCGGTCGCTCGGCTGGCGGGGGCGGACTGCGCGCGCTTTGTCGCGGTGGCGAATTATCTGCGCGCCAAGGGCCTCAGCGCGCCGGAGATCTACGCCGACGACGCGGCGCAGGGTTTCGTTCTGCTGGAAGACCTCGGCGACGACCTGTACGCCGATGTGCTGGAGCGCGGTGCCGGCGAGGTACCGCTCTACGGGGCCGCTGCCGAGGTGCTGGCCAAGCTGCATGCCGATCCGGCACCTGCCCTGCTGCTCCCCGACAAGCATCTGCACGCCTATGACGAGACGGCGCTACTGGCCGAGGTCGATCTCTTGACCGAATGGTTCTTTCCCGCCGCGCTTGGGCGCAAGGCCAGCGAGACGGAGGTGTCGGAACATCGCGCGCTGTGGCGCGAGGCGCTGGCGCCTCATCTGCGCACGCCGCCGGTGCTCGTGCTGCGCGATTACCATGCGCAGAATCTGCTCTGGCTGCCCGCGCGAAGCGGCGTCGCGCGCGTGGGATTGATCGATTTCCAGGATGCCGTTGCCGGTGCGAAAGCCTACGATTTGATATCGCTGGTCGAGGACGCGCGGCGCGATGTGCCGCCGGCGGTCGCCGAAGGCGCCACCGCGCGCTATCTGGACGCCATGCGCGCGCAGGGCACCCCGCTCGACGCCGACGCCTTCTCAGGGGAAATGGCGGTGTTGGCCGCTCAGCGTAACGCCAAGATCGTCGGCATCTTCGCGCGGCTCTACCGGCGCGACGGCAAGGAGCGCTATCTCGCCTATCTGCCCAGGGTGTGGACCTATCTCGGCCGCGACCTCGAACATCCCGCCCTTGGAGCGCTCAAATCGTGGTATGACCGCGCCGTTCCACAAGCGGCGCGCGGCGTCCCGCCCAACGACGGAGCATGACATGACTTCCCCCACGCGCGCGATGCTGATGGCCGCCGGGCTCGGCACGCGCATGAGGCCCCTGACGCATGACCTCCCCAAGCCGCTGGTGCAGGTTGCCGGCAAGGCGCTGATCGATCACGCCATCGACCGGCTGGTGGCAGCCGGCGTGACGACGGTCGTCGTCAACCTCCACTACAAGGCCGAGATGATCCAGGCGCATCTGGCCGGGCGAAAAGATGTGGAAATCCTCTATTCCGATGAAGGCGACGGGCTGCTCGGCACCGGCGGAGGTGTCCTTAAGGCGCTGGCGCATTTCCGCGGCGAGCCATTCTTCATCCACAATTCGGATACGATCTGGGTGGAAGGCTATGGCGGGGCGCTCGATCGCATGAAGGCGCGCTGGAATCCCGACGAGATGGACGCACTGCTGCTGATGGCGCCGATGGTCACGGCGATGGGCTATGAGGGCAATGGCGATTTCATGATGGATCCGGAAGGACGGTTGAGGCGCGTGCCGCAAGGCCGCATTTCGCCCTTCGCCTTCCCCGGCGTGCAGATCGTGCATCCGCGCCTGTTCGACAACGCGCCAAGCGGCGGCTTCTCGACCAATATCCTGTGGGACCGCGCCATCGAGAAAGAACGGCTCTACGGCGTGCGGCTCGACGGCGTGTGGATTCATGTCGGCACGCCTGGGGCGGTTGCCGAGGCCGAAGAATATCTGGCAGACCTTGCCCCCGCCGCCTGACATCACGAACCTCTTCACCATCCCGGCGGGTGCGCCATTCTCCGCGACCTTGGCGCGCGGACTTGCGGCGCGGCTGAGCGGCGGACCGTTCGCGCTCGCCGACGTCACGATCTATCTGCCGACGCGGCGCGCGGTGCGCAGCATGACGGAGATTTTCGCTAAGGAAGCGGGCGGCGCGACGCTGCTGCCGGACTTCAGGCCGCTCGGCGATGTGGACGAGGACGAGCTGTTGCTCGATCCGCTCGCCGATGCGCTGGACTTGAAGCCGGCGATCGCGCCGCTTCGCCGTCGTTTGCTTCTGGCGGCGCTGATCAAGCGTTGGAGCCAGGCGCGCGATTACGGACGCATCGGCTTCGGCCAGGCAGCGGGTCTTGCCAAGAGTTTGGCTGCCGTGATGGACGAAGCCGAAACGCAGGGCGCCGATCTCGCCAAACTCGGCGAACTCGCGCCGCTGTCACTGGCCGAGCATTGGGCGGAGGTCAAGGAATTCCTCTCGCTGATCCATTCCGAGTGGCCCAACATTTTGGACGCGGAGGATCGCGCCAATCCGGCCGCGCACCGCAACGAAGCGTTGCGCGCTTTGGCAAAGCGGCTGGCGAGCCATCCGCCGGACCGGCCCATCGTCGCTGCGGGTTCCACAGGCAGCATTCCGGCGACCGCGGAACTGCTCGGCGTCATCGCGCGGCTACCCAAGGGTTTCGTCGTTCTGCCGGGACTGGACCGCGAATTGGATGAAGACAGTTGGAACCGGCTCGACCCCGGCCATCCGCAATTTGCCTTGAAGCAATTGCTGGAGCGCATCGGCGTCAGGCGCGATGACGTTTCCGATTGGGTGACACCGGCGGGAACGCCGCAGCGCGAGCGGATTCTGCGCGAGGTGTTGCGCCCGGCGCCGACCACCGACGCCTGGCGCGCGCTAGCGGAGGGAAATGTCGGAGAACTCGCTGCGGGCCTCGACGGCTTGTCGCTGATCGCTGCCGCCGATCCGGCGGAAGAATCCTCGGTGATCGCGCTCCTCTTGCGCGAGGCGCTGGAAACGCCGTCGCACAGCGCCGCGCTGGTGACGCGCGACCGCGCGCTGGCGCGCCGCGTGACGGCGGAGCTTGGCCGCTGGGACATCGCCATTGACGATTCTGCTGGCCGTCCGCTGGCGCAGACCGAGGTCGGCGCCTTCCTTTGCCTGATCGCGGAAGCAGCCGAGAGCGGCTTCGCACCGGTGCCGCTGCTGGCGTTGCTGAAGCATCCGCTGGCGGCGATGGCCGAGGGCACCGCGACGTTCCGAGGACGGGCGCGCGAGCTCGATCTCGAGTTGCGCGGGCCTCGACCGGATTCCGGCCTGGACGGCATCGCCATCGCGATTGCCGGAGCCGACGACGGGCTGAAGAAATGGTTTTCGCAAGTCGCGGCGGCGCTGTCGCCCCTCGCCGAGACCTTGTTAGAGCCCGAGGTCGCGCTCGGCTCCGCGCTGGCGGCGCATATCGCGGCGGCGGAGCGCTTGGCGTCGGAGAAAACCCTGTGGAGCGGCCCTGCGGGCAGCATTGCGCATCAATTCGTGCGGGAATTGTCGGAAGCAGCTGCAGACCTGCCTCCCATCGAGGCTCGCTCTTACGCCGCAACGTTCCGTACACTGATTGAAGAACCTTCCGTGCGTCCGCCGTTCGGGCGCCATCCACGCCTGACCATTCTGGGGCCGCTGGAAGCACGGTTGCAGCATTTCGATCTGGTCGTGCTTGGCGGTTTGAACGAAGGCTCCTGGCCGCCCTCGGCCGCCGACGATCCGTGGTTCTCACGCCCCATGCGGCGCACGCTCGGCTTGGAGCAACCCGAGCGCGCCATCGGCCTTTCGGCGCACGATTTCGCGACGCTGGCGGCGGCCCCACGCGTCGTGTTGACGCGCGCGCGCAAAGCCGAAGGGGCGCCGACCGTGGCCTCGCGCTGGCTGCAGCGGCTGGACCAGCTCGCCCGAGGTTTGAAGCTCGACCATTCGCTGGCCTCGCGAACGGATTACCCCCGGATCGTTGCGGCGTTCGCCGATCCCGGCGCGCCCGAGCGGATCAAGCCGCCCTCGCCGCGCCCGCCGGTCGCCGCACGGCCGCGCAGGCTGTCCTTCACGGAAATCGAAACCTGGGTGCGCGATCCCTATTCGATCTACGCCAAGCGGATATTGAATCTTAGGCCGCTCGATCCGTTGGATGCGGAAGTCGGACCGCTCGAACGCGGCACGGCGCTGCATCGTGCGCTGGAATTGTTCGTCCGCCGCTTCCCGCGCGAGCTTCCCGCCGACGCCGCAATGCACCTCGTCGCCATCGCCGACGAGATATTCCGCGACGTGCCGAAAGCCACGCTGGCGATCTGGCGGCCGCGTTTCCTGCGCGCCGCGCTCTGGTTCGTCGAGCTGGAGCGCGAGCGGCGGCCCGCCATCGCCGAGAGCTTCGTGGAGATCAAGGGCGAACGGCCGTTCCCCGGCCCCGCGGGCGATTTCATCCTCCATGGCCGCGCCGACCGCATAGATCGGCTGCGCGCGGGCGGCGGCGTCATCCTCGATTACAAGACGGGGGCGCCACCGAGCAATCCGCAAGTCCTTGCGCATCTGGCACCGCAATTGCCGCTTGAAGGCGCGGTGCTGATGGCTGGTCGTTTCAAGGAGATCGGGCCGCTCGACCCTGTGGAACTCGCCTATGTCCGCATCAGCGGTGGCGCGCAGGCGGGCGAATACAAGCCCATCAAGGCCGACGCCAATGAGATCGCGCTTGAGGCAGCGGAGCGGCTTGTCCGGCGCATTGCTCAGTTCGACGACGAGACCATGGCCTATGAATCGCGCGTCGGGCCGATCTTCGCCAAATATGCTGGCGACTACGACCATCTGGCGCGGGTGCGCGAATGGTCGGCGAGCGGCTGGCGCGGAGAAGGCGAATGAGCGCGCTCGACGCTTCCGATCCCAAACGCTCGGCCTGGGTCGCCGCCAATGCGGGGGCGGGCAAGACGCACACGCTGGCCAATCGGGTGACGCGGCTGCTGCTGGCGGGCGCACGGCCCGAGCGCATTCTCTGCCTTACCTATACCAAGGCCGCCGCAGCCGAGATGGCGGGGCGTCTGTTCGATCAGCTCGGCAAATGGTCGATGCTGCCCGACGCCGAATTGGCGAAGAACATCGTTGAGGTCGGCGGCGAAGCGGGCGGCAAGGAGGGATTGCGCAAAGCGCGCCGCTTGTTCGCCGATGCGCTCGAAACGCCCGGCGGCCTCAAGATTCAGACCATCCATGCCTTCTGCCAATATGTGCTGATGCGCTTTCCGCTGGAAGCGGGCGTGCCGGCCTCCTTCCGCGTACTCGACGAACGCACCGCGCGCGATCTGATGGCCGAAGCGCGCGCCCGCGTGCTGGAGCGAGCCGGCGGGGGCGATACGGAGCGCGCCGCTGCCATCGCATTTCTGGCGACGCATCTGGGCGATGTTCAGCTCGAGCGCATTCTCGACGGCGCGATGGGCACTGACCGCACGAAGCTCGATGCGTTTCTGGCCCAGAGTGACGATTGGAAGAGCCTGTTGCGGCAAGCTCACGGCGCCGCTCCCGGCGACACGCTGCAAACAATCGCGGAGGGGTTCAGTCAAAGCCTCGACCGTGACGAAGCGAAATTCCGGGAAATCACCGCCTGGCTTTCCGGCGGCAGCGCGGCGGACGCCGAGCGCGGCGCGCAACTGGCGGCGGCAATCGAAGCCAAGGATGCGTTCGCCCGCGTTGACGCCGTTCGCGAAGCGCTTTTGACGGATAAAGGTACATTGCGCGCCAAGCTCGCGACCAAGAAGCTCACCGATGCGCGTCCCGATCTGCTCGACATTTTGCAGAAGCTGGGAGAGCGGCTGATCGAATTCGAGGAGCGGCGGCGCGCCACGCACGCGGCGATGTTCTGCGAGGCGGCACTGACCGTCATCGAGGCGGTGCGTGACGTTTATGCCTCGGAAAAGCGCTCCCGCAGCGTGCTCGATTACGACGATTTGATCGTGGAAACCCACCGCTTGCTCAAGCGCAGCGGAGCGGCCTGGGTGCACTACAAGCTCGATGAAGGCATCGACCATATTCTGATCGACGAGGCGCAGGACACCAGTGCGCTGCAATGGGACATCATCCAGAGCCTGACCGAGGAATTCTTCGCCGGTGAAGGCGTCGAACAGCCGCTGGCGCGCACGCTGTTCGCGGTGGGCGACGAGAAACAATCGATCTTCAGCTTCCAGGGCGCCGATCCGGCGCAGTTCGACGTCCGGCGCGCCTTGTTCGCTGGCCGCGCCGAAGCGGCGGGGCGCGAATTCTCTTCCGAATATCTACAGACCTCGCGGCGCTCGGCGCCCGAGATCCTTCGCTTCGTGGACGAGACCTTCGCCGATCCGGCGGCGCGCGACGGGCTGACCTCGGGCAATCTGGAGATCAAGCACAAGGCGCTGCGCGACGACGCCAAGGGCCTGGTGGAGTTCTGGCCCGCGCTGAAGCCATCGGATGCGCGCGATCCCGATCCCTGGGATTTGCGCCCGGTCGATCTGGAGCGTGCCGACAGCCCGATCGTGCGGCTGGCCGAACAGATCGCCGGTAAAATCGCGGACTGGCTCAAGCGGCGCGCCGTCCTGCCCGGCCACACCGAGGCGATCAAGCCGGGCGACATCATGATCCTGTTGCCGCGGCGCGAACCGTTCGGCGGTGAGATCATCCGAAAGCTGAAGGCTCGCGGTGTGGCGGTGGCGGGCGCCGACCGCATCAAGCTCGCCGAACAGATCGCGGTGATGGACCTGATTGCGCTGGGCCGTTTCGCGCTGTTACCGGAAGACGATCTTAACCTGGCGGAGTTGCTGCGCTCGCCCCTCCTTGGGCTGGGCGAGGAGGACCTTTTCTCGCTGTGTTACGGGCGCAAGGGCACTCTGTGGCGCGAGTTGCGGCGCAAGGAATTCTCGCAGGCGCACGCTTACCTTGCCGAAGCGCGGGCGCGCGCCGATACCACGCCGCCATTCGAATTCTACGCCCAGGCTTTGACTGGGGGCCGCGCCAAACTGCTCAAGCGGCTCGGCCCGGAAACCGGCGACGCGATCGACGAATTCCTTTCGCTGGCGCTGGATTATGAACGCGCCAACACGCCGTCGCTGGAAGGATTCCTGCATTGGATCGAGCGCGGGGGCGCCGAGGTCAAGCGCGACATGGAGCGCGGCCGCAACGAGGTGCGGGTGATGACCGTGCACGGCGCCAAGGGGCTGGAAGCCGATATCGTCATCCTGCCCGACACCACCTCGCTGCCGAACGCCAACCAGGGAAGCCTTCTGTACACGGACGACGGCGTGCTGTTTCCGCTGGCTGACGGCGAAGCGCCGCAGAGCGTGAAACAGGCAAAACTCGCGGCGCAGGCCGAGGCTCTGAAGGAACACCGCCGCCTCTTCTACGTCGCGCTCACTCGCGCCAAGGAGCAGCTCATCATCTGCGGCTTTGAAAACAAGAAAGGCATCAAAGAGGGTTCCTGGCACCGGCTTGCGGAACGCGCGGCGATCACGCTCGGCAAGGAAACCGCGGAAGGAACCCGCCTTTACGGCACAGCAGGCGAAGCGGCTGCCGGCGAAACTGCTGCGGTGGAGGCAACGCCAGACATTCCCGCTTGGGCGCGAACGCTACCGAAGACGGAGGCTCCGTTGCCCCGCCTCATCCGCCCATCGGAGGCGGCGGGTGTCGACGAACCCGCGCTACCCTCGCCGCTCAAAGGCGCCATGCGCTTCCGCCGCGGGCTTCTGGTGCACGCCATGTTGGCGCGCCTGCCCGAGGTGGAAAGAAGCCGCCGCGAAGACACCGCGCTGAAATTCCTCAGCGCGCGCGGGCTCGACGAAATCGATGCGGCGCGATTGTGCGCCGAGACCTTGGCCGTGCTCGACGATCCGGCATTCGCCGCCGCGTTTGCGCCGTCGAGCCGCGCCGAAGTTGCCATCGTCGCCGATCTGCCGGAATTGGGCGCCCGCGTGCACGGCCGGATCGACCGCCTTGCCGTCACGGCCAACGACGTGCTGATCGTCGATTTTAAGACGGGCGGTCCGCCGCCTGCCCGCGAACAGGGCGTGCCGGGAATATATGCAACCCAGATGGCCCTTTACCGCGCTGCAGCGCAAAGGATTTTTCCGGGCAAGCGAATCGCCTGCGCCCTGGTGTGGACCGATGGCCCAACCCTGATGCCGCTAAGCGACGCCCTGTTGGAGGCGGAAACGGGGCGCGTCCGTGCGCGCCTTGACCCCGCTAGCCGCGCTACCTAGATATAGAGCCGTCACAGTTTGAGGGTTTGCGTATGTCATCGCCGATCAAGATTTCCGATGCTTCGTTCCAGAACGAAGTTCTGAATGCGAAAAAGCCGGTTGTAGTGGATTTCTGGGCCGAATGGTGCGGGCCTTGCCGCATGATCGCGCCCGCGCTCGACGAGCTGGCCACGGAATTCGGCGATAAAGTGACCTTCGCGAAGCTCAATATCGATGAGAACCCCTCGACGCCGCAGAAATACGGCGTGCGCGGCATTCCCACCATGATGATCTTCAGTCAGGGCCAGGTCGCCGCCACCAAGGTCGGCGCGCTTCCGAAGTCGAAGATCAAGGAATGGATCGAAAGTTCGATCTAGCCTAGCGGGTCGGGGCCGAAGCGGTTTTCTCCGCGCGTGCCGCGGAAGAAGTACAGTTCGATGAACGCCCAGAGCCCCAAAATGGTGGCGATGAGGTAGACGGTGCCTCGCACGGGGCCCAGCGGCCCATAAAACATACCCGTGGCGAGAATGTTCGGTCCACTCGCCTCGACAAATGCTTGCAGCGCCCACGGAATGACGACAAACGGGAGCAACCACCAAGCGCTCTTGTTTCTGTCATGTAGCCTCTTCGTATAAATAGCCAGCAGCGAAATCACATACAACAGTACCAAGAGTGCGATAGCGACAAGCGCGATCATTCCTTTAGGTCCGATAGCTTGTGGCCAAACAACATTTGACATATCCATTGGTTGGCTAGGCGTCACTTTTGCTGAGGCGCTCACGAGCGACGCAAACGTTTGCGTCCAGTCTAATCCAATCAAGGCGACAATGAGGATCGCGATCTCCCAAGCAATCGTGACTGGAATAAGAAACAGCCAGATCTTGTCGCGGTTTATCCGCCCCTGAAAGCTGAAGAGGTACGACATGCTTTCCCCCACCAATTCCCCGCCACAACTATGGCTTGAATTCGGAGAATTGGGAAGGCGGAGAAGTAGGTCTCGTTACCCGTTCTCAGCCAGCACCGTGCCAGCGAGGTAAAGCGAGCCGCAGATAAGAATGCGCGGCGACGGCTCGTGCGGCGAAATCCGCGCCTGCGCCGCGATCTGCATCATGGCGTCCTCCACGTCCTCGGCTGGCGCGGCGTCGAGTCCGGCGGCGCGCGCGCGGTCGTACAGTTCGCCGGCGCCGAAACTCGCCTCCTGGCCGGGTACATCGACGGTGACGATATGGCGGGCAAGCCCGCGAAAGGCCGCGAGAAAGCCGACCGCGTCCTTCGTCTTCAGCATGCCGCAGATGAGATAAAGCGGCTTCTCGGCGCGCTCTTCGAAATCAGCCATGGCGCGCGCGATGGCCACCGCCCCGTGCGGATTGTGCCCGCCGTCGAGCCAAACCTCTGCGCCTTCGGGCGCCGCATCGATCAGTGGGCCCTGCGTCAGCCGCTGCAAGCGTGCCGGCCACTCGACGGTCTTGAGGCCCTGCTCTATGGCGTGGTCGTCGGCCCAGCCGCCGCCGACGCACCTCAATCCGGCGATGGCAAGCGCGGCGTTCTCGATCTGATGGCGCCCGGCCAGGCGCGGCAGCGGCAGATCGAGCAGGCCGTCGCGATCTTGATAGACCATCCGGCCGTGCTCCTGATGGGTGAAGAAATCCTGGCCGAAGACCGACACCGGTGCGCCAAGCGCATCGGCGCGGCGCAGGATGACGTCGAGCGACGCATCCTCCTGCGGGCCGACGATCAGCGGCACGCCGGGCTTGATGATGCCCGCCTTCTCGGCTGCGATGTCGGCGAGCGAGGTGCCGAGGAACTCGGCGTGATCGAGCCCCACCGGCGTAATGACCGTCAGGCGAGGATGGGGGATGACGTTGGTCGCGTCGTACTTGCCGCCAAGGCCCACTTCCAGCACCAGCGCGTCGGCGCCGTGCCGCGCGAAGGCCAGGAACCCCGCCGCCGTGGTGATCTCGAAGAAGGTGATCGGCCGGCCCTCGTTCGCCTGCTCGCATTCCAGCAGCAGTCCCATCAGCTCGGCTTCGCTGATTAAATGGCCGGCCAGGCGGATGCGCTCGTGGAAGCGCACCAGATGCGGCGAGGAATAGACATGCACCTTGCGACCGCCCGCCTCCAGCATGGCGCGGGTGAAGGCGCACACTGAGCCCTTGCCGTTGGTGCCGGCGACATGGACCACCGGCGGAAGGCGTCGTTCGGGATGGCCGAGCGCGGCGAGCAGCCCAAGAATCCGATCCAGCGCCAGATCGATCTTCTTGGGATGGAGCTTGAGGAGCCGGTCGAGAACCGCGTCGCTCCCGGTGTAATTCATGTAGCGCTTCCCGTGGGAGGCGCAACAAGGGTGGGTTTTGCGGCGATCACCGCGCGCGAGGAGGGCCGCGTCTTGGGCCGAGTGCGCTTCATCAACAGATGCACCACGCGCGACAGCGTTTCGCGTAACTGGTGGCGATGGACGACCATGTCCACCATGCCGTGCTCGAGCAGATATTCGGCTCGCTGAAAACCCTCCGGCAGATGCTCGCGCATGGTCTGAGCGATGACCCGCTGCCCCGCGAAACCGATGAGCGCGCCGGGCTCGGCGATATGCACGTCGCCGAGCATCGCATAGGACGCGCTGACGCCGCCGGTGGTCGGGTCGGTCAGCACGACAATGTAGGGCAGCCCCGCCTCGCGCAGCATTTCGAGCGCGATGGTGACGCGCGGCATCTGCATCAGCGACAGCACGCCTTCCTGCATGCGCGCCCCTCCCGACGCGACGAAGAGGATGAAGGGCCGCCCTTCGCTCGCCGCGCTTTGCATCGCGTTGATCAGCGCTTCGCCGACCGCCATGCCGAGCGAACCGCCCATGAAGTCGAAGACCTGCACCGCTACCATGACCGGCAAGCCGTCCAACGTACCACGTGCGGCGGCCAGCGCGTCGATGCGCCCGGTCTTGGCGCGAGCGTCCTTCAGCCGGTCGCTGTAGCGCTTTTCGTCGCGGAAGCGCAGCGGGTCGGCGGGAACTTCCGGCGGGATCAGCTCGTCGAATGAGGCGCCGTCGAACAGCGCCGCGAAACGCTCCGCCGCGCCGATGCGCAGATGATGGCCGCATTGCGGGCAGACAAATTGCGCCGCGATCAAGTCGCGATGGAAGATCATCTCGCCGCAGGCGGGACATTTGCGCCAGAGGTTCTCCGGCGTGTCGCTATTGCGGCCGCCGATCAGGCTCTTTATCCGCGGGCGGACTAAATTGGCGATCCAGTTCATAGTGTCATCTTACCACAGCTCAGCCGCGCGCCCCATGCACCGAGCGCGCCAGGGATTCGCAGAATTCCAGGGCATCGTGGAGGCGCCCGTTCTTGTCGCCGGCCGCCGCCAACCGTTCGACGATGGCCGAACCGACCGCCGTCCCGTCGGCGAATGCCGCCACGCCCGCCGCCTGATCGGGCGTCTTCACGCCGAAGCCGACGACGCAGGGCAGTCCGCTCGCCGCCTTCAATCGCGCCACCGCCGCATGGACCTCGCTTTCGGCGAAGCTCTTGGTGCCGGTGATGCCGGTGATCGAAACGTAATAGAGAAAGCCGCCCGCTCCATCGAGCACGGCTTCGAGCCGCATGGCGTCGGTGGTCGGCGTGGCCAGGCGCACGATGTCGAGGCCCTGGGCGGCGGCGGGTAGGCGCAGCACTTCGTCTTCTTCCGGCGGAAGATCGACGGTGATCAGCCCGTCGACGCCAGCTTCGGCGGCGTCCTTGGCGAAGCGCGCCGTGCCGTAGGCGTGGATCGGATTGTAATAGCCCATCAGGATCAGCGGCGTCGCCTTGTGCGTCTTGCGGAATTTGCGGACCAGCTCCAGCACTTTCACCAAGCTCATGCCGGCTTTCAGCGCGCGCAGCGACGATGCTTGGATCGCCGGGCCGTCGGCCATCGGGTCGGAGAACGGCACACCGAGTTCGATCAGATCGGCGCCGGCGGCGGGCAGCTTCTCCAGCAGCGCCGAGGTCGTTTCCGCGTCCGGATCGCCCGCGGTAATGAACGGAATGAAGGCAGCGCGATTGGCGGCCTTGAGTTCGGCGAAACGCGCAGCAATGCGGCTCATAACTTCTCACCCAACGCGGCGGCGACCGAGAAAACGTCCTTGTCGCCACGGCCCGAAAGACAAATGGCAATCAGCTTGTCTTTTGCCATCGTCGGCGCCCTGCGCATGATGTGGGCGACGGCATGCGCCGATTCAAGCGCCGGGGTGATGCCTTCGAGCTTCGACAGCGCCATGAAAGCGTCCAGCGCCTCCTTGTCCGTGACGGAAAAATATTTCACCCGGCCTTGGTCCTTGAGCCAGGAATGCTCCGGGCCGACGCCGGGATAATCGAGCCCGGCGGAAATCGAATGGGCTTCGAGCACCTGACCATCGCGATCCTGCAGCAGATAGGAGCGTGCACCATGCAGCACGCCGGGCGTACCCTTGGACAGCGTGGCGGCGTGGCGCGGCGTATCGGCGCCCTCGCCCGCCGCCTCAACGCCGTGGATTTCCACCTCGGGATCGTCGAGGAAAGGATGGAACATGCCGATGGCGTTCGAGCCGCCGCCGACGCAGGCTGCGATCAGATCCGGCAGGCGGCCCTCGCGCTCCAGCATTTGGGCACGAGTTTCGTTGCCAATCACGGTCTGGAAATCGCGCACCATCGCGGGATAGGGATGAGGCCCGGCCGCCGAACCGATAATGTAGAAAGTGTCGTTCACGTTGGCGACCCAGTCGCGCAGCGCCTCGTTCATCGCGTCCTTCAGCGTGCGCGAGCCGGATTTCACCGGGCGAACTTCGGTGCCCAAAAGCTGCATGCGGAAGACGTTGGGTTTCTGCCGCTCAATGTCGACCTCGCCCATGTAAACGACGCAGGGAAGTCCAAAGCGCGCGGCGACGGTGGCAGTCGCGACGCCGTGCTGTCCCGCGCCGGTCTCGGCGATGATGCGCGTCTTGCCCATACGCAGCGCGAGCAGAATTTGACCCAGGCAATTGTTGATCTTGTGCGCGCCGGTGTGGTTGAGGTCCTCGCGCTTGAGATAGATTTTCGCCCCGCCGAGCTTCTCGGTCAGGCGCGCGGCGAGATAGAGGGGACTGGGACGGCCGACATAATGCTTGAGCAGCCCGTCAAGCTCGGCCTGAAACGCGGGATCGCGCTTGGCCGTCTCGTAGGCGCGCTCCAGATCGAGCACGAGCGGCATCAGCGTCTCGGCGACGAAGCGCCCGCCGTAAGCACCGAAATGGCCGCGGATGTCCGGACCGGTGCGGAAAGAATTTGGCACCGTCACGGGCGGCTCTCCGCGAATTGCGGGTTGCGGGCGGCGGCGATGAAATCGGCGATCAATTGTGCGCTCTTGACGCCGGGCGCGGTCTCGACACCCGATGAAACATCGACGCCCGCGGCGCCCGACGCAGCGACGGCGCGCGCGACATTGGCTTGGGTGAGCCCGCCGGCCAAGAGCCAAGGCCGCGCGAACCTCCGTCCACGGAGCAACTGCCAGTCGAACGCCGCGCCGTGGCCGCCCGGGCGCAGCGCGCCGCCGTCCGACTTGGCGTCGAACAGCAACATGTCGGCGACGGTCTCGTAAGCAGGCACTTGGGCGAAGTCGGCGGCCTCCGCCACGGCGACCGCCTTGATCACCGGTAATGCGAAGCGGGCACGTATTTGGCCGGCGCGCTCGGGCGTCTCGTGGCCGTGAAGTTGGAGATAGTCCGGCTGAACCGCGGCCACAGCAGCGGCAATGGCGGCATCGTCCGCGTCGGCCACCAGCACGACCAAACGCAACCGCTCGCGCAGCCGCTCGGCCAGCGCGCGTCCGGCGTCCAGCGTCAGATGCCGGGGCGACTTGGGGTGGAAAACCAGACCGCCAAAATCGGCGCCCGCGCGCACGGCGGCGTCCGCCGCCTCGGCGCTGTTGATGCCGCAAATCTTGACCAGGATGGACATGGGTCGCCGCTTATGGCCGTGGGGGCGGCGGAAATCAAGCAAAGCCCGACTGATTGCTTAAACCCTTGTTTCGGCAAGTTCCCGGGCGATGGAAAGGGCGGCTCCGGCGGGGTCGGCGGCGGCGGTGATCGGACGGCCGACAACCAGGATGTCTGCGCCCGCAGCGCGGGCCTCCACGGGTGTCATTATCCGGCGCTGATCGCCGAGGTCGCTGCCCGCCGGACGGATGCCGGGAACCACGGTCAGAAAATCGCGCCCGCAAGCCTGGCGCACCGAGGCGATCTCGTGGGCGGCGCATACCACGCCGTCCAGGCCTGCCATTTTGGCGAGCGCCGCAAGACGCTCCACCTGCGCCGCCGCTGGCCCGCGCTGGCCGACTGTGGCGAGCGCCGCATCGTCCAGACTCGTCAGCACCGTCACCGCGACCAGGAGCGGCCGGGGGTGAATGTCGGCGATGGCGTCCGCCGCCGCATGCATCATCGCCTCGCCGCCCGAGGCGTGGACGTTGAACATGGCAACGCCGAGCATGGCGACGGCGCGCGCCGCGCCAGCCACCGTGTTGGGAATGTCATGGAACTTGGTGTCGGCGAATACCGGCAGGCCGATCTCTACGATCCGGCGTACGGAATCGGGGCCGAGCGCGCTGATGAACTCGAGCCCGACCTTGAGCCCGCCGACATGCGGCTTCACGGCCTGGGCGATGGCCAGCGCGCGCGATAAATCCGGCGTGTCGAGGGCGACGAAAATCGGATTGGCAAAACGCGCCACGCTCATTTCAACCGGGTCCTATCAGAACGAACTGGCGCAACCGAAGCGGGAGCCTCAAGCCTTGCCGTTGCCATTCAGCCGCTCGCGCAATTCCTTGCCCGTGCGAAAGAAAGGCGCGCGCTTCGCGTCGACCTCGACCGGCTCGCCGGTGCGCGGATTGCGTCCCATGCGCGACGGGCGCACCTTCACCGAGAAGGCGCCAAAGCCGCGCAACTCCACGCGATGGCCGTCGGCCAACGCCTTGGTGATGTGGTCGAGAACGGTCGAAACGATCCGCTCCACATCGCGATGGTAGAGATGCGGATAGCGTGCCGTAAGACGCGCAACCAATTCGGACTTAATCATCCCATGCCCCCGAGTGGACAGACCGACCTCAATATTGCCAAACCCTGTCCCGGCAGGTGTTAACCCTGTCAGAGGACGGCCGGGCCGTCAATCGGAAGCCACTGAAGAATCAGCATTTTCCATAAATGTGACGGAAATCCCTCAACCTGGGAAGAGGCGATTTCGGGCTGGCGCTGGCCGGAACGGGCGACTCAGGGGCAGGATCGGCTCGAAAGGCGGCAGGGCGGTATTCTCATGGCTATGAGTGGCGGCAAACCCTTCCACAGGCGCGGCTTTCTCCAGCGGACAGGCTTGGCCGGGGCCGGGCTGGCGGCAGGGCCGCTGGTCATGGGCCAAGCGCCACGATTCCGGTCTGTTGCGCTGGTGGCGGATCGCTCAGACCCGGTTGCCGTGTCCCCACCGGTGCAGCGGGCGTTGGCGGAATTGAAGCAGGCTCTCAGCGCGGCGGGCTATCGAGTTCTCCGCCGTGAGCGAATTGAGCAGGCAGGCAAAGGCGAGCTTTGCATCGTCGCGGTGGGCGGAACCTCACCAGTGGCCGCCAAGTTCTTAGCGTCGGCGGGGCCGAGCCAGCCACCGGTCGCCGACAGCTTTGCGCTATTCGAGACCGCGGTCGCAGGGCGGCGGGCGATCATCTCCGTGGGCGCCGACGCGCGCGGGCTGATGTATGCGCTATTCGCTCTCACCGATCGCATCCTGATGCCGGCGCCGCTCGAGATCGAAGCACCGGTCCTCAAACGTCCCGCGAACCAAGTGCGCAGTGTGATGCGCCAGTTCATCAGCGAACTTTATGACAAGCCGTGGTTTTACGACCGTGCGATGTGGCCGCGCTATCTTTCGATGCTGGCGGCGCAGCGCTTCAACCGCTTCCACCTGGCGTTCGGGCTCGGCTACGACACGCTTAAGAACGTCGAGGATTCCTATCTCCTCTTCCTCTATCCGTTCCTGCTCGCCGTGCCGGGCTACGACGTGCGCGCCACCAACCTTCCGAATGCGGAACGCGACCGCAATCTTCAGACGCTGCGCTTCATCAGCGAGGAGGCCACGGCATGCGGCCTCGATTTCCAGCTCGGCGTCTGGATGCACGGCTATCAAATCATCGACAGCCCGCGCGCCAAACACCTCATCGAGGGGCTGACGCCGGAAAATCACGCGCCCTACTGCCGCGACGCACTTGCCGCGACGTTGAAGGCACTGCCTGCCGTGTCGTCGGTGGCGCTGCGCATTCACGGCGAAAGCGGCATCGCCGAAGGCAGCTACGACTTCTGGAAGACGGTGTTCGACGGCGTCGCGGGCTGCGGGCGCACGGTGGAAATCGACCTTCACGCCAAGGGCATCGACGCGAAGATGATCGACATCGCGCTCGCGACCGGCATGCCGGTGAATGTCTCGCCGAAATTCTCCGCCGAGCATCTGGGCCTGCCCTACCACCAGGCCGACATCAGGCCATCCGAAATTCCGACCGCCAGCCAGGTGGGCAAAGGCCTGATGTCGCTTTCCGAAGGCCAGCGCAGTTTCACGCGCTATGGCTATGCCGACCTGATGCGGGACGACCGGCGCTATAGCGTGCGGCCGCGCGTCTTCGCGGGAACGCAGCGTATTCTCGCCTCCGGCAACGCTGCGGCCGGGGCGGCCTACGCCCGCGCCTTCCAGTTCTGCGGCATGACCGGCGCCGATTTGATGGAACCGCTCACCTGCCGCGGGCGGCGCGGCTCCGGCATTCCAGGTACCCGGCGCAGCGGATACGTCAACGCGAAGCTGGAGCCGGAATATGACTGGCAGAAATACGAATATTGGTACCGCAGCTTTGGGCGGACGATGTTCGACCCCAATAGCGATCCGCAGGTCTTTCAAATGCCGCTCGGCACATCGGCGGCGGCGCTGCAATCGGCGCTGGAGAACGCGAGCCGCATACTTCCCATCGTCACCACAGCCCATCTGCCCTCGGCTGCATGCGATGCGTACTGGCCCGAAATCTATTGGAACCAACCGATGGCGGCGGAACCAAACCCCAATCCCTATGGCGATACGCCCTCGCCCAAGATGTTCCAGAACGCCACGGCACTTGATCCGCAGCTGTTCTCCTCGTGCAGCGAATTCGCCGGCGAACTCTTGGGCGAGCGCAGTGGCAAATATTCGCCATTCGAAGTCGCGCTGTGGCTGGAGAAATTCGCGGCGGCTGCGGAGACCGGGCTTAAAGCCACCGGCAAACCGAAATCGGTCGATGCCTTGCGGACGGTGATCGATGCGGAAGTTCAGGTATTATTGGCCAGGTTCTTCGCGGCGAAACTGCGCGCAGGCGTGTTTTGCGCAATTCACGATCGCTCCGGCGACCGGGAAAGCCTGGCGACGGGCCTGACCGCGTATCGAACCGCGCGGGCCCATTGGGCGGAAATCATTGAGCGGACGAAGGGTGTTTACGCGCCCGATCTTTCGGTCAGCGACAGGTTCACGGAGCGCGGCCAGTGGAGCAATCGCCTTGCCGACATCGACGCGGACATCGCGGCATTGGAGGCCAAGCTTCCGGCAGCCGCCGCTGGCACGGACTCCAATTTGCTGAAGGCCATGATCGAAGTGGTTACCGTCCGCAAGCCCCTTGCGGCCACGCATACGCCGCCCGGCGGGCTCACGCCGAAGCAGGCCCTCACTCTGGATATCGCAGCGGCGGGCCAGTTCTCGATGGCGCGGCTGTGGTACCGCCATGTCAATCATGCGGAGCGGTGGGTTAGCGCGGAGATGACGGACAACAGCGGGACCTACCACGCGAGCATTCCCGCGCAGTACACGGACTCGCCCTATCCGCTGCAATATTACTTCGAATTCCGCGCGGCGCCCGACGAGGCGTGGCTCCATCCGGGTTTCGACGAAGCCCTGCTGAACCAGCCCTACGCCGTGCTGCGGCGCGTCTGAGGAAGGCGCGGGAAAGGGGTGCCGTTTGTCGCGAATCTCGGCGTTAGCAAGCGCGAGCGCCGCCTTGACCCTTTTGCGCCATTCCCGGCCCCAAGCGCGCCACGCCCGGATCGGGGCGGTATGCGCGCCGGTTTTGAGGGCGTTTCGGTTTCCGGGCTGGCCACCACGCTTGGCGTACCGCACATCGCCAGGGCCCAACCGGCGGTCATTCGTTTTCACGATTGGGCCTCCTCCCCCCACCCCTCACCGTCGTCTTCGAGGAGCGGGCTTGGCGTATTGCGCATTGGCGCGAGCGGTGGCGCGACGTGCTCGACCAAGACGCGATGTCGGGTTTCGGTCTGACCGGCGCCCGAACGAAGGCGGGCCACGGTGTCACCGACCTTGGCGCCCGCTTCGATGAACGAGACCGCGGATTGCATGAAGCGCATGCGCTCCAATGGGTCGGTCATCGCGACCATCGAAGGCGTGGCAACATCGCGCACCAAGCGGCGGCACTCGGCGATCAGGGAATCGAGTAGTGCTTCAGTGCCGTACGGCTGGGCCGCGGCGTCGGCGTCAGGGGGACGGGCTTCGGCTTTGACTGGGGCCTGCTTGGCGTCCGGCTGAACGCCGGGGCGCTTGGGTTGGTCTCTCATGGCTGCATGTTCCTTGTTTACACGCGCCAATTATCACCCCGTTCCAGCAACATTGGATAAGTCCGACCGCGCGCAATGCGCCTCCCGCGATGCTGTGCGGCAGAGCGTTGAACAAATTGGAGAAATCCGCGCGGCAGCAACGCGGCGTGTCGAAACGGGGGAACGGGATAAGTGAGAGTGTTTTCGGCGCGATCACTCGGCTGCGGCTTGAATCGTTGGATAATCGTCCCACGTACGGCGGCGATAGGTCCGGCCAGCCGCCTTTTTGTTCACCCCGCCCCATTGCTTGAAGAAGAAAACCACTTGCTGGGCGCGGCACTGCCTGCTGATTTCGTCGACCCACTTCTTCTTCATGGGCCTGGCACGCGGCCCCGACTCCCCTCCGACGATCGCCCAGTGGATATCGGACAGGTCCACGGTTCCTACCGGCGCCACCAGCGGCTCGAACGATATAAATCGGATGCGCGCGGGCACGCGGCGAAGCAGATCAATGCGCCCAATATAGCGTGCCGACTCCACAGAGGTACCCAGCCAGACGTTTGGCAAGACCGGCAGTGCGCTGTCGCCAAGCACGCGAAGCATGTTCTGCGGTCGCTTTGTTAGAATTTGATAGATGTGTCGCGGCGTGCGCTCCATCACATTCCAGACACGTGCGATGAAATCACCGGGCACACCGTCTTGGAAAAGATCGGACATCGAATTGACGAAGATTTTTCGCGGTGCCCGCCAGCGCAATGGAATTTCGAGCGCGGTTTCGTTAAGGTGCAGTCGCCCCGTCCACACCGGACGGCCCTTGACCTTATTCGTCACCCCTTGATAGGCGGCATGGCCCATCGCCTGCAGGCGCGAGGCCATCCGCATGGCGTAACAATGCGTGCAGCCGGGCGACACGATCTCGCAACCCGAAATTGGATTCCAGGTCGCGTCCGTCCATTCAATGTCACTTAGCCCGGCCACTTGTCGAACTCCGAAGAACTGCTCTCGCTAAAGTGTTAGCCAACTTGCACGCCGCCGCGCTGGGGTTTCCCCACGCGAACAACAGAGAATACATATGCACGTTCTTAGTTCCGAGGGGAATCCACTCATCCAGGACACCTCCTTTGAAAATTCCGCGCATCCTTCCGATCATGAACTCCGTTATAGCCGCCGGGTTCGCAACTTTCTTACTTTCGGATCGCTCTCCCTCAAAAAGATCACTGACGATTTCGGCTTTTATGAATGCGGTCCGCCATTCGGCCGTACCGAGAATGCGGTCCAACGCTGCCCCGTGAGTGAAGTGAACAGAGCCGTCTCTCCCGATTTGCCTATGGACGCCTAGGCCAGCGGGGAACAGGTACCAAACGTCGATCGCCTTTGTCGCAGCAATAGCGTCCAGCGTATCCCACACCACTTGATTGCCAAACGGATCTAAAAAGACGACCGCTCTGTGGCGTTTCCAATTCGTCTTCGAACAGAAGTCTTTGATCTCCTCATTCGCATCGCCCTGATAGACAAAAATGCGGTCCGAGATATCCGCGTATTTTGCCTTCAACACCTTGAGGGCTTCGACGTTCTCCTTCTTCTTGTCGACAAAAACATACTTATCGAAGGCTTTGGCGAATTTGAGCGCCCGCAGTGCCGAACCTTCGATAAACGGACTAAATTCATCGATCGCATCAAAAAGCGTATCTTCATTCGATCCAATTTGAATGTCACCAGCGCCCGCAAACGCATCGAAGTAGATCAGTCGAAAATCTTGGTTCTTGAGAGCCGTGGAATATACTTTGAGATAAGCTTCAAGCTTATTCAGTTTTTGGTCGGTATGGACGCTTCCAAAACGTCGGGTTCGCGCCATTGCCCACCTCTCGAATCCAGAGGAACAAATATAGAACATTGAGCAAAAAAAGAAAAGGCGCGGGGTGACCGCGCCTTTTTGTCTCGCGAACTTGGTCCACCCCCTTCGTCTCGCGCGGTCCGCGCGAGCCACTTCCCCCGCTACGCGGGGGCAGAAAGGGAGTAAGGCTTACTCCTCGCCCTCTTCTTCTTTCTCGTCGTCCTTGGCGTCTTCCGATTCCTTGGCGCTTTCCTTGCTGCCGGCCTTGGTCCTGGTCTTCTTGGTCGCCTTCTTGAGCGCCGCGCCGAGAATATCGCCGAGCGATGCGCCCGAGTCCGACGAGCCGTACTGCGCCACAGCTTCCTTCTCTTCGGTGATTTCGCGCGCCTTGATCGACAGGCCGATCTTGCGCGAGGACTTGTCCACGCTGGTGACCAACGCGTCGATCTTGTCGCCTTTGCCGAAGCGCTCCGGGCGCTGGTCGGCGCGGTCGCGCGCCAGATCGGAGCGCCGGATGAACGATTTTGCGCCGCCGTCGAGTTCGACCTCGACGCCGCCATCGTTGACTTCGGTGACCGTAACGGTGACCACCGCGCCCTTCTTCAGCGGGCCGGCCTTCTCGATCGGATCGGAGGAAAGCTGCTTGATACCGAGGCTAATGCGCTCCTTCTCCACGTCGACGTCGAGCACCTTGGCCTTGACCGTCTGGCCTTTGGTGTAGTCGGCCACGGCCTGATCGCCCTGCTTGTCCCAACTGAGATCGGAGAGATGGACCATGCCGTCGATGTCCTCGGCAACGCCCACGAACAGGCCGAACTCGGTGATCGACTTGATCTCGCCCTCGACCGTACTGCCCGGCGGATGGGCCGCGGCGAACACCTGCCAGGGATTGTCCTGGGTCTGCTTGAGGCCGAGCGAGATGCGCCGCTTGTTGGAATCGACCTCCAGCACCTGAACGTCGACTTCCGCGCCCGGCGTGACGATCTTGCCCGGCGCGACGTTCTTCTTGACCCACGACATTTCGCTGACGTGCACCAGGCCTTCCACGCCCGGCTCCAACTCGACGAAGGCGCCATAATCGGTGACGTTGGTGACCTTGCCCTTGAAGCGCGCGCCGGAAGGATATTTGGCGCCGACACCTTCCCACGGATCGGTCTGCAACTGCTTCATGCCGAGTGAGATGCGCTGTGTGTCGTGGTTGATCTTGATGATCTGCACGTTGACGGTTTGACCGACACTGAGCACTTCCGTCGGATGGCTGACGCGCCGCCAGGCGATGTCCGTGACGTGCAACAGGCCGTCCACGCCACCAAGATCGACGAAGGCGCCGTAATCGGTGATGTTCTTGACGATGCCTTCCACCACCTGCTTCTCCTGCAGGCTGGCGACCAGCGAGGTGCGCTCCTCGGCGCGGCGCTCTTCCAGCACGGCGCGGCGCGACACCACGATGTTGCCGCGGCGGCGGTCCATCTTGAGGATCTGGAACGGCTGAGGTTGGTTCATCAGCGGGCCGACATCGCGCATCGGGCGAACGTCGACTTGCGAGCCCGGCAGGAACGCCACGGCGCCGTCGAGATCGACGGTGAAGCCGCCCTTGACGCGGCCGAAGATCACGCCCTGCACGCGGGTCTGTTCGTTGAAGGCGCGTTCGAGGCGAACCCAGCTCTCCTCGCGCCGCGCCTTGTCGCGCGACAGCACCGCTTCGCCCAGCGCGTTCTCCACCCGCTCCAGATAGACCTCGACCTCGTCGCCGATCTTCACGGTGACCGGCAAGCCGGGCATCGAGAATTCCTTGAGGCTGACGCGCCCCTCGGTCTTCAGGCCGACGTCGACGATCGCAAAATCGTTCTCGATCGCGACGACCTTGCCTTTGATGACGTTGCCTTCCTGCGGCGACTGGGTGACGAAGCTCTCTTCGAGCATGGCCACGAAATCATCGCGGTTGGGGCTGGCAAGCGAAGGTTCGCGGACTTGGGTAGCGACTTGGTGACGGGCCATAATTCCTCTTGGTTGAACGGGCGTGCCGACCGGATCGCTCCGGCGGACTTCCATGCGGGCGCACGCCCGCAAGGCGGATTTGATTGCTGTGAAGCTCGAGGCCGCTCGAGTGAGGCGCCGCCGGGTCTCCTAACCCCCTTGGCGGGCCTTGAGCGCGTTCTCGACACCGGGTTTGACCAGCGCGAGGGCTGCCGCGAACGCGGCGTCTATATCCATTTCCGAGGTGTCGAGCAAGAAGGCATCGGGGGCACGCTTCAAGGGCGAGACCGGGCGTGACATATCGGCCGCGTCGCGGGCCTTGATTTCCGCCAGAAGCGCGGCTTCATCGCGCGCGAGGCCCATGGATTGAAGCTCCAGCCAGCGGCGGCGGGCGCGGATTTCGGGCTTGGCGTCCACGAACAACTTCGCCGTCGCGCCAGGGCAAATGACGGTGCCGATATCGCGCCCGTCGATGACCGCGCCGGGCTCCGTATGGGCGAAGGCGCGCTGGAACTCCAACAGCGCGGCGCGCACGGGGGGAAATGCAGACACGACCGAGGCGATCTTGCCGATCTCGGCGGTGCGGATCGCCGGATCGGCTGCGCGCCCGGGATCGACGGCACGGGCGGCCTTCAGCGCATCCTGTTCATTCTTGGGGTCGCCACCCGCTTCTAGAACACCGAGCGCCACCCGCCGATAAAGCGATCCCGAATCAAGATGTGCGAAGCCAAAATGCGCGGCGAGACGCTTGGCCAACGTGCCCTTCCCGCTCGCGGCGGTTCCGTCGACGGCGATGACGATGCTCATTCCGAAAAATCCGCGCCGAGGTGGCGCATCAGATGCTCGAATTCGGGGAAGCTGGTGGCGATCACCGAGGCGTCGTCGATGCTCACCGCTTCGCGCGAGGCGAGCCCCATCACCAGGAATGACATGGCAATGCGGTGATCGAGGTGCGTCTCGACGTGGCCGCCGCCCGCAACGCCTTCGCTGCCGCGGCCCTCGACGATCATGCCATCGTCAAATTCCTCTATTGCGACACCAGCGGCGCGCAACCCGACGGCCATGGCGGAGAGCCGGTCGGCTTCCTTGATGCGAAGCTCGGCAAGCCCGCGCATGACCGTCCGCCCTTCGGCGAAGGCGGCGGCCACTGCCAGAATAGGATACTCGTCGATCATCGCGGGCGCGCGCTCGGGCGGGACCTCCACGCC
>Ga0265340_10000264_pt1 | contig 27200 bp, 29 predicted proteins | sample 4CB225metaG_FD_202082 | JGI IMG/M metagenome (GOLD analysis project Ga0265340, IMG submission 202082) | Rhizosphere microbial communities from Carex aquatilis grown in University of Washington, Seatle, WA, United States - 4-CB2-25 metaG | ecosystem: Host-associated > Plants > Roots >...
TTTTTGCGCAGCTTCAGGCCGGCTCGGCGGCGCCGGTCAGCCTGAACATCGCGTAGACAAGGCCGCAGGCCAGCGCCCCGAGGGCGATCACGGTCAGCCAGGCGCGGATCAGCCCGTGCGCATCGCGGCCAATGACGCGGTAGAGGCCGTTGATCTCGACCATCTCGGCTTCCGACAGGCGCCGCTTGGGCAGGCTGCGGTCCACGTAGAAGTATTTCGTCATCGCGTTGAACTCGAGTTCGCTGCCGATGAACATCTCGTCGGGCGTCACGTCGGAGGCGACGTGGCCGAAGCGGCTATAGAGGAGCTGCTGGGTCTGCCGGATGTCGACGGTGTCGAAGTCGGGCTTGTCCGCGCCGGGATGAAACCAGCCCGGAGCAAATATCGCGACCTGCCCGGAGCGGCGGAGGTGAGTGACCGGCTGGTTGATGATCTCGACGACGCGCGCGGTCGCTGCGGCCGATTCGGCGTTCAGCCTGCCGATCGCCGGTACAGTCCACACGATTGCCGCCAGAGCCAGAAGAAACAGCAGGCCGGCAGCGGCGATGAGCGGGACGCTCAACCCTCCGCCGGCAGCGGGAGCTACAGGCTCTGCGACGGGCGGCTCGCGGGATGGCACCGCCCCGGCCGCGCGCCGCCCGCGGCGCCCGAAAGCCGGTCGTGTCCTTTCGTCGATGCTCATGCCGCCATTGTGGCGAGGCCGGCCTAACGCGACGTTAGCAGCCCAAAGTTGTTGATGGTGCGGAACGGCGGATGCGCAGCTCCCGCTTCATGCTACCCCTCGACGCTCTTGAACAGCACGCCGCGGTCGAGCGCAAAATTCGCCATCAGCGGCAGGCATGCCCCGCCGACCGCCCTCGCCCCGGCGCCGATGCTGCCAGCTTCGAAGGCGATGGGCGACAGTCCGCGGCGATCGAAGGCATCATAGGCGACGCGGACGCGTTCCACGATCCGCTCCCGCACGTCGCCCGGCACAGCGCCATCAATGACGACGAGAGGCACATCGACCACCGCGACCGACGACACGGCCGCAAAGGCAATGCCGGCGGCGACCTGTCCTATCCAGGCCTCGAGCGTGCTGCCGAGATCGCCCCAATCGTCGGCCGATCGCCACAGGACAGAGGCTTCGCGGCCGGCATCGATGAGCATCTGCTCCAGCAGATAGATGGAGGCACAGCGGATCAGCGGCTGGACGCCCTCACTGGCGGACGCCACCGGCATCGAACCGAAGGCGCCGGCGTTGCCGGTCCGGCCGAGATGGAGGTGGCCGTTCAGGACGATGCCGCCGCCGACGAACGAGCCCACGTAGAAATACAGGAAGTCAGAATGCGCCGTGCCGGCACCGAGGAACAGTTCGGCGGCGCATGCGGCACTGGCGTCGTTGCAGAAGACAACCGGCCACGGACAGATATCGGCAACCGTCGCCTTCAGATCGAAATTACGCCAGCGGTCGAGCACGTCGTGCGGCGCGCCCACCTGCTCCTCCCAGTTCCACAGTTCAAAGGGCGCGGCGATGCCCAGACCGCAGATACGGGCAAGCGCGCGCGGATCGAGGGAGCCGGTCAGTGCGGCGACGCCACGGGCAACGAAATCGCTGACGCCGTCCGGCGTCGGATAGTTGCCGGCCTCGTGCACCCTCTCCACCACTCTGCCGCGAAGGTCGAGCAGCACGATATCGCTGCTGCGCCGCCCGATCTTGAGGCCGATGGCGTAGGCGCCGGCAGCATCCAGGGCATAGGGGACTGACGGCTGACCAATCTTGCCCCGTTGCGGCTGCCCCCTGCGGACCAGCCCGTCGGTCTCAAGCTGACGCATGATTACGGAAATCGTCTGAGCGGACAGTCCGGTCCGGCGCGCGATCTCGGCCTGCGGAAGCGTTCCATCCTGGCGGATCAGCGAGAGGATCAGCCGCTCGTTGTAGAGACGCGTGCCAGCTTGATTGGTGCCGCGCGCGCGGTCCACGGCAAGCGGACGCGCCGCGCTCGCGGCCGCACTCTCGCTCGCCACGGAGGCAGACGCCGCTTCTAACCTAGCCCGGGTCAAATCCGCTCCAACGCGCCCCTCGGTCCGTCGTGTCCCTGCGTTCAATAATCCGCCCCAGCGTGAAAAGCCTGCGGCAGACTGTCAATACTTAAATCCAGTTGATTTAGTATTGACTTGCGCGGCGGCATATTTGAGCGTGCGGGTTGCATGCGCGGGAGGGCCGGCGATCGGCAGCGCGTGCTTTTGGGAAAGCGGCCAGCGGCCGCATTCAAGGGAGGACTACGTGAACAAAAAACTGAAATTCGCGACTGGAGTGGTGGCCGGGGTCTTCGCGCTTGGACTGGGCATGGCGTCGGCCAGCGCCGGCGACATCGTCGGTCTCATCACCAAGACGGAGGGCAACCCGTTCTTCGTCAAAATGCGCGAGGGCGCGCAGGCGAAGGCCAAGGAGCTCGGCATCACGCTGCAGACCTATGCCGGCAAGTTTGACGGCGACAACGACAGCCAGGTCGCGGCGATCGAGAGCCTGATCGCGGCGGGCGCCAAGGGCTTCGCCATCGTGCCGAGCGATTCCTCGGCGATCGTGCCGACGATCAAGAAGGCGCGCGACGCGGGCCTGATGGTCATCGACCTCGACACCCCGCTCGAGCCGATGGACGCGGCCGACGCCACGTTCGCCACCGACAACCGGGCCGCCGGCATGCTGATCGGCCAGTGGGCCAAGGGCACGCTGGGCGACAAGGCGGCCTCGGCCAAGATCGCGTTTCTCGACCTTGCGACCAACCAGCCGACCGTCGACTACCTGCGCGACCAGGGCTTCATGCAGGGCTTCGGCATCGACGTGAAGGATGCGAACCACTACGGCGACGAAACCGACGCACGCATCTGCGGGCACGAAGTCACCGGCGGCGCCGAGGACGGCGGCCGTACGGCGATGGAGAAGCTGCTGCAGAAGTGCCCGGACGTGAACCTGATGTACGCGATCAACGAGCCGGCCGCGGCGGGCGGTTATGAGGCGATCAAGGCCGCCGGCAAGGACGGCCAGGTGCTGGTCGTCGCCATCGACGGCGGCTGCCCGGGCGTGAAGAACGTCCAGGCCGGGGTCATCGGTGCGACCTCGCAGCAATACCCGCTGAAGATGGCGGCGATGGCGCTGGAAGCAATCGCCAGCGGCAAGCTGCCTGACGGCGTCAAGAAAGGCGGCTTCTTCGATACCGGCGCCAAGCTCATCACCGACAAGCCGGTTACCGGCGTGCCGTCGATCAGCACCGAGGAAGGCCTCAAGCTCTGCTGGGGCTAACTCTCCCGTTTGGTACTTAAACAGCTAAACTGAAGCCCGGGAGGAGCGCGGCCCAACGGCCGGCCTCCTCCCGGAAGTCGTTGCGCAAAGACAGCGACGGGGGAGGACAATGAGCGAGACGACAGATCCCGCCGTGAAAGTGGCGGATTACGAAAAGGTGCTGCAGGAAGCCGACGAGAACGTCGCGGCGTTTTCGGATCAACGCGGGCCGGTGCGCCGGCTTCAGCATTTCCTGCACGCCTACCCGACGGCGATTCCGTTCTTCGTGCTCGTCATCGGGCTGGTCGCCTTCAGCATTCTGGTCGGCGCCCGCTTCTTCGCCCCGTTCAACCTGTCGCTGATCCTGCAGCAGGTGACCATCATCGGCACGCTCGGCATCGCGCAGACCCTGATCATCCTGACCGCCGGCATCGACCTGTCGGTCGGCGCGATCATGATCCTGTCGACGGTGGTGATGGGGCGGCTGGCGGTTGTCAGCGGCGTGCCGATCTTCATCGCCTTCCCGGCCGGCCTTCTCGCCGGGCTTGCCTGCGGCTACCTCAACGGCGTGTTCGTGACGCTTCTCAAGCTGCCGCCATTCATCGTCACGCTCGGCACCTGGAGCATCTACGGGGCGCTGCTGCTTTTCTATTCGCACAGCTCGACGATCCGCCAACAGGACATCGCCAACGCCGCGCCGATGCTGCAGTGGCTGGGCAACTCGTTCAAGGTGGCGCGGGCACCGATCACCTTCGGCTCGATCCTGATGCTGCTCATCGCCGCGGCGATCTGGTACGTGCTGAACCGAACGGCGTTCGGCCGCCACGTGTATGCCACCGGCGACGATCCGGCGGCGGCGCGGCTTGCCGGCATCAGCACGACACGGACGCTGCTCGGCGTCTATTCGCTGGCCGGATTCATCTGCGCCGTCGCCGGCTGGATCCTGATCGGTCGCATCGGCGCCGTCAGCCCGCTGGCGGGACAGTCGGCGAACCTCGATTCGATCACCGCCGTCGTCATCGGCGGCACCAGCCTGTTCGGAGGACGCGGCTCGATCGTGGGCACGCTGATCGGCGCGCTGATCGTGGGCGTTTTTCGGGACGGGCTGTCGCTTTACGGGCTTGACGACCTTTGGCAGGAATTCACGGTCGGCGTGCTGATCATCGTGGCGGTGGCGATCGACCAGTGGGTGCGGAGGATCTCGTCATGAGCGAGACCGTGCAGCCGATTCTCCAGGCCCGCGATATCGTCAAGCGCTTCGGCCGCGTGGTGGCGCTCGACCACGCCGACTTCGATCTCAAGGCGAACGAAATTCTGGGCGTCATCGGCGACAACGGAGCCGGCAAGTCGACGCTCATCAAGATGCTGGCGGGGGCACTCACCCCCGACCAGGGCGAAATTCTCCTGAACGGCGAGAAAGTTCACTTCCGCTCGCCGCTCGATGCGCGCGCGGCCGGCATCGAGACGGTCTACCAGGATCTCGCGCTGTCGCCCGCCCTGTCGATCGCCGACAACCTTTTTCTCGGCCGCGAGCGACGCAAGACCGGCCCGCTCGGCACTGTTTTCCGGCTCCTCGACCGATCGGGCATGCGCGAGGACGCGCGCAAGCACCTGAACTCGCTCGGGCTGCTGACGATCCAGAACATCCGTCAGCCGGTGGAGACGCTGTCGGGCGGCCAGCGGCAGGGCGTGGCGGTGGTCCGCGCCGCTGCCTTCGGCAGTCGCGTGATCATCATGGACGAGCCGACGGCGGCACTCGGCGTGAAGGAATCGCGGCGCGTTCTGGAACTCATCCAGGACGTGAAGCGGCGCGGGCTGCCCATCATCCTGATCAGCCACAACATGCCGCACGTCTTCGAGCTCGCCGACCGCATCCACATTCACCGGCTCGGACGGCGCATCGCGGTGATCGATCCGAAGAAATATTCGATGTCTGATGCGGTTGCGATCATGACCGGCGCAATGGCGCCGCCGCCGCGCGAGGCCTGGGCGGGCTGAGCGGTGAACGGCGGCGAATCGGCCGTGGGCGACTGCAGGGTCGCCCGTGACAAAAGGGGGAAGACATGGACCTTGGGCTGCATGACAAGGTGGCGGTCATCACCGGCGCCAGCATCGGCATCGGTCTGGCCGCAGCCGAGGGCCTTGCCGCCGAGGGAGCCCACGTCGTCATGGCGGCGCGGCAGCCAGAGCGCCTCACCGAGGCAGCCGCACGCATCGCGCGGGAACGCGGGGTAAGGACGCTGGCGGTGGCCTGCGACGTGGCGACCGCGGAAGGGACGGCGACGCTCATCAAGGCAACTGCGGACGCCTTCGGCGGCGCCGATATTCTCATCAACAACGCAGGAACGGGCTCGAACGAGACGATCGCCGAAGCGAGCGACGGCAAGTGGCAGTACTACTGGGATCTGCACGTCATGGCGGCGGTCCGGCTGGCGCGCGGATTGATGCCGGCGATGAAGCAGCGCGGCGGCGGGGCGATCATCAACAACGCTTCGATCTGCGCGGTGCAGCCGCTCTGGTACGAGCCGATCTACAACGTGACGAAATCGGCGCTGATGATGTTTTCCAAGGTGCTGGCGAAAGAGGCGATCAAGGACGGCATTCGCGTCAACTGCGTGAACCCGGGCCTCATCCAGACTCCGGACTGGATAAAGACGGCCAAGCAGCTGACGGCGGATTCGGGCGGCGACTGGCAGGGGTACCTGCAGGGCGTCGCCGACGAGCACGCGCCCATCCGCCGTTTCGGCACGGTGGAGGAACTCGCCGACTTCTTCGTCTTTCTCTGTTCCGAGCGGGCAAGCTACTGCGTCGGGTCGACATATTTCGTCGACGGCGGCATGCTGCGCACGGTGTAACTGCCGCATTCTTCCATGATCCGACCCGTCACCTTCGCGGAATTCGCGGCGATTGTAGCAGCGCGCGGCGCAGCGCGGCGCAGCGTGACCGCAATCGCCGGAGCGCCCGGCAGCGGCAAGTCGTACACCGCAGAGCGGCTGGTCGCGCACCTCAACGGGATGGAGGCAGGAAGCGCGGCGGTCCTGCCGATGGACGGCTATCACTTCGACGACATGATCCTGGTGCCGCGCGGGCTCAGACCCCGCAAGGGCGCGCCGGATACCTTCGACGTCGGGGGCCTCAGGCACATGCTGTTGCGGCTCAAGGAGAATGCCGAGGCGGAAATCATGGTGCCGGTGTTCGACCGCCACATCGAGATCGCACGGGCGGCGGCGCGGGCAATCGCGCAAACCGTGCGGCACATCGTGGCCGAGGGAAACTATCTTCTGCTCGACCGCGGACCCTGGCCCGGCCTTTCACCGGCGTTCGATACGACGGCGATGCTCGACGTGTCCGAAGAGGTGCTGCGCCAGCGGCTTCGTGCGCGCTGGGTGGGCTACGGCCTTTCCGAAGACGAAATCCGCGCGAAACTGGAAGACAACGACCTGCCCAATGGGCGGCTGGTGGCGACGGCGAGCCGGCCGGCCGAGTTCGTCCTGAAATCTGGCGATGCCGGCGCCCGGTCTTGACGGTGCGGCCGCCGGCGCGCTTATCCTCGCCCCATGTCCAAACCACCCGAAACCCGTCGCCCGACCGATCCCCGAAAAGCGGCGGAAGCCGTGTTCAAGCCGGCACCGCCGAAGCTGCCGGAGCCTGCCGCCAGACCCGGGGCGCTGCCGGGCGTGAAAGAGCAGGTGACGCTCAGGCTCGACCAGGATCTGCTCGACTTCTTTCGCGAGGATGGCCCGGGCTGGCAGGAGCGGATCAACGCCGCGTTGCGCCGGATTGTCGAGGACAGCCGGCGCTGAGGCGGCGGCGACGCGGCAGACGTTGCCGATCAGTCGCGCGTAGAATCGAGCAGACGCTTCAACTCGAGCAGATGGGCAAGCGTCGCTTCCAGGCGGCGGACGTCATCGGCGGAAAGCACGCGAGCCTGCAAGGCAACCCCGTTGTGCGAAGCGCCATTCAGCCGCGCCGGCTGCGGGGACGGAGCGGACGCCGGGCGGAACTCCTTGGGTGCGAACGCTGGCTCGACGCGGTCCTCTCCGTCGTCCGGCGCGATATCGGCATGCATGTCGGGCATTGGCGGCAGCGGAGCGGGCCGCATCGGCACGGGATCGCGCCGTGGCGGCGGCTCGCGCCGGGCGACGATATCAGGCGACGGCCGCGAGACTGCGGCGGGCACGGGGGGCGCCACTGCCGGAACCGGCCGGCCGCGGGCGGCCGCAATGATAGAGCGCGGCCCCTGCTCCTTCAGGATGCGCTGGACGCCGCGGATGGTGTAGCCCTCGCCATAGAGTAGCGCGCGGATGCCGCGCAGGAGATCGACATCGTCGGGGCGATAATAGCGGCGGCCGCCGCCGCGCTTCATCGGCTTGATCGACGTGAAGCGCGTTTCCCAGAAACGCAGGACGTGTTGCGGCAACGCCAGTTCCTGGGCGACTTCGCTGATCGTCCTGAACGCCTCTGGACTCTTGGACACGCTCTTTCCACCAGAACGGGTGTCGCCACCCCGCCGCGACGGACTCGCCTTCAGGCCCTCCCAACCGCCGTCCGGCGGCCAGACTACAGAACCTCCGCGCCCTCATCGTCTTCGGGCGCGTGACCGTCGATCATCATCCCGTTGATTTTCTGCTTCAGCACATTGCTCGGCTTGAACACCATGACCCGGCGTGGCGAGATCGGCACTTCCTCGCCGGTCTTGGGATTGCGGCCGACGCGCTGCCCCTTGCTGCGCACGACGAACGACCCGAACGAGGACAGCTTAACGGACTCGCCGCGCACGATCGACCCGCAAATCTCATCGAGCACGAGTTCGACAAGATTTGCCGACTCGGTGCGCGAAAGTCCGACAGCCTGATAGACCGCCTCGCACAGGTCCGCTCGCGTTATGGTCTTCCCAGCCATGGGCCTCGGCTCCATCGCGGGATATAGCCGCGACGCGGATACTCTTCAATCAATCCAATGCGATAGCCTATTGCCTGCGATTGATAGAATCAACGAGCGTTGCGCTCCGGCATGTGGCTCGGGTCACATGAGTGACCGATCTGCATCACCAGCGCAGAATGGCGGAACCCCACGTAAAGCCTCCGCCCATCGCCTCGAGCAGGATGAGATCGCCGCTTCTGATGCGGCCATCGGCACTGGCCTCGGCCAGAGCCAGTGGAATGGACGCGGCCGACGTGTTGCCGTGGCGTTCGATGGTGCGGATGACCCGCTCGTCGGCAATGCCGAACTTCCTGGCGGTGGAATCGATGATGCGCACGTTGGCCTGATGCGGCACGAACCAGTCGAGATCGGCGGCGGTAAGCCCGGTCGCGGCGAAGGCATCCTCGATAACGTCGCTGATCTTGGCGACGGCATGCTTGTAGACCTCCCGCCCCTCCATGCGCAGGTGGCCGACGGTGCCGGTCGAGGACGGGCCGCCATCGACGTACAATTTTTCCTTGTGTCGCCCGTCGGAGCGCAGGTGCGAGGTGAGCAGGCCACGATCGGCGCTGGTGCCCTGCCCGACCTGCCGGCGCAGGACGACGGCGCCGGCACCGTCGCCGAACAGCACGCACGTCGTGCGATCGGTCCAGTCGAGCAGGCGCGAGAAGGTCTCGGCCCCGATAACGAGCGCGGTATCGGCGTGCCCGGCGCGCATCATCGCGTCGGCGGTCGCCAGGCCGTAGATGAAGCCCGAGCAAACCGCCTGCACGTCGTAGGCGGCGCCGCGGGTCATGCCAAGCTTGTGCTGCACGGCGACGGCGGCGGCCGGAAACGTGTTGTCGGGCGTCGAGGTGGCAACCACGATCAGATCGACGTCGGTGGGCATCAGCCCGGCGCTGGCGAGCGCGCGCTGCGCCGCAATCACGGCAAGGTCGGAGGTCATCTCGCCTTCGGCCGCAATGTGCCGCTGGCGGATGCCGGTACGCTGCGTGATCCACTCATCGGAGGTATCCACCATCCGGGCGAGATCATCATTGGTCAGGATTTTTGCGGGCAGGTAGCCGCCGCTGCCCAACACCACCGAACGAACGCTATTCACATGGCACCCGTCTTTGCCTCGCGGAGCGCGCCTTCGAGCGGGCGATACGCAGCGAGGTCGGCATTGATCTCGTCCAGGATGCGACTCGACGCAATGCTGTGGCCAATCTCGATGGCGGCGGCAAACCCCTCGGCATCGGTGCCGCCGTGGCTCTTGATGACGATGCCGTTGAGGCCGAGGAAGACGCCGCCGTTGGCGCGGCGGGTATCCATGGCCTGACGCAGGCGACGGAAGGCGCCGCTGGCGATGAGGAAGCCGATGCGGGCGAGCAGCGACGTGTTTACCGCCTCGCGAAGGTAGCTCGAAATCTGGCGGGCCGTGCCCTCGGCGGCCTTGAGCGCGATATTGCCGGCAAAGCCCTCCGTCACAACGACGTCGGCCTTGCCCTTGCCGATATCGTCGGCCTCGACGAAGCCGATGTAATCAAGATCGGGCAAGGCAGCGTCGCGCAGCATCTGGCCCGCGTTCTTGATCTCGTCGAGGCCCTTGATCTCCTCGACGCCGATGTTGAGCAGGCCGACGGTCGGCTTGGCCTTGCCATGAAGGGCGCGCGCCATGGCAGCACCCATCACCGCAAACTCGAACAGCGTGGTGGCGCCGGCGCCGATCGAGGCGCCGCAATCGAGCACGACGCTCTCGCCGCGCAGCGTCGGCCAGATGCCGGCGATGGCCGGCCGGTCGATGCCGGCGGGCGAACGCAGGCAGAATTTCGACATCGCCATCAGGGCCCCGGTGTTACCGGCAGAAACGGCGAACGTGGCATCGGCGGATTTCACCGCGTCGATGGCGCGCCACATGCTGGAGCGCCAGCGGCCGCGACGCAGCGCCTGGCTGGGCTTGTCATCCATGCGCACGGATATTTCGCAGTGCTCGAAGGTGGATACGTCGCGCAGCTCGGGGTGGCGGTCGAGCAGCGGACGCACGACCGCCTCGTCCCCATACAGCCGGAAACGGAGGCCGGGCAGCCGTCTGAGCGCGCGCTCGGCGCCGGGGAGGACCACCGCCGGGCCCTTGTCCCCGCCCATGACATCAAGGGAAGCCGTTACTGTTGCCGCCATCCCCGTCCCTATTGCGGGCTTTTGTGCCGCGCGCACGTTTGCCCTGTGCGCGGCCGCCCGTTTGCGTTGCCGCGCCCGGCGGCCAACGCCAACCCGAGACTACAGACTGCGGGGCGCCAGACAAAGCCTTTCTGAGGCTGCGGAATCCTCATCCCTTGTCACCATCCCCGGATTTGCGCGCCAGTGCAGCCAGCGCGGAGAACGGCGAGGAAGCCTCGCCGCCCGACCCGCCGTCGGCGGCCGCCGGCAGGCTAGCGCCGGGCGCGCGCGGATAGGGATCGATGGCGAGGAGGAAGTGCTCCTCAACCAGGGCGCCGACATCGATGTTGGGGCCGGACAGGACCTCCGGCGGATCAGGGGCTGCGGGATCGACGACGATCTCGTTGGCGGCTGCCGCAGCCCGTGGCGCAGCGTGGACGAAACGAACCGAGAAGGTCTCGTCGATATGCGCCGGCACGGGTTCCAGACTGACGACGCAGGTCTGGACGATATCGGCGATGACGCGACCTTCAACGACGAGAGCGCCGCCTGGCGCCCGCGACAACTCCACCGAGGCCGCAAGGCTGTCGACGGAAACCAGAGCGTTCTCGGCGGCAAGCAAGGCACGCTCGCGCTCACCGGCGACGATTTCCACGGGGGCGGCGGGAAGCTCGGCGGCGCTGACCGGGCGAGAAAGGATCATGACGTGGACCCGATGCCAACGGCGCCCGGGACGAAACCGACCGGGTCGGCAAAGCGCGGCGCCGCCGCAACATCGGCCGTGGCGATCCCCGCGAGCGTGACCGCCGAGGCGGCGACATAGTCCGCGAGCGCGGTGGCATCCCCCGCGCCGCTGCCAAGGACATTGCGGTGCAGGGCATCGGCCAGCGCGGCACGATCGCCGGCGGCGAGCGATTCGCGATAGACGCGGGCGCGGCCGTAGAAGGCCTCTCCCATCTCCTTCATGCGGCGCGGCACACCAAGGTCGCCGATACCGAGTTCACGCAGCGAGCGATCCATATCGACGCAAAAGACATCAAAAACCGCCTGGGCCAGCGCCGGATCCCCGGAGCTGCCCTGAAGGCGATCGACCACCAGAGCCAGGTGCACGACGACCATCTCGAAGCGGCCGGTCACGGTATCGGCGACACCGAAGCGCTCATAAAACACCGGATGCCGGGCCTGCGCCACGATGGCGCCGTAAAGACGCGCCGCTATGTCGCCCTCGGAGCGGCCACGGCGCAGCAATCGATCAAACATGGTCAGTTGCCGTCACGGGTCATGCCGCCGGGCCGAAGACGTTGCAAGCTGGCCTAGCCCACGATAGGGGAAAAGCCAATACCTGCGGGGCGGCGCGCGAATCGCCGGGAGGGGAATACCGATGAGTGTCATGCGCCGACAGCGGAAACTGGATTTCGCGACCGCCCGGAGCGCGGCCCTGGCTGCGGGAGGCCTTGCCTTCCTGATGCTTGCCGGCTGCCAGCACGGAGCGCCCACCCCCGGAATGTTCAGCGATATCAGCGAAACCACGCAGCACGGATATGTGGTCTCTCCCGATGCGCTGGAGCAGATACCGGTGGGTTCCAGCCGAGATCAGGTCCTGATCGCGCTCGGCTCGCCCTCGACCACAGCGACTTTCGGCAACGAGGTCTTTTACTACATCAGCCAGACCCGCCACCGTGACGCGAAGTTCATGCCGGACAAGGTTGTCGACCAGCATGTGGTGGCGATCTATTTCGACGACAAGAACAGGGTCGCGCGTATCGCCAACTACGGCTTGAAGGACGGTAAGGTCTTCGACTTCGTGACGAAGACGACGCCGACTGGCGGCGTGGACCGCAACTTCCTGCAGCAGGTCTTTGCCGGGCTGATCGGGTTCAACCCGATGCCGACCCAGTAACGGACAGTTGCGCGCGGTGTAACGGGGTGCGGCGCTCTGCGTCGCACCCGCCCCGTGCTTTGACGGTCAGCCGCCGGCGATGCCGTCGATCGGGCTGATATCGCCCACGAAGCGCAGCAGGTCGCTCATCGTGAAGGTGCCCGGAACTTTCGCGGGCAGCGCCGGCGTCCACGAGGTCGGAGTGCTGAGACAGGACGTCTTGTCGCCGGCGACGAGGCCGACAAACATTTCGGCGACGATGGTGGCCCTGACCGGTCCGAGACGAAGGCCTTCGCCCTTCTGTTCCGCTTCCTTGAGGATGTAGTACCGGAGCGGCGTCGCCCTTATCGAAGCCGTGCGCCCGGGCGACCGCACCGTCCGGCCCGGTGGCGATCTCGTCGGGCGTCAGCATCGGCTTGCCCATGCGCTGCGCGACGCTCTGCCCCGATGGCAAGCCAAGAATCGGCCCGCGCCGCAGGTTGTGGAATGAAAGTCTTTACTCGCAGTGCGGGTGGGCATGGACAAAAGAAAACCCGCGGCGAACCGCGGGCTTTCGAACGGGGCGCTCGATCAGTGAGCGAGGACGGCCAGCAGCAGCAGCGCGACGATGTTGGTGATCTTGATCGCGGGGTTCACGGCCGGGCCGGCGGTGTCCTTGTAGGGGTCGCCGACGGTGTCGCCGGTGACGGACGCCTTGTGGGCCTCCGAGCCCTTCATATGCTTGACCCCATCCTTGTCGACGAAGCCGTCCTCGAAGGACTTCTTGGCATTGTCCCACGCACCGCCGCCCGAGGTCATCGAGATGGCGACGAACAGGCCGTTCACGATCACGCCAAGCAGCGAAGCGCCGAGGGCGGCGAACGCAGATGCCTTTGAACCCGAGATCAGCAGCACGCCGAAGTAGGCGACGAGCGGGGCCAGGACCGGCAAGAGCGACGGGACGATCATCTCGCGGATCGCCGCCTTGGTGAGCAGGTCGACAGCCCTGCCGTAATCCGGCTTCTCGGTGCCCTGCATGATGCCGGGATGCTCGCGGAACTGACGGCGGACCTCCTCAACGATCGAGCCGGCGGCGCGACCGACGGCGGTCATGGCGATGCCGCCGAACAGGTAGGGAATGAGGCCGCCGAAGATGAGGCCGGCGACGACGTAGGGATTGGAAAGGTCGAACGAGACCTTCTCGAGGCCCGCGAAATACGGCGCGCCGCTCGTGATGAAGTGCTGGATGTCGTTGGTATAGGCGGCGAACAGCACCAGGGCACCGAGGCCGGCCGAGCCAATGGCATAGCCCTTGGTGACGGCCTTGGTAGTGTTGCCAACCGCGTCCAGCGCATCTGTGGTGTGGCGCACTTCCTTGGGCAGGCCGGCCATTTCGGCGATGCCGCCGGCGTTGTCGGTGACCGGGCCGAAGGCGTCGAGCGCGACGATCATGCCGGCCAAGCCGAGCATGGTGGTGACCGCGATGGCGGTGCCGAACAGGCCCGCAACCTGGTAGGTGGAGATGATGCCGCCGACAATGACCAGCGCCGGCAATGCGGTCGATTCCAGCGAAACCGCGAGGCCCTGGATAACGTTGGTGCCGTGACCGGTGACGGAGGCCTGCGCGATCGACATCACCGGGCGCTTGCCGGTGCCGGTGTAGTACTCGGTGATGACGACGATGAGGCCGGTAACGACCAGGCCAATGATACCGCAGATGAACAGACCGGTGCCGGTGACCTCGACACTGTTGGCGGTACCGATCACGCCCCAGCCGATAAAGGTGGTGGCGAGGGCAAGGCCGATGATCGAGAGAAGGCCGGTAGCGATGAGGCCCTTGTAGAGGGCGCCCATGATCGAGTTGTCGGCGCCGAGGCGGACGAAGAAGGTGCCGACAATCGAGGTGATGATGCACACCGCAGCAATCGTCAGCGGGTAGATCATGGCGTTGGCCAGAATGTCCTGACCGGCGAAGAAGATCGACGCCAGCACCATGGTCGCGACGACGGTGACGGCGTAGGTCTCGAACAGGTCAGCGGCCATGCCGGCGCAATCGCCGACGTTGTCGCCAACATTGTCGGCGATCGTGGCGGGATTACGGGGATCGTCTTCCGGGATGCCGGCCTCAACCTTGCCGACGAGGTCGGCGCCGACGTCGGCGCCCTTGGTGAAGATGCCGCCACCAAGACGGGCGAAGATCGAGATGAGCGAGGCGCCAAAGCCCAGCGCGACCAGCGAATCGACGACGTGGCGGTCGTTGGCGGCATAGCCGACGAACCTGGTGAGGATCAGGTAGTAGACCGAGACGCCGAGCAGCGCGAAGCCGGCGACCAGCATGCCGGTGATGGCGCCGGAGCGGAAGGCGATGGAGAGGCCGTCGGCCAGGCTCTTCGAAGAGGCCTGCGCGGTGCGGACGTTGGCGCGCACCGATACGGTCATGCCGGCAAAGCCGGCGAGGCCAGACAGGATGGCGCCGATGGCAAAGCCGATGGCCGAGGAGATCGAGAGCAGGAGCGCGACGATAATGAACACCACGACGCCGACGATGGCGATCGTCGTGTACTGGCGGCGGAGATAGGCGGTCGCGCCTTCCTGAATGGCGGCGGCGATTTCCTGCATGCGCGCGCTGCCGGCATCGGCGGCAAGCACGTCGCGGGCCGACCATGCGGCGTAGGCGATGGCGATAAGGCCGCAAAGAACAATCAGATAGATCACGGGGTTGCCCTTCCTTGTCGTTCCGCCGGCCTTCGCTTGAGGCGCGCGCCGCGCCGGGCCGGTCGAATCACACGAAAAACGGCCGCAGATTGTGCGACCGCCCGAAACTTTGGCGGGTGTATGTACTGTCATGAAACGGGCGTCAAGCGCCGGGCCCGTCTGCGCACACGAAACGGCAGGCGGCGACCCGCTCCCGATCAGAAATGAACGTGGCTTGAGGTGGCGAGGGCAAGAGGTCTGCCGCTCTCGTCGAGGACGACGGGTGGGCCATGCCCTTTGGCGATCGTGCCGATCGCGGAGACCGGGACACCCGCCGCGGCGGCCGCTGCCACGAAGGCGGGGGCGGATTTAGCCGGAACGGTCGCGAGAATCTCGTAGTCGTCGCCCCCGTTGACGACGAGGGAGAGCAGAGCCGGATCAGCGGCGACCGCAGCACGGGCCGCAGGCGACAGGGGCACGCGCGACGAACCGACAGTTGCGGCAACGTTCGACGCATCGCAGATGTGGGCAAGATCGCCGACGAGGCCATCGGACACATCCATGGCGCTTGAGGCAAAGCGGCGGACGACCGGCGCCAGGGCAACGCGGGGCTCGGGCACGAGGTAGCGGTTGCGGAGATATCGGGCGGCACCAACGGCGGGGGAGAGCGCGCCGGAGCGGACACGGAGGCCAAGTGCGCCATCGCCGATGGTGCCGGACACGAAGACCACATCGCCCGGCTTCGCGCCGGAACGATGGACCGCCTTCCCTTTCGGCACCCGGCCAAGGGCGGTGATAGCGATCGTAAGGCCGCCGGAAGCCCGGCTGGTGTCGCCGCCGAGGAGCGAAATGCCGTAGCGCTGCTGATCGGCGGCGAGGCCGCCGGTGAAGCGGCGAATCCAGGGTTCGGTCCAGTCACCCGGCAGCGCCAGCGCCAGCAGGTAGCCAACCGCTTCGGCGCCCTTCGCGGCAAGATCGGACAGATTTACGCGCAGCGCCTTCCTGGCGATCAGATCCGGCGGGTCGTCCGGAAAGAAATGCACGCCCGCGGCGACAAGATCGGTGGTCAGCACCAGCTCTTCCCCGGCCCGAGGACGATAAACCGCAGCGTCATCGGCGAGCGCCAGGGCGGCGGGATCGGAGGCGAGCGGACGGAAGTAGCGCTCGATGAGTGCGAACTCGCCGGGCCGCGCCGCCATGGTCAGGTGAACTCGTCGCTACGCAGCTTGCGCGCGAGACTGTCGAGGACGCCGTTGACCACCGCCGGCACCTCGCCCTCGAAGAAGGCGTTGGCGACATCGACATACTCGCTGATGATGACACGCCCCGGCACGTCCTTGCGATGGCCGAGTTCGTAGGCGCCGCAACGCAGGATGGCGCGGAGCGTCGCATCGACGCGGGTGAGCCGCCAGCCGGCGGCAAGCGCCTCGTCGACGGCGGGGTCGAGCACGCGCTGGTGGGCGACGACTCCTTCGACGATGGTTCGGAAATAGGCGGCATCGGCGGCGCGGTACTGCTCGCCATCCAGCTCCTTGCCGAGGCGATGGGCTTCGAACTCGGCGACGACCTCGGGCAGCGTCGTGCCGCCCAGATCCATCTGGTAAAGCGCCTGCACGGCGGCCAGGCGCGCGACGCCGCGCTGGTTGGCCGGCCGCGGTTCCAATTTGGCAGGGGCGGTCATGTGGTGCCCAGCTTTGCCTTCAGCGCGATCATGGTGACCGCGGCGCGGGCGGCGAAGCCGCCCTTGTCCTCGCCGCTGCGCCTGGCACGCGCCCAGGCCTGCTCGTCGTTCTCGACGGTGAGGATGCCGTTGCCGATCGGAACGGCGAAGGCGACAGCGATGTCCATCAGGCCGCGGGCAGATTCGTTGGCGACCGTATCGTAGTGGGTGGTCTCGCCGCGGATGACGCAGCCCAGCGCAACAAAGCCGTCGTATTGCGACGTGCCCTTCAGCGCCATGGCGATCGCGGCCGGGATTTCCAGCGCACCCGGAACCGTGACGACGTCGAAGGTCGCCGGCGCCAGCGCCGCCTTGGCGCCGGCGAGCAGCTCGTCGGCGAGATCGTCGTAGAAGCGGGCCTCGACAATGAGGAGATGGGGGTTGCGCTCAGCCATGGACGTCAGTTCTCGGGCGGGTCCGGACTATTGACCTGCGGGGGTCTAGACCGGCTGGAGGAGCCGCGCAACGTAGCGGGCGACGGTATCGACCTCGAGGTGCACGCGGTCCCCTGTCCGGCGCTCCCCCCAGGTGGTGACTTTCAGAGTGTGCGGGATCAGCAGGCAGTCGAAATCGTTGCCGTTGACGCCATTAACCGTAAGCGAGGTGCCGTCGAGGCAGACCGACCCCTTGGCAGCGACAAAACGGGCGAGCGCGTGCGGGGCGCGAAAGACGAAGCGCGTACTCTCGCCGAGATCGTCGCGCGAGACGATTTCGGCAAGACCATCGACGTGCCCGGAGACGATATGGCCGCCGAGCTCGTCGCCGATGCGCAGCGCGCGCTCGAGATTGAGCCGCGTGCCGGCTGCCCACGCGCCGGCATTGGTGACGGCCAGCGTCTCCGGGGCGGCTTCGACCGCGAAGCGGCAGCCTCCCGATTGAGCTGCAAGGGGTGGCGGCTCGACGGCGACGACGGTGAGGCAGACGCCGGCGCAGGAAATCGACGCGCCGATGGCGACCGTCGCAGGATCGTAGGCCGAGGCGATGCCGATGCGGCGCACGTCGTTGCGCTCAAGCACGCTCTCGACGCGGCCGACGTCCGTGACGATGCCGGTGAACATCAGGCGGTTCTCCAGTAGAAGCGCATGACATCGTCGCCGAGCGGGACGGTGTCAAGGAGGCGGAAGCGCGGGCTTGCCTCGACGGCGGAGAGCGGCGTGCCGGCCAGCGCCGGAACGCCGCCTTCCGCGACGACCAGCGGCGCGCGGACGATGACGACCTCGTCGACAAGATCGGCAGCAAGCAGCGCCGCGCCAACCTCGGCGCCGCCCTCGGCGAACAGGCGGGTGAACCCGGCATCGGCAAGACGGGCGAGCACATCGACAAGGTCGAGCTTGCCGGCGGCAAGAGCGGGGACGGCGATCACCTCGGCACCGGCAGCGGCCAAGCCGGAGATGTTCGCAGAGGGAGCGTCGGGCCCGACGAAGATTTTCAGCGGCGCATCGGACTGAGTCCGGAATATCCGCGCCGAGGGCGGCGTGCGCGCGTGAGCATCGAGGATGATGCGAGCGGGCGTGCGCTTCTCCAGCCCCGGCAGGCGGACGGTGAGCTGCGGGTCGTCGGCGAGCACGGTGCCGATGCCAACCATCACGGCGTCGAAGGTCGTGCGCATGACCTGCACCGCGGCGAATGCGGGCGGGCCGCTGATCATCAGGCGCTCGCTGTCGCGGCGACCAATCATGCCGTCGGCGGAGACGGCGAGCTTCAGCGTGACGTGCGGGCGGCCTCTGGTGACGCGGGCGATATGGCCTGAATGGGCGCGGCGGGCGGCCTCTTCCAGGATGCCGGTGGTGACGGCGATGCCGGCATCCTCCAGCATGGCGTGGCCGGCACCTGAGGTGCGGGGATCAGGATCGGCCATCGCCGTGACGACGCGGGCGACGCCGGCCGCAGCAAGCGCACCGGCACAGGGGCCGGCCTTGCTCTCGTGGGCGCAGGGTTCGAGCGTGACGTAGGCGGTGGCGCCGCGCGCCGCCTCGCCCGCCTCGGCCAGCGCGATGCGCTCGGCATGCGGGCGGCCGCCGGGGGCGGTGGCACCGCGACCGACAACGACGCGGTCCTCGCCCGCATCGCGCACGATGATGCAGCCGACGGCGGGATTGGGATGGGCGCGGCCCTGCGTCGTCAGGCCGAGGCGGAGTGCCGCCGCCATCATGCGGCGATCGAACTCGACGTCGATCTTTTGAGGCGTGGGCATCAGCCCTTGCCGCCCTCGCCCGCCGGCTCGCGAGACAATTCGCCAAGGACCTGCTTGAAATCCTCGCTGTCGTTGAAGTTCTGGTAGACCGACGCGAAGCGGACGTAGGCGACCTCGTCGAGGTTCTTCAACCCTTCCATGGCGAGGTGGCCGATGAGGTCGGACGGGATTTCCGATTCGCCGCTCGATTCGAGCTGGCGGACGATGCCGTTGACCATGCGGTCGACGCGCTCGGGATCGACGGAGCGCTTGCGGAGCGCGACTGCGACCGAGCGCGCCAGCTTGTCGCGATCGAATGGAACCCGGCGGCCGTTCTTCTTGACCACGGTCAGTTCGCGGAGCTGGACGCGCTCGAAGGTGGTGAAGCGGCCGCCGCAGGCCTCGCAGACGCGGCGGCGGCGAATGGCGGTGTGGTCCTCGGAAGGACGCGAGTCCTTCACCTGGGTGTCGGGGCTACCGCAGTAGGGGCAGCGCATGGCGGGCTACTGGTAGATCGGGAAGCGGTCGGTCAGCGCCCGCACCTTGGCCTTGACCGAGGCTTCGACGAGGGGAGCGGCGCCATCTTCCGACTGGGCGACTGCATCGAGCACCTCGGCGATCAGATGGGCAACCTGTTTGAACTCGGCGATACCGAAGCCGCGCGTGGTGGCAGCAGGCGTGCCGAGGCGGATGCCGGACGTGACGAACGGCTTCTCCGGATCAAAGGGGATGCCGTTCTTGTTGCAGGTCAGGCCGGCGCGGACGAGCGCCTTCTCGGAGACGTTGCCCTTGAGGCGCTTGGGGCGGAGGTCGACCAGCATCAGGTGGTTGTCGGTGCCGCCGGAGACAATGTCGAAGCCCAGCGTCTTCAGTTCCGAAGCCAGTGCCTTAGCGTTGTCGGCGACGTTCTTCGCGTAGACCTTGAACTCGGGGCGGAGTGCCTCGCCAAGCGCGACCGCCTTGGCGGCGACGACATGCATGAGCGGGCCGCCCTGCAAGCCGGGGAAGACCGCCGAGTTGATCTTCTTGGCGATATCCTCGTCGTTGGTGAGAATGAGGCCGCCGCGCGGACCACGCAGCGATTTATGGGTGGTTGAGGTGACGACATGGGCATGCGGCACCGGCGATGGGTGAACGCCGCCGGCGACGAGGCCGGCGAAATGAGCCATATCGACCATGAGATAGGCGCCGACCTCGTCGGCGATCTCGCGAAAGCGCTTGAAGTCCCAGAAGCGCGAATAAGCCGTAGCGCCGGCAAGGATAAGCTTCGGCTTCGTTTCGCGCGCGATGCGCTGAACCTCGTCATAGTCGAGCAGCTGGTCCTCGCGGCGCACGCCGTAGGGCGCGACCTTGAACCACTTGCCACTCATGTTGACCGGCGAGCCGTGGGTGAGATGACCGCCGGCGGCGAGGTCGAGGCCCATGAAGACGTCGCCCGGCTGGAGCAGCGCCAGGAACACAGCCTGATTCATCTGGCTGCCGGAGCTCGGCTGGACGTTGGCAAATCTCGCGCCGAAGAGCTTCTTTGCGCGCTCGATGGCAAGCGTCTCGGCGACGTCGACGAATTCGCAGCCGCCATAGTAGCGCTTACCGGGGTAGCCCTCAGCGTACTTGTTGGTCATCACCGACCCCTGCGCCTCGAGCACGGCGCGGGAGACGATGTTCTCCGAGGCGATCAGCTCGATCTCGTGGCGCTGGCGGCCGAGCTCATCCGAGATCGCCTTGGCAATCTCGGGGTCGGCCTCGGCAAGCGAAGCGGTGAAAAAACCCGGGGCGACGTTCGACGTGCCGGACTCAGCCAATGACATGGGCAGAAGGCTCCCGTTCAGCGGCGTTTAGCTGCGCGGCTGCGTTAGCACGATCGGCGAACGGGCGCCAACCGTCCGCATGAAGAGCAGGATTGCAGCAGGGGCCGGCCTTCCGCAATTGCAGAGAGAAAAGCGGAATCCACTTTTCCTGCGATTGCTTCAGCCGTTGGTGGTGCCGGGAAGCGGCGTCGGGTCAGTGCCGGTCGCCGGGGCGGCGACTGGAGTGGCGCCGGGGGCTGCTCCGGGGGCCGCAGTACCGCCGTCAGCATCGTCGGTATACTGCTCGAGACCATCGAGGTTGTAGATGTCGTTGCGGAAATTGACGATGCCGTCGGTGGTCGACCAGGCGGTGATGTAGACCCAGTGCAGTTCGACCGGGTTCACCACCTTGACGTCGAGCCGGTCGGCGCCGCGCAGCTCGGCCTCGACCTGATCGGAGGTCCAGCCAGGGGTATCCTCGAGAATCCAGGCGATCAGCTCGCGGATGTTCTGGACGCGAACGCAGCCCGACGAATCGAAACGGAAATCGTCGTTGAAGGTGCCCTTGTGCGGGGTGTCGTGCATGTAGACACCCTCCGGACTGGGGAAGTTGATCTTGACGATGCCCAGCGAGTTCTGGTCGCCGGGATCCTGGCGGAAGCGGTAGTTCGTCGCGTCGTCGGTCTGCCAGTTGATCGCGGTCGGCGAGACCTCCTGCCCCTTCTTGTCGTAGACGCGGATCTTCCACGTATCGAGGTAGGTCGGATCCTTCTGCATGATCGGGATCAGATCCTTGCGGATGATCGAGGCCGGCACCGTCCAATACGGATGGAAGTTGATCTCGGTGATCTTCGAATTCACGATCGGCGACGGGCGGTCAACCTTGCCCACGACTGCCGTGTGACGCTGCACCACGACGCCGTTCTCGACCACCTCGACGCTTGCCGCCGGGATGTTGACCATGACAAAGCGCTGCGGCAGCGGTTTGGCGATCAGACTCTTCAGGCGGGTGAGGTTGTTGGAGAGCTGCGTCAGCCGCATGGTCGCGGGAATGTTGAGCGCGGCGTAGGTGCCGGCGCCGAGCACGCCGTCGGGCTGGATGCCGTGGCGGGCCTGGAAGCGCTTGACCGCGGCATCGACGTAGGAATCGAAGGCGGTCGAGGCGCCGCTGGCGCCGCTTGCCGCTTCGGGCGGCAGGTCGCCGGAGATCGCAAGGCGCTGGCGAAGGACGACCACCGCGTCGTCGGCCATGCCGATCTGCAGCACCTTGTTGGCGGGCACGACCGGCCAGCCGCCCTTGGCGACGATCGCGGAGTATTGGGCGATTGCCGCCTGGATCGAATTCAGAATCTGCGGCGACAGGATGGGAATGGTCGTGCGCACATCGGCGGCGCCGACCGACGCGGCGTCGAAATTATCCGACCATTCGGCGTTGCCGTTCTGCAGAACCTCGTCAATGGGACTGGACGAATCGGCCAGCGCGCCATGCGCCAACGACGCCACGGCAACAGCCGCCGTCAGCAGGCGTACAATAAAACGCGCAAGAACGCTGTCTGCAATTGTCATATGAGGCCGCCGAATCCAAGTCGGCGAGCCGGAAACCGGCCCGTCCATCCAACCGTTTTATCGCCCCGATGCTTGGGGCTAGCACGTGCACCGCAGCGAAACAACAGTGTGCGGTGCCGCAAGCCCGGCCAATCGCGCACATGTGAGCGGCAGTGTTGGCAAGGTGGCGTGCCGGTGTGGCGGTTTCGCGGCGGAGCGCTGCGGCGACAGCATCGGCGTGGACAAAGAAAAGCCCGGCGCGGAGCCGGGCTTTTCCGGGAGGCGACGAGGCGGAGGCAGCCGCTAGAGGCGGTAAAGGATCTGGTCCGTCCAGAACCGCTCGAGGCGCTGCAGCGAACGGTTGAGGCCCTGGAAGTCCGCAGCCGAGATGCCGCCGATCTGGTCGATGGAGCGGATGTGGCGCTCGTACAGCGCGCCGACGATCTCGGCGACCCCCTGCCCCTTCTCGGTCAGGCTGACGCGAACGGAGCGGCGGTCCATGCGCGAGCGCTGGTGATGGATGTAGCCCATCTCGACCAGCTTCTTCAGATTGTATGAGACGTTGGAGCCGAGGTAGTAGCCGCGCGTGCGCAGCTCGCCGGCAGTGAGTTCGGAATTGCCGATGTTGAACAGGAGCAGCGCCTGAACGCTGTTCACGTCGGAACGGCCGGCACGATCGAACTCGTCCTTGATCACGTCGAGAAGACGGCGGTGCAGACGCTCGACCAGCGTCAGCGCCTCCATGTAGAGGGGCTTCAGCTCCGCATTTGCCGGAGGCTGAGAAACCACCTCAGTTGCACGCTTTACAATCGCCATTTTTGCCTCACCCGTTGGCAGGCTGCCCCTGCTTGTGATGAGCACAATAGCCAACGCGGCTAAAAATCGGCTTAAGCCTCACGCTTAACGGGGGCTTACCGTGCTGGTCGCAATTAGTTGGAATAACTGGGTTTTCAGGCGTTCGCCGCGGAACCGCGCGAGGCGACAGTTAGCGCAATGAAAATGGCGAGCGCGACGAGGTGAAAAGCAACGAGAGGAATATTTTCGCCAAAAGTGCCGATAAATACGGTGTGCAGCGCGACTTCAAAGAGGGCCGCGTATACCCACAATACCTTGCCCCCGGCGACCCGCAGCCAGAGCCCGATGGACGCGACCAGATCGACCACCGCAGCGTGGATGGTCACCGCGGCCCAGGGGACCGACATCTGATCGAAGTCGCCGCCGCCGCCGGGCATGATGCCAAGGATCACCGCCCAGGCCCTCAGGCCCAGAACCATCATGACCACGGCAAGGGCGATGGTGTATTGATCGGCCAGCATCTGCATCCGCGTACGCGGGGGAGCGACGTGGCCCATCGGATCCCGGTCGGTCATTGACGTCGTCGCCTGCCCTCGATTCACTCCTGGCGCGGCGAAGATGATATGGTCCCGCCGCGAACATCAAGGCGATTTACCGCATGGCACACGAGCCGCCAGATTTTTCCGCCGACCCCAGCACGAAACCGGACATGGCCGATATCCTGCGCGGGCGGCGGCTGCGCCGGAACCGGCGGAGCGACTGGTCGCGCCGGCTGGTGGCAGAGAACGCGCTTTCGGTGAACGATCTCATCTGGCCGATCTTCCTCGTCGATGGCGACAAGGGCGAAGACGTTCCCTCCATGCCGGGGGTGAGGCGGCTCACGATCTATGAGGCGGTGGAGACGGCCAGGCACGCAGCCGCACTTGGCATTCCGGTGATCGCGCTGTTCCCCTACACCGATCCGGCGCGGCGCGACGAGGCCGGCTCGGAGGCGCTTAATCCTAAGAACCTGGTGAACACGGCGACGCGCGCCATCAAGTCCGATGTGCCCAACCTCGGCGTGCTGACGGACGTCGCGCTCGACCCTTACACCAGTCACGGGCACGACGGGATACTCGTCGGCGACGAGATCGTCAACGACGCCACCGTGGAACAACTCGTGCTGCAGAGCCTCATCCAGGCTGAGGCGGGCGCCGACATCATCGCCCCGTCGGACATGATGGACGGACGCGTCGGCGCGATCCGCCGTGCGCTCGACGGCAACGGCTTTGCCCATGTCCAGATCATGGCCTACGCGGCGAAATACGCGTCGGCTTTCTACGGCCCGTTCCGCGACGCAGTCGGTTCGGCCAGGACGCTCACCGGCGACAAGCGCACCTACCAGATGGACCCGGCCAACGGCGACGAGGCGCTGCGCGAGGTGGAACTCGACATCGCCGAAGGTGCCGACATGGTGATGGTGAAGCCGGGCATGCCCTACCTCGACATTCTTTGGCGCGTGAAGGAGCGCTTCGGCATGCCGACGTTCGCCTATCAGGTGTCGGGCGAGTACGCGATGATCCGCGCGGCGGAGAAGAACGGCTGGATCGACGGCGAGAAGGCGATGATGGAAAGCCTGACCGCTTTCAAGCGCGCGGGGGCCGATGGCATCCTTACCTACTTCGCGCCGTTTGTGGCCGAGAAGCTCGGCAAGGGCTAGCGGCGCTGTCCGCGGAACCAGCAAGCGTGCACGCCATCCCCACCCTCGCCGACATCCGGCAGGCCGAGTCCCAGATCAGGGGATTTGTGCTGCGTACGCCGTTTCTCCCGGCGCCGCGCCTATCCAGCCTCACCGGCGCGGACGTGTGGGTGAAATATGAGAACCTGCAGGCGACCTCCTCGTTCAAGGAGCGCGGGGCATTCGTGAGGCTGCTGGCGCTGTCTGCCGCCGAGCGGCGCGCCGGCGTGATCGCGATGTCGGCCGGCAACCACGCGCAGGCGGTCGCGTTCCATGCCGGGAGGATGGGCATTCCGGCAACCATCGTCATGCCGAAGCCCACCCCGTTCGTGAAGATCGCCGCGACGCGGAGCTTCGGCGCGACGGTGATCCTCGAAGGCGAAACGCTGGCCGATTGCGAGCCGACGGTACACCGCATCATTGCCGAAAGCGGAGCGGTTCTGGTCCACCCCTACGACGACCCGCTCGTGATCTCGGGTCAGGGCACGATCGGCCTCGAGGCGATCGCCGACCGGCCCGACCTCGAAATTATGGTCGTGCCGGTCGGCGGCGGCGGCCTCATCTCGGGGATCGCGATCGCATTGAAGGAACTGAAGCCGAAGGTCGAGGTGATCGGCGTCGAGACGGAACTCTACCCCTCGATGTACATGGCGCTGCGCGGCGAGACCGCGGTGAGCGGCGGCGAAACGCTTGCCGAAGGCATCGCGGTGAAGAACGTCGGGAAGCTGACGCTGCCGATCGTCAAGCGCTACGTGGACGATGTCGTGCTGGTGAAGGAAGGGGCGGTCGAACGCGCCGTTGCCGAATACCTGATGCTGCAGAAGACCATGGCGGAGGGCGCCGGCGCGGCCGGGCTCGCCGCCGTGATTTCGGACCCGCAGCGCTTCGCCGGCCGCAGGGTCGGCCTCGTCCTGGCGGGCGGCAACATCGATCCCCGGCTTGCCGCCTCGATCATGGTGCGAGAACTGGCGCGCGAAGAACGGGTGGTAGCGGTGCGCGTGTTCATCTCGGACCGGCCGGGCGTGCTTGGCGAAATTGCGCGCACGATCGGCGCCCACGGCGGCAACATTCTGGAAGTTCATCACGACCGCACGCTGCTCAACGTGCCGCCGAAAGGCGCCATCGTTGACGTGACGATCGAGACCCACGGCGGCCGGCATGCCGCCGAGATCGTCAGTGCACTGTCGTCGAAGGGGTTTCGGGTTGAACGGCGCGACCCGCCGGCGGCAGAACCGCTGGCTTGATCCAGTCATCGGCGACACGCTCGACGGGCAGGATCGGCTTGACGACGATCGGCTCGCCACCCAGTGCCGACTGAAGATCGCGCAGGATGCCGCGCAGCGCCGCATCCTCGCGGGCGCGCGGACCGGCCAGTTCGGTCTTCGCCGCGTTCATAACGGCGGCCCGTTGGTTCGCCGGGATCTTGAGGACGTCCTTCTTGAAGATGACCACTGATGCCATCAGGCGGGTCAGTTTCTTGGTCGGCTCGAGATCGAGCTTGCCGGCAACAAAAACATCCGCCGCCGCTGCGAACAATGCGAGCGCATCATCGCCGTCGAATTCGCGCGTACGGTAGCGGAACATCTCGATCGACCGATCGAGACCGAGGTTTTGCAGTGCGGGCGCGAAGCGCGGCAGGCGTGCGCAGAACATGGCAGGGAAGTCGCGCAGGCCGAGCTCGACGGCGGCAGCGATGAGGCGCTCCTGCGCCGCGCCGCCGCCGCGCGGGACAGTGGCGGCATTGAGCACGGCCCGCCCGATGGCCCGCGGTGCGCGCTGGCCGCGGGCGATGAGGTCGGGACGGTAGGCGTCGCTCACTTCCAGTTCGGCGAGAAACCGCCGGACCTGCCGGACGTGCTCAACGCCGACAATGACCAGGCCGATCACGATGGCAACGCCAGCCGCCCGGACCAGGAAAAAATACACCGCCGGCAGCAGCGCCGGCCCGATGACGACCCGGGTGTCATCGCCGGTCAGACGGTCGAGGAGCGAGAGCAGACGATCGGTCGGCAGTGCGCGCAGGGCAATGAGGAGGTAGCTCAGCGGGGCAATGCCGGTGTCGGGTGCGCGAGCGACCAGCGCGACGCCGTGAACTGCGTCCAGCCACCAGGCAAAGGCCGCGACGTAGGCGACGAACAGGGCGATCGCGACTGCCACGACTGCAGGGCGCGCGGCCGTCCGCGCCCCGCCAAACCGGCGTTCGGTTTCGCTGACGAGGCCATCCATCACATCGTAGTCCTCGCGCGCAATCAGGGCGGCAGCGAGCACGACAAACAGCGCAAACAGGAGGCCGATCGCGATGAAGCCGCCGGGATCGACAAACTCGGCCAGCGGCTGAACGTGCGGAATGGCGAGCGCGCCGGCAAGCGGGAGAGCGCCCACCACCGCAAACAGTGCAAGCCGCCAGGCGCTGATCCCGCCGCGGCGTCGCGCGAGCAGCGCATCGGCAGCGCGCGAGGCATGGCGGGCACAGAACCTCAGACCGCGCGCCACGACGCCCAGGGCGCGGCGCAGCGGACGCGCCACCAACGGAAAACGCCTTGTTACCGCGACGACAGCCATCATCGCGGCCAAGACGATCACCAAA
>Ga0265340_10000265_pt1 | contig 27074 bp, 21 predicted proteins | sample 4CB225metaG_FD_202082 | JGI IMG/M metagenome (GOLD analysis project Ga0265340, IMG submission 202082) | Rhizosphere microbial communities from Carex aquatilis grown in University of Washington, Seatle, WA, United States - 4-CB2-25 metaG | ecosystem: Host-associated > Plants > Roots >...
GCTAACAGAGAGCAACCCCGAGTTCCCCAGGCAGCCGGCGCGGGGGAGGGGTGGCGGATTTGCTCCGATTAAATGAAACTATCTTGCAGTGCCGCGGCGCTATGAACGCCCGGTCAATCGGCTTAGAGATTCGGTCCGAATTCGTTCGATCTGTATAAGACTGGACCAAGCGTGGAGAGCCAGAACCCGACATGCTGAAGATCCGATCCGCCAAGGTCATCGTCACCTCTCCGGCGCGAAATTTTGTCACGCTTAAAGTCGAGACGGAGGACGGCATCACCGGCGTCGGCGACGCAACGCTCAACGGTCGCGAACTCGCCGTCGCCTCCTACCTGACCGACCATGTCATTCCCTGTCTGATCGGCCGCGACGCGCACGCCGTCGAGGACGCCTGGCAATATCTCTATCGCGGGGCCTATTGGCGCCGCGGGCCGGTGACGATGTCCGCGATCGCCGCCGTTGACATGGCGCTTTGGGATATCAAAGGAAAAGTCGCTGGGCTGCCGCTCTATCAACTGCTCGGCGGGCCGAGCCGCACGGGCGTGATGGTCTATTGTCATGCCAACGGCAAGACCATCGATGAAACGCTCGCGGCGGCGCGCGCCTATATGGATCAAGGCTACAAGGCCGTGCGCCTGCAAGCGGGCGTTCCCGGCTTGAAATCGACCTATGGCGTGCCCAAGGGCAAGGAAGCCTACGAACCGGCGGACGCCGACATTCCGACCGAGAATCTTTGGTCGACGGAGAAGTACATGCGCTCGGTGCCGGCTTTGTTCGAGGCCGGGCGCGACAAGCTGGGCTGGGACGTGCATCTCTTGCACGACGCCCATCACCGCCTGACGCCGATCGAGGCGGGACGACTGGGCAAGGACCTGGAGCCGTTCCGCCTGTTCTGGCTCGAGGACCCGACTCCCGCGGAGAACCAGGAATCGTTCCGCCTGATCCGCCAGCACACCACCACGCCGCTCGCCGTCGGCGAAGTCTTCAACACGATCTGGGACTGCAAACAGCTGATTGAAGAGCAGCTCATCGATTACATCCGCGCCACCATCGTGCATGCGGGCGGCATCACCCATCTGCGCCGCATCGCTTCGCTGGCCGATCTCTACAATGTACGTACCGGCTGCCACGGCGCCACCGACCTGTCGCCGGTCGCGATGGCAGCGGCGCTGCACTTCAATCTGGCGGTTCCGAATTTCGGCATTCAGGAACACATGCCGCATGCGCCGTTGACGGAGACCGTGTTCCCGCACGCCTACAGCTACAGCGACGGTTACATGCACCCCGGCGACCAAGCGGGCCTCGGCGTCGATATCGACGAGGCGGAGGCTGCCAAGCACCCATACAAACGCGCTTATTTGCCGGTCAACCGTCTGGAGGACGGAACTCTGTATAATTGGTGAGCGGCGTCTAGAAAACAGAAGCGGCCCGCGAAGGCCGCGCCTCGAGGGAGTAGCAAATGGCCCTACCAGGAAGCGCCGGCCGGGCGCCATCCGCCAAACCTGCGGCCGCGCCGCGCATCGGTCATTATCGGTGGATGATCTGCGCGCTGCTGTTTGCAGCCACCAGCCTGCTCTATGTGGACCGGCAGACCATCGGCTTCCTCAAGCACGATCTGTCGCTTCAATACGGCTGGGACCAGAGCGACTACGCCTATATCGTGCGCTGCTTCATGATCGCCTATACGTTCGGCTTCGTCCTGTTCGGTCGCTTGATCGACTGGCTCGGCGCCAAGCGCGGCTACATGATCGCCGTCGGGATCTGGACCGCGGCGCACCTCGGCTGCGCCCTGATCGGCTTTCTGCCCGTGAGTTGGGTTCTGGTCAGTTTCATGATCAGCCAGGCGCTGCTCGGGCTGGGCCAATCCGGCAATTTCCCGGCGGCGCTGAAAGCCGTGGCCGAATGGTTCCCGCAGCGCGAACGCTCCTTTGCCATCGGCGTGTTCAACGCGGGTACCAATGTCGGCGCAATCCTTTCGACCATGATTGTGCCGTTCGTGCTCGTGGCCTTCGGATGGCAGTGGGCGTTCGTCGCCACCGGCGGGCTAAGCATCTTGTGGCTGCTAGCGTGGATTCCACTCTACAGCAAGCCGTCCGAAGCCAAGCGGCTGTCGAAAGCGGAGCTCGATTATATCGAGAGCGACAAGTTCGTTCCCGTGCCCCAGCTTCCCTGGCTTAAGGTGGCCGGCGTCAAAGAGACCTGGGCCTATGCGCTCGGCAAGCTGCTCACCGACCCGGTGTGGTTCTTCTATACCTTCTGGCTGCCGCCCTATTTCCTGGAGACTTACAAGGATCAGGCCGGCAGCATCGCGGGCGTGGCGCTGCCGGTGATCGTGATTTACCTGATTTCCGATGTCGGCTCGGTGGCCGGCGGCTGGATGTCATCCGCGATGATCAATGCCGGAATGAGCGTGAACCGCGCGCGCAAGCTCACCATGCTATTTTGCGCATTTTGCGTGCTACCGGTGGCATTTCTCACCATGCTGACCCATGACATGTGGGTCACGACCTTCATCATCGGCATCGCTGCCGCCGCCCATCAGGCATTTTCGGCCAATCTAATGACACTGCCGTCGGACTTGATGCCGAAGGAGGCCGTGGGATCAACCTCGGGAATCGGCGGCACGGCGGGCGCGGTCGGCGGGATCATCATGACCATGGGCGTTGCGGCGGCGTTGAAAAGCCTGGGGGGATACTCCTCGGTATTCCTGGTGGCCGGGTTGGTCTATTTCGTGGCGGTGCTTGTTATCCATATGCTCTCGCCGCGCCTTCTTCGCGCCGAGCTCTGATGTGACACCTCCCGCGATGAGCCCTATCGCGGCAGTTCGCTCGATCCCATGAGGAAAGTGTCGACCGCACGGGCGCATTGGCGCCCTTCGCGGATCGCCCAGACCACCAGCGATTGGCCGCGGCGCATGTCTCCGCACGAGAACACCTTGGGCGTGGTGGTTTTGTAGTCCTCGGTGTCCGCCAACACGTTGCCGCGCGGATCGAGTTTGACGCGCGCCTGTTCGACGAGGCCTGCCTTGCGCGGCCCAACGAATCCCATGGCGAGCAGCACCAGATCGCATTCGATCGTGAAGGCGCTGCCGGGGATTTCGACCAGATTCATCTTCCCGCCGTCGCCGATGCGCCATTCGACACGCACGCATTCGAGCGCCGTGACAGCGCCGTCCGGGCCCACGGCGCGCTTGGTTAGCACCGACCATTCGCGCTCGCAGCCTTCTTCCTGCGAAGATGACGTGCGCAGCTTCTGCGGCCAATCCGGCCAGACGAGCGCCTTGTTTTCCTTTTCCGGCGGCTTGGCGAGGATTTCCAGTTGGACCACCGACTTCGCGCCCTGCCGGTTGGCGGTGCCGATGCAATCCGAGCCGGTGTCGCCGCCGCCGATCACCACGACGCGCTTGCCTTCAGCGCTGATCGTGCCGCCGGGCGCTGCCGTGCGTTCGTCGTCGCCCGCCACGCGGCGATTCTGCTGAGTGAGATATTCCATCGCGAAATAGATGCCGGCGAGTTTGCGGCCTTCAATCTGAAGATCGCGCGGCGCTTCGGCGCCCGCGGCCATCACCAATGCGTCATATTCCGCCAGCAATGCCGACACCGGATGGGCGCGGCCCACCTCCACGCCGGTGCGGAATTCCACGCCCTCGGCCTGCATCTGCTGGAGGCGGCGATCGATCTGCTGCTTCTCCATTTTGAAATCTGGGATGCCGTAGCGAAGCAAACCGCCGATGCGGTCGCTCTTCTCGAACACGGTGACACTGTGTCCGGCGCGCCCGAGTTGCTGCGCCGCTGCAAGCCCGGCGGGCCCTGAGCCGACCACCGCGACCTTCTTGCCGGTCTTGTGCGCCGGGGGATGAGGCAGGATCCAGCCTTCTTCCCAGCCGCGATCCACGATCTGGCATTCGATGGTCTTGATGGTGACGGGATTGTCGCGGATGTTGAGCGTGCAGCTCGCTTCGCACGGCGCCGGACAGACTCGTCCGGTGAATTCCGGAAAATTGTTGGTCGAGTGCAGCGCGCGCAACGCCTCGCGCCACTGCCCGCGATAGACGAGATCGTTCCAGTCCGGGATCAGATTGTTGACCGGACATCCGTTGTGGCAATACGGAATCCCACAATCCATGCAGCGCGCCGCCTGCTTGCCGAGTTCGGCGCGCGCGAGCGGCTTGACGAATTCTTTGTAATTCGCCTTGCGCGCGGCAGGCTTTTCATAGCCGCGGTCCTGCCGTTCGATTTCCAGAAAGCCGGTGACCTTGCCCATGTCTATTCCGCCGCCGCTTTGGCCGTTTCGCGCTCGGCCTTAAGATCGATCAGGGCACGGCGGAAATCGTTCGGCATGATCTTGACGAACTTGCCGAGCGCAGCGTCCCAATCGTCGAGCAGGGCGCGCGCCCGCGCGCTGCCTGTATGCAGCAAATGGCGCTCGACCAGGATACGCAGCCGTTCGGCATCAAAGCGCAACAGATCACCCATTCCGGCATCAAACACGCTGAGCGAGCGCCGGCGCGGCATTTCCGGATCCTCGCCGGCGGCCGGTGCGGCGAGCTTTTCGAGCGTCACCATCGATTGGTTGCATAGGGAGTCGAAGGCGCCGTCGGGGTCGTAAACATAAGCGATGCCGCCCGACATACCGGCGGCGAAATTGCGCCCGGTCTTGTCCAGCACCACCACCACGCCGCCCGTCATGTATTCGCAGCCGTGATCGCCGCAACCTTCGACGACCGCCACCGCGCCCGAATTGCGAACCGCGAAACGCTCGCCCGCCACGCCTTCGAAATAGGCTTCGCCGGCGATTGCCCCGTAAAGAACCGTGTTTCCGACGATGATGTTCTCGGTCGGCTCGCGGGCTGCGCTCTTGGGCTGGCGCACCACGATGCGTCCGCCCGACAGGCCCTTACCGACATAGTCGTTGGCGTCGCCGGAGAGTTCGAGGCTGACGCCGCGCGACAGGAACGCGCCGAAGCTGAGGCCCGCCGTGCCGGTGAAGCTGACGGTGATGGTGTCTTCCGCGAGCCCCGCGTGACCGTATTTCCGCGCGATCTCGCCCGACAGCATGGCGCCGACGGTGCGGTCCACGTTGCGGATTTTGCGCTCCAGCCGGACCGCATCGCCCTTGTCGATGGCGCCGCGCGAGGCGGCGATCAATTCGTGGTCAAGCGCGGTTTCGAGACGATGGTTCTGCTGCTCGCAATTGTAGATCGCGACGCCAGGTTTGGGCTGCACCACATGCAAGACCTTCGATAGATCGATGCCCTGCGTTTTCCAGTGGCGCACCGCGTCGGTCATGTCGAGGCGGTCGGCGCGCCCGATCATCTCAGACACTTTGCGGAAACCGAGCGAGGCCATGATCTCGCGCAATTCCTCGGCGACGAAAAAGAAATAGTTGATCACATGCTCCGGCGTGCCGGTGAAACGCTTGCGCAGCACTGGATTCTGCGTTGCGATGCCGACTGGGCAGGTGTTGAGATGGCACTTGCGCATCATGATGCAGCCCGAGGCGATCAAGGGCGCGGTGGCGAAGCCGAATTCGTCGGCGCCGAGCAAAGCCGCAATCGCGACGTCGCGCCCGGTGCGCAGCCCGCCGTCCACTTGCACGGCAATGCGCCCGCGCAGGCCGTTGAGCACCAGCGTCTGCTGGGTTTCGGCCAACCCGATTTCCCACGGGCTGCCCGCATGGGTGAGCGAGGTGAGCGGCGAGGCGCCGGTGCCGCCGTCGAAACCGGAAATGGTCACGTGATCGGCGCGGCATTTGGCGACGCCCGCTGCGACGGTGCCGACGCCAACTTCGGCGACCAGCTTGACCGAAATGCGCGCTTTGGAATTGACGCTCTTCAGGTCGCGAATGAGCTGCGCCAGGTCCTCGATGGAGTAGATGTCGTGATGGGGCGGGGGCGAGATCAGCCCGACGCCCGGCGTCGAATAGCGCACCCGCGCGATGGCCTTGTCCACCTTGGGGCCGGGAAGCTGGCCGCCCTCGCCGGGCTTGGCGCCTTGCGCCATCTTGATCTGCAGATCGTCGGAATTGACCAGATACTCCGTGGTCACGCCGAAACGCCCAGACGCTACCTGTTTGATGGCGGAGCGCATGGAATCGCCGTTGGCGAGCGGCTTGAAACGCTCAGGCTCTTCGCCGCCTTCGCCGGTGTTGGAGCGCGCGCCGATGCGGTTCATAGCGATGGCAAGATTGGTGTGGGCCTCGCGCGAGATCGAGCCGAAGCTCATCGCGCCGGTTGCGAAGCGTTTGACGATTTCGACGGCGGGCTCGACCTGGTCGAGCGGGATTGCATTCTCCACCGGCTTGAACTGCATCAACCCGCGCACGGACAGAAGCCGCTCGCTCTGCTGGTTGATGGTGTCTGCGAACAGACGGTATTCGGACGGATTATTGCCGCGCACCGCATGCTGCAGCCGCGACACCGAATCCGGCGTCCAGGCATGCTCTTCGCCGCGCAGGCGGAAGGCATAGTCGCCGCCGACATCGAGCATCCCGCGATAGACCGGATTGTTGCCATAGGCGTTCTTGTGGCGCGCCACGCACTCCTCGGCGATATCCTCGAGCCCGATGCCTTCCAGTCTTGTTGCCGTGCCGGTGAAATATTTCTCGATGAAGGCCGACGACAGCCCAACTGCGTCGAAAATCTGCGCGCCGCAGTAGGACTGATAGGTCGAGATGCCCATCTTGGACATCACTTTCAGCACGCCCTTGCCGATCGCCTTAATGTAGTTCTTCTGCGCTTCGGCGGGCCCCAGATCGATTCCGACGTCGGCGCGAATCTGTTCGAGGGTTTCAAACGCCATGTAGGGATTGATCGCCTCGGCGCCGTAACCGGCCAGCACGCAGAAATGATGCACCTCGCGCGCTTCGCCGGTCTCCACCACCAGCCCGGTCTGCATGCGCAGGCCCTGGCGGATCAGATGATGGTGCACCGCCGCCGTGGCGAGCGCGGCGGGAACCGGAATGCGCTCGGCCGAGACATTGCGATCCGAGAGGATCAGGATGTTGCTGTCGGCCAGCACCACGTCGGTGGCTTCCGCGCAGATACGCTGCAGCGCGCCGGCAAGGCCCTTGGCGCCTTCCGAGGCGGGCCAGGTGCAATCGATGGTCGCGGTGCGGAACGCGCCGTCAACCAATTCCTCGATGGCGCGGATTCTCTGCAGTTCCGCGTTGGTCAGCACCGGCTGGTGGACTTCCAGCCGTTTGTGCGCGCCCGCCTGATGGCCGAGCAGGTTGGGCCTGGGCCCGATCATCGACACCAGGCTCATCACCAATTCCTCGCGGATCGGATCGATTGGCGGATTGGTGACCTGGGCAAAATTCTGCTTGAAGTAATTGTAGAGCAGCTTGGGTTTCTTCGACAGGACCGCGATCGGCGTGTCGCAGCCCATCGAGCCGACCGGATCGTCGCCGCCCTTCGCCATCGGCTCGAGGAAGAATTTCAAATCTTCCTGCGTGTAGCCGAACGCCTGCTGGCGGTCGAGCAGCGTTGAAGGTTCGCCGGAGCGTTCGTCCGCCGCGTTCGGCACGTCGGGCAGTTCCTCCAGCTTGTATTGCGCGGCCTTCAGCCACTCCTCGTAAGGCTCGGCGGCGGCAAGTTGGGCCTTGATCTCCTCGTCCTCGACGATACGTCCCTGCTCGAGATCGATCAGCAGCATCTTGCCCGGCTGCAGGCGCCACTTGCGGAGGATTTTTTCCTCCGGCACCGGCAGCACGCCAGATTCCGACGCCATGATGACGAGATCGTCGTCGGTGACGATATAGCGCGCGGGGCGCAGTCCGTTGCGGTCGAGCGTGGCGCCGATCTGCTTGCCGTCGGTGAACGCGATGGCCGCCGGTCCGTCCCAGGGCTCCAGCAGCGCGGCATGATACTCGTAGAAGGCCCTCCGTTTGGGGTCCATCAGCTTATTGCCCGCCCAGGCTTCCGGAATCAGCATCATCACGGCATGGGCAATGGGATAACCGCCGGCGATCAACAGCTCGAGCGCGTTGTCGAGGCTCGCGGTGTCGGACTGGCCGTGCGGAATGAGCGGCCACATCTTGTCGAGGTCGGCGCCGATCAGTTCGGATTCCATCGTGCGGCGGCGCGCATTCATCCAGTTGACGTTGCCGCGCACCGTGTTGATCTCGCCGTTGTGGGCGATGAAGCGGTAGGGATGGGCGAGCTTCCAGGACGGAAAGGTGTTGGTCGAGAAGCGCTGATGCACCAGGGCAATTGCCGAGGTGGTCAGCGGGTTTTGCAGGTCGAGATAAAACCGCCCGACGTCCGGTGCCAAGAGCAGGCCCTTATAGATCACGGTGCGCGTCGAAAAGCTCGGCATGTAGAACTGGGTGATCGCGGGCAGCTTGTGCTTTCTGGCCAACGTCTCCAGCGGATTCTGCGTCTGCTTGCGGATGGCGAGCAGCTTGCGCATGAAGGCATCTTCGTCGCGGATGTTCGGCCCCCAGCCGATTACCGCTTGGCGGAACAGCGGCATCTCGGCGATGACGGTGTCGCCGAGCCCGGTCGGATCGGTCGGCACGTCGCGCCAGCCGAGCAGCACCTGACCTTCGACTTTCAGGAAATGCTCGAACTGCTTGACGACAACCTCGCGCGCATTGTCATCGCGCGGCAGAAAGCACATCGCGACCGCGTAATGGCCCGGCTCGGGCAGTGACACGCCGGTATTCGAGGCCCAATCGCGAAACAGCGCGTCGGGAATCTGGATCATGATTCCGGCGCCGTCGCCGACAAGGGGGTCCGCGCCCACCGCGCCGCGATGGTCCAGATTGGTAAGAATCTGCAGACCCTGCGTGACAATATCGTGGGACTTCGCCCCCTTGATATTCGCGACAAAGCCGACGCCGCACGAGTCATGCTCGTGGCGCGGGTCGTAGAGGCCTTGTTTCGGCGGCAGTCCCATTACCTTCAGTCCAAAGCTGTTAACCGGCCTTCCCGAGGGGCAGCCCGGATTCCCTGCAAAACATAGGCCGTACAGCCTATACCTGGCAATTTCATTCGCGTCGCAGGGGGTCTAGCTCATATTTTCTTTCAAATTGTGACTAAGATCGCAAGAAGAGCAAGTGGGCGCTGGCGCGGGGCAGGTCGACCGCCAGGACCCCATCGCGAATGGGGAGAATGTGCGTTTTTCGTGGGCGCCAGGCCGCGCTGCCACGCTCGACCTCCGCCGCCGCGAGTTCGATGCCCAGCCTTGCGTCCAGGGCGGGTCCGGTCAGCGTCCACGCCGTCGCGCGGCGCACGGCGAGCCCGTCAAGGTCGATGTGGACGGTGAGGTCGCGCCCGGCCTCCTTGTTGAACAGCGCGATTCGCCAACCGTCCCCGGCCTTGGCGCAATAGGCCGTCACGTTGGCGCCCAAGGCGTCGAAGCTGTTGCCCAACAGTGTCGTCCCGGCGAACTGCTCCACCAGCATCATGCCGTAGAACAGCGGTCGCGCCGAGAAACCCTCGGCGCGATTGCCGGCGAAGGGCGAATAAAACGTGCCGAGCCGAGCCTCCGCCAAATCGGCCTCGTTGCGCGCACCGGGCAATTTGTCGCCGATACTGCCCGCGATTTGGGCACCCGGCCCGCCGTGGAAATTGATCCCCTTGCAACCGCGCGCCGCCATGTCGAGCATATAGTCGCCGCCCCACAGTGCCGAGGCGAGGGCGTCGCTCATGCCGGGCTGGCCGCCGCGGTAGCAGCTATTGCCTTCGGTCATGCGAAACGGAACTCCAAGCCTGCGCGCTTCCGGCTCGATCGCATTCATCGCCTTGGCGATCCGCGGATCGGGCTTCAGCAGATTGGCGATTGTGGCGCTCGGCGAATTGGGCGGGCCTTCGGCGTAGTAATGTGCGCTGAGACAGGCGAGCGGCGCGCCGAGGCGCGTGGGCGCCTCCGTGGCAAAGCGCACGGCCCAGTCCGGCGACCCGTCCGCACCGCCGAACCGGGCGTCGGGCACGCGACGCCTCACGGCCTCGGCGATGGCGATCCACTCGTTCAAATAGTCCGCAAATCCCCATCCCGGCGGGCGCAGCAGGTTGTTGGAAGTCGTGTAGAGGTCGGGCTCATTGCCGATTTGGAAGAAGAGAAGCTTCCCACCGAGCGTTTGCGCGACATAAGCGGCTTCCTCCGCATCGTGTTCCGGCGAGCCGGTGCCAAGGTTGAGGCCCCAGATGCAACTCCAACCGCTTGCGTCGAGAAAACCGCGAAGGTTGTCCACGGCGCCGGGCGTGATCGGCGTGAAATGCTGCGGCATGAAATTGTCGGGGCGGCCAAGCCCCGGCGCCGCGATCACCGGCGGCGCGGCTTCGAGGCTCGCCTTCCACCAGCAGAACTCGCTCGAATTGCCGCCGATCCTGAGCACGCCATTCGCGCTCAGCCGCCGGTGAAGCGCGATCAGGCTGGTGTTGCCGGGATGATAAAACTCCGGATCGGAAAGCTGGAGGGTTTCGGCGCTGAAGCCGTTATAATTCACCGGAATATCGTTCAGCACTTCGTTCGGGCTGAGCTTCAGCGTGGCTCTGGCGGATGCGCCCCATGCTGCGGAGCCGAGCGCGGCCGCGCCGGAGGCCAGAAGCGCGCGTCTGTGAAATTCCGCCACCGCTCGGCACCTGCCTTAACGCTTTGCCGCCAGCGCCCAATCGACGATCTTCGCCAGCGCGCGGCTGAGCGCTGTGTCGAGCGCCTGCACCGCCGCGTCGACCGAATTCTGGCCGGCGGGTTCTTCCTCATGCGCCTCGAAGTGGCTAACGATGTCGCGCTTTAGAGCGTGAACCAGTCGGGCGCCGATCCGCACCTCGGCCACCGGAATTCCATCCGGCTGGTCGTAGCGCGCCTCGAAATCGGTGAGACTGGTCGACAGGACGTAATCGGCATGGGCGCCGTCGCTGTCGGGCGCCACCGCCTCGATCCGTCCGCTTGCCTCGAAGGCCTGCAACAGCGCGACTTGCACCAGCGCCGGCAAGTGATCGGGCCAGGCCGCGTCGGCGTAATAGTCCAAAGTCGCCGGGGGGCGCAGGATCGCAATACGGTCGGAATCCAAGCCGGCGCCCGCGTCGGGCGTCTGGATCGAAAGCGCCCACGCGACCTTCGCGCCCGGCGTCTCCTGCGCGAGCGGCGGCTTGAGGACGTACAATTTGGGCGCGGGCGGCGCGCCGAGCAGACTGCCGCAACCGGCGAGCGCCAGCGCGGAGGCGCCGCTGAGCAGCACCCGGCGGCTTATCGGCAAGGAGGGGTTCGTCGTCATTTCGGTGTGTATCCCTTGCGTTGATCGCCGAAGATCAGCTTCGTCGGTTGGCGGTTGAGTTGGTCCGAGAGTCTGTTGACGCTTATGACCAAACGCCTGGTATCGGCGAGCAGTTCGGCAAACTGCGCCAACCCTTCGCCCTTGATGAATTCGTCGGTGTCGGCCGAAAGCTGGCCGAATTTTTTCGCGCTGACGTCGGCGTCGGCGACTGCGCCGGGCAAAGCCTTCGATGCCTTGGAGAAATTGGCAATCGTGTCATCGATGTCGTCGGAGCGCCGCGCCAGGGCAGCAGTCGTGGTGTCGAGATTCGCCAGAATGTGCGCAAAGGCTTTTTGATTGTCGCTGCTCAGGATCGCGTTGATCTTGTCAGCGGCCTTGTTGAGTTTCTCGAGCAATTGCGGCGCGCCCAGCGCGAGCTTTTGCAGCGTGGACGGCGCCGACTTGATCACCGGGTAGCGCTGGCCCTCCTTCGCCGTCAGGAGCGGCGCGTTCTTGCTGCCGCCGGAGATTTCCACGTAGGAGCCGCCGGTCAGCCCCTCGCTCTCGATTGAGACGATGGAATCCGTGCGGATTCCGAGACTGGGCAGGACCTGCAGTGTGGCGATGACCACCTGCGGATCGTTGGGATCGAATTTGACATCGTCCACGTGCCCCACATCGATGCCGTTGTAGCGCACCGTCGTGCCCTTCCCGAGTCCGGTTACCGCCCCGGTGAAATTGGTCTGGTAGTAGGCGAATTCCTGGTTGTATTGCATGCCGGAGAGCCAGAGCAGAACGATGACCAATCCCAGCATGCAGGTCAGCACGAAGGCCCCTACCGCAACATAATTTGCTTTTGTTTCCATGCCGTCACCTCATGACGAAAGGGCCGCGCGTCCGCGCGGGCCCGAGAAATATTCCTGGATCCAAGGATCTTTGTCTTGACGCAGGCTGTCGATCGTTCCGACCGTAAGCCTGCCGTTCACCAGCACCGCAATGCGGTCCGCCGTCGCTTTCAGGGTGTCGAGGTCGTGGGTGACCATGAACACGGTGAGGTTCAAGCTCTTCTGCAGGTCGCGAACCAGATTGTCGAACTGAGTGGCGGAGATCGGGTCGAGGCCCGACGTCGGCTCGTCGAGGAACACAAGCTCGGGATCGAGTGCCAGCGCGCGGGCCAAGCCGGCGCGTTTTCTCATGCCGCCGGACAGCTCGGAGGGGTGCTTGTGCGCGGTGTCCTCGGGCAGACCGACCATCGACAGTTTCATCGCGGCGATCTCGTTCATCAGCGACTGGGACATGGCGGTGTATTCGCGCAACGGAACCTGGATGTTTTCCGCCACGGTCTGAGAACTAAACAGCGCCCCGTCCTGGAAGAGAATGCCCCAGCGCACCTGCAAAAGGCGCAACGCCGCTTCCCCAAGGCTCAAGACGTCCTCGCCGAACACCTCGATGCTGCCCGCCTGCGGCCTTCTCAGGCCGACGATGGAACGCAGCAGGACAGATTTGCCCGCGCCGGAGCCGCCGACGACACCCAACACTTCGCCGCGATAGACGTCGAGGTCGACATGGTCGTGGATCGTGCGCCCGCCAAGGCGGTTCACCACGCCGCGCAATTGGATAACGGTCTCCTTGGCCTCGCCGCCCATTCAAATCCCCAAGAAGGAGAACAAGATAGCAAATCCCGCGTCGAGCACGATCACCAGAAAAATGGACTCGACGACCGAACGTGTCGTCAGCTTGCCGACGCTGCCGGCGTTGCGCTCGACGTTCATGCCTTCGTAACAGCCGACCATGCCGATGACGTAGGCGAACACCGGCGCCTTGATCAGTCCGACCACGAAGGTGTTGACGCTCACCGCCTGATGCAACTCGCGCATGAAGGCGGGGATCGTCATCCCGAGATCGAAATAGCACATGGTGGCGCCGCCGATCAGGCCCATCACATCGGCGTAAAGCGTGAGGAACGGCAGCGCGATGACCAGGCCCACGACGCGCGGCAGGATCAGCACGTCGACGAGGTTGAGGCCGATCGTCTGCATGGCGTCGAGTTCTTCGTTCACCTTCATGGTGCCGATTTGGGCGGTGAAGGCCGATCCGGAACGTCCGGCGATCACGATGGCGGTGATCAGCACGCCGACCTCGCGCAACAGGCCCGCGCCGAGGATGTCGACGGTGAGAACCTCGGCGCCGAAGCGTTTCAACTGGGTGATACCGAGATAGGCCAGAACGACGCCGATCAGGAAGATCAGCAGCCCGACGATCGGCAGCGCATTGATGCCGACTTCCTCGATCTGGTGGACGAGCGCGGTCACCCGCAGGTTTCCGCGCGGATGGTAGATCGACTCAAGCCATTCCAAGGTCACTCGGCCGACGTAACTGAGGATGCCGACCGCCTGGATCAGGGCGTTGTGGGTGGCCAGTCCGATGCGTTCCAGAAACGCCTTCAGCGTGTCGCGTTCCTCGACCTCGATCGGCGGCACTACATGCTCAGCTTCGATGAGGGCGAGCAGCGCCATGTAACGCTCGGGCACCTGGAAGAGCGTCACCCGCAAACCCGCCGCTTCGAAGGTCAGCTTGGTGCGCACCAGAAGCCAGCCGCCGGTGCTGTCCAGTTCGCCGATGGCGCTGCCGTCGATTTGCGCTTCAGACATGCCGCGGACGTCGATCGCACGCAACTGTGGATCGATCATCGCGGCTTGGCGCGCGATCCATGACCCGCCGGCGACAAGGCGCAATGCGCGCGCACCCCGCGAAATTTCCAGCGAGGGACTCGGTTCGGTAGAGGTAAAGCCGTCGGTGATGACCATCCCGCGCGGATACTAGCCGGGACCGGGCCCGAAGGGCAAAGCGCCGAAAATCCCGGCGTCCACCCGCGAGTGATGCCCGCCGAACTGCGCCGTCAGAACAGCTTGCCGATCGGCAGATCGGTGAGATCGGGGACGGGCACGAAGTCGTTGCGCGTCGGCTTGTCCGCATCGGCCGCGACCGTCCAGCCGCCGCCAAGGGCGAGGTAGAGGCCGACGCCTGCATCGAGTCGGGCCTGCTTGATCTGCACCAGCGTGTCCTGGGACGAGAACAAAGTCTGCTGGGCCTGCAGCACGGTCAACAGGTCGACGACGCCTTCGCGGTATTGCAGCTCGGAGATGCGGAAGGCCTCGGTGGCATTATCCACCTGCAACTGCGTCAGCCGCTGGCGCTCGGCGAGGCTCGTGGTGCTGCCCAGCGAGGTCTCGACATCGGACAGCGCGCTCAGCACCGCTTTGCGATAAGAGGCGACCATCTCGGTTTCCTGCGCCTGGGCGAGGTCGCGCTGTGAGGTCAGCCTGCCGCCGTCGAAAATGGCTTGCAGCAGAGAGGCGCCGATGTTCCAGGCGAAGTTGCTGGGATTGATCAGATTGGACAGCATGGTGCTCGCGTAACCGCCGTTGCCGGTCAGTCCGACGGACGGAAGGAAGGCGGCGCGCGCGGCGTCAAGATTGGCGTGAGCGGAGTAGAGCGTGGCCTCGGCCTGGACGATGTCCGGGCGGCGCTGCAGCAAGGCCGAAGGCAGGCCGGGCTCGACCGGCGGCGCCACGAGCCCTTCCAGCGTGTCCGCTTTCACGTCGAAGCCTTCCGGCACTTTGCCGAGCAGGATCGCTAGCGCGTAAAGCGCCTCGCGTTGCTGTTCTTCCAGCGCGGGAATCTGCGCTTCCTCTCCGTCCACGATCGCCGCTTGCTGAGCAAGTTCGAGATTGGAAGAAACGCCGTTGGTGACCTTCGCCTGGGTGATTGCCAAAATGCGTTTGGCGGCATCGACGTTCCTATTGGCGATGGCTAGGCGCTCGCGCAGTGACAGCACCAGGAAATAGGCGTCCGCGACGTCGGCGCTGACGGTCAGCTGTCCGACATCCTGTGCATAGAGGGCGGCGCGCGCCGAATAGTGCGCGGCGCGCAGATTGTCCTGCGCCTCGCCCCAGAAATCGACTTGGTAGCTGGCGCTCAGCGAGGCGCCGAAACTGTTGTAGGTGGTACCGGGAGTATTGGATCCCTGCCGCTTGGCGCTGGCGTTCAAACCGATATTGGGAAACAGGGTCGAGGCCGCCTCGCCGGTTTGCGCCTGGGCCTGGGCGACCCGCGCCGCATAGACCGCCAGATCGAGATTGTCTTTGCCGGCCGTCTCGACGAGATCGGTCAGCTCCGGGCTGGAAAAGGTTTTCCACCACTCCGCGGAAAGTTCGACCGGCGTCCCTGCCACCGTCGGCGCGGTGTAAGCCTTGGGCCACTCATCCGCCTTCATGGCTTGCGGGAAAGGAGTCGAGCAACCGGCCGTGACCAGCGCCAACATCACCAACGGTATCGATTTCCGAATGATTCTCATGAACTCACCCGTGCGCTGCGACCGCTCTGCGCCGCCGTTATGGCAGGCGAAACCGCCTACGCCAATATGGGAACTGTCGCACAGCCGACAACAGAAATCTCTGAACCGGAAAAAAGTCCCTGATTCTCAAGGTGGAACGGTCCGGCCGGATCTTGCCTCGGTCTTGGGGGACCCGAAGGGATCCGGCCGTCCCTGCGGCTGTGCCCGTTAGGTGGAGCGCCGATGGGAGCACAGCCTCGCCACCGCAATCGATTCCCCATCCGCAGAACGAACACTGGAACCGAATCGCGATGGTATTCGCCACCGTTGCGAGTCCAGATTGGAGCGCAGCGTCGGACGGGGATAGTCCGCGCAAGCCGCAAAATTGTAACGGAATGTCGCGAGCGCGCACGCTGCGCCGACATCGCGAATTAAATCTGCCTCGGTTGCACGCGCGATCCGGACGCTGACATTCTGCCTTGCTCGCCAAGGCGGATTTTCCGGCCCAACCGGCAGCGCCTTACTGATCGAAAGGAGTGATGGATGACTTGGTCGGCTATCGCGCCAATATTCTTATTGCTGATATCCAATGTGTTCATGACGTTCGCATGGTACGGGCAGCTCAAGTACCCGGCCGCATCACTGTGGCTCGTGATTCCCGTTTGCTGGGGCATCGCCTTTTTCGAGTACTGCCTGGCCGTTCCCGCGAACCGCATCGGCTACACGGTCTATTCGGCGGCTCAGCTGAAGACCATGCAGGAAGTCATCACGCTTTCGGTCTTTGCCGTATTTTCCACGGCCTATCTCGGCGAACCACTGAGATGGAATCACATGGTTGCGTTCGCCTTCCTGGCTTGCGCCGCCTTTTTTGCATTCCACGAGTGGAAAACTTGAGCGGCTCAGCGCGCCCACGGATCGGCGGCGAAATTGCCGACGGCATGCATGGCGATACGGATGGAATGCATGGTGCCGAAATAGAAGACGAGCGTCATCACTTTGGCGCGCGGATCCCATTCCATCTGCGGCGCGACGCCGCCGGGCTTGCGGAATATCCGGCCGTCGAAGTCCATGGCTTTGGGCTCCGCCTCGTCCCAGTTCTCGGCCAGATCGTCCGCTAGGCGGGCATGCATGGCCGTGCGCTCTTCGTCGGTCACCTGGCCGACGTCGAGCAGATCGGGTGCACTGGCGCGCACTTGTCCGTCTCGGCCGATTTCCAGGCGGGCATCGACCATCACCGCAGGCGAGTCGAAATTGCCGATCCAGCGTCCGGCCGGAGGCTGGGCCGGGCGCGAACAGGCGACCAGCGCTCCCACTCCCAGCATTAGAAGGACCCAAACCCGACGCATGGTGCACACTCCTGGCGCCGCGTAGGTTAACAGAGCCGGGTTGAGAATCGGTAATAGCGGTCAACCGCCCGTTTTCCGTGGTGAAACGGCCCTTGCCGGGACCGGCCGCGGGTTGATAGGTGAACGCTCCAACGCGGAGGGCGAAAATTCCCATGGCCGACATGTCAAAACCCCTGCCCAAATCATTCCTGAGCGCAGCCTTGGGCCGCATTCAGCCGTCGGCGACCCTTGCGGTCACCCAGAAGGCGCGCGAGTTGAAGGCCGCGGGGCGCGACGTCATCGGCCTTGGCGCCGGCGAACCGGATTTCGACACCCCGGACAACATCAAGGAAGCGGCCATCGCGGCAATCCGTCGCGGCGAGACCAAGTACACGGCTGTGGAAGGCATCCCCGAACTGCGCAAGGCGATCGCCGCCAAGTTCAAGCGCGAAAACGGGCTCGATTATACGCCGGCCGAGACCTTCGTGTCGGCGGGCGGCAAGTCGATCATCTTCAATGCCATGCTGGCGACGCTGAACCCTGGCGACGAAGTGATCTGCGTCGCGCCCTATTGGGTCAGCTATCCCGACATCGTGCTCTTGGGCGGCGGGACGCCCGTGATCGTCGAGGCCAGGATCGAGGACGGATTCCGCCTGACACCCGAGGTGTTGCGTAGTGCCATCACGCCGAAGACCAAGTGGCTGATCCTGAATCAGCCGTCCAATCCCACCGGCGCCTGCTACACGCACGAACAGTTGAAGGCGCTGACCGACGTGCTGCTCGATCATCCCCAGGTCTGGGTACTGACCGACGACATGTACGAGCATTTGATCTATGGCGGCTTCAAATTCTGGACCGTCGCCCAGGTCGAGCCGCGCCTCAAGGACCGCACGCTGACGATGAACGGCGTGTCGAAAGCCTACGCGATGACCGGATGGCGCATCGGCTATTGCGCCGGCCCCGAGCCGTTGATCAAGGCGATGGCCAAATTGCAATCGCAGTCGGTGACCAACGCCACCTCGATCTCGCAATGGGCCAGCGTTGAAGCGCTTAACGGCCCGCAAGGTTTCATCGCCGAGCGGGCAAAGGTGTTCGAGGAGCGGCGCGACCTTGTGGTCTCCATGCTCAACCAGGCGAGCGGCATCGAATGCCCCTCGCCAGAGGGCGCGTTCTACGTCTATCCCTCCATCCGCAAGCTGATCGGCAAACAGGCGCCGTCGGGCAAGACGATCGCCACGGACGGAGACTTCGCCGGCGAGCTGTTGGAGGCGGAAGGCGTCGCGGTGGTCCACGGCGCCGCGTTCGGGCTGTCGCCATTCTTCCGCATTTCCTATGCGACCTCGAACAAGCTGTTGGAAGAGGCCTGCGCGCGCATTCAGCGTTTCTGCGCCGCGCTGCGCTAGGTTGGCGTGGTCTTGCGCCGGAAGAAAAGTCTCGCCGCCAGCGCGACCAGGATGAAGACACCTGTACCCGCCATCGGCACCAGCGCCTCCGAAAGCAGGAAGCCGTTCGAACCCCAGCGCGACTGCGCCCAGCCGTCGATCATCGTCAGATAGATGATCGGGGCGTTAGCGACGCCGGCCAGGATATTGTATTTCGTCGCCGCCGCGCCGGCGCCTATCGCCTCCAGCACGACCGCACCGAAAGCGGCGTAGCAGAAGCCCAGGATGAATGCATAAAGACAGGTGAAGACCACGAACATCGACTCGGTGCGCGCCGCCAACATCATCGCGATCGCGCTCGCCGCCAACACGAGGCTGAACAGATTGAACGCCGTCTTGCGGTCCATCTTGTCGCAGAAATAGCCGCCGATTACGCAACCGACCATCGAGATCACGCCGCCGAGCGCGCCGTTGATCAAGGCAACCGTGTCGGCGCTGGCGTGCCAGTCGCCGGCCACCGCCGGCCACAAATTTTGCGCCGCGCCGGCGCCGATCGGAAGACTCATCGCGACCAGCGCGAGGAAGCCCATGCGTTTGCTCAGGATCGACCAGACATCGATGCCGACATTCTTGAGACTGCCGAGGAAATTCATCACCCGGTGCACCGCCGGCGGTTCGCGCACCAGCAGCAATGCCAGCGCCGGCAGAATGCTCACCGCGGCCAGCACTGCGCCGACCACCCAGTCGCCATGGACATGCTGCGCCAGCCACAGCCCGGCGCCGCCGCCAAGTCCCGAACCGCCGAGATTACCCGCTTGGCTCCAGCCTCCGGCGCGGCCCTTTTCCTCGGGGCGCGTGGCATGCGCCATCAAACTGTCGGCCGCCATCATGCTGAAGGTCGAGATCAGGCTGAAGGCGAACACCAGGACGTTGAGCAGAAGTAGGTGGTCGCTCGGCTTCGAAATGACCGAAGTGGCGATCATCAGCGCGCCGACGAGAAGGTTGGAGTAGAAGAACCACTTCTTGTTGGTCAGCGTGGTATCGACGATCGGTGCCCACAGGAATTTCCAGGTCTGCGGCAAAAGGCTCACCGCCACCAAATCCGCGACCGCGGCCACGCTGACGCCGGCGTGGGTCAACAGATATCCGAGCGTCACCACCACATAGCCGTTCGAAATACCCATCGGCAGAAAAAGGACCAGGAACAGCACTGGATGGGTGGAGCGTTCCGGCGCGATACGGTCGGGCACGATGAGGCAACCCCGGTTTCAACGGCACTGCGACAGTATAGAGCGCGAAAGCGCCGCGATAGGGCGGTGAGGCGCGGCCTCTGCCTCTTGCCTTCGCCCTTCAACGGCGCGAGGCTTTGGCAACAAAGCGAGGCGCGGCCCGGCCATCGGGGACCAGGCGCCCGCCGGACCAGCGCCGAAGGAGGCAATTCATGTCCAACACGAACGGAGGAAAAGGGCCACGCACAGTGGCCCTGGTAGGACCATACGGCAGCGGGAAAACCACGCTGCTGGAGAGCATTCTTTTCGCCACCGGCGCGGCGCCGCGCAAGGGCTCCGTGGCGCAAAACAACACCGTCGGCGACTCCACTCCGGAAGCGCGCGCCCGCCAGATGAGCGTCGAACTGAATTGCGCCACGACAACCTACCTGGACCAGAGTTTCACTTTCCTCGACTGCCCCGGCTCCATCGAATTCCTCCAGGACACGCTCTTCGCACTTCAGGGCGTCGATGCCGCCGTCGTCGTCATCGAGCCGGAACCCGCCAAGGTGCAGATGCTCAAACCTTATATGAAGCGTCTGGCCGATCTCAAAATTCCCCATCTGATGTTCGTCAACAAGGTCGACAAGGCGAGCGGCTCGCTGCGCGAAATCCTATCGTTGCTTCAGGAGGCGAGCGATCTGCCGCTCCTGCTGCGCCAGATTCCGATCTGGGAAAACGAGGTGGTGACCGGCTACGTCGATCTGGCGCTTGAGCGCGCTTTCGCGTTCCGCGATCACGCGCCGTCCGAAACCATCGATATCGCCGACAAGGACCGGGAAAAAGAAGCGCGCTTTGCGATGCTCGAACGGCTCGCCGACTACGACGAACATCTGATGGAAGAACTGCTCTCCGATGTCGAGCCGCCGCGCGATGAAGTGTTCGGCGATCTCAAGCGCGAATTCACCGAATGCCTGCTGGTGCCGGTGCTGATTGGTTCGGCCGAAGGTGATCACGGCATCCGCCGCCTGCTCAAGGCGCTGCGCCACGAGGCCCCGGAGGTCGGTGCCGCCGCGGCGCGTCTTGGCCTCTCGGCCAACGGCGACACCATCGTTCAGGTTCTCAAGACGATCTATTCCGCCCACGGCGGCAAACTCTCGCTGTCGCGGGTGATGAACGGCTCGCTGAAGGACGGCGCGGTGCTGCGCACCTCCGACGGGCGCGACTCGCGCGTCGGCGGTATCTTCGCACTGGTCGGCGCGGCGCAGAGCAAGCTGCCCGACGTCAAGGCCGGCGACACCGTCGCGCTGGTGCGCCTCGAAGGCGTGGTGACGGGCGATCTGCTGTCGAGCGGCAAGAACGCGCCGCCGAAGAAGCCGGTTGAAATGCTGCCGCCGGTCTATCGCCTGGCGATCGAATGCGCCGACCGCAAGGATGAGGTCAAGCTGACCGCCGCGATCGGCAAATTGGTCGAGGAGGATCCTTCACTGCTGTTCGAACAGAACGCCGAGCTGCACGAAATGGCGCTGGCGGGGCAGGGCGAAATCCATCTCAAGGTGGCGATCGAGAAGGTGATGAGCAAATACGGCATCAAGCTCAACAGCCATCCCGCCAGCATTCCGTACAAGGAGACCATCCGCAAAGCGGTGACCCAGCGCGGCCGCCACAAGCGGCAATCCGGCGGCCACGGCCAGTTCGGCGACTGCGTGCTCGAGATCAAGCCGCAACCGCGCGGCGCGGGCTTTATCTTCGTCGACGAAATCGTCGGCGGCGTGGTGCCCAAACAGTTCATCCCGTCGGTGGAAAAGGGCGTGATCGAATATCTGAAGACCGGCCCGCTGGGCTTTCCGGTGGTCGACGTTTCGGTGACGCTGAACGACGGCTCCTATCACACTGTCGATTCTTCCGATGCGGCGTTTCAGACCGCGGCGCGAGTCGGCATGCAGGAAGGCATGCCGCAATGCTCGCCGGTTCTTCTCGAACCGATCATGCACGTGAAGATTCATGTGCCGAGCGACGCCACGGCCAAGGTCAACGGTGTGGTGAGCGGGCGGCGCGGGCAGCTGCTCGGCTTCGACGTGCGCGACGGTTGGAACGGCTGGGACACGGTAGAAGCGGAAATGCCGCAGTCCGAGCTCGGAAACCTGATCATCGAGCTGCGTTCGCTGACCCAGGGCGTGGGCACCTACGAGACAAAATTCGATCATTTGGCCGAATTGACCGGCAAGTTCGCCGACCAGGTGGTCGCGTCGCGCAAGGCGGAGAAGGAAGAGGCCAAGGCGTCGTAACGGCAAATGGGAAGTAGCGGATAGGGAGTGGAATAGCTCTCTGTTCGCTGCTCGTTATTCGCCCTGTCTTACCTCGGCCCGCTCCGTATCGGGCGCGGCTGCGACAATTCCCGGAAAGTCGCTATCATCTGGTCCAATCGGAGCCGGACCGGAGGATGTCGAATTCGCAGTCCTTTGAACGACGCGCAGGAGCAAAATGGCAAGATTTGATCCAACGCCCGCCACGCTGGCGGCGCAGGGACTTGGCTGGGTGGACAAACCGACTCGCGCCATATCTCCACCCATTCACCTCTCCACCACATTCGAGCGCGATGCTGACAATCAGTACCCCTCTGGCCGTCAGTACATCCGCGCCGACAACCCCACTTTCGACCAGCCCGAGGCGCTGCTCACGGCGCTCGAAGGTGGCGCGAGCGCGATGCTGTTCTCCTCGGGCATGGCGGCGGCGACGGCGGTGTTCCAAGCGCTGTCGCCCGGCGATCACGTGGTGGCTCCGAAGATCATGTACTGGTCCCTGCGCAACTGGCTTCTCGGGTTCGCCCAAAGCTGGGGGATCGAGGTCACGCTCGCCGACATGGCCGATGCCGACGCCATCGCCCGCGCTGTGCGCCCGGGAAGAACCAAGATCATCTGGGTGGAGACACCTGCAACCCCCCTGTGGGAAATCACCGACCTCGCTGCCGCGGCCGAGATCGCCCGCAGTGCCGGCGCGCGCCTTGCGGTGGATTCCACGGTCGCCACGCCGGTGCTCACCCGGCCGATTGAATTCGGCGCCGACATCGTCATGCACTCGGCGACGAAGTACCTGAACGGCCATTCGGACGTTGTGGCCGGTGCGCTGGTTGCGCGCGTGAAAGACGAATTCTGGGAACGCCTGACGACGATCCGCAAGCAGATCGGCGGCGTGCCGGGGTCCTTTGAAGCCTGGCTGCTGCTTCGCGGAATGCGCACCTTGTTTCCGCGCGTGCGCCTGGCCTGCGCCAATGCCCAGCGGATCGCGGAGACCTTGGAGGCGAATTCGCATGTCGCGCAAGTTCTTTATCCAGGCCTTGCCGGGTTCCCCGGACACTCGCTCGCGGCAAAGCAGATGACGGGCGGCTTCGGCGGCATGCTCTCAATCCGCGTCAAGGGCGGCGAGGCGGCGGCGATCTCGACCGCTGCCAATGTCCGCATCTGGAAGCGGGCGACCTCGCTCGGCAGCACCGAAAGCCTGATCGAACATCGCGCCAGCGTAGAAGGCCCCGATACGCCGTGTCCGCGCGATCTGTTGCGATTGTCGACGGGCATCGAGGATGCGGACGATCTGATCGGCGATCTCACGGCCGCTCTCGCCGCAAAGTGACGGGATATTACCCCGGCACCCGGCCGAACAGGCGCAACCACCAGCGGATGCAGCGATGGCCCGCGTCCACGGGTTCGCAGTACATCATCGGGCAGCCGCCGACGAGGCAGGCTATGCCATGTTCGTTGCACGCCTTGACCGCTTCGCGCGACACGCTGCCCGCGCCGAACGAGCGATGGAACCACACCCGGCGGATGCCCTTGTCGACGCACTGGCGGACGAGGCCCGGCGCCGTGCGGGAATGGGTGGCGATCACCACGCCGTCAACGGCGCCCGGGATCGATGCGAGATCGGGATAGCAGCGCACGCCCTCAAGCTCCGCCGCATTCGGATTGACCGGCAGCACCTCGAAACCGGAGTCGAGCAAGCGGCGATAGATGGCGTTGGCGAATTGTTTGGGCTGGCGCGAAACGCCCGTGACCGCGTAGCGTTTGCCGGAAAGAAATTCGGCGACCTTGGCGGGCAACTTTGCCATGGCGATCCCCCTTCGCCCGGCATCGCTAAGCTATTTCGCCGGGTAGTGCTGCTCTAACACTTTGGTGCAGGATTCCACCGCACCGAGGAGACCGTCGGCGATGCGACCCTTGCGCGCAGCATCGGTGAAATCCGCGACCACGGCGTCCCAGCTTTCCTGCGGCACGCGCGAATGCACTTCGCGGTCGGCGATCACTTGCACATAGCGCTCGCCCAGCGAGACGAAGAGGGCGACGCCCGGCTTGCGCTCGGCCTGGGCCAGGATGGTCGCCGCGAACGCGTGATGCGCCATCGCAGCCGCGTGGGAGTGCTTGACCCGCTTAGGCACGATCATGAGACGCAATGGCCGCCATTCCAGCAGCAACGACACCACCACGAAGGCGAGCGCGGTGGCATAGAATCCGGTGCGCAGCGAAACCTCGGACCAGAACAGTGCAATCACGCCGAAGACCGCCAATCCTGCAACCGCGCCATAGATGATCGGATAAAGCGCATAGCGGTCGCTGAGCGGAACCGTCACCAACTCGAAGCGCGCGGACGTGCGCTTACCGGCTTCGGCGAGTGCGGCCGTGATCCGTTTGTGGTCGTCATGGGAAAGACCCGTCACCATCCTCCCGATGCGCCTCCACCGCCGAATGAGCCGCCGCCGCCAGAGAATCCACCTCCGCCGCCTCCACCGAACCCGCCTCCGCCAAAACCGCCGCCGCCAAAGCCGCCGCCGCCCCAGCCGCCACGTCCGATGCCGCCAAGGAAGAACAGCGGCCAGAAGAAGCGTCCGAACACGAGCCACAAAACGATAATGATGAAGATAATCGGAATTCCGCCCGAGCCGCTGTGCTGACTGCTCGGCAGCGGCTGGGGAAGTGAATCCGCGTTCGACGGTTTGCCACCCAGCACCTGAAGCACCTGCACGGTGCCGGCGAGCACGCCCGAATCGTAATCGCCCTTCTTGAAGTAGGGCAGGATGGTGTTTTCGATGATCAGCTTGGATTGCGCGTCGGTCAGCTCGCCTTCCATGCCGTAGCCGGTGTCGATCCCGACCTTGCGCTCGTTGGGCGCCACGACGATGAGCACGCCGTTGTTCTTGCCCTTTTGCCCGATGCCCCAGGCGCGGCCGAGATCGACGCCATACTCCTGGATGTCGTAGCCCTGCAGTGATTTGACGGTGACGACGACGACCTGGTTGCCGGTCTGCTGCTCATGCTCGGCGAGAAGCGCGGTGAGCTTGCCCTGGGCGTCCTGCGAAAGGATGCCGGCCTCGTCGACCACGCGCCCGCTGAGCGCGGGAAAGCTCGGCGCCGCCCCGGCCGCCACGACGAAGCCGACAAACGCCGCAAGGAATGAAAGCGCGAAGAACCGCGCCGCGCCTTTCATCAGAAGCTGACCTGCGGGGTTTGTTGTTCTTTCTCGCTGATGGTGAAGGTCTGGTAGGGCTTGGCGCTGGGATAGAAGATCGCCGCGATCCAACGGCTCGGGATGGTACGCAGCGTCGTGTTATAGACCCGCACCGCCTCGATATAGTCGCGCCGCGCCACCGAGATGCGGTTCTCGGTGCCTTCGAGCTGCGATTGCAGCGCCAGGAAGTTCTGGCTCGATTTGAGATCGGGGTATGCCTCGCTGACCGCCAAGAGACGGCCCAGCGCGCCGCCCAGCTGCGCCTGGTTCTGCTCGAACTGCTGGAAGGCCTTCGGATTGGAAAGGATATCGTCGGGCAGCACCATCTGCGTCGCCTTGGCGCGCGCTTCGGTGACTTGCGTGAAGACGGTCTGTTCCTGCTTGGCGTAACCCTTCACGGTCGCCACGAGATTGGGGACAAGATCGGCTCGGCGCTGATACTGATTCAGCACCTCGCTCCACATGGCTTTGACCTGCTCGTCCTGCGTCGGCACCGTGTTGATGCCGCAGCCGGCAAGCACAAAGGCCACCGCGCCCATGGCCGCAATGCGGCCCACATATTTTGTAATCCGATTCAACATCGCGTTACCCTCCGAGTCGGACGAACGAATTTCGCAGCGGTTTGTAGCACGCTTTTCTGCCTGCTCGCTTGCACAGGCGCTCCCATAAAAAAGACGCCGGAGCAGGGGTTGCTCCGGCGCTCAGCTTGGGTTGCTCGCGAATCTTGGGGCGCGAGCGAGCCGGGCGGCAAAAATGCCGCCCACGGCTCCGCGAAGGGGGGCTTCGCGACGGCGTGTCCCGGGGGAAGAGGACCGCCGTGACTCTTAGATAAGTGTCGATTTCGGACTTTCAATAGCTGGAAGACCTTTGATTTTCCTCATCCTGAGGAGCCCTTTCGCCCTCGCCCTTCGAGACGCTCCCCCGCATCAAGTGCGGGGGAGCTCCTCAGGATGAGGGCGAAAGGGCGTCTCGAAGGATCAATAGCACCAGTCCTTGGCCTCCCGGACCAGGAAATCGCGGAAAGCCGCCACGCGCTTGGCCTGGCGCAAGGCGTCGGCGTAAACCAGGTGGACATCGAAGCTGGGGCCGGGCACGTCGGGCAGGATGCGCACAAGTTCGTTATGCTCGGCGGCGACATAATCCGGCATGGCGGCGATCCCGAGCCCGGACTGGGCTGCGCCTAATATCCCCGTCACATTGTTGATGCGCACGGTGCGGCCCTTGCCGCCTGGGCGCGCAAACCGGCGCGTCTGTTCGATCAGCCAGTTGACCTCGCGAATTTCCGGCGCGGCGGATTCGCCATAAGCGATGATGGTGTGCTCGGCGAGATCCTCGAAGGTCTTCGGCACGCCGCGCGCCTCCAGATAATTCTTGGTGGCGTAGATGTGATAATGCACGGTGAAGAGCTTGCGCTGGATCAGATCGGCCTGCACCGGCGCGCGCATGCGCACCGCGAGATCGGCTTCGCGCTGGGCGAGATCGAGTTCGCGGTCCTCCATCACCAGATGGAGTTCGACCTCAGGGCACTCGCTCAGGAACTTGTGCAGGCGCGGGACCAGCCAATAGGTGGCGATGCCATTGCTGGCGGTGACCTTCAATGTGCCGCGCGGCGCCTCGCGCACGTTCTTGAGCGCCTCCTCGGCCTGCGCCAAGCGGGTCAAGACATCGCTCACCGCCGCGTAGAGCATTTCGCCCTCGTCGGTCAGCGTCAGGCCGCGGGCGTGGCGCTGGAACAAGGGCGTGGTGATCTCGTCTTCCAGTGCGCTGATCTGACGGCTGACCGCCGACTGGCTCAGCGTCAGCATCTGGCCGGCATGCGTGAAGCTGCCCGCGGAGGCGACCGCGTGGAAGATGCGCAGCTTGTCCCAATCCATCCTTGCCCCCTAAAGCGGCTAATGCTCTGCCGCCAGGAACCTTTCGGCCTCAAGCGCGGCCATGCAACCCATCCCTGCGGCGGTCACCGCCTGACGGAAGACCTTGTCCTTGACGTCCCCCGCCGCGAAGACACCCGCAACGCTGGTATGGGTCGAATCGGGCGCCGTCTTGATATAGCCGGATTCGTCCATCTCAAGCTGTCCCTTGAAAAGGGCGGTCGCCGGCGAATGGCCGATGGCGATGAACA
>Ga0265340_10000266_pt1 | contig 27034 bp, 24 predicted proteins | sample 4CB225metaG_FD_202082 | JGI IMG/M metagenome (GOLD analysis project Ga0265340, IMG submission 202082) | Rhizosphere microbial communities from Carex aquatilis grown in University of Washington, Seatle, WA, United States - 4-CB2-25 metaG | ecosystem: Host-associated > Plants > Roots >...
TCTACTCGCCGCAGCGCGCGCGGCGCGTGGCGCGGCCGCGCCAGGTGGCGATGTATCTCTCGCGCAAACTGACGAGCCGCTCGCTGCCCGAGATCGGCCGGCGCTTCGGCGGACGCGACCACACCACCGTGCTGCACGCCTGTAAGCGCGTCGAGGAACTTCGCGAGAAGGATCCGTTATTCAAGCAGGAAGTCGATTTCCTCAGCTCCATGCTGTCGAAGCGAATGTAAGACCCACGGCCTCCCCTCTTCAGGGGAACGCGCGCCTCGCTCGAGGTCGATCCGTCTACGGACATTCCGTGGACGGATCGCGTGGGCGGCCCGTTTCTCGGCGCCCCGTTACTGCGCGGGGAGGTTCTTGCGCTCAACCGTCCACTCATTGTCGGTGCAGACGCCGCAATTCTCGCCGACAAAATACGCTTCGGCTTTCTTGTCGCCGCGCAACTGCCATTCGAGCCACTCGACCGCGACCTTCGCCGACGGCCCGCCGTTGGGCCGCAGGAAATCGCCGCCATGATCCGAGTGGTTGCTGACCGCGACCACAGGCACGGTATCGATCCGCGAAAAATCGTCCATGCCGTTGTTGTAGGCGATGTCCTTTGTTCCACCCAAAATATAGATGATCGGCGTGTGCAGCGTCTTCAGCGTCGCCTTGCTCACCTTGAGGTCCGGTATGAAGTTCATATTGTCCGGGAACATGCCGCTGTTCTGCATGATCACCGTCTTGACCCGCGGATCGCTCGCCAGTTCGATCGCCTGAGCGCCGCCGCAGGAAAAACCCGCCACGGCGAGCTTGGTGGGATCGATCTTGCCGTAATAGGCGCTGCCGGGCCGCGCATTTTCCGCGAGCGCCCAATCGATGCCGGCCTTCACGTCGCCGGCCGATGTCGCCATGACGAATTTGGGCGGACCGGGCGGCGGCGGAGGCAGCGGCACCGAGCCGGGACCGGAATGGATTCCGCCCGGCGCAACGACGACGTAACCGTAGGAGGCAATCTCGGCCAGATAGAGGCGCGAGCCCGCGCCGTCCTTCGAACAGGCGCCGTTGCCCCAGCCGACAATGCCGAGCGCGCCTTGGCCGACCTTCGACAGATCCTTCGGCCGGTAGACGACATGATCGGGCAGGCTTGGGTCCTCTTCCTTCATCGCCGGGTAAGCGCCGGTGCCTTCCGTATCGGGCATCTTGGCGTAGGCGGCCTGGTCGGCGTCGGATTTTGCCTTCTCTTCCGGCGTCATCTGCGGGAATGGCGGCATGTTCGGCGGCGGCGCGTTTTGCGCTACCGCGGCCGTGCCGAGCGCGAGCGCCAGGATCGCCAAGCCAATGGTGCGTTTCATTCTTCCCTCCCGAGTTTCATCGCCGGCCCGGCGATCATTTGTCTGACAAGTGTATCGCCGATCCGCCGTAAGGGCGATGCCGGATCGCGCGGGCGGGCTTTTTGCCTCGCCTTTCTGCCCCCGCATCGCGGGGGAAGTGTCTCGGCGGCGCATCAGCGCCGTTGAGACGAAGGGGGAGGCCTCGCTTCTCCTCTCGATCCCGTCCTCTTTCTCACACCTCCTTGCGCAAGATAATTGTTCCTCGTTTTTCCTCGCACCCCCCTCCCCCTGGAAAGGGCAAACTGCAATTCAAATCGGGGATTTTCGCTCCAACGCCTTGACTCCAAATCCAGATCGCCTTGCACGTCGGCGCTCCTCAATCTGCATTAAGGCGACCCCAGCGTGCACTTCCGCGACCTCCAATCGTTTCATGGCCACTTCGGCCAACGACCTGAGATAGGAATGAAAGCCGTTGGTTCAAGGGGGTGCGGCGAAACGCGCACACCATTGTCCTGCATAAAATACTGGAAATAATTTCCATATTTATCTTGAATGGCGGTGAGAACGGAGAACAGATCGATGGATGCGTTTCCTCGCGTGAAGGCGGTTTCGGTGGGCCGCGCGCCGCTGACCCTTAATGTGGAATGGGCCGACGGTGCGAAGTCGAAGGTCGATCTGACCGGTCTGGTTCACAGCTCGCGGCACTTCAAGGTGTTCGCCGACGACGCCGATGCTTTCCGAAAGGTGAAACCCGATGAGTTCGGCACCGGCATCGAATGGCCGAACGGCCTCGATTACAGCGCGCGCACGCTTAAGATCCTGGCCGACGAGCAGAAGCCGATGCCGGGCCGGCTCCTCCATGCCTTCGAACGCGCGCACCGCTTAAACACGGAAGAAACCGCCAGGCTTTTGAAGGTGACGCCGAGAACGATCAAGAATTGGCGCGAAGCCGCGGAATTGCCGGCGACCGTGAGTATTGCGATCCGCCGCTTCGAGCACGAGCCGACGGCATTCGCGGCGCATTATCGGCCGGTTCCCATCAAACCGCGCGGCAGGCCGAAAACGGCGAGCCGAGTGCCTAACGGCGCAAGGTAGGATTCAAGCAACCTAGGGCGCAGTGTGCGGCTCGGTAGTACGATCTCGGGTCGTCTCGCAGCCAACTTGGCGATCGACCTGAGATAGGAATGAAAGCCACGATTTCAAGTGAATGCGGCGAATGGCATTTCTTCACCCAAAATTCGGAATGATAGGGGCAGCTTCAGGCGAACACTTCTACCTAACGTCTCTTGCGTCTATACCTGTCGAGCCACACCATCTTTGCGGCAGTCGAGCCACCCTCCATTAGCGGGTCGGTCAAAATCTTCGGATAGTCGACGCCACCAGAAGAAAGATGATCATCAAATGGATGACTATCAATGCCGAGAACTCCAAGAACGCTGTGCACTACTCCATCACTATTCAGACCAGCACTCGCGTAGGATCTCTCAGGATAGTCTGGTTCAATGTAGCGATCCGGTAGGAAAAGACACTTCACCTTAACGTCTTGCTGTCCGTTTTCGGCCAAGGTCTGCAAGACGGATGCACCAAATCCACCACGGGATCCTTCCTCAATTGTGACCAATACCTGATGATTCTTGGCGAGGTGCAGCAAGAGGTCCGTGTCCAGCGGCTTGGCGAAGCGGGCGTCAGCGACCGTCGCAGATAAACCGTAGACGGATAGCTTATCCGCCGCCGACAGCGCTTCGGCGAGCCGAGTGCCCAGGCTCAGAATCGCGATGGAGTTGCCTTCGCGCAGCACGCGCCCCTTGCCGATTTCTAGCGGCGTGCCGGCCTGCGGGCGCTCCAAGCCAATAGCCTCGCCGCGCGGATAACGCACCGCGCTGGGACCGTCGTCGATCGCAGCGCAGGTTGCCACCATGTGCATCAGCTCGACCTCGTCGGCCGCCGCCATGACAACAAAATTGGGTATGCAAGTTAGGTAGGCCAAATCGAAAACCCCTGAATGGCTTGGATCGTCAGCACCAACAAGACCCGCACGATCTATAGCAAAACGAACCGGCAGAGATTGGAGCGCCACGTCATGGACGACTTGGTCAAATGCCCGCTGCAGGAAGGTGGAATAAATCGCGCAGAATGGCTTCATACCCTCGGCAGCAAGACCGGCGGCGAAGGTCACGGCGTGCTGCTCGGCGATGCCGACGTCGAAACAGCGGCCGGGAAATTCCTTGGCGAAGCGGTCGAGCCCGGTGCCCGCCGGCATCGCGGCGGTGATGGCGACGATGCGGCTGTCCTTCTTGGCCTCGGCGATCAGGGCATCGGCAAACACCCGAGTATAAGTCGGTCCCTTGGAGTTCGACTTCTTCAACTCGCCGGTCAGCACGTTGAACTTCCCGACGCCGTGATACTTGTCCTTGCTGACCTCGGCGGGCGCATAGCCTTTGCCTTTTTGGGTCACGACATGGACGAGGATCGGGCCGTTGTTCATGTCGCGGACGCTTTCCAGCACTGGGATCAGGTGGCGTAGGTTATGTCCGTCGATCGGGCCGACGTAATAGAAGCCAAGCTCCTCGAACAGCGTGCCGCCGGTGACCATGCCGCGGGCGTAATGCTCGACCCGGCGCGCGCCGATTTCCATCGAACGCGGCAGGTGATGGGCGATGCGCTTGAACAGCCGGCGGATGCCGCGATAAGGCCGGCTCGACACCAAGCGCGCTAGGTAGGCGGTCATGCCGTCGACCATCGGGGCGACGGACGTGTCGTTATCGTTGAGGACGACGATCAGTCGCGCATTGGTGGCGCCAGCGTTATTCATTGCCTCATAAGCCATACCCCCGCTAAAGGCGCCGTCGCCGGTTACACAAACAACGTTATGCTTCTCGCCCTTCATGTCGCGGGCCGTGGCAAACCCCAACGCTGCGGAGATGGACGTCGAGGAATGCGCCGCGCCGAAACAGTCATATTCACTTTCGGAGCGTTTGGTAAAGCCGGAAATCCCGGAGTGCTGACGCAAGGTCTGCATGCGCGGGCGGCGACCGGTGAGAATCTTGTGGGAATAAGCTTGGTGTCCAGTATCCCAGATCAACTTGTCTTTGGGAGTATCGAAGACGTAATGCAGGGCCACAGTCAGTTCGACGACACTGAGGTTCGAGCCGAGGTGCCCGCCCGTGACAGAGACGACATCGATCAAATCCTCGCGCACCTCATCTGCGAGCTTCTGAAGCGCGCTGCGCGGCAATGCGCGCAGTTCGCTGGGTAAGTCTATCTTGTCTAGTAGCGGCGTTCTTGAAACGGAATTTGAACCTTTATCTTGTGATGTTTCGAGTGGTGTTTGATGAGTGGTGGGGGGGCTGCTTGAGCCAGCCCTATTGCGAACGAGAAAATGCCATGTCCATAGGAAGACGGCGACTGCAAACAAAAGCACGGCGCCGCGGCCGGTGAGTGATAATGGGGAATCTTGCGCTAGCGCCGTTACAAGGGCCGGAAGAACTGCAACCACCATTGCTGGTAACCAGAACATCAGCATGGCGGTTCTGAGCTTCTGCCTGAAACCAGTTCGCACAAAATACGCCGTGATGATGCTCATGAGCGCACCAGCGCTATGGCGGCTTTGATCGCGCCAATCACCAATATCAGAGTGGCAACAGAAATCTCGATGTTGAAAAGCCAATCACCAAACGGGATATCAAATATAGGAACGTGTTTGCCTGAGATACCCAGGAGGCGACCGAGCAAGTCTACCAATGAAATGCTCATAATTAGAGCGACAGTCACGATGGTATGAGTGAAAACCTCCGTCAAAGGGGGCTCGATCTTCGCCCAGATCGTGCCGGTGCCCATGTTCCGACTGAGATTTCCTTCGACCGCTGGTTCCATTTGGCCCGCCCCGATTCTATGGCGCCATAGTCTAAGCCCTAGGGGTAGGGTACCAGATCGGCATCTATAGGCTAGTACCTCAAGTCTCTCGCTTCAGCAGAGGACCCCAAACCTGCAACCGCCATCAAAGTGCTCGCTAGGAGCCGTGAATGGCCCTGCTGCCGAAATGCCGGAGCTGCGTTTAGATCTTGGCCGATGCACCGCGTTAGTCCTTGGCGCCGGAAGCGGGCCGCGGGTTGCCCCTATATATGTACGCAACATTCGTCCCGAACATCACCGCCGTATGATGGGCTTCGCACGTCGACCTCCCCGCTTGGGGAAGACGAAGAGAAGCAAATGCCCCCCTTCCGCGCGGCGGCATCAGCCGCGATCCAGTTTTGTGGCCGCGTCTCTGACAACGTCTTTCGCGCTACCGGACGTGGATTCTGACCGCCCATCGGCGCGTCGGCCTTGCCAAGTCCTCGCCGAAATTGGAACATCCTGCGGGGTGGTTTATCCGGCGGTGTCCGTTTGTCTCGCCGGCCGGCGAATGGGGGGACAAGATGTACAGAATGTTTGCGTGTGCCCTCGCGGGCATGAGCCTTTGCCTGGCGGTTGCCGTGACGGCGGCCCAGGCGACGGAGTTCCCGGTCAATCCGGCGCGGTTCGATCCCTATAAGAATTTCAAGTTCCGGGTGAAATGGGATGGCCACTTCATCGACGGCGTGTCGAAGGTCAGCCCGCTGACTCGCAGCACACAGGTGATCGATTATCGCGAGGGCGGCGATGCGTCCACGGTCCATCGCTCCACCGGCATCACGAAATTCGAGAAAGTCACGCTCGAACGCGGCCTCACGCAGGACACCGCCTTCGAGGCCTGGGCCGATCTCGTCTGGAAGAACGGCGCGCCGGCCGGCCAAGAGATTGCCCTCGCCGCCTTCCGCAAGGACGTGGTGGTCGATGTCTATAACGAAGCCGGTCAATTGGTGACGGCCTACACGCTCTTCCGCTGCTGGCCATCCGAATACACGGCTCTGTCCGACCTCGACGCCAATGTCCCCGGAGTCTTGGTTCAACGGCTCACGCTGGTGTGCGAAGGCTGGGATCGCGACCGCTCGGTCGTCGAGCCGAAGGAGCCCGGACACTAGAATTAGCCGCGGCTGGCCGACAGCGCGGCGCGCTACCGTGCCGGCGCGCGCCACGCCATCAATGTCAGGCGCGGTCCAACTTCTTGGCCGCGTCTCTGACAACGTCTTTCGCGCCGCCGAGCGTGGATTCCAACTTGCCCTTCAGCTTGTCGGCCTGGCCTTCCGCCCGCAGCTTGTCGTCGCCGATGAGCTTGCCGGCAGCGTCCTTGATGGCGCCCTTTGCCTGGTCCGCCGATCCCTTGATGCGATCCTTATCCATGTTTTCGTCCTCTGTGATCGAGCAATGCGGCGCTCGGATACCGAGGCTCACCTTAGCGGGCGGCGGATCGCCAAGGGCAGCGTCGGAAACTACTCACCCGGGCGCGGATTGGCGCGTTTTGGCACACAAGAGTCGGCTCAACGATCCTACGCCTGTGCACGATGGAACGGCCCCCTCACCCTACCCTCTCCCCCTTCGGGGGCGAGGCCTCAGTACCTCTCCTCCACCCAGCGCTGGCTCGATTTCTTCGGGCGGACGTAGCCGTCGTCAGGCTGGCGCGGCGGCAGGTCGAGCTGAACCGGCTTCAGCTGCTTGTAGGGAATCTGGTGCAGCAGGTGGGCGATGCAGTTGAGCCGCGCCCTCTTCTTGTTGTCGGCATTGACCACGAACCACGGCGTCAGCTTCTTGTCGGTGTATTCCAGCATCACGTCCTTGGCGCGCGAATACTCCACCCAGCGCTCGCGGCTCTCGATGTCCATGGGCGAGAGCTTCCAGCGCTTGATCGGGTTGTTCATGCGGTCGCGGAAGCGGCGCTCCTGCTCCTCGTCGTTCACCGAGAACCAGTACTTGATGAGGATGATGCCGGAACGCACCAGCATCTCCTCGAACAGCGGGCACGAGCGCAGGAATTCGCGGTATTCGGCATCGGTGCAAAAGCCCATCACATGCTCGACGCCGGCGCGGTTGTACCAGGAGCGGTCGAACAGCACGATCTCGCCGCGCGCCGGAAGCTGCTCGACATAGCGCTGGAAATACCATTGGCCGTGCTCGCGCTCGGTGGGCGCGGGCAGCGCCACGATGCGGCAGGAGCGCGGGTTCAGGCTCTCGGCGATGCGCTTGATGACGCCGCCCTTGCCCGCCGCGTCGCGGCCCTCGAAGATCACCACCACCTTGAGGCCTTCGAGCCGCACCCATTCCTGGAGCTTGAGCAGCTCGAACTGCAGGCGGGCGAGTTCGTCGACGTAGGAATAGTGCTTGCCGGGCGGCTTGGGCGGCGTGGCGTCGCCCAGCACGTGCCAGCGCTTCTCGACGCGGGCCTTCTCGCGGGCGTCGCTGCGCACCTCGTTGTGGACTTTCAGAAGCATCAGCTTGTTGCGTTTGGTCATGGCCTGCCGCGGCTCGCGCCGCCTCCCTGACCCCATGCTCGCGCCAAATTGCCAAGATCGGGTGAAGCCCGGCCGGCCCTGCTTCATCTCACTCCTTCGCGACACCTCCTTCGGCAAGATAATTGTTCCTCGTTTTTGCGCGGCCCCCCTCCCCCCTGGATTCTGCAAACTGCAATTCAAATAGGCGTTTTTCGCTCTAACGCCTTGACGCCAAACGAGGATCGCCTTGCGCCTCGACACGCCTGAAAGTGCATGAGAGCGACACCGGCGTACATTGCGGAGACCTCCAATCGTTTCGCAGCCAACTTGGCCAACGACCTGACATAGGAAAGAAAGCCGCCGCGTCAAGCGGGTGCGGCGAAAGGCTCAGGCCGCTTCCAGCCGCGCCAATTCCGCATCGAATTCGAGGCGCAATTGCGCGGCTTCCTCTTCGGGGAGCCACAGCGACATCTGCGGGAAGATGGTGCGATAGAGGCGGACTTTCCGCGGCTCCCACGGCATCGTCTCGGCTGCGCGCGCCTGCGCTAGAAGCCGCATCAAATCGCGGCGCACTTCGTCGGGATCGGCGCGATAGACATGCTCGGGCCGGTCCTCCAGCAGGTCGGGCTGGGGATCGGAATGGAACAGATCGGGTTGCCGATTGAGCGCCATGATATCCCCCGAATCGGGCGGATTATGCGCCAGACGCATTAAGTGTGCGAGGCGGTCTAAGGCCTTATCCCCATGTTCGCTCAGGCTTTCTTTTTCTTCTTGCCCTTGGGCTGAGCCGTTTCTTCCGCCGGATCGGCCATGGCCAGCAACTCATGAATGTCCGCCGCATGGATCAGCGGCCCATCGCAGATGCGCGCGAGCAGATCGGTCTGCCTTGGTTCCAGCGCGATCAACCGGCCTAGCACCCGCAACAAGTTGACGAGGTCCGTAGTATATTCGGCCAGCCAATGATCGGGCTGGATTTTGTCAAGCGGCGAAGGTGGCCGGCGGTCGCCGATGATCGGGCGACTGCGGTCGCGCTTGCGATAACTGAACCACTGCCAGACCACTTGCTTGCCGGAGACTTCATAGTCCCACATCGCTTGCGTGACGTTTGCGACATAGCCCTTGCCAATCCTAAGACGGTGTTTCGCGGCGTCGTATTCCATCGTATCGGGCAGCGGCTCCGGCGCACCGGAAATTTCGCCGTCTTCGGGAATAGTCGGCTCGATGTTCACTGGCATACGTGGCGGTCCCTTGGGACGGCCGGCGTCCTTGTCGAAGAAACGCTCGCCATAGGTGTGCAGCCAGATCACTTCGCGGCCGAGCGCGACGGCCTCGGCAAACAGTTTCGCATCGGCGGTGAGCGGAAGCCGCAAGCCCGGCTGGATCAGATCGTCCTTGAAGCGCGCGGTGAAAGCAGGATGCGCCATGACGGCGGCGATATAGGCGAACACATCCTCGGCGGTGACCCCTGCATACGTCTTCGCCAGCAGCGCAAGCAGCTCGGGACGCACATTCGGCACTTTCGCCGCCGCATCGCGCCAGAGCGGATACACGCGGCCACCGCGACCGTTGTAATGGTGCTGATCGGGAATGAGGCCCGTGAGCGTTAGCGGCGGCCCGCTTGTCGGGGAAACATCCTCTGGGGCAGTCAAGAATACCTGACCGTCGCCCAGCCAATTCCACAGTTGTGGTCTTGGTCGGCTCATGAGTCGAATATCTGGCGGAATCCATTGGCGATCAAATGATCGGAAGCCAAATCGGATAGGTTTAATGAGTTCTCCTTTATCTTGCGCGACGCTTATGAGGCGCGTTGGAAATGATCCAAGCTCGTCATTAACAAGTTTGGTTACGTAGCGCGCACGAGCTTGTCCTTCGCCAGGGTCTGAATGAAATAGAATATCCTTCTTTACCGGGTCTTTCTCATGCTGCAGTCGACCCCATCTCTGCTTTAGTGAGTCTTCGTCAGGGGCGATAACCCAAGTTCGGTGGGTTTTTACACCGGGGCTGCCATCCAAAAAAATCTCCTCAAGCTTCGGAAATTCGGACCAAAGGCCCGATGCCGCGGGAAGAAAAGGTGCACGCCAATCATCTGCACCATTTTGCCAATCGCCGGAGGCCAGCAAAATCTTTGCGAGAGCTTGAAGTTTCTCCGCTCGCTTTCCTTTGGGCAGCGCAATAAATCGCAATCGTGCCGCGATCTCACGATTCTTGTGCGTAGAACGCGCGCCGAGAACGATACAAATTGCGTGCTGAACGGTCGGGAAGATTCGTGTGGAGACGTCAGGTTGGTGTCGCTCCGGCGAGCAATCGATCACCCAAAGTTCATCGCAATCACGGCGCAGGTCTTCGCGCATCTTTTGAAATCCGGGGCCATTCAGGAATCCCGCTGCTGTGATGAAACACACAATTCCATGTCTCTTGTCGACCGGCAGGCTGGTAGCTTCTTGCCATCCTGCTCCAAAAACCTTCAGCGTCGCCCATCGCCAAAAATAGACGTAGAGATTTTTGAGGTGGTGCGCGTGCGCACTGACACCCCACGCGGGCGGCGGTAGCCACCAGTCCATTGGGGCGGCGCGACCATTACTCCCGCTCTCGATCCATCCGCCCGTGCCGCCAGCTTGATTCTTATACGGCGGATTGCCGATGACAACGGTGATACGTTCTTCCCTCTTGATCTTGTTCGCTTCACGCCGCGATTTGGCGACGGGCTCGTACATGTGGCCCAGCGTTTCATCCTCGACAAACGGATTGCCGAGTGTGTCGGTGATGTACAGTCGAGGATCGGGAAGAGGCTTCTTGCCGCCGATCAGCGACTGCATTTCCGCCATGATGCGAAGCTGCGCCACAGCGAAGGGGCCGAACTGCAATTCGAAGCCGATGATGCGCTTCGCTGCTGCCTCGATAGCGCCGCGCACTGCGCCTTCGCCCTGATCATTCGAAACCGTATCCGCGATCCGTCGCAGTACGCCGAGCAGGAACGTGCCTGTTCCCACCGCGGGATCGGCCACGGTCACGTCGGCGGCGGCGAAACCGCCCGATCGCTCGAACAGCGGGCCGCGCAGAGCTTCGTCCACGAGGTTCACCATCGCGCGCACGACTTCCGGCGGCGTGTAATAAGAGCCAGTGCGCTTGCGCAGCGTGTTGTCGTAAACCGCCAGGAATTCTTCGTAGAAATAGAGCCAAGCTTCCGGCTTGTCCTTGCTGATCGTGTGCCAGTTCACCACGTTCAGCACGCGCGTCAGCGTTTTGATCGAGGTTTCCAGCTCTTTGCGCGTGTCGTCGCTCTCGGTGAGGATGCGCAACGCCGTGCCGATCAGCGAATTGGATTTGCGCAGATCGCTGGCCGCAGCTTCAAGGCCGTGTGTCAGGTCAATGTCACGCGCCCGCGCGACGAGAAGGCCGAAGGTAACGGCCTGCGCGTAACCGTCTGCAAATTGTGCGTCATCGGCTGTCGGAAACAGAAGATGGCGCCAGTCCTTCGCAAGGCTGGTGAGGCCCTCGTTGCCGAGCGCCATCTGCTCGATCACTTCCTCGCGCAAGAGGCGGCAGAGCCGCGCGCTCAATTGTGCGAGTTGCGGGGCCGTTTTCGGCGGGGTCGGTGTCCATTGCAGGAAACTGGAAATCAGTGCGCGCAGTGTCTCCGGCGCTTTGAGCTTGGCACCGGAGCTTTCGATATCGCCGTCGAGCTGGATGATCTTCCCGTCCAACTCGCCGTCATGCCACAGGCTGAACGCGTTGCCGTCGGTGTAGAGCAGGTTGGGGAGCGATTTGAGCTTCTCCCATTGCTCTGCGTCATGCGTGTCCTTCACGAATTTTCGGGGATCGGCCCCCTTGCCCGGCGCCTTCACCTCGATGAAGCCGACCAGGGCCTTATGCACGGTGACGGCGAAGTCGGGACGAGACTTGAGATGCTTAACCGTCGTTTCTCCGACAAGCGAAACGGCCGTCGGTGGCATGCCATCAATATCGGCAAGGTCGCGTAGAAATGTCTCCAGCGGATTTCGAAGCTGATCTTCCGGCGCCCCCGTGATGGCCGCGTTAGACAGCTTCGCCTTCGCCGCAGCACCGAAGGCCGAGACCGAACCTTCAAAGGTCTTACCCTTCACTTGGGTGCTCCAATGCCGGCAGGCGGAAGAATCACAATTTGCAACCCTAAAACGCGCCGCCGGTCCGGGCTACGCGGCCTAAGACGACCCCCCGCCCGCGCTAGCGCCTGTCGCGGGGGCCTGATATAATCTCTCACTTGAGTCTGGGGCTTAAATAAGCTTAAGGATTTCAAGGGCTTCCGGGCGCCCCAACGGGCCTCCGGGAGGGGCTTTTCCAGGAACCAAACGGCAGTCGACAGAGCCATGAAAATCAACGTCGAACGCGGCGCCTTCTTGAAGGCGCTGAGCCATGTGCAAAGCGTCGTCGAACGGCGCAACACCATCCCGATCCTCTCCAACGTGATGATCGAGGCGGCCAAGGGCACGCTCAAACTCACCGCCACCGATCTCGACATCGAGATCGTGGAAGCCATCCCCGCCGACGTGCTGCGCAACGGCGCGGCGACCGCGCCCGCGCACATGCTCTACGACATCGTGCGCAAGCTGCCGGACGGCTCGCAGGTCCAAGCCGAGTTGCTGACCAGCGAGGGTGGGCGGCTGGCGGTCAGCGCGGGCTCGGTGCGCTTCGAGCTGGCGTGCCTGCCGAAAGAGGATTTCCCGCAAATGGCGGCGGGCGCCCTGCCCCATAAATTCCGGCTGGCCGCAGACGATCTGAAGCGCCTCATCGACAAGACGAAATTCGCCATCTCCACCGAGGAGACGCGGTTCTATCTGAACGGCATCTACGTCCACGCGGCGAAGGAGGCCAAGGCGAAGACCTTGCGCGCGGTGGCGACCGATGGCCACCGCCTGGCGCGCTATGAGCTTGAGCTGCCCGAGGGCGCTTCCGAAATGCCCGGCGTGATCGTGCCGAGAAAGACGGTTCAGGAACTGCGCCGGCTGCTCGACGATGCCGACGGCGGGATTGAGGTTTCGCTGTCGGACACCAAGATCCAGTTCGCCTTCAACGGCGTGGACCTCACCTCCAAGCTGATCGACGGCACCTTCCCCGATTACCAGCGCGTGATCCCGTCGGGCAACGACAAGGTGCTGTCGATCGAGTCCAAGGAGTTCGGCCAGGCGGTCGACCGCGTCTCCACCATCTCCGCCGACAAGACGCGCGCGGTGAAAATGGCGCTCGCCAAGGACAAGGTGACCCTGACCGTGGTGAACCCCGAAAGCGGCACGGCGACCGAAGAACTCGGCGCCACCTACAGCGCAGCGGCGATCGAGATCGGCTTCAACGCGCGCTATCTGCTCGACATCACCGGCCAGATCGAGGGCAAGTCGGTGCGCTTGCTGCTCTCCGACGCCGGCTCGCCCACACTGATCGAGGACACCGACGACCCGCGCACGTTGTATGTCCTCATGCCTATGCGGGTCTGAGTTTGATCCGCGCGGTCGACCAGAGTCCCGAAGCGTCGCCGCTTTCCGCGGCGCGTCTTGCCGTGACCCGCGTGCAGCTCACCAACTTCCGTTCCTATGCGAGCGCGCAGCTTGAGGTGGGCACGCGGCCGGTGGTGCTGGCCGGGCCGAACGGTGCGGGCAAAACCAACATCCTCGATGCCATTTCGCTGCTGACGCCCGGGCGCGGCCTGCGCGGCGCCAAGCTGTCGGAACACATCCGCCGCGGGCCGTCGGCGCCCAGCGAGGCGCTGTGGGCGGTCGCGGCGACGGTTTCGCGCGGGGCGGAGTCCTACGACATCGGCACCGGCTTGATGGCGGGCGAGCGGCGCGCGGTGCGGCTCAACGGTGTCGCGGCGCAAAGCTCGGCGGACCTCGGCGAAATCGTGCAGATGACCTGGCTGACGCCGGCAATGGACCGCCTCTTCAGCGAAGGCGCCAGCGGGCGGCGGCGCTTCCTCGATCGGTTGGTGCTCGGCTTCGATCCCGCCCATGCGCGGCGCTCGGCGCGCTACGAGACCGCGATGCGCGAACGCGCACGCCTGTTGAAATTCGGCCCGCGCGATCCCTTGTGGCTCGACGGCCTCGAAGCCGAAATGGCCGAGGCCGGTGCGGCCATCGTTGAGGCGCGCGAGGCGGCCGTCCTGCGGCTGAACGCAATGCTGACTCAGCGCGGCGAGGCTGGAGCGTTTCCCTGTGCTCACCTCTCGCTCGACGGCGAAACCGCGGACGAAGCCGGAATGCGCGAGCAATTCGCGCGCGCGCGCATCCGCGACGCCGAGGCCGGGCGCACGACGTTCGGGCCGCATCTCGCCGATCTTCTGGTGCGCCACACCGAGAAGCGCGCCGACGCGCGCGAATGCTCGACGGGCGAGCAGAAGGCGCTGCTGATCTCCATCGTGCTGGCCGACGCCTGGGAGATGGCGAGTAACGGCTTTGCGCCTCTACTGTTGCTGGACGAGATTGCCGCCCATCTCGATGCCCGCCGCCGTGCCGCCTTGTTCGAGGAAATCCTCGCGCTCGGCGCCCAGGCCTGGTTAACGGGCACCGATCTCGCGCTGTTCGAACCCCTCATGTCGCGCGCCGACATCTTCGCGGTCGACAACGGCCGCTTTGCGGCTCAGGAGTAAGCATGCTGTCCTGGCATTCGTACCTTCTCTATTGCGGGCTTTACACCGTCGTCATCGTGATGCCGGGCCCCGGCGTCGTGGCGATCGTGGCGCGCGCGCTGGGCAGCGGCTTCCGCTCCACAGTCCCGGCCGCCGTCGGCACGGCCACCGGTGACTGGGTCTGGATGACATTCTCCGCCTTCGGGCTGGCCGCCGTGGCGCAGGCCATGGGCGACCTGTTCTTTATCGTGAAACTCGCGGGCGCCGCCTATCTCGTCTATCTCGGCTACAAATATTGGACGGCGCCGGTCGGCGAAATGCAGACCGTGATTCCGGCGAGCGCACGCCAGAGCTTCCTGTCGCAGTTCTCGCTGACGCTCGGCAATCCCAAGGCCATGGCATTCTTCCTGGCGGCTCTGCCCGCGGTCGTCGACCTGAAGCACCTGAACGCCGTCGGCTACTTGCAGCTTTCTTTGGCGACGGCGGTGCTGATCCCGACGATTATGCTGAGTTACGCGGCGCTGGCGCACCACGTACGGTCATGGCTGACCAGTCATCGGGCGCGCAAAGGCATCAATCGGACGGCGGCAGTGGTGATGGTGGGCGCCGGCGTCGGCGTCGCAGTGAGTTAGGGTGAGCGTATGAGCGAACCGGCAAAACAGACGGCGGCACAACAGGCCGCGCAACAGGCTTCCGACGATTACGGCGCCGACAGCATCAAGGTGCTGAAGGGGCTCGACGCCGTGCGCAAACGGCCGGGCATGTATATCGGCGATACCGACGACGGCTCGGGCCTGCACCATATGGTCTATGAGGTGGTCGACAACGCCATCGACGAGGCGCTGGGCGGCTTCGCCGACCGCATCGACGTAATCCTGAACCCCGACGGCTCCTGCACCGTGCGCGACAATGGCCGCGGCGTGCCGACCGAGATTCATCCGACCGAAGGCGTTTCGGCGGCCGAGGTCATCATGACCCAGCTCCACGCCGGCGGAAAATTCGAGCAGAGCGTCTACAAGGTTTCCGGCGGGCTGCACGGCGTCGGCGTTTCGGTGGTCAACGCGCTGTCGGAGCGCCTCGATATGCGCATCTGGCGCGACGGCAAGGAACACTACATGCAGTTCCGCCACGGCGAACCCGTGGCGCCGCTGAAGGCCGTCGGCGAGGTCGTGGACAAGCGCGGTACGGAAGTGACCTTCCTGCCCTCCACCCAGACCTTCACCATGACCGAGTTCGATTACGCGACGCTGGAACACCGGCTGCGCGAACTCGCCTTCCTCAATTCCGGCGTGACCATCTATCTCTCCGACAAACGTGGCGTCGAGCCCAAGGAATCCAAGCTGCATTACGAAGGCGGGCTGGAGCAGTTCGTGCGCTATCTCGACCGCGCCAAGAATTCGCTGATCCCCGCGCCCATCCTGGTGATCGCCGAACGCGAGAGCATCGTCGTGGAGGTCGCGCTGACCTGGAACGACGGCTACCACGAAAGCATGCTGTGCTTCACCAACAACATCCCGCAGCGCGACGGCGGCACGCATCTGGCCGGCTTCCGTGCCGCGCTGACCCGCGTGGTGACGAAATACGCCGACAGTTTCCTCGGCGCCAAGAAGGACAAGGTGGCGCTGACCGGCGACGATTGCCGCGAGGGGCTCACCTGCGTCTTATCGGTCAAGGTGCCCGACCCGAAATTCTCCTCGCAGACCAAGGACAAGCTGGTTTCCTCAGAAGTGCGCCCGGTGGTCGAAGGCGTGGTGATCGACAAGCTCGGCCATTGGTTCGAGGAGCATCCCGCCGAGGCCAAGGCCGTGGTCGGCAAGGTCATTGAGGCCGCCGCCGCGCGTGAAGCGGCACGCAAGGCGCGCGAACTGACGCGGCGCAAAGGCGCGCTCGACGGCGCCTCACTGCCCGGCAAGCTCGCCGATTGCCAGGAGCGCGATCCGGCCAAGTGCGAAATCTTCATCGTCGAGGGCGATAGCGCCGGCGGCAGTGCCAAGCAGGCGCGCGACCGCGCCCATCAGGCGGTGCTGCCGCTGCGCGGAAAAATCCTCAACGTCGAGCGCGCCCGCTTCGACAAGATGCTGGGAAGCGCGGAAATCGCCACGCTCATCACCGCGCTCGGCACCGGCATCGGCAGCGAGGAGTTCAATCCCGACAAGCTGCGTTATCACAAGATCATCATCATGACCGACGCCGACGTGGACGGCGCGCACATCCGCACGCTGCTGCTCACGTTCTTCTACCGCCAGATGCCGGCGCTGATCGAGCGCGGCCACCTCTACATCGCTCAGCCGCCTCTTTATAAAGCCGCGCGCGGCAAGTCCGAGCGCTATCTCAAGGATGAGCGCGAGCTGCAGGATCATCTCATCGCCGAAGGCACGGCGGGCGCCTCCATCGTGCTGCATACCGGCGAGGTGGTGACGGGTGCCGATCTTACGGCGCTGGTGGAGCGGGCGCGTGCGGCGGCGTCGGCGCTGGACGGCTTCCCGCGCCATTATCCGCGTTTCGTGCTGGAACAGGCGGCGATCGCCGCCGCGCTCAACCCGGACGTCCTGGGCGACACGGCCAAGGCGAATGCCGCGGCAGAATATATCGCGCGCCGCCTCGATCTGCTGTCCGACGAAACCGAGCGCGGCTGGCACGGCGAGCCGACGCCCGACGGCGGGCTCAAATTCTGGCGCGAAGTGCGCGGCGTGCGCGAGGCCGTCGCCATCGACGGCGCGCTGATCGCCTCGACCGATGCGCGCAAGCTCGACCGCATGGCCGGCCAGCTGCAGGCGACTTATCTCAAATTCGGTGTGCTGACGCGCAAGGACGAGACCCGCGAGGTGCGTTCGCCGAGCGAACTTCTGGAAGCGATCTTCGAGTGGGGCCGCAAAGGGCTGACGCTGCAGCGTTACAAGGGCCTGGGCGAAATGAACCCGCAGCAGCTTTGGGAAACCACGCTCGACGAGAACGCCCGCACGCTGCTGAAGGTGAAGGTGGAGCACGCCGACGAAGCCGACGATCTGTTCGCCAAGCTGATGGGTGAGATCGTCGAACCGCGCCGCGAATTCATCCAGGACAACGCGATGAACGCCGCGCTGGATGTGTGAGGGCGACGATGACCAGCACGCTTGTACGGATCGTAACGTCGCCTGAAGTTATCTCAGTTCTGCTAACGGCCGCTCTGGGCGTAATTGCACATCTTCTGCGCCCGCAAGCCAAATTTGTCTGGGGGACGAGTCACGGGTTCGTGTTCACCGTGCCCGCACCAGCTAATGTCCAAGGTGCACACCAGAACCTTTATTATACAGGAACGGTTTTTCTTCAAAATCTAGGACGAGGAACAGCAGAAGACGTCGAGGTCGTTCTGAACTTCCGGCCGCAGCACTTCCAAGTATGGCCTTCACTGGATTATGAAACCACCGAAAATCCTGAACACCATTTTATCATCAAGATCCATAATCTTGGTCGCCGGGAGTGGACGACAATTGAATTATTGAGCCTTAATGCGCAGACACCGGAAACGCTTCGAGTGCGCAATCCGCTTGGCGATGCCAAGCGCGTCAACATCGCTCCGATGCAGGTCTTCTCGAGTCTGGTCCGCAACTCCGCCCTACTTTTGATGGCGCTCGGCATTCTTTCAATTGTCTATTTCATCGTGCGAATTATCTGATGGACGGACGCGCGCCTCTTGGATGGCCGCCTCAGGGGCGGCCATGACGTGTTAGTGAAAGCGTCAGATCAATCCACCGTATAAATCCTGCCAATCGGGATTCACCTTCTCGATCAATTCCAACTTCCACTTGCGCGGCCAGCGTTTCAGGCTTGTCTCACGCTGGATGGCGTCCGTAATGAGCGGCCATTCCTCGTACCAGACCAACATCGTCACGTCGTACTTCTTCACAAACTCCGAACCGCGGCCTTCCTTGTGCTGCGTGACGCGTTCGACAAGATCGCTCGTCACGCCAATGTACAGCGTGCCATTGCGCTTGCTCGCCATTATGTAGACGAATCCCCACCGCATTCGCCGAGTCTTGAAGACTGGATGGCCGGGTCAAGCCCGGCCATGACGAAAATCGGATTGCTGCTCTATTCCTTGGTCACTCCCGCCCAGCAACGCCCAGGCTGGCGACGAAGGCCGGTTTGTCATCGCCCGTGCGCCGGCCCTGGAATTGGCAGCGCAATGTGCCATCGCCGGACGGTTCCATTTCGCCCCGCTCGATCACGACCGTATCGCCGACGCGGGTTTCGGAGAGGAAATTGACTTCGTAATCCGCGAGCCTGAGCGCCGCTAGTTCCTCCGCCGTCATCGAATCCAAAATCCATTGGGCATAGCGCGTGTTGTTGACGTGGCCGTTGACGTCGAGGTCGCTGTCGTGCACCCGGAACTCGGCCGCCGGCTTGGGCCCCGTCCGCGCGGCAAGCTTCCGCGCTTCGATGCCAAGGAACCCTTCCTTGCGGCACAGCGTATCGTGGAAGGCGCGGTCGAGCTTTTGCGGACGGCGCGTCTCATAATTGAGGATCAGCCAGCTCGTGGTGCACTCGCCGAGCTTTTTCTCGCCCACGAGGATTTCAAATTCACGCACCGCGAGCGCCCCGCTGGAGGGCCGCGCCCAGGTGCGGATGGTCACGACATCGCGCCAATGCGGCCAATCGACCATCGCCAGTTTCTGACGCGCCAGCACCCAGATCGTGCCGTGGCTAATCAAATCCTCATAACCCCAACCCAGATGCGAGGCGTGAAGCCAAGCCGTGTCTTGGAGGATGTTCAAAAGGCCCACGAGACCCAGCCGCTTGCGGCTGTCGAGCACGATGGTGTTGACGTCGTAGAACTGGGTCCAGATCCTTTGGATCGTCACCCTCTTGCCCCCACCAGCCAGCAGGCGGCCGCGGGGGTGATGCCGGCTTGCGTCTTGAACGACTCGAGCACCGGGCGGACACGTTCGCGGATCTTCGCGCGCACCGCGTCGTCAAGCTCGCGCGCCGCGCGCGACAGCGGACCTAGTTGCAGCACTTCGTGGGCGGCATCCTGCGCCGTCTTGCCCAGCATCATGACGGTATCGAGGGCGGTGACACGCACATCTTGGAAGCCGGCCCGTGCGAGAATGGTCTTCAACCGCCGGCGGTCGGCGAGCGCGAAGGGGCCCGGCGCCAGCGGATCGGTGGGCTCCTGAGGCGGAAGCAGGTCGAGCGCTGCATCGAACACCGACCTCGCCCACTGGTTCTCCTCGTAGGCACGCCAGCAGACGAAGGCCAGCCGCCCGCCAGGCTTGAGCGCCGCGCGGATGTTGGCGAAGGCGGCGGCGGGATCGCTGAAGAACATCACGCCGAACCGCGAATAGACGAGATCGAACTCCGACTCGAACCGATGGCTGGCCGCATCGGCGAGGATAAAGGAGGCATTGGCCGGCGCCGTGCGCGCCTTCGCCGCCGCGATCATCGGCGCGGAAACATCGAGCCCCACCGCGCTGCCCGGCGCTGCGGCGGCGGCGAGCGCGAGCGTGGAGGTGCCCGCGCCGCAGCCGATATCGAGGATGCGCATGCCGGGCGCGGGCGCGGCGAATTCCATCAGCGCCTCGCCGATCTTCCGCAGCGTGTTGTCGACGACGTCCTGGCGGCCGGCCCAAAGCTCGCCCACCGGGCCGTTCCAGAACTCGCTTTGCATCGCGTTGCCGTTCATTTGCCGAGCTTGCGCTTGCGCATCGCCAGCGTGCGCAGGCGAAGGGCGTTGAGTTTGATGAAGCCTTGCGCGTCCTTCTGATCGTAAGCGCCCTGGTCGTCCTCGAAGGTCACAAGGTCTTTCGCATAGAGCGAATAAGGCGAGGACCGCCCGATCACGATGACGTTGCCTTTGTAGAGCTTCAGCCGCACCGTGCCGCCGACGAATTCCTGGCTCTTGTCGATGGCGGCCTGAAGCATTTCACGTTCCGGCGCGAACCAGAAGCCGTAATAGATCATCTCGGCATAGCGCGGCATCAGTTCGTCTTTCAGATGCGCGGCGCCGCGGTCGAGCGTGATAGATTCCATCGCGCGGTGAGCGGCCAGCAGGATCGTGCCGCCCGGCGTCTCGTACACGCCGCGCGATTTCATCCCGACGAAACGGTTCTCCACCAGATCGATCCGCCCGATGCCGTTGGCCCGGCCAAGCTCGTTCAGCTTTGTCAGCAGAGCGGCGGGCGTAAGCTTCACGCCGTCGATCGACACCGCATCGCCCTTTTCGAACCCCACCTCGATCACCGTCGCCTTGTCCGGCGCGTCCTCGGGCGACAGCGTGCGCTGAAAGACGTCGGCGTGCGGCTCGACTGCCGGGTCCTCCAGCACCTTGCCCTCTGAGGACGAATGTAAAAGATTGGCGTCCACCGAGAACGGCGCCTCGCCGCGTTTGTCCTTGGCGATGGGGATTTGGTGCTTCTCCGCGAACTCGATCAGCTTGGTGCGGCTGGTCAGCGCCCATTCGCGCCACGGCGCGATCACCTTGATGTCGGGCTTGAGCGCGTAATAGGTCAGCTCGAAACGCACCTGATCATTGCCCTTGCCGGTGGCGCCGTGACACACCGCGTCGGCGCCGACCTTTTCCGCGATCTCGATCTGCTTCTTGGCGATCAACGGCCGCGCGATGGAGGTGCCAAGCAGATAGACGCCCTCGTACAGCGCATTGGCGCGGAACATCGGAAAGACGTAATCGCGCACGAATTCCTCGCGCAAATCCTCGACGAAGATGTTCGCCGGCTTGATGCCGAGGAGTTCCGCCTTGGCGCGCGCGGGCGCCAGCTCCTCGCCCTGGCCGAGATCGGCGGTAAAGGTGACGACCTCCGCGCCGTACTCGGTCTGCAGCCATTTCAGGATCACGGAGGTGTCGAGCCCGCCCGAATAGGCCAGCACCACCTTCTTCACGCTCTTCGCAGCCACGGTCTCATGCCCCTAAGGAAGGCGGGAATATACGAACTAGCGCTTGAAAAGCCAGCGGCGCGGCCCATTAACAGCCCGCTAAACACAAGCGTGGCAATTTGGGGCGTCAGGAGCGTTTCATGCAGCGCCAACAATCCTTCGGCCGCCGTGCGCCGACGCAACGCGAAGCTCCAAAGCCGGCGCCTAGGCCCGAGCCGGCCGACGACGTCCGCCCCGCGCCCGTGGCACTTGCGGCGCCCGACCCCGACGCCGAGGTCGACCGCGAGGTGGAGGAATGGAAAGCGGCGCGCAAGATCCGCAAGCGCTCCTTCCGTGAACCTTGGCGCTCGGTCTGCATCGCCGCATCGGTCGGGTTCGGCGTATCGACGTGGATGCTGCCGGATTCCGTCGAGACGGTGGCGCAACTCGTCACCACGGGCCTGGCTGCGGCCAGTTTCTTCGCCGGTTACCGTAAGCGCTAGCGCTTCTTACGGCGCTTCTTCGCGGTCTTCTTGCCGCGGGGCAGCCGCGAGGCCGCCAGCAGCCCCATGGCCAGGGCGAGATCGTCCATCTCCGCCGCCCCGACCAGCAGGGCATTCTCGAATTTTTCCAATCTGGTCTCGGGCTTCTTCGTCTTCTTGCGGCGAACGGCCTTCTTTCGCGTCACGCGTTTGACCGGCTTCGCCGCCTCGCGCTTGGCTTTGCGGGGCGGGGCTTTCTTCGTCTTCCTGGCCATCTCTGTCCTCTGAGCGGAATCGCCGCGGAGAATAGTACGCCTCTTGCTCCGAACGCCACCGTTGGCGATGAGTGGAGCCTTAGGGCGGCGCGTTTGCCAGATCTTCGTCAAGCTGAGCCATATCCGCATCTACTCTCTTCAAGAATGGTGAGTTGGAGAGTTTGATTAGATCAGGCTTCGCCTTCGGATCGGCACGGAGCTGCTTGGCTTTTTCCACATCAGCTCGTGCCGCCTTGTAGTCCTTTTTCCAGTAATAAAGGTACGCGCGGTTCAAGAACGACATGAAGTCCGTTGGTTTCAACTTGATGGATTTGTTGTAATCGGCCAGCGCCTCGTCGAGGCGGCCCAGAGCCGAGTAGATTGTGGCGCGATTATTGTACGTCCGTGCATCGTCCGGATCGAGACGCAACACCTCGCCGTAATCGGCAAGAGCCTTATCGAACTCTTGCATGTTCTCGAAGTTTTGACCGCGCGAGACGAACGCTTCTTTGTAGTCCGGTTTGAGTCTGATAGCTTCGTTGAATGCGCCGACCGCGCTCGTTTTGTCGAAATAAAAATAGGCACCGCCAAGTTTCAAACGAACGATGGCATTCTCTGGCTCGCAAAGAAGAGCTCGCTTGAAATCCTCCGAGCCATCGCGAAACCGGCGCAGCCCCACATAGGCATCGCCGCGAAAAACGAAGACATCTCCCGACGCGGCGCAAACGTCCGTCGGCGCAGCTGACGGGTCGATGACCGCATTGAAATCAGCGACGGCGTCGTCGAACTGCTCTTCCGCGAGATACGCTTGGCCGCGGATGACATGCAGCGCCGTCGCATCCGCCTTGGACGTGCCCGCTTCGCCCAAGGCGTTGGTGGTCAGCTTGATGGCGGATGCATCGTCCTTTGCCGCAAGCGCGGCCTTGGCCGCATCCACGGCGCTTGCTCCCGCAACCGCGGCTCCTGTCGCCATCAACAGTGTCATTATGTATGCGAGTATTGCCCGGCCCATGGCTCCCCCCTCGGCAAGGTCTAGGCGGGAGCTTACACCCAATCCGCTGCCTGGACATCCTGCGCAAGACCGATAGCGGGATTGCCTTCCCCTTCGACGCAATTCGCGTGGACGTGATGCTTAGGGCGGCGTGCATTACCAATGAATGCTTTCACCCCGGTCGAAAGTGTCTCAGGCGCAGCCGATTCAAAGGTGCTAGGATAGCTGTGCACGGTCGGGGGATTAGTCATGAGCAAGATTGGCGCTTTGGCGCTTCTCGGCATTCTGGCAATCGTATCCTCGTTTCCGATCCGGGCGGAAATCGTCAAGGTTGCTACGCCCGGCTGCCAAAAAAATGAAATCTGCTTCTATTGGTGGCCGAAGCTTCCCGATCTCAGTGGTTGGCACAGCGACCAGGACGAGAATCTCTCCATGGGCGAGAACGGCGCCAATGTGCTCATTCCGGACGGAAAGACCTTCAAGGGCGCGCCCGCGATCATCTACGCGAACGCCGTCTACAAGGAACGGTATGACTGGAAGCACAAGCCGTCGACGCTCGCCTCCTTCATCGAGGACGACAAGGCGACATTCCGCAAGCGGCACAAGGATATCGAAATCGACGAACTTGCGCCGATCACGACTGCCGATGGTCAGACACTGAAGACGTTTGCTTACCTGCTGCCATCAGGCAAAACGTCGGAGTGCGTCGCCTATGGCGAAGAAGACGGATACTATTTGCTGTTCGTCCTCTCCGCCGACAGCGAAGACGCCTATCGCAGCACGCTGCCGGTGTTCCAGGCCCTCATAACGCGCTATAAGAGCTGAGTGGTGCAGAGGCTTTAGACTGTGGTCCGCATTAGAGGCTTCGCCTCGTAGCCGCCCAATTCCCAAACAGTTGGTGGTGTCGGCTCTCCTTTCGTCATTATCATTCGAACAGGACGACCCGAATTAGTCGAGTCGAAGTCAGGGAATACCAGTTCGCCAAATACTTGCCCTCGAATTACTGGCTCACGGGACTTACGCAAGTCAACCGGGCCACACTCAAATTCGCAAGACGCTACTGCAATTGCTGACCCGTTTAGTAACTTCCCGTAAAACCTCAGAATACGTGGACTATCCTTGAAATGCCTCAAGACTTCTTGCTTGCTCTCTCGCGTGGCGAATATGTCCAGACCTGTCGCTTTGCCGTCTGCTGCTGGGGGGATGAACGCAACGGCGCCCGGCATCAAGGGAAAGTTAGTTGAGAGGTGATTTGTCGGAAATGCAATGTGGAGGAGAACACTCCCGTAGCCTGCCCGCAGTGATCCAACGTCTTCTCGGACCCACTTCAAGAATGCTCGATCCTCGCCGGACCGGAGATTCTCGTTTGTCGCCCAACGACACCGGCCACTTGAGTGGAAGCTAAATTTCGCAGAGTTGCGTCTATTTCTTTGAAGCAAGTAAATTTCGTTCTTCCAATTCCAGAGCTTCCACGTACAAGAAACGGGGCTCGACTTCGATCCAATTGCAAAGCGGTATTCCATGCGCAGAATTACTCTGCCATCCTTGCCAATTCGGCGCTGCTCATCTGCGCCATCCGTTCGCTGGCGCGCTGCTTGACGCTTTCGCTCTTGAGCTGGCCGCAGGCGGCCATGATGTCGCGGCCGCGCGGCGTGCGCACCGGCGAGGCATAGCCCGCGCGGTTGACGATCTCGGCGAACTTCTCGATCTGCTCCCAGTCGGAACATTCATAAGGCGCGCCGGGCCAGGGATTGAACGGGATCAGGTTGATTTTGGCCGGAATGCCGCGAATGACGCGGACCAGTTCCTTCGCTTCCGCCAGTGAATCGTTGACGCCTTTCAGCATGACATATTCAAACGTGATGCGCCGCGCGTTCGACACGCCGGGATAATGGCGGCAGGCGTCAAGCAATTCCTTCAGCGGATATTTCTTGTTGAGCGGCACCAGCACGTCGCGGATGTCGTCGCGCACCGCGTGCAGCGAAATCGCCAGCGCCGAACCGATCTCCTCGCCCGCCCGCTTGATCATCGGCACGACGCCCGCGGTGGACAGCGTCACGCGCCGCTTGGACAGCGCCAGCGCGTCGCCGTCGGCCACGATGGCGAGCGCCGCCTTGACGTTCTCGAAATTGTAGAGCGGCTCGCCCATGCCCATCATCACCACGTTCGTAACGCGGCGGTCTTCCTTGGTGGATGGCCAATCGCCCAGCGCGTCGCGGGCCACCATCACTTGGCCGACGATCTCGCCCGGCGTCAGGTTGCGCACCAGCTTCTGCGTGCCGGTGTGGCAGAAGCGGCAGTTCAGCGTGCAGCCGACCTGCGAGGAGACGCACAACGTGCCGCGCCCCGGCTCGGGAATGAAGACGGTCTCGAATTCCTGGCCGCCCGAGCGCAGCAGCCATTTGCGCGTGCCGTCGGAGGAAACCTGTTCGGTGACGATTTCGGGGCGGGCCAGCGACAGGCCCTCGTCCATCTGGACGCGGAAATCTTTCGCCAGATTGGTCATCGCGGCGAAATCGCGCGCGCCGTGGACGTAGATCCAGTTCCACAGCTGGCGCACGCGCATGGGCGCGGCCTTCTCCGGCACGCCGGCGGCGAGGAGCGCCTCTTTCAGCGCGTCAGTGCTCAATCCGATGATGTTGGCTTGCGTCGTCATCGCATCCATATTGTCATTCCCGGCCGAGCGAAGCGAGGGGAAGGGAACCCAGGTCTCGAAATCTGCGCGGTGTCGATACCTGGGTCCCCTTCCCTCGCGTGCTTCGCACGCTCGCCGGGGATGACAACCGCGATCACGACCCGCAGGCGGCGTGGACCTTGTCGAGCATGGCCGAGATGCCGTTCAGCGAATAGGTGTCCCTGGTGTGCGTGCCGCGCTGGGAAACGCCGCTCACCACGAGCGACCCGCTGCCGCGCATCGCCTCCAGCAGCTTGACCTCGTCGCCCGGATCGCTGACCCAGGCCGAACCCGCGCCGCCATCGTTACGCGTGAAGAATTGCACCTTCGCGGCGCCCGCCTGGGCGACCGCCGGCTCGCCGTCCTTGTATTGATAGCCGGGAACGATCTCAAATTCGCCCCTGACATGGCGGCCCGGCCAGTCGCTGATCAAGACATAAACCGGATCGCGCGTGGCCTTTTTCGGCTCCGTCGTCTTGGGCTTGGACAGCGCGTAGCAGACCTGGCCATTGTCGGTCTGCGCCTGATAGGCGGACCAGTCCCTCGCCACCCCCAACAAAGTGGGCCGGTCATCGGCCGCCGAGGCCGCAACGCAGCCGAGCCCCAGCGCGAGAAGCGGCATAAAGCGCGGACCCATGTGCATGAGACTTCGTCTCCCGAACGATATAGCGGCGGCGATCGACGCGCAGAATAGAGTCGCGGGGCGGGCGCGTCCATGCCGAGGGCGCAAAAATCGCGGCCTTCCGGGCGATTACTCGCGCAAACCGTAGCCGATCGCGAACAGCCGCCAGACGACGACGCCCACAATCGAGCAGAGCACCAGCGAAAAGCCCATCCCGAAGGCCTCGGAAGCCTCGCTGAAGCCGATCATGGAGTGGCGAAGCCCGTTTATGAAATAGAAGAAAGGATTGCCGTAGAGCAACCAGTGCAGCCAGGGCGGCAACATCGACACCGTGAAGAACGCGCCGCCCAGCATCGCGAACGGCGTGATGAAGAAGACGTTGAGCACGGTCAGCTGCTCGAAATTCTTGGCCCACAATCCGACGATGATGCCAAGCAGGCCGAAGATCACGGAGACTACGACGATCCAGAACAGGAATTCGGGAAGGCTCTGCAACCCCACTGCTCCGAACGCGGCGCCGATGGCGAGAATACCGAGCGCGGTGACCATCGAACGCAGCACCACCATCGAGAGCGAACCGATGATCATCTCCACATAGGAGAGCGGCGCCACCAGAACCTCCTCGATGTTACGCAGGAAGCGCTGGAAATAGATCTGCGAGGTCGATTGCAGGAAGGCGGCGTTGACGACGTTCAGCATCACCACGCCCGGCAGCACGAAGGTGATGTAGTGATAGCCGCCGATCAGCCGGATGCGGCCGCCCACGACAAAACCGAAGATGAAGATGAACAGCAGCGCCGAAATCCATGGCGCCAGGAACGCCTGGATCGGCACGCGCCACACCCGCGCCCATTCGCGCCGGATAATAGTGCCGAGCCCAATCCAGTTGATTCCCATGCGCGGCCGGGGT
>Ga0265340_10000267_pt1 | contig 26997 bp, 9 predicted proteins | sample 4CB225metaG_FD_202082 | JGI IMG/M metagenome (GOLD analysis project Ga0265340, IMG submission 202082) | Rhizosphere microbial communities from Carex aquatilis grown in University of Washington, Seatle, WA, United States - 4-CB2-25 metaG | ecosystem: Host-associated > Plants > Roots > Rhizosphere...
CCATGGCCTCTACGTCGGCCTGCGCCGTAACCCTTCTTGAGCAGGAATCACCGGCCGGCTATCACTACCTCCGCATCACCCGTCCGGTCTTATCGGGCGCGGGCCCTAGTTATGCCGGGCTGGGCGCGGCCGGAAACGGCAGTCGGTGCCGGTTGCCCCGGTCATCGACGTTGATGCACAGCCAGGCCCAATGCCGGTTTCTCTCCGGTCCCAGTTGTCCGCATTCCCGCAACGGTTCGCCGCAGGCCGGGCATCGCCGGCGGGCGCCGAGCTCGGTCGCCATCTCCTGGGCGAGCAACTGACCGGCGAACCGGGCGCCGTCCACCATGATCAGGTAATCCCGCGAGGGGGATGTGCGAGCTGGTGAGGATGATTTCAGGCTACCGATGAGGCTCTGCTCCTGATCGGTGACGACGATCTTCTCAGCCAGGTCGCGCATGAACACCACCTGTGGCAACCGGGCCGCGAGGCCCTCCAGGGTCGCTCGCTCGCTGGGCGGCACCTGGCCCGGGGGACGGGCGATCACGTGCACCTCGACGCCGCGCCGGTGCGCCCCTTCCAGGGCGTCGCTGATGCTGACGCCCGGCTGCCCCGACCAGGCGTTCCAGCACCAGACACTCGCCCGCGCGGCGTTGATCCGCGAGACCACCTCCTCTACGATGGTTTCCGGATCGTGCCGCCCGGCCGTCCGCAGGTACGGCTGGAGAGCCGTGAGCAGGTCAGCGGCGGCGGCCGTCCGCTCGGGCGGTGCCTCGTCCTCGGAAAGGCTCAGCAGGGTCGCGACCTCCACCCGCTCCGCCGTCCCGGTGGCGATCATGTGGCGTAGCGCCACCAGCGGACCGCCGGTCGCCGATTCCAGCGCCCGGTGGGTGAGGAGCACGAACAGCCGTTCTCGAGGCCGGGTGGCGGCGACATTGAACAGACGGAGCCCGTCCAGGGCGTGGGCCTGGCCCTGCCCACGAGCCTGGGCGACCCAGCCGTCGCCGTCCTCAACCAGATCGATGAGCACCGTGTCGAACTGCCGTCCCTGGAAAGCCGATGACGTCCCGACCGGAGTGAGAGCGCACTCAGCCGAGGAGTCCGCCAGCGCGGCCCTGATCGTCTCGGCCTGCACCGGATGGGGCGTCAGCACGGCGACGGCGTCGCTGGTGGCCCCACCATGGTGATGTTCGGCCAGGGCCCGGGCCAGCAGCGGGCCGATCGCCCACCGGCCCGACTCCCGTTCGTCGCCGTGGACAATGGTTCGTAGCGTTGACGGCAGACCATCGACGGTGATCACAACGATCTCGGTGCGGCCCGGGTCGATGGTCTCCAGCACACCTTCGTAGCCGATCCGGTTGGCCAGTTCCGTGATCGCCGGACCGAAACGGAACTGCTCGGTCAGGACGACGCACCCGGGCCGGGTCTGGACCTCGACCGGATTCGTGACGGCGAAGAACCCGAAACAATCAGTGCTGAAGATCCAGCCGGGGTCGGGGCCAGAGACGAGGCCGGCAGTGGCGGCGTTGGGAGCCGGGAGGATCAGGCTGACCGGGGGACCGTTCTGGAGGTAGTCCCCGACCAGGACGGCACCGGATTTCGCGCACCCCACGGCGTGCACAACCTGCGGAAACGATGCGGCCACGGCCTCATCGGCGACGACCTGATCGAACGGCGTCCGGGTTATCCAGGGATGCCGGGCGATCTGGGCCAGGGTGGTGGCCACCACCCGGGCGCCGGCGGCAAATTGTTCCTCGAGGCCGGCGCGGTCCTGGGTGATCCGTTGTCGGAGCCGCTCGTACTCGAGCTCCACCGACGCGCGTCGCCGGTGCTCCTGTTCGGCCTTGGTTCGCAGCTCCGGCAAATCACTGCGCAGTTGCCAGAGCCGGCGCTGGTCCTCGACGATCGAGGTCTCGGCCGGCCCGGCGAGGTCGCGCCGGCGTAACTGGTCGAGGTCACGGCGGATCTCGTTGAGATCGCTCTGCGCGGCCCGGACTCGACTCACCGCCACGTCGTACTCGGCCCGGATGTGCTTTCCGCTCAGATCTTTGCCGGCGCCGGCCTCTACCCCGGCCCTCGCCGCCTCGTCCAGGGCCTGTTGTAGAGCGCTTTCGGCGCGGGTGACCTCGTCGGTCAGGCTCAGCCGGGTGGCCCGAAAACGGCGGATCGGCTCGCGATTTCGGCCGGCCATCCAGAGCAGGCCGGTCAGCGTGGCCAGTTCGGAGTCGATTGCGGTCCGGGCGTTGTCCGCGCGTTCGGCGGCCTCCCGGCAGGCGAGGGCGAGCAGCAGGCGCTGGCATCGCTCGCGTTCCGTGCGGGCCGCCTCGAACTCCTTCTCGGCGGCGCTCAGATCCCGCCGGGTCCGTTCAAATGCGTTGCGGTGGGCCACCCGTCGGCTCGCCTGCTGGTAGCCTTCGGCGTCGAATCCGGCCAGCTCGACCTGGGCCCGAGTCAGCTCCTCGTCGGCGCCACGCAGGCCCTGGAGCTGCGCTTCCAGCCCGGCCGCGCGCTGTTGCGGTTCGCGTTGACGATCTTCGATCAGCCGGCTGAGGTTCACTCGGGCATTGGCGGCCACGGCGGGCCGATGAATAGCGCCGATCCGGACCACTTCCCCGGCCTCCGGCTGAAGCATCCGGATCACCTGTTCCGTGGCCGCGTCGACGGCGACATTTGTCGCGGACACCAGCAGCACCCTTCGGCCCGATCGAGCCAGGTGGCTGATCGCCGCCGCGATCACGCGCGTCTTCCCTGTCCCCGGCGGCCCCCAGACCAGGTGCAACCCGGGCGCGCAGCAGGCGGCGACGGCGTGTCGCTGGGCTCGGCGAAGCGAGCTCCAGGCGGGTACCGAGCGCAGATCGTCGCCGCGGGGTACCGGGGTCAGGGTGCGATCGGCAAAGTTCGTCAGCAACGGGTTGTCGCGGACCGCCCGGAGTCCGTCGGCCAGCGAGATCAGGATCTGGCGCTGGTCCTCCGCCGGGGCGTACAGGTCGAGGCTGGTGGCCGGCGCGGTCGCCGAGGTTCGTACCCGGACCTGCTCACCCGCCACGACCACCTCCAGGACGCGGTAGCCGCCGGGCCGCGGGTCCCGGTCCGGACGCAGGTAGCCGGCGCCGATGTTCTCGACCTCCGCCGACGTCAACCGGCTCGTGGCGACGAACCAGCCGGGCCCGCGACCCGGCTCCGGGAGCACCTGGGTCAGGCGCCGGACCGGATCACGGTGATCGGGTACCTGCTCGGCGGCGGGTGCCTGCTCGGCGGCCCAGCGCACCAGCTCCTGGACCCGGTCAACCCATACCGTGCCACCGCCCATCTGTTACTCCTCGTTGGGAAACAGATTCAAAGAGTTGCTGTTCGATAGCTTATGTCTCTTCTGTCTGGTTCGGCAGCGCCGAATTGTCGCCGGATCGCATCGTGCAACAATGCACACAATCCGCCACCGGTCTCCGACGGATTTCTGACATCAATCGGTGGCACGGTGGACATCAAGGGTTACGGCGGTAGGTGCGGGGAGGCTCCATGACGACCGTTCAGAACATCACCGTCACCGCACCGGAGCAGTTCCAGTCCCAGATCACCGCCCTGGTGGCCCGAGGCTTCGTCGTCGCCCGTCAGGCCGACCGATCGGCCACCCTGGTGAAGCGCAAGCAGCTCAGTGTCCCGCTGCTGCTGATCGGGTTTCTGCTCTGCGTCATCCCGCTGTTCATCTACCTGATCGTCTACTCGCTGCAGACCGACCAGGTCATCGAGGTCACCCTGGTCGAGGCCACCGGCTCCGGGTATTACCGGGCCAGTGAGCATCTTCGGCTCGATGCCGATACCACGGCCCAGGCCGATACCCGTGCTCAGGCCGATGCCCGTGCTCAGGCCGATGCCAGGGCTCAGACCGAGACCAGTGCTCAGGCCGAGACTCCGATGCCCGGACCCGGTCCGATCCTCCAACTCTCCCCCGACCGGCAGTTCTGGTGGGACGGCGCGAACTGGCAGCCGACGACGACGAGTTGCCCGCCCCAGGCGGTTCGTGATCCGAGCGGGCAGCACTGGTGGGACGGCGAGAACTGGCGACCGATTCCACCGTCCGATCGTCGTGACCGCACAATTTGAGGACCGTCGATGGACAGTAGCGAGAGCTTTCTGAGCGCCCTGGCCCCCCGGGTGCTGAGCACTCCCGAACGCTGGGGCTGGGAATATCAGGAACCGCTGCCCGCGCGTCCCAGTCCCGAACTGGAGGCCGAACCACTCTGGTACGGGCCGCCGCCGCCCGGGGCGACCGATTCGGGACTGCCCGGTCTGAGCGCACCCGGTTCGGGGGCATCCGGTCCAGGGTGGACCGATCGGGGTGCACCCATTCCCACTGGCCCAGGCCAGAAGCCGGGCGCGAACCTGCCCCGGCGAATCATGATCAGCGGCGGCCTGCTGGCCCTGGGCGTGGTGCTGGGCAAGTACGGGATCGTCTTCGATCTGGCCGCCGTCGTCCTGGCCGGGATCTGGTTCCTGCCGCTGCTACTGGCTCGGTCCCGACCCGATACCTCGGCCCTGGAAGCGGCTGAACGCGAACGGGACTGGGTGCGTTACCGCGAGGCCTGGCAGGCCTGGCGGAACTCGGTGCAGAGCTGGAACGCCGGCGAGCAGGCGCGCCGAACGATCGAGAACCTCTGGTATCCCGTGATCGCGGCCCCACGAACTTCGCGGGTCGATATTTTCGGCGGGGTACCGGACGGCTGGGCCGCGGTCCTGACCACCATGGGCGCATCGACGCTGAAAGCCGGCAACTCGCTGCTCATCCTCGATCTGACCGAACACGACATCGCTCGCGATCTGATCGACGTGGCCGAGGTTCAGGGTCTGACGGCCGCCGGACTGGAATTGCCGGCCGAACTCGGGCCGGCCGGAATTCTGCACGGTCTCAGCGCGGAGAACATCGCCGAGATCATCGCCGAGGCGGTACACACCGCCCGCGCGGCCGATAGCGCCGACCTTCGGGGCCCGGACGCCGACCTGATCCGGGCAGTCGTGGACCGGCTCGAAGGCCCCCCGACCTTCCGCAAGATCTCCGCCGGGCTGCAGGTATTGCGGCGCTCCTACGACGACGCCGGACTCGAGCAGCCCCCGCTGGGGCCGGCCGAAGTGCAGCGCTTGGCCGAATACATCGATGTGGCCGGTCAGGACGACCAGGCCCAGCGAGAAATCAAGGCCCTGGCCATCAATGTGGCGCTACTGGACGGGTTCGACACCGGGGATACCCGCGGCGGAGAATCCCGCGGCGGTCAGGATTTCTGGTCGGCCGGGCTGCTGGTCCTGCGCACGGCCGACCACAATCCGCGGCGCAAGGACTTCATGGACCGGGTACTGGTGCAGACCGTGATTCATCACCTGAGACTGCGGGCCGCGCGCCGCTCGTCCGACGTCCTTTTCGTCGCCGGCTGCGATCACCTCGGCCTGGCTACCCTGGAAACTCTGACCCGGCAGGCCCGACGGGCCGGCCTGCGGACCGTGCTGGTGCTCGAGCATCTTCGCGGTGACGTCGAGAACCTGCTCGGCGGATCGGACAGCGCGTCTTTGATCATGAGAATGGGAAATGCCCGGGAGGCGGCGGCGGCCGCCGAATTCATCGGCCGAGGTCACACTTTCGTGCTGAACCGTGTCACCCGGCAATTGAGCGACGCCTCCACCGACGGCGAGGCCAAGCAATGGGGGGCCACCGATTCCGTCTCCAACACCAGCACGGTCTCGGGCCATGGCCCGCATCATGACCGGTCCCGTTCCGTCGGCGTGAGCCGGGCCGACACCTGGTCGCGGACGGTCAACTGGTCGACCACCAAGACCCAGAGCGATGGGACGACGACCAGTCGGGTCTACGAATTCACGGTCGAGCCGACCCAGATCCAGGGCATGCCGCCGACAGCGTTCATATTCGTCGAAGCGGCCGGCGGGCAGCGGCGGGTGATCGCCGGGGACGGCAATCCGGCGGTCAGCCTGCTCGATCGGGTCGCGGACCGGCCCCGGGCCCAGGCGACGCTCCCGGCCTCACCGGCCTCGTCGGCGTCGCCGGCTCCGGCTTCGGCTTCGGCGATCTCGGCGTCGTCGGTGCCCGGGCCGTCAGCGCCGGGGGTAGCGTTCCCGCCCGCCCCGGCGGCGGTCGGAGGGGATCGCGATCCGGAATCCGATCCGAGCCGGTTCGATCCGGGGTATGTGGTCGCCGAACCGCCTGAACCGGTCTACTCGGAGCCTAAATACTCCGAGCCGAAATATGCCGGGCCGAGATCCGACGGGCCGAGATCCGCCGAGCCGCCTCCCGGGGCGGAAAACCGGCCCGAGAAATGACCGGGCTGGAATCGTTCCGGTTCGCTGGGTTGGGTGCTGCCCCGCCTTGATCGCCGGATGGGCCCTCGGAAATGTCGACCGAGCAGCGCTTTTGTGGGCTTAGAAGATGATCATGGCTGGGGCGCTGGGGTGGCTGGGGCACTGGGGTGGCTGGGGCGGGGACGGAAGCTAGATCAGGAGTTGGCGGAGCTGGGATTCCACCCGGACGGCGTCGGTTTGCTCGTCGACCTGGATCAGGCAACTGGGGATGCCCGCGGGGCGGAGGGGGCGGTGCAGGGCCCACTCGTTGATGGTCTGAATCGCTTGCAGCGGGGCCAGGCCGAACAGATCGGCCGTCTCCTGAATTCCGGACAGGGCATGGTGGTCCTGCTGGGCCAGCAGGTGGGCGAAGGCGAGGACTGCGCCGGTGAGATTGGTGGAGTCGTCGTCGGGTTCGGGATCGGTGGCGGGCGGCTCGGGGTCCTGGTTCTCGCCCGAACGCGGAACCGGAACTCCGGCCGGCGCACTCGCCGACTGAGCCTGCAGCACGGGGTGGAGTACAGGCTGGAAGGCGGAGCGGGTCCGGGATCCGGACGGGGCCGCGACTCGGCCGGTCGAGGTGCCGAGCAGGTCGCCGAGAAGCTGGGCGACTCCGTTGTCGACAGACAGTTCGCTCGGGAACGGCAGCCGGAAACGTCGCAGCAGAGCCGGTAGTTGCAGCCCGGTCCGCGGATCCTGACCGCTGACCTGGATCAGCAGGTACGTGAGCTGGATCCGGGCGGCCGCAGTCATCGCCAGCAGCGGTTCGTCGAAGTCGGCGGTGCCGGCGGCAACGGTACGCCGCCACTTCGCCCGGGCCGAAATATGCTCGGCCAGGCTGTCTTGAGCCAGCGGGAGCTGGGGCAGCAGGCTTTCCACCCGGGCATGCAGGTCCGGATCGAGACGCCCGGACGGCGACAGCAAGGCGATCAGGTCGACCAGGCGGTAATAATCTCGCAGGGCGTCCTGGTCCGGTGGATCCCCTTCATGCCGGTAGACCAGTACCACGGGGGCGTCCGCGATGCTGTCGTCCGGCTGGACCGCCAGCCCGCGCGGTAGCAGGGAGCGCAGTGCCGCGGCCGAGTTCGGGGGAGTCAGCGTGACCAGCCGGGCGCCCGGCGTCGGCAGGCTACCGGTCAGATCGGACAGCCAACCCTCCAGCGACCCGGATCGGATCAGCGCCGGCTGAAGCCAGTCAGGAAGCAAGGTCTCCGGCGGGCGGTTCTCGGGAGGCCGCATTTCGGGCGGCTGGTTCTCGGGCGGCTGGTTCTCGGGCGGGCGGTTCTCGGGCGGCCGGATATCGGGCGGGCGGTTCTCGGGAGGTCGGTTCGCCGGCGAACGGTCGAGGCCTTCCGGCGATCGGGTGTAGGTGTATCCGCCGCTCAGACCCAGCCGGGACCGGCGCTCGGCCTGGAGTTCGGCGTCCACCCGGTCGGCTTCGGCCCCGAGAAGGGCAACGGTGGCGCGCATCGTGGCCCCGGCCTGCTGGATGATCTCACCGAGCTGGTCCAGGGTGTCGAGATGCTTGCGCAGCCTGTCGGCAGGATCCTGGGAATCGCTCTGTTCGGGGTCCCACGCCAAGCCGGTCACCCGTGGAGTATCGGCGCCGTCCGCCGATCCTTGAGCACTGTGGTCGGGGTTTTAGGGCCGGGATCTTCAGCGGCTACGCCCGGGGGGCTGGCGCCGGTCGGGAAAGGCCAGGCGATGCCGGTTTCCCTCGTCATCCCGATTGTCACACAGCCACACCCAGCGCCGGGCCGGGGCGGTGCCGGTCTCGCGGCATTGCCGCAGCGGCTCGTCGCACTGCCGGCACCGGCGGCGCCGGGCCAGCTCGCCGGCCATCTCCTGAAAAAGGATCTGCTTGGCGAAGGTCGTCCCGGCCACGGTGATCACGAAATCCCGGAGCTCCGGGGACGAAGCGGTCTCGGGCGCGAACATCCCAACGGTGCTCATCCGCCGGTCGGCGATGACAATCCTCTGGTGCAGATCCCGCATGAACACCGTGTGCGGTAACCGCTCCTCCAGCCCCTCCAGCGACCACCGGTTCCCCGGCTTGACCTGGTCCACGGGCCGGGCGATCACGTGCACGTCGACGCCGCGGCGCTGAGCGTGATCCAAGGCGTCGAAGATCGCTACCGCTTGCCGACCCTCCCACGGGCTCCAGCACCAGAGGCTGGTGCGGGCGGCCCCGATCCGCGCGATCACCTCCTCGACCGCGGCGTCCTCGTCGGGCCGGTCGGCGACCCGCAGATAGGGAGCCAGCGCCGTCACCAGCTCGGCCTCGGCCGAACCGGCCGCCGGCCGCTCACCCAGCCCGTCGAACAGGGAGCCGAGGTCGACCCGTTCGGCCTGGCCGTGCCCGACCATGTCCTTGAGCGCCTCCAGCGGGCCACTGCCGGCGTTCTCCAGGGCCCGCGCGGTCAGAAGCACGTAGAGCAGCTTCCGGGCCCGGGTGGCCGCGACGTTGAACTGCCGCAGGTCGTCCGCGGCGTGGCCATCGCCGTCGCCCTCCGGCCCGAGCTGCGTCAGCGCGCCCTCGCCGTCCTCAACCAGATCGGCCAGCACGGTGTCGAACTGCCGTCCCGGGAACGCCGGTGCCGTTCCGGCCGGGCTGCGCAGTCCGGCCTCGTCCAGTACGGCCGCGGTGGCCTCCGCCTGGGCCCGAGAGGGCACCACCACGGCGAAAGCTTCGTTCGACCGGCGGCCGTCGTGATACTCGGCCAGGGCCCGGCCCAGCAGGGTGCCGATCGCCCACCAGCCCGGGTGCCGGCGCCCACCCCGGGAGACGGTGCGTAACGCGGGGGGCAGCCCGTCGACCGTGACGACGACGATCTTGCCCGGCCTGGGTTCTCTGGTCGTGAGCAGTCCCTGGTAGCCGACCCGGTTGGCCAGCTCGGTGAGCGGACTGCCGACGCGGAACTGCTCGGTCAGCACGACGCAGCCCGGCCGGGCCTTGGCCGCGACCGGGTCCGTGACCCCGAAGAAGCCGAAACAGTCGGTGGCGAAAAGGTTCTGGACGCGCTCGCTGCCCGGAAAACCGTCGTCGATCCGGGGGCCGTTCTGTAGCGGGTCGCCGATCAGCGCGGCGCCGATCCCGGCCCGGCCCACGGCGTGCAGGACATGCGGTAGTTGCGCCGCCGCGGCGTCGTCGACAATGACGTGGTCGAACGGCTCCTGCGTGATCCACGGATGCAGCGCGAGCTGAGTCAGGGTGGTCGCCACCACCCGGGCCCCGGCGACGATCTCCTGTTCCAGGCGGGTGCGTTCGCGGCGGATCTGCTGCCGTAGTTGCTCGTACTCGAGGCCGAGCGCAGCCCGCTGCTGCTGTTCCTGCTCGGCCTGGCCGACCAGAGTCGGTAGCTGATTGTGCCGGTTCCAGAGCTGCCACTGATCGGTGACCAGAGCCTGATCCGCCGATTCACCCAGATCGAGCCGGCTCAGCCGGGTCAGCTCCTCGCGGATCCGGGCCAGCAGCGCACTGGCCGCCCGCAGCCGGCCGCTGGCCGCATCGCGGGCTCCCTCGACCTCGGGCCGGCCGAGGTCGCCGCTGGCCGCCGGATCCACACCGGCCTGACCGGCGTCGTCCAGGGCCCGGTTCAGCACCGCTGCGGCCCGCGCGAGCTCCTCGACCAGCTCGAGCCGGGTCGCGCGTAAGCGCTTGATGGTGCGGCGGTGCCGACGACGGGACCAGAACCGCTGCTCCCGCCGGCTCAACTCGCTCTCGGTGGCGCTGAGCAGGTCGCGGGTGCGGTCCCGGGACTCGCGAGCTTCCCGGCAGACCAGCGCCAGCAACAGCTTCTGCCGTTCGGCCAGATCCTGGCGGACCTGCTCCACCTCGGCTTCTTCGGCCACGACATCGTGCTGCTGGCGTTCGTAGGCAGCCCGGTTGGCGACCCGCCGGCTGGCCCGGCGATAGCCGGCCACATCGAACTCGGCCAGTTCGGCCCGGACCGCGGCCAGGGCGTCCCGGGCCTGGGTCAGACTCAGGATTCGCTGCTCCAGTTCGGCGGCCCGCTGGTACATCTCGCTCTGCCGGACCTCGACCAGCCGGGCCAGGCGCACCCCTTCGTCGTCCGCCCGCGCAGGTTCGTCGGCGGCCTTCGCGGGCCGGTGGATGCCCCCGATCCGGATCACCGCGCCGGGCTCGGGCCGCATCAGCCGAACCCCCCGGTCCAGGGCGGTGTCCAGCGTGATCGCGGTGGGGGACAGCAGCAGCACCCGATGGCCGGTCCGGGCAAGCTGGCTGACCGCCGCCGCGACGACGTGCGACTTGCCGGTCCGGGGCGGTCCCCAGACCAACTGCAATCCCGGTGCGCAACAGGCGGTGACGGCGTCCTTCTGGGCCGGGTTCAGGTTGTTCCAGCCGGGCACCAAGCGCAACTCGCCGACGCCGGGCGGCACCGGCGTCAGGGCCTCATCGGTGAAACCGGCCAGCAGTGGCCCCTCGCGCACCGTCTCCAGGCCCGCGGCCAGGCCGACCAGGACCCGGCGCGGATCAGGGGCGGGAACCTGGAGTTCGAGCTCGGCCGGCTTCGCAGTGACCGCTGTCCGGACCCGGATCTCGTCGGCGGCCACGACAACCTCGAGGACATCGTGCTCGGGGACGGCTGGTCCACGAGCGTCGGGTTCGAGGACGTCGTGCTTGCGGCTCAGCCAGCCGTCGCCCAGGGCCTCCACCTGTTCCGGGGTCAGCCGGCTGCAGACCGTGAACCAGCCCGGCCCGTGGTCCGGGGCCGGCTCGAGGCTTGCCCACTGCCCGGCCGGCCGGCTTCGCTCGGGCAGGTGATCGATGGCTTCACGCAGCAGATCACGGACCTGAGCCGCCCACTGCACACCGGCAATCATCCGTCGCTTCCTGTTGGTGGCCAGCCCCAGGGCCCAGTTTAAGTCCAGGAACCTGTTCTGAGCTGTTTCGGGCCACCAGTTGTTTCGGCCCCTGAAGTTGGCTCAGCCCCTGAAGTTGGCTCAGCCCAGAAGCTGTTTCAGCGCAGCAGTTGTCCCAGGGCCGAGGATCGGTCCGGTCCGACCGGGAATTCGATGTTGTCCTCGCCCTCGGCCCGCCGGACCGTCCAGGCCTCGTTCAGCCGGACAACGGTCACGGTGGCCCGGTCGTCGGCGCCCTGCCAGATCTGGGATCCGGCTGGTTCATCCATCCGGCGGCGTTTCAGCAGGCTGAGCGGGCGCAGCGCGGCGCAGGCCGGGCAGCGTCCGTCCGAGACCGGGCTGCACTGGCCGCAGACCATCACCTCGCAGACCGGGCAGGGCTGAGCCGACCCGGGGCACAGCCGGCAGGTGGCCGTCTCGCAGTACAGGCACCATTGGACCTGCTCGACCAGGTGCGGCGCCCGGCAGGCCTGAACCTCGCGCAGCGGCTTTCCGGTGACCGCATCCCGGACGTAGCCATTGACCTGACCTGCGGGTATCTGGTATCGCAGGGGCACGACCGCCCCGGTGGCCAGCCGCCATTCCTCCTCGACCACCAGGTCGACGTCGTAACGCAGGCGCTCCACCTCGCGGCCCCCGAACTGCTGAATCAGGGCTTCGACCAGAGCCGGCGCGAGCACACCCTGAGAAGCCGGCGCCCGGGGGGTGATCGCCGGGGCGTACTCGGCCAGTGCGGCCTCGGTGCCGTCGGGACCGCCGGTTCGCTCCTTGGGTTCGACCAACTGGGACGAGGGCCGACGCTGAAGCAGTCCGGCGTGCTGGACCAGCGGTCCCCGGATCACCCGGGCCGGGGTGAACCGCGACACCGTCAGCAGCGCCCGCCGTCCCAGCAGCACCTGGCCGAGCAGGGCCCGGGTCAGGTCACTGCGCTGCCCGACCACCGAATACCAGCGGCTGGCCAACCGTTCGCGGTGCACCCCGAGCATGAGATGGGCACCGACCGCGGCCACCACCGCGACGTACGGCCCGGCCTCGGCAATCGCGATCACCTCCGGGGACGGCGTCCACGCGGTGTCGACCCAGCCCGGATTCGGCCCGGCCGGAGCTTTCCAGCGGGCGAGTTTCTCCTCCACGGAAATGCCGACCACGACCCGCTGAGCCAGGCCGGCCGGGGTCACCGAGTCGATCCGCTCGCTGGTCTCGATACCGATGTTCAACGTGGCGGCGCCGTCCGGTTCCGGCACCCGGGCCAGAAGGCGACGGATGAGGGCTTTCCGGGCCGGTGGGGCCGCTTCCGGAAGGCGCTGCCGGGGATGGGCACCCTCATGAACCAGGAACCGATTGGCCTGCTCCAGGGCTTCATCCGAGATCTGGGTCGCCGGCGATCCGATCGGGGAGCGATCCGATCCGAGCTGCCGCTCGCCGTCGAGCGCTATCTCCCAGAGCACCTCGGAGTGGGACTCCTTCTCCAGCACAACTTCCGGTCCCCGGACCGGTGTCCCGGCGGCCAGCAGCCGGACGTCGACATCCCGGGGGCCGACCAGCCGGGCGGCCAGCAGCCGAGTCCGGAGCAAGGTCTGCGAGTCCGTGGCCGTGGTCTGCCAGAGCTGCACGGTCTGGCCGGAGAACCAGACCAGTTCCTGACGATGAGCGCCGAGCATCAGCGCGACGCAGCCGCCCCGGTCCCGGCCGATCAGCAGGTTCAGGCCGGTGCCGGCCAGTTCCGCGGGCAGTTCGGCGAGGTCGGCCTCGGTGGCCGGTTGCAGACCAGCGCAGGTCTCACAGATGCCATCCGCGAGGCTGTCCTGGCAGACCTCGCGACCGCACAGGGCACACTCCTCAAGGTGCACCTCCCGGCCGCAGTCGGCGCAGGACACGTCCAGGCAGCGCCGGCAGGTGGCCGGGATGATGTTCGGATGCCGGGTGGAACGGCACCGTCCGCAGGCCGGCCGGCCACACGTGCCGCAACTCTCGATCGTCCCGTCAACGCCGCAGCGCGAGCAGTAGATCTCGCCGCAGACCGGGCAGACGACGGCCCGGTCGGGGTCGTACAGGTGCCCCTTCCGGTCCACGGACACCGTTCCGTCGCCGGTGGACCCGTCCTCCAGGATCGGCAGCACCGGGTCACCCAGATGCAGCAACGGCCGTTGGGCGAGCAGGGTGGAATCCACCGGAATGCCGGGGGCCAGCAGGTATTCGCGCTGGGTGGTCGCCCGCGGGGACCGCCACTTCTCCCGGACGATCGAGCATTCGGCGAAAGCCACCGACGTCAAAGGCAGATCGAGGCGCCGGAGCAGCGGTAGCAGAGCATCGGCGGCCGTCCCGTTGGCCGGGATCTGCGGCAGCGCGGCGTCGGTGTAGATCAGCGCCTGGATCGGGCTCATGGCCCGCTGCACGGCGGTGTCCTCGGCCGGCTGGGCGTACTCCGGGTCGGCACGGTGTTCGTCCGGTGGGATCGGATCGGTCAGCACCCGATCGGGTAGCAGGCCGAGCCCGAAAACGGTTCTGGCCAGATCGCGTTCCGATTCCAGGGTGGCTCCGGGCGCTCCGGGGACGAAGATGCTCTCGGTTGCTTCACCGCGGGTCAGGGTGATCAGGTACGAGCGCTGGATGCCGCTGACGGCCACGGTGATCGGCCCGATCCGGGCCTGCGCGATCGGCCGGTGCGCGGCCGGCACCGGGTGCCGGCCACGCACCAGGGTCTGGCGTTCCTGGGTCGCTTCCATCGGTTCGCCGTCACCATCGCGCCACAGTTCGCGGTACACGAACTGGCCGTCCTCGAGATCCAGCCGGGCGGCGACGGTGAAGGGCATCACCGCGAGGGCCGGGCCGGCGGGCGGGACCTCCTGCCGGCGCAACTGCCCGATCAGCTCGGCCAGCCCGATATCGCTTTCGGCCAGGGCGGCGAAGGCTGTCAGTTCGGGCAGCAGATCGATCAGCTCCGGATCGACCACGCCACCGCCGTCAGGCTGCTGGGTCCACCACTGCGACTGGGTGACCCTCGACCAGAGGGCTCCCTCGGTCAGCTCGTTCGGGTTTCCGCGCGGGGCCGCGAGGACCAGACCGGCGCTGGGGGACAACTGCAGGCGAGCAGCCAGGGCCCGCACCCGCCGGCGCGGCCGGTCGTTCAGGTCGGCGGCCGGGATGATGTCGACCAGCGTGGTCTTGCCGCGGGTCACGACGGTGTGATGAGGCCCGATCCGCAACGTGGAATCGGCTCCCAGCCGCCACCCGATCTCGGCGCCGGTATCGAGATCGGTCGCGCGGACGGGCTTTTCGCAGTCCTGACACAGGCTTCCGGTGCGACAGGACGAGCAGGTCCGGCGCCGGCAGGCCGGGCAGAAACTCAGCGGCAGATCCCGTCCGCAGTCGGCACAGGAGGTGTCGCCGCAGCGCTGGCAGGTGGTGGCAACGATCGAGGGATAGGACGCCGACCGGCAGGCGCCGCAGGCCGGACGCTCGCAGCTCGAGCAGTTGGCCAGGCCCGCGCCGCCGTCGCAGCAGGTCCCGAAGGGGGTGCCGCAGACCGGGCAGGGGGTGACCTGCAGCGGGTCGTACAGGTGGTCCTGGGCATCCACGGCCACCGCGACGTCCCCGGACGAACCGTCGTCCAGGACGGCGAAGACCGGGTTGCCCGGTGCGATCAGACGGCGTCCCCGAGCCAACTGCGGGTCCCAGGCCGGAGCCGGGGAAATCAGATAACTTCGGGTGACCTCGCCCTGATCGGATTTCCAGTGCTCACGTACCGTGATCACCTTGGCCAGGGCGATCGGCTGCAGCGGGCCGTCCACCTGGGTGAGGGTGGCCAGCAGATCCTTGGGCAGCCGGGACGCATCCGGGCCCGGCTCCGCCGCCTTCCCTGTTTCCCCTGCCCTCCCTGTTTCCCCTGCTTCCGCCGGTGCGGGGGTGTTGGGGGGGTCGGTGCCGGTGTCCGGGTCGAGCTGAGTCAGCGGGTCCCCGTCGGTGCTGTCCACCGGGGCCCAGAAAATCCGGGTGTCGCGGGTCACCTGGGTTCCGGGCGCGGCCGGATTGTACCGCAGCGACTCGGGGGACAGCTCCGGTTCCGGGTGCCGCAGCAGCACCCGGTCGGCGCCCAGTCCGGCCTGCGTCACCAGCCGGGCGAGTTCCTCCTCGCCGGCCCGGGTGGCGCCGGGGGTTCCGGGCACGAAGACCGTCCGCGGGCCCGTTCCGCTGGTGGGGCGGGTTTCGCTGGTGGGGCCGGTTTCGCTGGTGGAGTCGGTTCCCTCGGTGACGCCGGTCCCGCTGGTGGAACCAGTCCCGTCCGCGAGTTCTACCAGGTACGAGCGGTGGATCCGGGTGATCCGGGCTTCCACCGGTCCGACCCGGGCCACCGCTACCGCACGGGCGTAATCCGGGACGGCGTGATCTCCGGCAACCAGCGGCTGGCGATCGACGACCGCTTCCATCGGTTCGCCATCGCCGTCCCGCCACAGTTCGCGGTACACGAACTGACCATTCTCGACGTCCACCCGCTGGGCCCGGGTAAATGGCACGCCCGCCACGTCGGGACCGGCCGGTGGGCGCTCCCGCTCCCGTAACTGGAGCAGCAGCGTCTCGAGTCCGGTCGGCTCCGCCGGCAGCGGGTCCGAGGACGGGGACACCGAGTTCAACGAATCGACCGGCTCAACCGGGTCCACCGGCTCAACTGGGTCCACCGGCTCAACCGGGTCCACGGAGTCCACCGGCTCAACCGGGTCCACGGAGTCCACCGGCTCAACCGGGTCCACGGAGTCCACCGGCTCAACCGAGTTCACTGCCGGCGCAACCGGCGGCAGGTCCGGAAGCAGATCGGCCGCCGCTGGGTCGATCGGCCCATCGGTACCGGCTTGCTGAGTCCACCAGATGGATTCGGTGACCCGGGACCAGAGCGCACCCTCGACCAGCGGCGCCGGGTCGGTGCGCGGGACGAGCAGGCTGAGCCCAGCGCTGGGCGACAGTTGCAGCCGGCCGGCCAGCGCGCGCAACCGGATCCGGGCCTGGTCCGTGGCGCCGGTCGTGGCCACGATCTCGGTGCGTGACCCGGTGGCCCCGATCAGGACGGCGTGCCGCCGGCCGACCAGGGCCACCGCGCCGCCGCCGAGTCGCCAGCCCAGTTCCTGGGCTGTGTCGGCTTCGGGGGCCCGGACCGGATCGGCGCATCCGGTGCACAATCCATCGTCGGTCCGGCAGTTCGCGCACGCCTGACGATCACAGGCCGGGCAGCGGGCCAGCCCGCGATCCGGCCCGCAGGCCAGACACCCGTCCTGGTCACAGACCTGGCACGGCTGCAATGCGGTCGCGTCGATCAGGTGAGCGGCCGCGCAGAGGGCGAGAACCTGAATCGGCTCACCGGTCGCCTCGCAGTTCGGCCGGTGGTCGGACAGCTCCCCGGTCCAGGGGTAAGAGATCTCCGCGAAGACGCCGCTGCGATGCTCCCAGCGTTCCAGGACCCGCAGATCGTCGGAGCCGTGAACCTCCAGGGTGAGCAGTTCGGCCCGCAGTTCCTCCGGCCCGCTCGAGATCTGCGCCGCCTCGGCGGTGGCGATCGCCTGGTTCAGCAACCCTTTGCGAACCGTCAGAGCCTCGCGGGTGGTCTCGCTGTGGGCCAGGGCAATGGCCTGCTTGCATTCGGTCAGCTGCTGGGACAGGTTGGGGAGCAGGGTCTCGAGCTCCACCGGTCCTGTGCTGGCGAACTTTTCGTGCAGCACCCGGACGGCCTTACGGTCGGCGTCCTGGAGCAGGCCGGCCGCGCGCAGCCCGACCGGCAGATCGGCACCCGCGACCAGTGGGGTGCGCTGGGGGCCGTCCGGCACCTGGTCGCCCACCGACACCGTGATCAGTTGCTGGGTGCCGTTCGAGGCGACTTCGTGGACCCGGTAAGTGGCCCGGGCCGACCAGTCTTCGGCCGCCTTGATCCGCCGGCCGGTCAGCCGGATCTCGGGAACATGGGCCAGCACCGGCTCCTGGGTCAGTTCCGGCAAGATCCGGATCGTGCCGGTGAGGTCGCCGTGGCGGCGCAAGCGGCTCAGCAGATCGTCGAAGGTTTGCGAGCCGACCACGCACAGTTCGCCCTCGGGGTGGTGCTCCAGCGCGGCTTTCGTGAACGCCAGTTGCAGCTCTCGCCGTCCGTCCAGTTCGCTGCTGAGATCGGGGGAGAGCTTGACCGCGATGAAATCCTCGGCCGAAGTCGTCACCGCCGAGCCGGTCGATTCCAGGAACCGCACCATCAGCCGCTGGAGTTCCTCGGGCCGACGCCGCGGGTCGACCAGTGGGGCCGAGACCGGATCGGGGGCCGGCTCCGCCGCCGGTGAGACCTGACGCCGGCGATGCCGCTGCTTCTTCGTCTCGGACAGCCAGTCGCTCAGCCCGGCGTCCGCGTCCACCCGCTGCTGAACCCGGGCCCGGGCCTGCCCGAGCTGGCCGCCGAGTTCCTCCAGCCGGGCCCGCATGACCTCGTCGTTCTCGCCGTACAGGGCCTCGAGGACCCGGCCTTCGAGGTCCACTCCCGGCGTCGCCGGAAGCTCCCCGAGGGTGGTGACCACCTGCCCGAACGGAAGCTCGAAGAGGGCGAGCCGGTCGCACAGCAGCCGGTACACCGCTTCGTCCACAGTGTCGTGAGCGAACAAGTTGGCCAACTGGAGCTCGCGGGCCTGGGTCGGGCGCTGAACCCGGCCGATCCGCTGCTGGATCTGGATCGGGTTCCAGGGCAGGTCGTAGTTGAGCACGCAGTTGCTGACCCGCAGGTTCGACCCGGGCCCACCGGCGTCCGTCGAGACCAGCACCTGGACCGCGCCGGCCCGGAACGCGGCCACGGATTCGGCCTGGGCCCGGTGAGTCATCGCCCCGTGGAACCCACTGGTGCCGATGCCCTCGGCCGTCAGCAGGCCGACCAGGTTCTTCAGAGTCTTGGTGTGCTGGGTGAAAACCACGGCCCGGCCGTGTTCCTCGATCCAGGACCGGACCACTGACAAGGCGGCCTGATCCCGGGTGACCTGCCGCAGATCGCCGGCCAGTCGGCCGATCTGGGTCAGGATCTCGGCGGTGGCCGGATTCGGATGGCCGTCCGCCATTCGCAGCGCACTGCGCGCAATGGTCTGGGGGGCGGCGGTCAGTCGCAAAGCCAGTGCCCGGCGGTGGATCGCGTCCGCGGGATCGGTCAGGGTGTGGCGAACGGCATGCACCATCAGGTCGTACAGTTGCCGCTCGGACTCGCTCAGCAGGACGCCGAGGCCTTCCGGTGGCGTCCGGCGGACCGCGTTGAGACCCGCCTGGACCCGGGTGCTACGGACCACAACTCCCCGCAGCAGGGTACGCAGTTCCTCGGCATTGACCGGGTGGCGCGGGTCCTTCACGTCGATGAAACGGCCTCTGAACTCGCGCTCGGAGGAGAAGGTCCCTGGTCGCAGCAACTCGACCATCCGGTACAGCTCCAGCAGGGTGTTCTGGACCGGGGTTGCGGTGAGGATGAGGGCCCGGGGAGCCTTGGCCACCAGTTCGCCGATCAGCTCCCGGATCAGCCGGGACTCCAGGCCGGCCAGACGGTGGGCCTCGTCGAGGATCACCAGGTCGAACGGCTCGCTGAGCAGGTCCAGGTTCGCCACGGCGAGCTGGGGGGTCAGGATGATCCGGTCCTGAGCGAAATTCGCGGCGGCGGCTACATCCGGGTCTTTCGAGGGGCTTGGGTCTTTCGAGGAGCTTGGGCCGGACGGGGAGTCCGGGCTCTCGGGAGCCTGGGTGACGATGACGAATTCCTCGTCGAACTTGTCCTTCAGCTCCGTGCGCCAGTGCTCGGCCAGCGCCGGCGGGCAGAGGATCGCCACCCGCTGAGCCAGGCCCCGGAGCAGCAGTTCCTTGATCACGAGTCCGGCCTCGACGGTCTTGCCCAGCCCGACCTCGTCGGCCAGGATCACGCGCCCGGACGGCTGGGTCAGCGCGGTCCGGGCGGCGGCCTCCTGATGTGGCAGATGATCGATGTTCGCCACCTCGACGGACAGCAAGTCGTCGAATTGGCCGGGGGTGACCAGCCGTTCGGCCTCCAGCCGCAGCCGGGCCGTTTCGGCCGGGTCCCAGGTCGCCGTCTTCAGCGCGTCCAGCAGCAGGGCCCGGGCCTCGCGGAGGAACCCGACCTTGCCCAGCCAGGAATACTCCTCCGGCCCGCGTAGCCGGTATCGCGCGCCGGGCCGGGTCGGTCGTGAGGCTGGGAGAGTTGGGTCGGGTTCGGTCGGGTCGGGTCCGGCAGCGCTGGGTTCGGTGGCGCTGGGTTCGGTGGCGCTGGGTTCGGTGGCGCTGGGTTCGGTGGCGCTGGGTTCGGTGGCGCTGGGTTCGGTCGGGTCCGGTGGGTCCACCGCGAGGAGGGTGAGTTCGATCTCCCCCAGCTCTTGCCGGTCCAGTCGTAGCAGCCCCCCGGGGCTCCCGGCGTCCTGCAAATAGTCGATGAGGGCCGCACCGGCCAAACACCGGCGCCGAGCTGTCCACCGGACCAGGATCCGGTCGTCGCCCGCCGCCAGCGTCAGGTCCGCGGAATGCTCGGGAAGGCCAAGCCGGTGTTGTTCCGGCAGGCTGACCTGAATCTCACCGGTCGCCAGCAGCGCCGCGGTCAGGGTGCGCTCGACCCGGTCCAGCTCAGCCACGACGATCGCCGTCCGAATCGTTATCGGCGCCGAGCAACTCGGCGGCCGCCTGCGGATTCGCAGGAGTCAACGGACGCATTGCCCACCTCGCGCTCGTCGGGTCCCTCTTGCAGGCTTCGGCGTCCGATCCACGGAACTTGAGGCGTCCCTCCTGGCGGACGCTGGCCAGTTGGGACACTGCAGAGTATGGCGTCTCACATTACCGCCGCTATGTATCGGTCCCGCCAGGGCTCGACCCGAGGCCGAGCCCTGGTACGCAAATCAGTATAAATAAGCATTAATTTGCCAATCAACGCAAATCTCAAATGGCTGGCGCTCTTCATCCTGAGCCGTACCCGGGCCGTGATTTACCCAACTTTGGGCCCGGGGGCACCTCCCGGTCGAAGGCTGGGCGTATCCGGTCCGGAACAGGCACCAGCCTGACGACTCGGGCCTCTCGACCGGTGAGAATCGGGATGGCAGGATTGGGCGATATTCTCCGCGCTATACAGGTTTTGAACCGTGCCGATTTTGAACCGGGCCGAGATCGACGGTGCCCCGACTCTCTGGTCTTCGGTCCGCCTGCTGTCTCGCCCCCCGGCCTGATTTTCTGGCCCGGACGACGGCGTGGCCCTGGGCTTTCTCTCGGGACGAAAGTCCCTGACCTACCCCTGGCCGAACAACCAGGGTGGGTGATGTGGCTAGTCGCTTCGGCAGGGCGCGGAGATGATGGCATGACGCAGACCACGAATGTGACGGATCCGGAACCGCCTCCGAACCAGCCGGGCCGGTGGGACGCGATGACTGTTCTGATGCTCGGCTTCAACCGTGACCCGCTGGGCAACCGACGCCGTCCCCAGTGGTTCACCTTCATCGCTCTCGGGCTGCTCCTGCCCGGACTCTCCCTCTGGGCCTTCTACCGGATCTTCACCACGACGACCGGTCCCGGACTGTGGGTGCTGACCGTGGCCCTGTACGCGTTCACGCTGCTGGGCGTAACCCTCGGCAATCACCGTTACTGGACGCACCGGGGTTTCAAGGCCCGGCTTCCGCTGCGGGTGGTTCTCGCTCTCGCCAGCGCGATGTCCTTTCAGGGTGACATTCAGGGCTGGGTGCTGACCCACCGTGCCCACCACCGCTACGCCGACGTGGTTGGCCTCGACCCGCACTCGCCGTACGAGTATCACGCCTGGCGGGGCTACAAGGGTCTGCTCTGGGCTCAAGGAGCCTGGCTGATGTTCGAGCCTCCCTCCCGGCCGTCCGTGTCAGCGCACCGCGACCTCGCGGACGATCGGCTCGTCCAGATCCAGCGCAAAGTGTTCGTACCGATTGCTCTCGGCCAGTACCTCCTGCTGATGGCCTTCTACCCCTGGTTCGGCTGGAACGTTGTTCTCGTCGCCGGTGTGTTGCGCACCGCGGCTCTGATGACCGCTACCGGGATGGTGAACTCGGTCTGCCACAAATGGGGCAGCCGGGCCCGGGACAGCCGGGGCCACGAGTATCGCCGGGACGACAGCCGCAACAACGTCGTCGTCGCCGTGCTGGCTGGAGGTGAGGGTAACCATTCCTGGCATCATGCTGACCCGTCGTGCCCCCGGCACGGCCGCAAGATCGACCTGGATGCCGAAGCGATCCAGGCCGGGGCCCGGCCCGATCGGGGCTGGCGTCCTGATGCCACCTGGCGGGTCATCCAGCTACTCAACCGGGTGGGACTGATCTACTCGGTCAGGCGGCCCAAGCGGATCGTGTACTTCCCGGTCCGGCAGTGCAACCCGAACCCTTCGCTGCTGAACACCCACCGGGATTGGCACATCCCGGAGCCACGCCCGGCCGAACCCGTGGGTTGACCCGACTCTCTAGCGGGCGCGCAGGCGCTGTCTCAGGCCGGTGGCCCGGGCGGCCGGGCGCAATACCGCCGCCCCGAAAGCCTCCGCCGACCCGATCACCCGGACCTGGTTTCGAGCCCGGGTCACCGCCGTGTAGAGGGTTTCCCGGGTGCCCAGCGGGGATCCAGCGGCCGGCAGCAGCACGGTGACGCGATCGAACTGGCTGCCCTGACTGCGGTGCACGGTCATTGCGTGCAGTGAGCGGACGGCGCCGAGCCGGGCCAGCGGTACCGGCACCGGAGCACCGCCACGGCCGAAGACCGCGATCAGGCCGCCCGGACCGGAGTCCATCACCACGCCGGTGTCGCCGTTGTACAACCCCGCCTCATAGTCGTTCGTGGTGATCAGCAGTGGTTCGCCCGGGTACCGGCCGTCGGCCCGGATCGGGATCGGGCCGTGCTCGGCGATCCAGCCGGCCGCGAGCGAACTCCAATGCTGCACTCCGCGGGGCCCGAGCCGGTGCGCGCACAACAGGCGGTGTTGTTCCAGGGCTTCCAGAGCGGCCGGGCCGTCGCCGCGAGCGGCGGCTGCTTGCAGGGCGGTGCCGCAGGCCTGCACGTCGGCCCGGACCCCGGCGAGCTGATCGGGTGTCAGCCGAAGATTGTCGTCGGGAACGTCGATGAACTCCACCGCTCGGTCACCGGAGCGCAGCACGGCCAAAGCCTCGGTGTCATTGCCGTTTTGAATCGCCACCGCGAGCGCGGAAATCGCCCCGCCGGAGCGGAAGCGGCGATTCGTCGACAGTGCGCACACCCCGTTGCGGAACACCGTGTCCGGGGAGGCCGGGTGCTGCGGAATCTCCAGCTCGGGCAGCAGCCTCTGCAGCACGTCGGCGAATTCGGGGGTGCGCCGGCCCAGGGTGGTCCGGTCGACCAGATCGCCGAGCACGGCTCCGGCCTCGACCGAGGCGAGCTGATCGGGATCCCCGACCATCACCAGCCGGGTGGAAGGGCGCAGCGCCTCCAGCAACCGGGCCATCATGGTCAGCGACACCATCGAACTCTCGTCGACGATCACGATCTCGACCGGCAGCCGGTTGCCCCGGTTGTGCCGGAACCGGGTGCGTGCGTCCGGGCGCCAGCCCAGCAGCCGGTGCAGAGTGGTGGCGTTCAGGTTACCCAGCCGGGCCCGGTCCGGGGCCGAAAGCTGAGCGCTGGACGAGCGCACCGCCTCCTCCAGCCGGGCCGCGGCCTTTCCGGTCGGTGCGGCCAGCGCGATCCGCCAGGTCGGGTGCTGCTCGAGCAGTAACGCCAGCAATCGGGCCACCGTGGTGGTCTTGCCGGTGCCTGGGCCTCCGGCCAGCACGCTCACCCGGGACACCGCGCAGACCGCCGCCGCCTGACGCTGGTCGCCGTCCTGCGGCAGCGGGAACAGCCGGTGCAGGCCACCGGCCAGCCGGTCGAGGTCCAGATCGGCCGGCGACTGGGCCGAGCGCTTCAGCAGCTCGGCCGCTACCTGCTCCTCCTGACTCCAGTACCGGGTCAGCCAGATCCGGGAGCCGACCATCCGCAGCGGTCCGCCGATCAGAGCGCTCGCGGCGCAGCGTTCGACCCAGCCGGGTGCGGCCACCGAGCCCAGCACCGGCCACGCCAGTTGGGCCGGTGTCGGCTGGCCGCCGACCCCGGTCCCGCCGACCGGTGGCTCGCCGTCCTCATCCTCGTTCAGGCTGGTCGTTTCCTGGGCGGTGGCCAGGTCGAGCACGACCGATCCGTGCCGGGTCGAGCGCACCACCAGTGCGACCGCCAGCAGGACCCCGTCATCGGTTTCGCCGCTCAGCGCCCCCAGTCGCCGGGCGACATGCACGTCGGCGGCCGACAGGATGCCGGCCCGGTTGAAGTCGCGCAGCAGGCCTTCCGCACTGAGCGCCAGCTCTGCCGTGGCCGAAGCGAAGCCCTCGGCAACACTACTCAAGGAGTTCTCCTACTAGAGGCCGGCCAGGAAGTCGTAGTTGCCGCTACCAACGGTGCTCTCCAGGGTGCGCATGATCGTTCGTGGGTTGTCGCGGGGGCCGGAGATGTAGAACGGTTTGCCGTCGCGACCGAATTGGATCGGCGTCGGGGTCGACGGCATACCGAGGTAAGCCGCGGCGGCCGCGAAATCGGGGTGCGGTTCGAACCCGAGGGTGCGGGCGTAGGCGACGCCGCCGTGGACGAGATGCTGGGCCAGCTCGAGGGGGCAGGAAATTGGTGGTTTGTCGAAGCCGCCGAAGTATTTCCGGCGGAAGTCGTCGATGGAGCCGGAGCCCTTGCTGAGCGGGCCGACGACGTCCTTGACGCCGAGGCAGTAGACATCGACCAGAAAACCGCACAGGGTAGCCCGGCTGGCGCGCTCTTTGCGCGCGATCAAGATGGAGGCGAAGCCGTCAGCGCCGATCGAACCTTCGGGGTCGGCGGCCGCCCATTCCCGGGGGGCATCGTCGAGACCCAGTCCAGCGCTCCAGTTGGGGTTGATCCAGCAACCGAGAAGTTCGCGTTCGGAGGGGTCGGTACCTGCCTGCTGGAGTTCGGCGATCTTCCGGACCAAAGGGATGACGGTGGAGGGGCGCAGTCCGAGCGCTCGGGCAATCTCCTTGGGCGAGTCGCCCTGCTCGCGTAGGGTACGGACCTGGGAAAGCAGTTCGTCGTCGTTCACCGACCCATTATGTAGGTCGAGGACCTTGCTTTGGAGTAGAAACGAAGCCGGTCGTTTCGCCGCCGGTCGTCCCGTGACTGCCGGGCGCCTGGAGGTCGGACTCAACGCAGACCCGCCAGCAACTCGGACGTGCTGGTGATGAGCAGCGCCGGCGGTCGCCAGGCGAAGACCCCGGGGGCCGAGCCGTCGGCGCACCGGACGTCCGCCCCGGACATTCCCCGGAGGAAGAGGTACAGCGAACCGCCGAGGTGGACGTCGGGGTCGTAGCCGGGCTGGCGCCAGCGCAGGAAACGGTGCAGCGCCACCCCGTACAGCAGTGCCTGCAACGGGTAGTGCGCCTCGATCATTGCCTGTTCCAGAGCCTGCGGCCGGTAGTGCCAGGCGGTCAGCGGTTCACCGAAGGTGCCCAGCCGGTTGGTCTTGTAATCGACGACGACGTAACGGGCCGCCGCCCCGTTGCCCACCCGCAGCACAATGTCGATGCTTCCAGTCAGGTAGCCGCGCAGCGGGGCCGGCTCGAGCCGGGCCAGCGCGTCGGCGTATTCGGCCAGCGGACCGCTCGGGCAGTGTTCCCGCCACAAAGGCACCAGATCGGACAGCAGCACCCGGCCGGGCCGGGGATCGTCGCCACCGCCCAGCGGCAGTTCGAAATCCAGCTCGCACAGTCGATCGCCGGAGCCGAAATCCCGCAGCGCGGCCGCATCGGTCAGGGTTCCGAGCGGTGTCGCCAGCGCGGTCAGCAGCCCGGTGGAGAGGATCTCGGCGTCGGTCTGCGGCCCGGTCCGGGCCATCTCGGTGACGACCGTGTCCCGTACGGATTCGGGGGCCGCATCGGGCAGCACCTCGAGTACCGCGTGCACGAGGGTGCCGAAGGAGGCCCCGCTGGGCAGGGCATCCCACCCGGACGGCAGATCACGCAGCGCCGCATCGTCGTCCACGTCGATCGAGGCCGACCCCGGGGCCGGCTCCTGATCGGTTTCGTCGTCCTTCTGCTCGACCTCCGGTTCGCTGGTCAGCGTGGCTTCGTCGTGCGCGGCCGCGGTCAGGGCGCTGTAGGAGGTTCGGCGCCAGCCGGCATCCAGTTCTCGGTCGAATCTGGCCACCGCCAGCGGCACCGGCGTGGGAACCGGTGGCGACCAGCGGGCGCTGGGCCGCGCGGCCACGAACTCTACCGCCAGGGCCCCGGCGCTGAGATCGGACCGGCGCCGAAAAGCGTCCAGGGCCAGCAGATCCGAGGGCACGGCGATCCAGCTCGGGGCCGGAGTACCCGGATCGTCGTGCAACAGCAACCGATGCAGCGGTGACTGCGGGGTATTGAAGGACGGCGCCCACCAGAGCAAAAGATGCGACCTGGCCCGGGTCATCGCGACGTAGGTGAGCCGGAGCTCGTCGTCGGTCTCCTCCTGTTTGTGCCGGGCGACGTGGTCGGTCCAGTCCGGGCTGCCCGGGCCGCCGACATCCCGCACCCGGTGATCGAAGTTATCGTGAAACGCGGCGGTGGACGGGTCTTTCCGGGCGAACAGGTCCCAGCCGAACGGGACCAGCACGATCGGGAACTCCAGCCCCTTGCTGGTATGCACGGTGATCACCTGCACGGCCGCGGCATCGGACTCCAGCCGGCGGCTACGTTCCAGCCCGCTGTCGGTGGCCGCCTCCTCGCGCCGCCGCCGCAGCCAGACCAGCAGCCCGGTCACCCCGAGCTGGCCGGCCCGGCCGGCCTCGTGCAGAGTCTGGGCGATGTGCCGGAGGTCGGTGAGCAGTCGCTCTCCGCCTTGCTGGGCCAGAATCCGCTGCGGCAGCGACTGTTCCAGGGATACGGTCTCGAACAGGGCGCCGACGCCCCGCTCGTCCAGCACCCGGGCCCAGTTCCGCAGCCGCAAGGTGAGTTCGTCGGTCGCCGAGTCCCCGGTGGTGTCCAGTTCGGTCGCGCTCAGGCCCACCAGGCAGCCGAGGGCGAGCCGGCGTACCCGGGTGGTCCGGTGCGGCTGTTCCATCGCTTCCAGCAGCAACTGCCACTCGGTGGCCGCCGGAGTGGTGAACACGCTGGCCCGCCCGGTCACCACGACCGGCACCCCGGCCCCGGCCAGCCGCGAACTGACCTGCTGGGCCTGCGCATTGGTCCGCACCAGCACGGCCAGGTCGCCCGGCCGCACCGGGCGGGCGGCGCTGCCGTCGCGGGGGGTCAGCCGGGCGCCGCCGGACAGCAACTCGACCACCTCGGACCGCAGATCATTCAGGACGGCGTCCCGGGTCTCCCCGGTCTTCGCCGTCCCGTTCTGGGCCAGCGTCAGGTTGTCCCGCGCTACCACTCGCAGCCGCACCGCCGCCGGGTGATCGCTCACCTGGACCAGCCGACCGGTATGTGCGGCCCGCACCGGTCGCACCCGGATCCGCTCGTCGCCCAGGGCCGCTCCCCGGAACACGGCGTCGAGGCCGTTCAGCAGCAGGGCGTCGCTGCGGTAGCTGGTCGGCAGGGTACAAACGGTTTCGGCCACCTCGACCGCGTTCAGGTAGGCGTGCACGTCGGCACCGCGAAAGCCGTAGATGGCCTGCTTCGGGTCGCCGATCAGGACCAGCGTGCCGTGGCCGTGGAAAGGCTCACGCAAGATGCTCCACTGCACCGGATCGGTGTCCTGGAACTCGTCCACCAGCACCACTTTGTACCGGGC
>Ga0265340_10000269_pt1 | contig 26964 bp, 23 predicted proteins | sample 4CB225metaG_FD_202082 | JGI IMG/M metagenome (GOLD analysis project Ga0265340, IMG submission 202082) | Rhizosphere microbial communities from Carex aquatilis grown in University of Washington, Seatle, WA, United States - 4-CB2-25 metaG | ecosystem: Host-associated > Plants > Roots >...
ACCCAGGACAACTCGATCCACCGAACCTCTCGCCCCGGTGACGAGGCCTTCGGAGGCGCAGAAGAGATAGACGTTTTGTGAGATGTAACCGACATCAATGTTTGCGGTGTTCCTTTTGCCATCATCGCTTCCTTTGCCCATCTTGGAGAAATCGGCGACAAACACGAGGGTCACCGGTGCATCCTTCACGAAGGACTGGGTCCCGCCCAGTGCCCGAATGTCTTCGGCGACAACCAGATCAAGCTGATTGGACGAGGCGGAATAAACATACGCGCCCTGCTTGAGCAGCACATAGATGTCGGTTTCCTGAAAATTCATGGCGTAGGGGGCGGTGCGCTTGCCGTCGGGCCGGTTGATGCCAAAAGCCGCCCAGAGGAGGCTGGAAAGTTGCCGGGGCGGGAGGTCCTTGGAATCGAAGGCCCTGGCCGTGGACCGTTTCGCCAGCGCTTCCATCAGCGGCATGCCGCCGGTTTTTTGCGGAGCGGGCAGGACGATGGATTGGGCAAAAAGACTGCCGGCGATGAATGCGGCAACGACAATGGATAATGTTCGTTTCATGGCACAACCTTGTGCCAAACGCGTCTTAAGCTCAACTTAATTTCAGAGCCCGATTCTTCAATTCTCCGCCGAGTGCAGGCCGCCGGTGCCGGCGCGGAAGACGATGTTGCCGCGCTCCGGGTCATACGGCAGCGGCTGTGCGCAATTCCACAGGCACGCGCCGCAGTGGACACATTTTTCACGGTCGAACACCGGCACACCGCCTTCGCCAGGCGTAATGGCCTGGCCGCTGCAGACTTCGATGCAAATTTTCGTGCCGCATTTCTCGCACAACTCCGGGTAGAGGAACACGACGTGGTCCGCGTAACCGGCCGGCGCCTGCACCTTGCCGCCCATCAGCAGCGCGTCCTGGTGTGACACGAGCAATTGGCCGTCGAATGGAATAGCCGGCCAGCCGGCCTTGTCCATCAACGCGCCGTGCAGCGAGACACCCTTCGTCCGGCACTCGACGCGGAGTTTCGCAACCTGCCCGGGCGAAATGCGACCGTGATAATAGTTTTCAATGGTCGGAATGCGTTTCCAGGGTGGCACGGGTTCGCCGCCCAAGGTGAGCCGGCCATGGGTCAAGCCGGCGAGCGCCATGCCGACCATGCCGCGCACGACGCCCTTCTGGAAACCGTCGCGGGATTTCTCCGCCACGACGGCTTCCGATTCCACCCAGCTCGCGCGGCGGCGTTGCACGTAGGTCGCCTCGAGATTTTCCTTTGTGAACGGTTTCTTTGCCTTGAGCAATTCAAGCACGGCTTCGGCAAGCAGTGTGCCGGTGGCCCAGGCTTCGTCCACGCCGGAGCCGGTGAGCACATTCGTGCTGCCGCTGCCTTCGCCAATGCGCGCATAACCGTCGCCGACCAGATGCGGTTCGCCGCGGCGGCCGGATTCGCCGAGCGTCTTCGCGCCCCATGACCGGAGCTTGCCGCCCTTGAGATAACGCCAGAGATACGGATGCAGCATCCAATGCTGGAGATAGCGGTAAGCCGTGCGCACCGGGTTGTCGAACCACGACGGCACAAAGATGCCGAGCGAGGCGACATGGTCGGGATGCACGTAGAGAAATCCGAAAATCTCCGGCTCCGGATAACCGAATGTGTGCAACACGGTGCCGGGTTTGAGCGGCGTGTCTTTGGGCAAATCCACCACGAACTTCATGCCCACGGCCCAATCGCGCGTTTGATGGCCTTCCGGCAGGCCGAAGTGCGCGTTCAATTGCTGGCCGATGGGACCAACCGGGCCGTCGCCGATGACGGTGAGTGCGGCACGAATGTCCATGCCCGGTGTGAAACCGTCTGCCGTCCGGCCTTGTTTGTCAACGCCCTGGTCGAGCAGGCGGACGCCGACGACTTTGGGAGCGCCGGGCACCGACCCGGCTTGTTGCGACAACGGCGTAGAAACTGGCCGGGACGGTGCCCGGCGCTCCGCCCCCGGTGAACTTTCTTCCGGCGCGCACGGAGTGACGCGCCCTACCTGATCTGGTTCGCTGTTTTCGATCAACACTTCCACCACCGGCGTGCCGGGCCAGATCTGGACCGTGCCCGTGCCCTGCACCTGCGCACCGGCCCATTGCATGAATTGGCCGATCGAAAGCACCATGCCGCCGCGTTTGTGAAGAAAGGAAGGTGTCCAAGGCAGATTCAGCGCGTCATGCTCAAACGGCAGCGCGAACTTAAAGGCGCGTATGAGCCAATCCGCCAGACGAAGGGTTGCCGGGCGCCGGCTGGCCCCGTACGGATCGAGCAGGTAAAGCACTTTTTCTTCACCGACCGGGGCCGCCATCGGAATACCGGCCTTCTCGATTTCCGGGTAGCTGGCGCGCAACGCCCGCGCCCGCGTCACGACCCCGGATACGCCAAAACCGATGTCATCCGCGCGCTCGTAGCAAAGCACCTGCGGCGGTGCGCCGGGCATGACGGCGCTTTCCACGACGGGCGCGCCGTCCGCATGGACGAGTTGCTTCGACAGCGTGGTGAGAAAACCCGCCGTGGCCGGGCCGAACCCGACGCAGACGATGTCCGCCTCCATGCGCTGGCGCTCGATGGCTGAAGTTTCCGGTGCGGGTTGTGACATCTTCAAATTCGTTCCAGTTGAACTCCTGCCAAAGACTTGCGGGCGGATGTTTTTTCCCGGATTTCGTCGCGAACATGAAATCCGATTTCACGGCGTTTCGGCTCGGGTTCGGGGGGAAGCGGTTCCATGAGTTTCTTAATTTCGTCAAGAATATGGACGATGGCTTTCTCGTGAACGTCCAACCGTCCCGTCAATCGCCGCTCCAACTCTGCCAGTTTCCCAGCCAGGTGCCGGTTCTGCGCCAGCACCTCGCGCATCTTCACGAACGCCCGGACGACAAAGACGCTCATCTGCACCGCGCGCGGGCTGTTCAGGGCGTTCGCCGCCATGATGGCGCCATGTTCGGTGAAGACAAGAGGGAGTTTCCGGCGTCCGCCGCGTCCTTTCTTTGATGTTGCAATTTGCAACATCAAACCGGCGAACTCATCCGCTGTGACTTGAAAAGCAAAGTCCACGGGGAAACGATCAGCGTTGCGTCTTACCTGTTGATTCAGTCGGGTCGTCGTCACCCCATAGACCTTTGCCAGATCGCTATCCAGAATGACGCGCTGGCCGCGAAGAGTGTGGATGAGTCCTTCAACGGGTTGGTGCGGAATTATGATGGTCTTGGCTTTCATGCAGTTATGACCGGATTGAAAAATACAAATCCCTCTTGATAAGGTATTTGGGGCTTTGAGATCGCAAATTGCGACCTCAAACCAAAAGCCGGACCAAATCCGATGCAGACGATGTCCACATCCATGCGCTGGCGTTCAATCTGAGTCTGTGCTTCGTCCATGCTCAAACCGGATAATCCAGCGCCTCGCGCGTCATCACCTTCGTCAGCGCCTCGGCCGCGCGGTCTTTGGCGAGCCGGCAACCGGTGAGGCAGCCATCCAGTCTGGCGCGCAGACGGACAAACGTTTCGAGACCGTCAAATCTCACGCAGGGGCCGGCCTTGAGCGGATGCGTTTCCCGGATTTCGGAAACGTCCGCGTAGGCGCGGGCCGAGCCGTCAATGCCGGGAATGATGCCTTCGAGCGTTTCCAATTCCTCGGCGCAGTAGCAGGCGTGGCAGCTCGTTTCGTCCCAGGCCGGATGACGGTTGTAACCGTGGACGATTTCGGCGCAGACGCGGCCAACCTCGCCGGCGGCGCGGGCGGTTTGCACGTGGCAGAGGTCGGTGAAAAACGCGACGGTCCCGGGCAGTCCATCGGCGAGAGCCGGATTCGCGGCGCCTTGGGTGTCCAGCTCGATCACGTCGAGGACCATTTGCCGCGCGGCCAGCAGCCAGCAAAGCGCGTCGGCCAGCGGGAAGGTCACGCCCTGGCGTGACTTGTGATAGAGCCGGGTGCCGTCCGCGTCGGCGGTGGTTTGCACGTGATTGAGCGTCCACGACCAGAGTTGCATGGCGGTGGCGAGCGTGCAGGCGCCGGTGCCGGGGCGCTCGGAGGCGATGCGCCGCATGTCCAGAATCCACTGCTGGAATTGTGCGAGGAACAACTCGTTGGTCATCGTGATGGAAAGTTGCAGGCGCTGCACGGCTTCGGGACCTTCGTAAGTCGCCTCGAGCTGCGCGTCCATCCATTTCTGCCCGAGGAATCCCGGGCAATCCTCCGTGACGCCGTAGCCGCCCATGAGGCTGACGGCCTCGCGCATCATCGTGGCGCCGTGGCCGGTGTTCCACAGCTTGCAGGCCGGGCAAAGGACGTTGGCCAGCGAGTCGAGAATCACAAATTGCACCAACGGGTCGGTTTGCAGGGTGCCCGCGTCGTTCGGTTCACGCGCGCCCACCGGCTGCAAGCTCAGTTTCAACAATTCCAGCGCGTCCTGCTGTTTTTTCGCCAGTTCCTTGAACGCGGCGCGGCCGGTCAGTCTTTTTTCTGCGAGCCACCGGTCTTTTTGCTTTTCCAGCGGTTCAAGATCGTCGAACAGGCGCGCGGCAGCAAAGCCCAGCGATGCGCTCGCCTCGCCCGCGGCCCAGATGTCCACCAGCCGGTGCAGCACGTCCTCCTTTTGTTGCAGACCGAGTTCATAACGCGGCGTGCCGGGCGCGCCCTCGCCCCCGCGAAAACGGCGGCGATGATAAAGAATCACCGGCTCAACGGCGGACAACAATTTCGCGGCCGTCATCAGGCCGACGGTGACGCGCGTGCGGCGGAAGACCGCCTCGATGATTTCGCCATGCGAATAATTCGGAATGATGACGCCATCCTTGACGGTGTAACCGCCGATGATGCGGCTGGCGGGCACTTTCAAGCTGAACACGGGGTCATTGGTTGAGGAAAGCTGGTGGACGAGCTTTTTGGTGGGCGTGCCGCGGTCAAACTTGCCAGGGTCCGTTTCCTCCAGAATGATCATGCAACTGCCCTTGATGCGCGCGTCATCGGAATCCACGGCGGCGGCGACCACGTTGGCAAAGCCCATGTTCGTGATGAAGCGTCCGCGCTTGTCCACTTGCAGCACCGGCTCGCCGCCTTCGTTCCACCCGGCGACGCGTACCTTGCCGGCCAGCATGCCGGTCTCGACGCCGACGAACGGGATGGGTTCGGTGAGCGCAAAAGCGGCGCGGATTTGTTTGCGGTTTTCCCCCGGTTTCAACGGTGCGGCCCCGCCAACATATCTGGCCTTCTGCTCCGGTGTGCCGCGCTCGTGAATGGGCGCCAGCCCGAGATTGCCGGCGAGGCTGCACGTGGCGGCCCCGGCATCCACCCATGACAATTCGAACGCAATCAGCGCGAGCACGAGATTTTTGGGGCCGTCGATGAAACCACCCTGTTCGGGATCAAGAAAGGCGGCGGTGATGCCGCTCCCGTCAAAGTGCGCGAGCAGGGCGGCCTTTTCCGGCGTCCACTCGTGCGAATTGCGTCCGCCGCCGGCGACGAGGCGGGCAACCGGCCCGCGCGCGACGCCGCGCGCGGCCTGGATGAGCATGTGCAATTCGTAACGGTCGGCAAATCGCCACATGATCTGGCGCACGTCGTCGCCGGGCAGGGTGTTCAACCCGGGCACTGTCGTTTCAATAACAATCGTTCCCATAAAAATCCTTCCGTTTCGGACCGTTGTTTTTGTTCGCGCAATTTCCCGCGCTTCTTCCGCAACCCAAACAGACAAGGAATCTTACATAAGAAACGTTTGACTTACAAAAAGAAAAATTTTGATTTGCTAAAGAATAAATAATCTCCCAAAGGCGATGCGCTAATTCAAAAATGTCTTTGGGCCCACAGCAACGCCTGCCTCAACCAGTTGAAATTGAAATAGCCGTGCCGGTAACCATAGGCGGCCAGCAGCAATCCGCCGAAAACCGCCGCCCATTCCCAGCAGAGCATTTTCCCTTTGCGGCCCTTGACGAGCGCGAGCGCGGCCAGAACGTTTCCGGCCATTGCCACAGCCAGACCCCAGAACAGCAACTGCCAGCCGGTGGAAACGGAGGAGATCTGCCAGTCGCCCAGTTGCGCGTGGGTGGCTGCCGGCAGGCCGATCAGCAACAACGCCAGCAACGCACAGTTCGTGGCGATGATTAAAAAACGCTGCATGATTTCGTTTTGCTTGGAGCGCGGACGGCTCGTCCGCGAGTTTGTTGGAGGGCATGCTTGAGCGTGTCAGCAAAACGAACAAGCTAAAGCTTGAACTCCAACGCAGGTGGGCCGCCCGTGCTTCCGTTAATTGATTTTCTCCGCAATCTGGTATTGGAACATCCGCTTTTTCATCCAGCGCACCGCGAGCAAATCGTAGAACGAGGCGAACAACCGGTTCCACACGCCGTAATGGGCCTGCCCGGCGAACCGCGGCTGGTTGTTCACCTCGATTTCCGTGACCGTGAAACCTTCAATCTTGAACAGCGTCGGCAGGAACCGGTGCATGCCCTTGAAAAATTTCAGGTTGTCAATGCACTCGCGCTTGAAGGCGCGATACGTGCAGCCTGCGTCGGAAATGTTCTCGCCGCTCAACTTGTTCCGCACCCAGTTCGCTATGCGCGACGAGGCGATGCGGATGAAATGGTCGCCTGCGCCGCGCACCTTCACGCGCGTGCCGCAGACACAGTCGAATCGTTTCAACGCCTCGAGAAATTTTGGCAGATCCTTCGGGTCGTTCTGCAAATCGGCGTCCACGGTGACGATGTATCTGCCGCGCGCGGCCTTCATGCCGGCAAAGCTGGCCGCCGACTCACCGCAGTTGAACGCAAACCGCTGCACGCAAATGCGTGGGTCGCCCGCCGCGAGTTCCTTGAGGATGGCCCACGACCGGTCCTTGCTGCAATCGTCGGTGATGATGACCTCGTAAGTCAGTTTGAGCGGGTCCACCGCCTCGCGGATGGCCTTGATGAGTTCGCGCAAGTTCCCTTCCTCGTTGTAACAAGGAATGACGAGGCTAAGTTCGGGTGCGCCGGCCATTATTTCTTCCCGTAAAACTCCGCCATCGCTTCGCAAACCTCGTCCGCCGCATCCAAGGTCATTTCGCCGTGAATCGGCAACGACAGGATTTCCTTCACGGCCTGCTCGGTCTTCGGCAGGCGCGGGATGTTTTTGAACCGGTTCTTGACGGCGGGCTGTTGATGATTCGGCACCGGATAATGAATGCCGGTCCCAATGTTTCGTTCGCCCAAAAACTTTTGCAGATCGTCGCGCCGCTCCGTCCGGATGACATACATGTGATACACCGCGCGCGCCCACGGCTTCTCGACCGGCGTCGCCACCATGCCCTTGAGCCGTTCATTGTAGCGCGCGGCGATCTTGCGGCGGTTGTCGTTGAACCCATCGAGATGTTTCAGCATCACCCGGCCAATCGCGCCCTGGATTTCATTGAAACGCACGTTGAACCCGGCGAAATCGTGATGGTATTTGTCCTTGCGCCCGTGATTGCGCAACGCGCGGACCTTCTCGGCGAGCGCGTCGTCGTTGGTCACGAGACAGCCGCCGTCGCCGAGCACGGTCAGGTTTTTCGACGGGAAAAACGAGAACGCGCCGAAATTGCCCATCGAGCCGACGGTTTTGCCGTTGTATTTCGCACCCTGCGCCTGCGCGCAGTCCTCGAGCACCCACAGCTTGTGTTTTGCGGCGATTTGAAACACGCGGTCCAGATTCGCCGGATGGCCGTAGAGATGCACCGGGATGATGCCGACCGTGCGCGGCGTGATGAGCGATTCGAGCTGCTCCACGTCCAGGCAGAACGTGTCGTCAATGTCGCAAAAGACCGGCGTCGCGCCGCAATGAATCAGCGGCTCCATCGTCGGGAACGCCGTGTGCGACGGCACGATGACTTCGTCGCCGGGTTTCAATCCCTGCGCGAGGTGAAGCATGTAGACGATCATTGTCCACGACGTGCCCAGGACGGCGTGTTTGACGCCGGTATGCGCGGCGAGTTCGGCTTCAAAGGCCTTGCACTCGGCCGCGAGGATGTATTGGCCGGAGCGGAGCGCGCGCAACGCGGCCTCCTCGACTTCCGGGTTCACGAAACATTTTGATAACGGGATTTTTTGCATAAATCTTTATCCGCGAATTACGCGAATGAACGCGAATTTGTTTTTGATCTTGGTTGAAGATCCGCAGCTTCAGGGCCTTGTCTGGTCAATACGATGCGTTTCCATTCCAAACTCGGCGCGCCGAAATTGATCAGAACACCGACTTCCAAGCCGGAGGATTTCAGATAATTGATCACCTGAGATTCTTCGCGCGAGGTCAATTTGTCGAGCGCCTTCAGTTCGATAATGATTTTACCATAAGCTACAAAGTCGGCGAGGTAAGTTTTCTTGAGCTGCCGGCCTTTGTACAAGATCGTCATCTCCTTTTGCGCTTCCGCCGACACTTTCCGGTCGGCCAGTTCGATTTCCATGCACTCTTGATAAACTGGTTCCGAAAAACCAAAGCCTTTTTCGCGATGCACCTCCATCGCCGCGCCGACAATCGCATACACTTCCTCTTTGAACATGAGTCCGGTCATAATCCCTCCGCTCATTGTGGTTATTTTTGTTTAATTCGCGTCAATTCGCGAAATTCGCGGATTATTTCAACTCAACGGTCTTGCCGGTTTTGGCGGACTCCAGCGCGGCGTTCAATACGCGGACGGAATCGTAGCCGGCCCGGCCGTCGGCGCGCGGCGCCTGGCGCGTCTGCACCGAATCCACAAACGCGCGCAGTTCGGCCAGCAACGGTTCCTCCGGCGGCGTTTCAATCTGCGTCACCACGCCCTCGATCGCCTTGAAATTGCCGCCATCGCGGACGTGTTTGTTCTCGTAGGTTTTGATCTTGTATTGTGCGACGTTGTAATCGCAAACCGCGCTCACCTGGTCGCCGCAGACAATGACTTCGCGGAATTTGCCGGGAATGAAATAATCGTTTTCAACGGTTGCCCAGGTTTTGCCGCGCGGCGTTTCATATTCCAGCGAAACGAGCGATACGTCGTCCATGCCGCGGCCCATGAAATCGTGGTGAACCGCCAGCACGCTTTTGGGCAGCGCGCCAAGGATGAAATTGAACAGGTCTACAAAATGGATGCCGTCGGCGAACATCACCCCGCTGTCATTGCGCGGGCGCTTGAAGCCGCCGAAATGACCGCGAATCATGTTCACACGACCGAACCGGCCGGATTGCACCGCGTCGCGAAGCCAAAGCGTCGCCGGATCGAAGCGCAGGATGTGCCCGACCTGCAGGATGCTCTTCCGCTGGCCGGCGAGTTCAGCAAGCTTTTTTGCCTCATCGTTGGACAGCGTCAGCGGCTTTTCGACAAACACATCCTTGCCGGCCTCGAGAAATTCTTCGCACAGTGCGAAATGGTTTTGCGCGGGTGTCACGATGACGACGCAATCCACCTTGCCGGCAAAGTCCTTGTAATTCGTGGTGAGGCGCGCAGCGGGCAGGTTGAGCTTGCGTGCCGGCTCGAGTTGTTTCTCGCCGACCTCGGCCACGTAAAGCTCGACCGGCATCGAATTGAGGTTGCGCAAATGATTGACGCCCCAGCGGCCCAATCCCAAAAGGAGAACTTTCGTCATCCCGGAAATTTTCGGGCAAAACTTTCAGGCCAGCAAGAAAAACCTTTTGCAAACTAATTCTTTTGAAGCGAAAAGGAATTGAAAAAGGTTTCTCGGTCTTCGGGATAAGGGTTGCCTGCGAGAAAAACTGCCATGACCGAATAAACCCGCTGCCCAACCATTATGTATTTGACTCTGACAGAATAATTGGCTTTCTCGCCGGCCTTATATTCAAATTCTCTGGATGGAAAATTCTCGAATGTTGTTTCGTGTTCAAATAAAACTTTTCCATCTGCTTCATTCACCACCAACGATTCGCTTGTCTCCAAAAATTTTTGAGCTTTCCCATTTTTTATTGCGTCGTCAAATTTTTCGTTGTCACAATAACCAACAACATACGAGTCTTGAATATCAGGATTGACGTAAAAAAGATGCTCTTCGGCGGTCACGATAGCATTTGTCACGAATTGATTTGTCTGCACCGGCGTGCCCGGAAACCAAACAGAAAATTTTCCTTCATCTGATGTGAATTTTTTCCAATTACTAACCGGAGCTGGTGGAGCGTATATGACCGAATGATTTTTATACCATTTGCGGGTGAATGGCGGAATGACGACAAAAACAATCAGAAATATAATTCCAATGGACGCTAAAATTTTAATCCATTTGGATTTAGTCATTGGAATTAATTTTCAATTCACCAGCCGATACCAGTTGTTGCGCTGGTGCGGTTCGTAACCGAGATCGCGGATGAGCCGCTGCATGTCCGCAACGGTCATGCGGAACGTCGTGCCCGCCTGGCTCACAACATTCTCCTCAATCATGATGCTGCCGAGGTCGTTCGCGCCGAACTTGAGCGCTACCTGGCCGATTTCCTGGCCTTGTGTTACCCATGAACTTTGCACGTTCGTGAAGTTGTCCAGGAATATCCGGCCCAGCGCCTGCGTTCGCAAATACTCATGCGCGCCAACCGTCGGCGCTTTTAATTTCGTGTGCTCGGCCTGGAACGTCCAGCAGATGAACGCGGTGAAACCCTTCGACTTGTCTTGTTGAACGCGCAGCCGTTCCAGGTGTTCGATGCGGTCTTCAATCGTCTCCACGTGACCAAACATCATCGTTGCACTGGAATTCAATCCCAGCCGATGCGCCACGTCCATGACTTCCAGCCAGTCGCTGCTCATCGCCTTGAGCGGCGAAATGCGCTGGCGCACGCGATCCACCAAAATTTCTCCGCCGCCGCCGGGAATCGAGCCCAATCCCGCCGCCTTGAAATCACCGATGATTTTGTCCAGCGGTTCGTTGAAGACTTCGCGGAAATGGATGAACTCGCTCGGGCTGAATCCATGGATGTTGACCTGCGGGAACTTGCCCTTGATGTGCGAGAGCAAATCCAGATACCACTGCTTCGTCAGCTTGGGATGATGCCCGCCCTGCATCAAAATCTGCGTGCCGCCCAGCGCGAGCGTCTCCTCGATTTTTTTGTCCATCTCGTCCAGCGTGATGACGTAGGCGTCGGCGTCCTTTTCCACGCGATAGAATGCGCAGAACTTGCAATAAACGTTGCAGACGTTGGTGTAATTGACGTTGCGGTCAACGATGTAGGTGACGATGTCGTTGCCGCGCCCGTTGAAATCCCGGGCCTTGGCCAGCTGCCGGCGGCGGTCGGCGAGCGCCCCGAGCTCTTCGAGCGGCAGATGGTAGAGCCGCAGGGCCTCCGCCGGGTTGATGCGCCGGCCGTCCCAGACCTTCTGCAGCAACTCGTCCAATGACGCGTCGTAAATCACGGTTTAAAATTATCTTATTCGCGTTTTCAAGACAACCGCCAAGGCGCAACGGGGAGATCCTGCGTCATTTCGATTTATCTTTTCCCGGGTTTATGCCCATCATCAGGGATTTATGAATGGAATTGCGACTCCGGCGGCGCGGACGGCGCGCACGGAGAAATCGTTCGAGTCGGCCATTTTTGCGGCGATGATTGCCGGTGCCTGCACGTTTCTGAACGTGTATTGCACGCAGCCGTTGCTGCCGCTTTTCCAACGCCTTTTTCAAGCCTCGGAAATCGAGGTCAGCCTGACCGTGGGCGCTGTCACATTGGCGGTGGCGCTCATGGCCCCGGTCACCGGCCTGGTCGCGGAAACCATCGGACGCAAGAAAGTCATCGTTCCCGCGCTCTTCGCGATGGCCGTCCCCACCCTGCTGGCCGCCACCTCGCAAAGCCTGCACGCTCTCATCTTCTGGCGTTTTGCCCAGGGACTTTTTGTGCCGGGTGTCATCGCCGTGATGATGGCCTATATCAATGAGGAATTTGCCGGGCGGGTCGGCACCGTCATGGCTGCGTACGTGACTGGGACGGTCTTCGGGGGGTTTCTCGGACGTTTTCTCACCGGCGTCATCGCTGCGCATTGGAACTGGCGCGCCGCCTTCGTGACACTGGGCATCCTCGATCTGCTGGGTGCGCTGGCCGTGCGACAATGGCTGCCGCTGGCGGTGAATTTTGTCCCCGCCAAACATGTTTTCAAATCCATGCGTGACACGTGGGGTCATCTGCAAAATCCGCGGTTGCTGGCAATTAGCGGCATGGGTTTCACCGTCCTGTTTTCGCTGGTCGGTGTGTTCACCTACGTGAATTTTTATCTCGCCCGGCCGCCGTTCAATCTCACTCCCGCCGAACTGGGGAGCATCTTTTTTGTTTATTTGCTCGGCTGTGTCGTGACTCCACTGGCTGGACGCTTCCTCGACCGCCACGGATTCCGCCGGACAACGCAGCTGTCGCTCGGCATGTGTCTTGGAGGTTTATTGCTGACGCTGGCCCCATCGCTGGCGCTGGTCATTGCCGGGCTGGCGATTTTTTCCTCCGGCATTTTTGTTTCGCAATCGGCGGCCACGGTGCTGATGGGACAGGTTGCCGGACGCGCCCGTTCCGCCGCCGCCGGTCTTTACGTAACTTTTTACTATGCCGGTGGCAGCGCGGGCGCGGCGTTGACGGCGTGGTTTTGGTTGAAGGGTGGTTGGCCCGCCTGCGTTGGCCTGTTTGCCGCCGCCAGCCTGATGACCTTGGTCTTCGGATTGGCGGGTGGAAAATCCGTGGCCGGCCGGGAAATCCCACCGGAGCCGGCCGTTGACACGGCCATTTGAAATCGTCGCCGGGTTCAGTGGGCGCGGCGAAATTTTTCCGGCCCGATGGTGGCCAGCGCGGCGCAAACCTCTTTGACGATTTCCGTCCGGCCGAGCGCCCTCGCGGCGCTGGCCTTGTGCAAGTGCGCTTCGACAAAATCCGGGTCGAGCGTGAGGGCGCGCTCGGCGAACTCCAGCGCCTTGTCATGGCGGCCCAGCCGGCCGACCATGCTCGTCAGGTTCGCCCAGCCGACCTTGTTTTGCGGGTCAACTTTCAACGCCTGCTGCATGCACTCGACGGCTTCCTTCGGTTTGTTCCGCGATTCGAATAAAATGCCCGCGAGATTGTTCCAGGCCTTGAAATCCGTTGGATCCAGCTCGAGCGCCCGGCGATAGGCGGTTTCCGCCTCGACGAACCGGCCCGAGGCCGCGAGCGCGACGCCCTGATAAAACTGCGCCCTGGCCTCCGCCGGATTTTCCGCGTGCCATTCCTGGGCCAGGGCCAGCACCTGCGGCCACAAACCCTTTTTACACAGTTCGCGGGCCTGCCCGCTCCTTTGTTCCGTCTCCAGTTCCAATTCCATCCTAATAATCCTGTCAACCTATCAAACGACTTTCCGTCCGACGATAAAAAAATGAACTCCGGGACGCCGAGGCGCGGAAAAAAATGTTGTAGCACCCGCGTCCCGCGGTCATTTCGGGCGTCGCGCCCGAAACCGGCGGTGGATGGTCGCGGAGCGACAAATGGAAATTAGCCAGCTACGAAGTGGCTGGTGTCGGCGGAGAAAAATGAATTCGTCCCGCGAGGGACGATGGAATGGGGCGGAAGTGTTCCAGCGTCCCGTCTTTCGCGAGGCGGACAACCTCTGCTTTAATGTCAGCCCCCCTCATAGCCGAATTAACCCAATCATCGTAGTGATATAGACAGCTTCCTCTGCTTCCATTGAAAATAAATCTGATTTCCCGGTACTCTTTTCTACTTTCAACGCATCCGTAAATAGTTGGAGGCTAATTATTCGAGAAATAATAATTGACGCGTTCCGCGACTCACCGACAAATAGTAAACGCTTTGACGTTATGTATAACACACCTGAAGACAATGGAGTCATTGCTTCCGTTCTGGCGACATCATAGCTGGCAATGCGATAACGGACGCCTTTGATAATTGGAATGCTTATCGAAGGACCTGCAAAGCTGTAATTGTTAACCCTTGTTTGATGCCAAGTTGTGTGCGTCTTATGGTAAACTATTTCGGATTCATTGAGCATTAGCCCGGTTTGGATTGGAGGGGGCAACCGTCCTGTCGTTGCCATAATGTATGTTGAGCGCAACGTCTCGAAGTTGCTCCCTAGGGACAATTTAGAGCCATACTTCTTTTCAAGCTGACGGATTGCCTTTTCATCCTCGTTTGTCAACATCAAGACTGATTGGATGCGTTGTTTAATGGGTTGAAATTCCTTGTCCATCTGTTCCTGTTGAAGCTTCTTAATGTCGGCTTGGGTCAAGCCAAGCTCTACAGCCATACAATCGAGTTCCTGCTGGTCTGCTTCGTCAAACTCTCCTTTTATTGCCAGTTCTGCAATGCGTGCGGCGAGCAGTTTTCTCCGTCCCGATCTAAAAAAAGGCAGTTTTGCTGGCAATGTGTATCGAGTCCGGCCAGTCATGGCATTTGGCTGTGAAACCGTCACGGCAATTGGAGACGTATAAAATTCTTGGCCACAATTCGGGCAAATGACATTTTGCCCAGTCATACTTTCTGCAACTGCACACTCTTTTGAACAGCTTGGGCATGTATACGTAATATTTGCTTCTGTGGTATTCGGAGAGGATTCAGTTTTGGTTGAAAAGTCATGCTGGCGTGTTTCGAGATTAATCAAAATGTCCCGTGGCTCAGCGCCCTTGCTTGGGCCGACGATGCTGCGGTTCTCCAGTTCATCCATGATGCGCGCCGCGCGACCGTAGCCGAGGCGCAGCCGGCGTTGCAACAGCGAGACACTGGCCTTCTTCTCACTGCGAATAATCTCAATGCATTGCTGGATGGTGTCCTCGTCAATACCACTCGCGGGATCATTATCTGAAGTCGGCTGGGGGCTAATCAGTTTGGGGGATTCAGGTGGGTCAGAGGGGATGACGTGCAACTTGAAAAGATTTGGAACTCGTATGCCGACGGTGTCTTTACCTGGAATAGGTGCAAGAACCTCGATCGAATCCGCTCTAAGCGTGGCCATAAGGTTTTTGCTCAATTGTTTGATTCTTTGCAACCTCACACCGGGAGCAACGTGAAATTCAAAGCACGTAATGGATGGCCCAACGGCTATATCGCCGATAGCAACCTCGATATTAAACTGCGCAAGCGTTTGCTGCAAAAGTCGTGCATTAGCTATTAACTCCTCCTTGGACGCCTCGGACAAGGCGTGTGCGGGAAGTCCTGTCGATAGCGATTGATAATCTTCGCTTTCAGCATTCATGGCGTAATGCAGTTCGTCTTTTACATTTTTGACACCCAAAACTAATGGCGGCAAAATGTCATTTCTTGTTGTAAAAGTTTTTTCAATTACTTCGGCATTTCCAGCTTCACCTTCGCCGCCACCTGCGCCACGTCCTTATCACCACGGCCGGAGAGGTTCACGATGATGAGCTTCTTTTTGTCCATCTTCGGCGCGCGTTTCATGACTTCGGCAATTGCGTGCGCGCTTTCCAGCGCGGGAATAATGCCTTCCAGCCGTGCCAACTTCATGAACGCGGCGAGCGCCTTGTCGTCTGTCGCGTAGGTGTATTCCACGCGTTTTTCGTCGCGCAGCCAGGCGTGTTCCGGGCCCACGGCGGCGTAATCCAGTCCGGCGCTGACGCTGTGGGTGAGCTGGACCTGCCCAAATTCGTCCTGCAACAGATACGAACGCGTGCCTTGCAGCACCCCAAGCGAGCCGCCTTGGAACCGCGCCGCGTGTTTGCCGGCTTTGATGCCTTCGCCGCCCGCTTCCACGCCCACCATTTTCACCGATTTGTCCTTGAGGAACGGATAAAACAGGCCCATCGAATTCGAACCGCCGCCGACACAGGCCACGAGCAAATCGGGCAGGCGCTTTTCCTGTTTCAAAATCTGCCGGCGCGCTTCGTCGCCGATGACGCGCTGGAAATTCCGCACCATCACCGGATAGGGATGCGCGCCATAAACGGTGCCGAGGATGTAATGGGTGGTGCGGACGTTGGTGACCCAATCGCGCATGGCTTCGTTGATGGCTTCCTTGAGCGTCTGCTGCCCGGCCTTCACGGACACGACCTCCGCGCCGAGCATTTTCATCCGATAAACGTTGAGCGCCTGCCGTTCGCAATCCACCGCGCCCATGTAAACGACGCATTTCAAGCCGAACATCGCGGCCACGGTGGCGGTGGCGACGCCATGCTGGCCGGCGCCGGTCTCGGCGATGATGCGGGTCTTGCCCATGCGCCGGGCGAGCAGTATCTGGCCGATGCAATTGTTGATCTTGTGCGCGCCGGTGTGGAGCAGGTCTTCGCGCTTGAGATAAATCTTCGCGCCGCCGAGTTCCCGGGTGAGCCGCTCGGCGAAGTAAAGCGGCGTGGGCCGTCCGCAAAATTCCCGGAGATAATACTCGAATTCGCGTTTAAATTTCGGGTCCTTCTGCGCCCGCCGGTATTCGTCCTCCAGTTCCTGCAATGGATGCATCAACGTCTCCGGCACGAATCGCCCGCCGTAGGGACCGAAGTAGCCGCGGGCGTCCGGAATTTTGGTGCTGGATTTCTTGCTCATAAAACGGCGCTTAATCTCGCGCAAAGACGCGAAGACGCAAAGGAATTTATTTTAAACCACGGATGCATACGGATGAGGGAACTCTGCAAAACCGGCGTAGTAGCTTCTTGGCAGAGCAACGCGCACTTTATCCTAAATTCCACGGTTGGAATCACACGAAGAAGTCATAAACCACGGATGCACACGGATAAACACGGATTTTGGGTTGCGTGCTTCGCTCACCGCCGGGTGAAGTCGTTCGCCTTCAGCAAGTGCCTGTATCCGTGTCCATCTGTGTCCATCCGTGGTTGAACTGCGTTTTCCAGGTTTATTCACCGGCTGACTTGTTTGTGGCGGAAACAGGCCGTGAGATGGTCGTTGACCATGCCCGTCGCCTGCATGTGCGCATAGCAAATCGTTGAACCGACAAAATTAAACCCGCGCCGGCGCAAGTCCTTGCTCATGGCGTCGGAAACCGCCGTCCGCGCCGGAATCTGGTTGAGGGTTTTCCAGAAATTGATTTTGGGCCGGCCCTCCACAAAACGCCAGAGGTAGGCATCGAAACTTCCGAACTCCTCCTGCACCTTGAGAAAAGCCCGGGCGTTTTGGACGGTGGATTGGATTTTCAGCCGGTTCCGGATGATGCCGGCGTTGTTCATCAGCTTCGCGATTTTCGCCGCGTGGTAGCGCGCGACCTTTTCCGGATCGAACTGGTCGAAGGCGGCGCGATAGTTCTCCCGTTTTTTCAGGACCGTGTGCCAGCTCAGGCCGGCCTGCGCGCCTTCGAGGATCAAAAACTCGAACAGCCGGCGGTCATCATGCAACGGCACGCCCCATTCCGTGTCGTGATACCGGACGTAGAGCTCGTCAATCGCCCAGGGACAGCGGAACTCGGACTGAGCATTTTTCATTCGGGGCGGTGATAAAACAGGGATTGCTCCTGCCTGTTCCCGGCCGGCTGCTCAACTCGCCTTCACGGCGGCGACGAGCGCATTGAGCGAAGCCTTGGCGTCGCCGAACAGCATCCGTGTGTTGTCCTTGTAGAACAGAAGGTTTTCGATGCCGGCAAAACCCGCCGCCATCGAGCGTTTCATCACGATGACGGTCTTGGCGTGGTCGGCTTCGATGATGGGCATGCCATAAATCGGGCTGGATTTTTCCTCGCGCGCGGCGGGATTGACCACGTCGTTGGCGCCGATGACGAGGCACACGTCCACGCGGTCCATCGTCGGGTTGATGGCTTCCATTTCGCAAAGCTGGTCGTAAGGCACATTGGCCTCGGCGAGCAGAACGTTCATGTGACCGGGCATGCGACCGGCGACCGGATGGATCGCGAACTGCACTTCGACGCCGCGTTTGCCGAGTTCATCGGAAAGCTCGCGCACGGCGTGTTGCGCCTGCGCCACGGCCATGCCGTAGCCGGGAACGATGACGACCCGTTGCGCGTAGGTCAGCAGCAAAGCCACTTCATCAACCTGAATGGGCTTGACGGTCCCCGCAACCCCGGCGGGTCCAGCCTGGGTTCCGCCGCTGGAACCGAAGGCGCCGAACAAAACATTCGTGACCGGGCGGTTCATGGCCTTGCACATGAGCAGCGTGAGCAGCGTGCCCGAGGAGCCGACCAGCGTGCCTGCGACAATCATCGCGTTGTTGTTGATGGCAAAACCGTCCGCCGCGACGGCGAGGCCGGTGAACGAGTTCAACAGCGAAATCACGACCGGCATGTCCGCGCCACCGATGGGCATGACCATCGCAATGCCGAAGAACAGCGCCAGCGAGAACATGACAATGAACGCGACGACGGCATTGTGGCCGGTGGCGTTGAACGTGAGCCAGCCGCACAGGCCGAGAATGACGAGCAGGATGAGGCCGTTCAAAAAATTCTGGCCGGGGAAGGTGTGCGGCTTTTCAAATTTTCCCTCCAGTTTTAAATACGCGACGATGCTGCCGGAAAATGAAAGCGACCCGATGAGCGTGGCGAAAAGCATCGGAATCGTGATGGCCGCCGAGGGGTCATGCAAAGCGGGCAGTTCCATGCCGGCAATTTGTGCGGGCTGCGCGCCCTTGATGAATTCCAGGCTCGCGACAAGCGCCGCCGCGCCGCCACCGAGGCCGTTGAAGAGCGCGACCATTTGCGGCATCGCGGTCATCTTCACGGAATACGCGCCGATGGCGCCGATGACCAGACCGATGACAATGCCGATGGCGATGAGCGTGTAGTTGAGCGTCCAGCCCTGCGTCCAGACGTTTGCGCCGTCCGGCTTGCTCAAAATGACAAAGCCAATCACCATGCCCGCCGCCGCCACGAGATTTCCCCGCCGCGCGGTCTTCGGCGAGCTCAAAAATTTGATGCCCAGAATGAACAAAACCGAGACACCGATTAAAATTAAAGCGATGGTGGAACTCATGTTATTTCTTTTTCTTGAACATTTGCAACATGCGGTCCGTGACCATGAAGCCGCCGAAAACGTTGGCCGAACCGAAGACGACCGCGACAAAACCGAGCGTCCGCGCCAGCGGGGTGGCCGCGTCCGCCAGCACCAGGATGCCGCCGAACAAGATGATGCCGTGAATGGCGTTGGTGCCGGACATCAGCGGTGTATGCAGCATCGAAGGCACTTTGGAGATGACTTCAAACCCCACGAAAATCGAGAGGACGAAGATGAACAGAACCAGAACTTGGTTGTAAGCTTGCAGGTTTTCCACGGTCATAAATTTTAGCTGGGTTTGGCCACGAGCTTTTCGTTGACGATCTTGCCGCCGTGCGTGATGAGGCAGCCCTTGATGATTTCGTCGTCGAGTTTGAGGACGAAGTTTTTGTTCTGCTTGTCCCAAAATTCCTCGATGAGGCTCGTCAGGTTGGCGGAAAACACCTGGCTGGCGTGCAGCGGCACGCGCCCCGGCAGGTTGGCGATGCCCACGAGTTTCACCCCGTTGCGGTCGGTCACCTGGTCCAGAACCGCGCCCTCGACATTGCCGCCGGTCTCGATCGCCATGTCCACGACCACGCTGCCCGGCTTCATCGCGTTGAGCATTTCGGCGGTGACCAGCACCGGCGCCCGGCGCCCAAACACCTGTGCGGTGGTGATTACGACGTCGGAATCACCGCAGGTTTTTTTCATCGCGTCCCGCTGCTTCTGGATTTGTTCCTCGGTCAGCGCCTTGGCGTAGCCGTCCTTGGTCTGGCCGGTCTCGCCGATGTCAATCTTGAGAAATTGCGCGCCGAGCGATTTGACCTGCTCCTCCACGACGGGCCGCGTGTCATAGGCGGTGACTTTCGCGCCGAGCCGCTTGGCGGTGGCAATCGCCTGCAATCCGGCCACGCCGACGCCGATGATGAAAACCTTGGCCGGCAGGATCGTGCCCGCCGCCGTGGTCATCATCGGAAAAATCTTGTTGGAATAACGCGCGGCGAGGATGACCGCCTCGTAACCGCCCAGGTTGGCCTGCGACGACAGCACGTCCATCTTTTGCGCGCGGGTCGTGCGCGGGATGAATTCCATGCTGATGGCGCTGATGCCGCGTTCCGCCAGCTTTTGGACCAGGTCCTTTTCGTTGAACGGATCGAGCAGGCTGGCGTGGATGGAGCCGGATTTGAGCAGCGCGATTTCCTCGACCGGCGGTTTGCGCAGGCGCAACACCATGTCGCCGGAGGACAAAAGGCCCTTGCGATCGGCGGTGATCGTCGCGCCGGCGGCCGTGTAGGCGGCGTCGGCAAATCCCGCCTTCAGCCCGAGGCCGGCCTCGACCTCCACTTGCGCGCCGAGCTTGACCAGTTTGGCCGTGCTGTCCGGCGTCAATGGCGCCCTCGTTTCGCCCGGTTGTGTTTCCTTTGGGACGGAAATTTTCATTGCTTCAAAAAAAACGTGGCGCGCAGTGTATCAGAGCGCGCGCCGGAGGGAACTCAAAAATTGTGTTTTTCCGAACATGAATTGCCACCGCTAATCCACCGGATAAATCATCCTTTAAAATGTCAGGCGGTGGCGGTTTTAACCGCGTTAATGAACGCCCGCAGCTTCGCGTGGTCTTTTCGGCCGGGGAAAGCCTCCACACCGCTGGATACATCCACGCCAAAGGGCCGCACCTGGCGGACGGCTTCGGCGACATTCTCCGGGGTCAGCCCGCCGGCGAGAAAGATCAGTTTGCCAAATTTTTGCGCCTCGACGGCCAGGGCCCAGTTGAATTTTTCGCCCGTTCCGCCCACCGCTTCCGGCGAATACGCGTCCAGCAGCCAGGCGTCGGTCTGGTATCGGGCCAGCTCCTTCAGCGTTCCCGCGTCGCGGATGCGGAACGCCTTCATGCTCATCAGGCCAAACTGCATGCAAAATGCCGGCGGCTCATCGCCGTGAAACTGGAGCAGTCCCAGGCCGCATTCTCCCATGGCGCGCAGAACAAAATCCTCCGGCGCATTCACGAAAACTCCGGCCCGCAGGACGGACGGCGGCAGCTGCCTCGAAATTTCCGCGGCGGCGGGTATCGTCAGGTATCGCGGGCTTTTGTCGTAAAAGACAAAGCCCAGCGCGTCCGCGCCCGCCGCGACGGCGGCTTGCGCGTCATCCAGATTCGTAATGCCGCAAATTTTGATCCTCGTGCTCATCCCCGTTTTTCGTCCGTAGCCGCGTAAATCGTAAATCGTAAATCGTAAATTGCAACCTGCGGTATTTTGGGTAATCGCATGGTTTGCCCAAACGGAACGCCGGGCACCGCCCCGGCAAGTTTGGATTGAAAAGTCACATTCGAACCGGGACGGTGCCCGGCGCTCCAAATGACACCACCACCCATTTTTGTCTCGTCGTGATGCGGCAATTTTCCGCAAAATGGCTTTGATGCCGCGGACGATTTATTTCGATTACAACGCCACGACGCCGCTGGACCCGCTGGTGCGCGAGGCGATGCTGCCCTTTTTGGGCGGGGTCTGGGGCAATCCGTCGTCCGTGCATCACGTCGGCCAGCGCGCCCGCGCGGCGCTGGATGATGCGCGGGACCGCGCGGCAAAGTTCCTCGTGTGCAAGCCGAGCGAGTTGATTTTCACCAGCGGCGGCACGGAGAGCAACAACCTGGCGATTTTCGGCGCCGCCCGGCTGCTTAAACCTAAGGGAAAACACCTCATCACGTCGGTCATCGAACATCACGCGATCCTTCATTGCTTTGACTACCTCGAACAGAAGGAAGGCTTCGCTGTCTCGAGGCTGCCGGTGGACTGCAAAGGACAGGTGTCGGTGGACGAATTGAAACGGGCGATCCGCCCGGACACCGTGCTGGTTTCAATCATGGCGGCCAACAATGAAATCGGCACGATTCAGCCGGTGGCCGAGCTGGGCGCGGTCTGCCGCGAGCGCGGAATTGTCTTCCATACGGACGCGGTGCAGTGGTTTGGCAAGGAACCGGTCGGGAACATCGGCCAGTTCAACGCCGATCTGGTTTCGGTCTGCGCCCACAAATTTCATGGGCCAAAAGGCGCCGGCCTGCTTTTCGCCAGATCCCCGTTGTTTCCAGACCCGATTCTTTTTGGCGGCGGCCATGAGAATGAGCGCCGGGCAGGAACCGAAAATCTGGCCGCCATCATTGGCCTGGTTGAAGCACTGGAACGCTTCGTCCGGCCACCGGTTTTCGACCGTGCCCGCTTGGATCCGCTGTCCCGGCGGCTGATTGAACTGGTTGAAAAGACCGAAGGCGTGGATTTTGTCGGTTCTCGCGGCAGACGGCTGGCCAATACCGCCGCTTTTGTGGTGCGCAGCGCGGACAGCATTTCGCTGCTGGCCGGTTTGGACTTGGAAGGCATCTGTGCCTCGAGCGGCTCGGCCTGCTCCGCCGGTTCTCTCGAACCCTCTCATGTAATCAATGCCATCGGGCTCCAGGTGCGGGCGAATTCGCTCGTGCGCTTTTCACTCGGGCGGGATTCTACCGGCGGGGAGGTTGAAATTGCCGCCGCTGCTTTCAAAGCCGTCATCCGCCGTGTACAACCTTGCTGAATGCCATCCTTTGCTTGTGAATGAGTTGTGGGAACTGTGAAGAAGATCGAGTTTGGGGCGATTCACACCAGCCGCGAAAAAATTTATTTTTTTCCTTTTCCCCTTTTTCCCTGTGTTTACCTTGACAGAAAAGGTTGTTTGTCTTATTCACAGCGCATAATATTAAGAGACTTTTAACAAAGAAGATACTATTAACCAGCGCATGAACCTCACCATCACGAAGGAGCAAATTCTCAATGGCCTGCAGGCGGTGCAGAATGTCGTCAGCGCGCGCACGACCCTGCCCATCCTGTCAAACGTCTTGATCAGTGCGGAAGGCGAGAAGTTGGAATTTACGGCGACGGACCTGGATGTAACGGTGGCCTGCTCGGTGGAAGCAAAGGTGAAAAAGGGCGGTGCGGCGACTGTGCCGGTTAAAAAACTCTTTGGCATCGTTCGCGAGTTGAATGGCAGTGAAATTGACATCGAAGTTGACGAAAAGAACATCTGTAGCATCCGTTGCGGCTCCTCATTCTACAAAATCCACGGGCTGGCAGCGGACGAATTTCCGCCTTTGCCCAAGTTCAAGGACGACAAAAAGGTCACATTGCCGCAGGAAACCGTCAAAGCCATGCTGCGCAAGACCTCGTTTGCCATTTCCACGGATGAATCCCGCTATGTATTGAACGGCATCTACATCAGCCTGAAAGACCACAAGATGACCGTGGTGGCCACGGATGGCCGCCGGCTGGCCCTGGTGGATGAAGAGGTGGACATCGCTGAAAAAAGCGAAGGAGAGTTCATCATTCCAGCAAAGGCGGTCAACGAATTAAACCGGCTGTTGCAGGACAAGGGGGAAATTATCATAAAGCTGGGCGAAAATCAGGCGTCATTTGCGTTGAAGGATGAAAAAGGATTTTCCGTGCTGGTCGTGACCAAGCTGATTGAAGGCAACTACCCGAACTATCGCCAGGTCATTCCGTCGGAGGTCAAGGAGCGCGTGCCGCTCGCGCGCGAGGAATTCCTGCACGCCCTGCGCCGCGCCGAGATCATGACCAGCGAAAAGGCGAACTCTGTCAAACTGGCCTTCGGCAAGAACAACTTGGCCATCACCGCCAATTCGCCGGAGGTCGGCGAAGCGCGCGAAAGCCTGGCGGTCAATTACAAGGGCAAGGAAGTCGCCATCGCGTTCAATCCCAAATACCTCATTGACCCGCTCAACGCGCTGACCGAGGACGAAATCTTCTTTGAACTGATTGACGAACTCAGCCCCGGGGTCCTGAAAATCAACGGGCCGTTCCTCTACGTCGTCATGCCGATGCGGCTTAGCTGATCAGCGGAAGCTGGGGGTCACATTTGCTCCACCGTCTCAATTCCGAGAACGTCCAAGCCCTGTTTCAAAACCCGCGCCGTCAAATCGCAGAGCGCCAGCCGGCTGGCGCGCGTTGCGTCGTCGGCCTTGAGCACCGGACAATTTTCGTAGAATGACGTGAATTTGCCCGCCAGCTCGTAAAGATAGTTGCACAGAAAATTCGGGCGATATTCTTCCGCCACAGCTTCCAGCGTCAGCCCGAAATTCAACAGGTGCTTCGCCAGGGCAATTTCTTCCGGTGCAGCTAATTTTATATTTCGGAGGGACGAGCTCTGCGAGGCCCCAATCAAAACTGGGGAAGTGGGACTCGTGGAACTCGTCCCTCCGATTTCAGATTTCCGAAAGATGCTCCGAATCCGCGTGTAGGCGTATTGCAGATACGGCGCGGTATTGCCATTGAGCGCGAGCAGCTTGTCCCAGCTAAATTCGTAATCGCTCTGCCGGTTCGGCAGCAAGTCGGCGTATTTCACCGCGCCGAGGCCGACGACGCGGGCGATTTCGCGCCGCTGCGCCTCCGGCAAATCGGGATTTTTGTCGGAAACGATTTTGAAGGCCCGTTCCTCGGCTTCGTCGAGCAAATCGGCAAGCTTCACCGTTTCGCCGGAACGTGTTTTGAACGGCTTGCCGTCTTCGCCGAGAATCGAACCGAACCAGACATGCGCGAGCTTCGGAGCGCCGAGCACCGTCTCGGCTCGTTGATTCACCGCTCCTGAATCGAGCCGGGACGGTGCCCGGCGTTCCTGCCATTTGCGGAATGCGGCGAAGAGTTGCTGGAAATGCAACTGCTGGCGGCCGTCGGTGACGTAAATGATTTCGTCCGGCTGCCAGGTTTTCAACCGGTATTCGAGCGTGGCGAGGTCGGTCGTCGTGTAATTGAACCCGCCGTCGCTTTTGCGGATGAGCGCGGGGTGCTCCTTGAGCTGGGGGTTGTCATCGAAGAAAATCGCGATGGCGCCTTCGCTTTCGCGCGCGATGCCCTTGGCGAGCAGTTCATCCACAAGCGGCTTGAGGCGCGGATTGTAAAAGCTTTCGCCGAAGGTGTGGTCGAACTTCACGCCGAGCCGGCCGTAAATGGCATCGAACTGCTTTTGCGACAGCGCAATCATCTCGCGCCAGATCTTCAGGTTCTCCTCATCACCGCTCTGGAGTTTCACCAGTTCCAGCCGCGCCGCTTCCAGGACCTTTTCATCTGACTTGCTGGTGGCGCTGACCTTTTTGTAGAGCCTTTCCAATTCGCCAATCGCGTCGCGGCCGAGGGCCTCGCGGTCGAGCTGCTCCTTCCAGCCAACGAGCAGCATCCCAAACTGCGTGCCCCAGTCGCCGATGTGATTGTCGGTGATAACGTGATGCCCGAGCAGGCGCAGCGTGCGCGCCAGGCTGTCTCCGAGGATCGTGGAGCGAATGTGGCCCACGTGCATCGGCTTGGCCACGTTCGGCGAGCTGAAATCAATCACCACTTTCCGCAGTTGCGCGGTCTGGTCGAAAAACAGATGTTCGCCGCGGACCGCGGATTCGAGCGTTTGCGCGAGCGCGGAGTTTTTCAGCCGGAAATTCAGGAAGCCGGCGCCGGCGATTTCCACCTTCTCGCAGAGGCTGGAAACATCGAGTTTGGCAAGGACCTCCGTGGCCAGCTGGCGCGGATTCAACTTGCGCGCCTTGGCCAGCGCCATCAGCGCGTTCGACTGGTAATCGCCGAACTTAGGGTCGGGGCACGGACGGACCAGGATGCCGCCGGGGTCCGCTTCCGGCAGGACGGCGCGAACGGCCGATTGCAGGCGAAGCTCGATTTGTTTATGTGGCAGCACGGAAATTATTTAACCACGGATTTTGCTGATGAACACGGATAAAAAGTTCCGGAGGGGCGAGTTACACGAGTCCCATTTCGCACGAGGCTTTGAGATTAGGGACTCGTGTAACTCGTCCCTCCGAAGAGTCACTTTTTACCGTAATCGCGGATGATGGTGAGCATGGCGGCGGCATCGGGCGCTTGTTCCAGCGCCTGGCGAAAGTCGGCCTTGTGCAGCAGCTTGGCGATATTGGCCAGGGTGTGAAGATGCTTTTGAAACTGGCCTTGCGGCACGAGAAAGAGCATGACCAGCTTCACCGGCTGGTTGTCGAGCGCGTCGAAGTTCACGCCCGCCTTGGAGCGGCCGAGCGCGCCGACGACTTCGTAGATCAAATCCGTGGAGGCATGCGGGATGCCGATGCCGAACCCAATGCCCGTGCTCATCGAGGTCTCCCGTTTCTTGACGGCGGCGGTGATGGCGTCGCGATGTTCCGCCGGGATTTTGCCCGTGGTGACGAGATTGGTGATCAACTCGTCAATGGCTTCCCATCGGTTCGTTGCGTGCAAATCGGTGACGATTTGCTCCTGGCTCAAGATATCGGCTAAGTCCATACCGTGCGTCTGCCATGGGTTTGAACCAAACGGCGCGACAATTCAAGACAGAAATATCGGCAAAAGCGGCGGGCGACGGTCAAAGCCACCGTTGCAGCCAGTGCAACACCTGTCCGGCGCCCTCCAGCCACCAGCCCAGCGCGTTCAACAAACCCACCTTCGTCGTCAACAACGGGACGCCGAACAACAGCACGCACACGTTGCCGAGAAAAATGATCACCGCCGAAAACAACCAGCCCTGCGACGTGATGTCCGACTGCCGCGTCTTCAAAACATGCCACGTCAGCGTTACGTGGAACGCATACGCCGCGCCGATCAGCAGATGAAACCAGACCAGATAACTCCGCCAATCCCAGATCAAACGGCCGAGGGAAAACCCGGCTACGACCAGTGCCACGTAAAGCGGAAAGAAATAAGGCGCCAGCACAATCAGGAAATTGCTTTTCGAGACGACGACATGGCCGCCGCTGGAGGACACCTTGAGTTTTTTCAACTCACCGCCAAAAAGCCAGGCCCACAAGGCATGCGTGAGCTCGTGGCCGAAGACATAAATCCACATCGGTTTGGGCAGCAGCAGGAAAATCACCAGCCAGCACGCTGCGCCCGCCAGCAGCGGCACCCAGACCACATCCACGCCGCCGCTGGCGCACAGCACCCGCCACAAAGCCATCGCCGCGCCGGCACAAACCGGCAGCAACAGGATGGCGATGGCGAATTTGATCCACTTGAGCACACCGGCAGAATTCAGAATTCGGAATTCAGAAGCCAGAATAAACCGAAGGCAGGAACAAAAGGAATCGACCACGGATGGACACG
>Ga0265340_10000271_pt1 | contig 26927 bp, 30 predicted proteins | sample 4CB225metaG_FD_202082 | JGI IMG/M metagenome (GOLD analysis project Ga0265340, IMG submission 202082) | Rhizosphere microbial communities from Carex aquatilis grown in University of Washington, Seatle, WA, United States - 4-CB2-25 metaG | ecosystem: Host-associated > Plants > Roots >...
GTCGGCCATTACGCGGTTCTGATCCTCTTCCTGCTGGTTGCCGCGCTGGTGCCGCTTGATGTCTTCCTGGGCGGCGGCCTGTTCTGGCGTTACCTCGCGCCCTGCACGCTGGCGTTGGGCCCGGTGTTTTTCGCAGGCGTGATCTTCGCGCGAACCTTTGCGACCGCGGCGAACCCCGATCAAGCCTTCGGTTCCAACATTGCCGGCGCGGTGGTGGGCGGGCTTGCCGAATCGCTGTCGATGCTGCTCGGCTTCCGCCATCTGCTGCTGGTGGCGGTGCTGTTCTACCTGTTGTCAGCCTTGTTGCCGCCGCTTCTCACGCGCCTGCGCGCGGCGGCATGAGCGAATAGGACGACGGCGGGCTCAAGGCGTGCGGCGAATCTCAACCCGGCGGTTTTTGGCCCGGCCCTCGGGGGTGCCGTTATCGGCGATCGGTTTGGAATCGCCATAGCCGGCCGCCTGCAAGCGGCTCGCGTCGATGCCGTAGCCGGACACCAGTGCCTTTACGACCGCGTCGGCGCGCTTCTTGGAAAGCGAAGCATTACGTGCGGCGGCCCCCGTATTGTCCGTGTGTCCGGAAATCTCGAGCTTGAGACCGGGCTGGTTGCGCAGCAGCTGTCCGATCTCGTCCAGCACGGGTTTGCTGGCCGGCTTGATCGCGGCCTTATTGGTGTCGAACAGAATACCGTAAACCTCGGCGGTTCCGCTCTCGGCCAGCGATTGGGCGAGCGGCGGAGCGAAGGTGAGCTTGAAGACCACGCCGCCGGGATTGCCTTCCGGGCCCGCATCGTCGCGATGGTAGTTGATCGCTTTGACAATGATGGTGTTGACGCCCGGCTTCAGCATCACGTCGTAATTATCCAATGTCCGGAACAGCGCGTCCTCATTGGAGGAGGCATCGAGCACGCCGTTGGAGCCCAAGCGTTTGCCGTTGAAGCTGGCCTCATAAGCATTGTCTCCGGTGACGGTGAGCTTGGCCGGGCCGACGTCCTTGGGCGCCACCGTGAAGACACGCCGGAATGTGATGACCTTCGAACCGTGCACCGCTTCTTCGGGAGTCACCTTGTAGGCGGTCCAGATCCATTTGGCGCCTTCGACCGGCTGCCACATGAAGTGCATCCATGCGACGACGGCGGGCGACCAATGTTTGCCGTCGAGAGAGAATTGGGTTTGCGTATCGCTTCCGATGACTGGAGGCGCAGCCGGTGTCGCGGGCGGGGCCGCCAGCAGAGCGGTCGGGTGCAACAGCCAGACGGCCGCAAACAAACCAGGAATTATTCTTCTCCACATGACGACCACTCCTGCGATGATGTTGCGAAACCGCGGCAATCGTTCGACCAGAACGCCGCCTACTTCCCGCCTCGTTCCTCGCACGCGACCTTCTCCATATTGCCGGATAGCCCGCCATTGTTGGGACAGTTATCTTTCGGCGGCGAACCGGTCGCGGTCTTCGGCTTTGCCATATCGGCTTTCACCTTCTTCAGGGTTTCCGCGGCTTGCTGCTTCTTCAAGGCTTCCTCGGCTTCCTCCTGCTGAGGACACTCACTCTGGGGGGTAATCGGCGTAGCAAATCCGATTGCCTTTCCGAGACTTTCCAAATTCTCCGCGAGGGCGGCATCGTATTTGTCGAACGCCTTTTGCCATGCGATCTTCGCCTTGAGCTCGGCCTCGTAATCCGTTCCCTTTTTCTTCAGGCTTTCGTAGGCGGCGTACAGGTGATCCTTTTCGTCCACGAGCTTTCGCATATCTGGGCGATCGTCGATCTCATCAATCGCCGCGTTCACGAACTGCGACAGTGATGTCGTGGTTAGTTTGAGTTCGGACTGCATGTCGGTGAGCGGAGCGTTGCGGCTGCAGACATCGGCATACTTCTTCTGTTGAGCCTTGAATTCGTCGAGCTTCTGTCTGGTGTAATCGCGAGTTCCCGGTTTGGGAGCCGGTTTATAGACCTGCTGTGGTTTCGTCTCCTGGGCCGGCGTGCTGGAAAAACTGAACAGACAGAGTGCGGCGCCGAGCAGCGCGGCAGCGACTGATAACCGTGACATGATTGCCCCCAAGCGATGGCGAGATCCGATCCCGCGACAATCTGCCATGCACCTTGGCACCTGAGAAGAGCTTGCACTTAACAGAGCGCCCTGCCGCAACGGAAAGCGGCACATTCGGGCCCTCGCGCGCGCACTGATTCTCTAGCCCTTCCCGCCGTTTCCGCCGCACCCATCCTGCTCTAGACTGCACGGCCACAAAAGCGGAGGACTCATGTCAGCGCTGTTGTTCGAGAAGCGCGGGTTCGTCGCCACGCTCACCATCAACCGGCCCGAGAGCCGCAACATTTTGGGCGAAGAGGGCGACGAGGCACTGTTCGCTGAGGCGGCCGCGGCGATCAACGCCGACCGCGCGGTGCGCTGTGCCATCATCACCGGCGCGGGCACGGCGTTTTCGGCTGGCGGCAACCTCAAGGCGATGCGCGAGAAGAGCGGCGTCTTCGCCGGCCGCGTGCTGGAGAATTACCGCACCAACATTCACGCGATCATTCGCAGTCTGTGGAATTTGGAGGTGCCGCTGATCGCCGCGGTGAACGGTGCGGCCATCGGGCTGGGCAACGGCGTCGCCTGCACTGCCGATATCCGCATCGCCTCGAAGGCCGCGAGCTTCGGCGCCTCGTTCCTCAAGATCGGCTTGGTTCCGGGCGACGGCAGCGCCTGGATGCTGCCGTGCCTGATCGGTCCGGCGCGCGCCGCCGAGCTGCTCTTTACCGGCAAGATCATCGACGCGGCGACCGCGCTCGACTGGGGCCTGGTCTCCAGATTGGCGCCGCCCGAATTGCTGATGAAAGAAGCGAATGAGCTGGCGGCGGAGATTGCGCGCCAGCCGCCGGGCGTGCTGCGCATGACCAAGAAACTGCTGCGCGAGGCGACGGGCGCCCATCTCGAAGCGATCCTGGAGCTGTCGGGCACGTTCCAGGCCGACGCCCATGCCAGCGAGGATCACGCCGAGGCGCTCGCCGCTTTCTTCGAGAAGCGCGAGCCAAATTTCAAGGGAAAGTGAGCGCGGTCTAGGCGGCGGCGCCCGAGCGTTGTTGCACCGGGCGCAGCCGCGCCGCCGGGAAACGCACCGTGACGGTCGTGCCGCGCGCGATTTCGCTTTCGAGCGTGATGGCGCCGCCGTGCGCTTCGACCAATCCTTTGACGATGGGCAGGCCGAGCCCGGTGCCGCGATCCGCCGATACGATGTCGTGGCGGCCTTGGCCGAACTTTTGGAAAACCAGCGCCCGGTCCTCCTTGGCGATGCCGATCCCGGTGTCTCTCACGCCGAACGCGATGCGCCCGTCGCTCTCGACGCGGGCGAAGCAGGTCACCATGCCGCCTGCGGGCGTGAACTTGACCGCGTTCGACAGCAGATTGAGCAGCACCTGCTTGACCGCGCGCTCGTCGGCGTAGAGATGGGGCAAATCCGCCGCGACGTCTTTGGCCAACCGGCAGCCGCGAACCTCGGCCTTGGGCGCCATCAGCTCGCGCGCCTCGTCGATCAGCCAGTCCAGGTCGAATTCGGCTTCGCTGATCGCGAACCTGCCGGCCTCGATCTTGGCAAGGTCCAGAATGTCGTTGATCAGGGTGAGCAGATGCTGACCGGATTTGTTGATCAGCCCGGCATATTCGCTGTCCTTGACGGTGTCGCCGTGCGCGGCGTTGGTTTCGATAATCTCCGAGAAGCCGAGAATGGCGTTCAGCGGCGTGCGCAGCTCGTGGCTCATGTTGGCGAGGAATTGCGATTTGGCCAGGCTCGCCGCCTCGGCGCGCAGCCGCGCCTGGTCGGATTCGGTCTTTGCACCGGCGAGCGCGGCGATCAGGTCGTTCTTGTCGTCGCGCAACAGCAGCATGTCGCACGCGGTCGCATGCATGTGCCGCCACATGAAGAAGATGTAGCAGACGTAGCATATGGCAAGCAGCGACATTCCGTCGTAGATCACTCCGCCTTCCTGCAGCGGCACCAGCACGCCAACCGTGCCGCAGGTAGCGAACATGACATAGGCCATCGGTCTGCTGGCGCTGACCAGCGCGCTCGCACCGGCCAGCGTCGAGGCCATCATCAGAAGAACGATCATGTGGTTTAAGTCGCTGTGCGGCACCCACAGCACGAAACCCGACGACGACCAGACCGCGGTGAAGATGAAATAGCTGACGGCTGCCGCGGCCACCCAGCGGCGCCAATGCTCAATGCCCACGCTGCGCCTGCGGAAGCGCCAGGAAACAACCGCCAGCGGAATGGTGCTGAGGACGACGCATGCGGCCCAGGAGATTAGCCGCGCCGGCGCGATCCAACGCGCGAACATCACGCAAAGGATCGCCGTGAAGATCGGGATGATCCAGTGGTTGAGCGACAGACCGCCCAGGGCGAGTGCCGTCTGGTCGAGCGCCAGTTTGGCGCGACGTTCTTGTGCGCGCCCCGAGCCGTGCCAAATGGCGTCATCGGCAATCATAGGCTGCAAGTCCCGGATCAGGCACGTATCGTGCGCCAGGTCGGGTTAAGAGAGCTTTGCGGGACGTGCTTAACCGGCGTTAGCCACGCCGGGGGCGTTCGCCGGGCACATCGGCGGGCCAGCGCAGGAAGGGCACGAACATGGGCACGCGCTTGCTGTAGGCGTCGTAGCCTTGCGCCCCCAGTTCCTGGCGCAGGAAGCGTTCTTCCAGCAGTGCCTTGATATAGTAGCTCAGGGTCATCAGCGCGGCGCCGATGAACGAGGTGGGCGTGCCCTGCACGATGGCGGTGGCGATGACGCAAAGCGTCAGGCCGGTGTAGATCGGGTGGCGCACGATCGCATAGGGGCCGGTTTCGACGACGTGATGATCGTGCTGGCGGGTGATAGGTCCCGACCACAAGGAACCAAGTTGAATGCGCGCCCACCAGCAAAAGGCGAAGCCGATCACGACCACAGCCACCATCGTCCAGCCGAGAATTCCGGTGGGCGTGCGCCATAAGCGATAGATGATGTCGTAGCGGCTGACAAAGAAGCCGAACAGCAGGACGAATCCGGCAATCGCCATGACGCGGGTGAGGGATTCTTGCAGCAGGTCGCCGCGTTTTAGCGCCGGTCCCGACCACAAAGCGGCCGCTAACCAGCTCACCAGCCAAAATGCCCAGACCAGATAGATCGCGAAAATCGGCGCCATGTCCGCCCCCCAACCAGGAAGCGGTTGGCTGGGCGGGTCTTAGGCCGCCGGCTGCTAGAACGCAAGCGCCTTGGCCTGACGAACCAGCGGTAATTTGCGGATGTCCGCGAGGACCTTCTCGACGATCTCACCGTCGACCTCGACCAGCGCGATGGCGTCGGCCCCGGGGGCGGTGCGCCCGAGCGTGAAATTGGCGATGTTGACCCTGGCTTCGCCTAGCACCGTGCCCAGCTTGCCGATGAAGCCCGGCTTGTCCTCGTTCGTCACATACAGCATGTGCGGGGCGAATCCGGCGTCGAGGTCGATGTCCTTGACCTGGATGAGCCGCGGCCGTCCGTCCGAGAACACCGTGCCCGCGACCGAGCGGCTGAGTTCGGGCGTGGTGACCGTGATCTTGATGTAGCCCTCATAGATGCCTTGCCGGTCGCGGCGGGTCTCGCTCACCTTGATGCCGCGCTCCTTGGCCACCACGGGCGCGTTGACCATATTGACTTCGGCGAGTTGCGGTTTGAGCAAGCCCGCCAAGGCCGCTTGGGTCAGCGCGCGCTGGTTCAAGGAAGCGGCGGTGCCTTCGTAGAGGATTTCCACCGCCTGCAGGCTCGTCTCGGTCAATTGTCCCGCGAAAGCGCCGAGCTTCTCGGCCAGCGAGATCCAGGGGCGCACCAGCGCCGCTTCGTCGGCGCCGATCGAAGGCATATTGAGCGCATTGACGATGGCGCCGGTCAAAAGGTAGTCGGCGATCTGCTCGGCAACCTGCAGCGCCACGTTTTCCTGCGCCTCTTCGGTGGAGGCGCCCAGATGCGGCGTCGCCACCACCTTCTCATTGCCGAACAGGATGTTGGTCTTGGCGGGTTCTTCGGTGAAGACGTCGAACGCCGCCCCGGCGAGATGGCCGGAATCCAACGCCACCTTCAGCGCCGCCTCGTCGACCAGCCCGCCGCGCGCGCAATTGATCAGGCGGGCGCCCTTCTTCATCTTATTGATCGCATCGGCCGAGATGATGTTGCGCGTCTCGTGGGTGAGCGGGGTGTGCAGGGTGATGAAATCCGCCCGCGCCAGAAGATCGTCTAGCTCGACCTTCTCCACGCCAAGCTCCTTGGCGCGCTCGGGCGAGAGATAGGGATCGTAGGCCACCACATGCATCTTCAGGCCCTTGGCGCGGTCGGCGACGATGCCGCCGATGTTGCCCGCGCCGATCAGGCCCAGCGTCTTGCTGTAAAGCTCGGTCCCCATGAATCGGTTCTTTTCCCACTTGCCGGCATGGGTGGAGGTGTTGGCGGTGGGAATATCGCGGGCCATCGCCATCATCAGGGCGATGGCATGCTCGGCGGTGGTGATCGAATTGCCGAATGGCGTGTTCATCACGATGACGCCCGCCGCGGTGGCGGCGGGGATATCGACATTGTCGACGCCGATGCCGGCGCGGCCCACCACCTTCAGCTTGGTGGCGGCGGCAATCACCTCTTTGGTGATCTTGGTCGCCGACCGGATGGCGATGCCGTCATACTGATCGACAATCTTGAGCAGTTCCTCCTTGGCAAGGCCGGTTTTCACGTCGGCTTCGACGCCGCGCATCTTGAAGATCGCCACGGCGGCGGGCGACAGCTTGTCGGCGATAAGAACTTTGGCCATTGGGGTTCCTTGTCAATTCGGGTTGTCGTCCGGCGGGCGCCGGTAAAAGGGCGCGATGCTATGCAGATGCTTCTGCAACGGATGGGCAGGTGCCCTCGGATCGAGGTCGAGGACGTCGACCGGCACCTTGGGCATCGCGGCGGCAGCCACCGCGAAAATTTCATTGACCAGCCTGTTTACGTCTCCCTCGGCTTCGATGCCGATCAGCGGGTGGGGCTCTTCGTCCAGGCCTTCGCGCGCGACGAAAGCAAGATGCGCGGCGATCACCTGCGAGCGGCTCATGAACAAGACACACAACCCTTGCACCAGTTTCTTGGGATAGACTTTGGGCTGACCGACGGCGAGGCCGCCGCGCCACTCGGCTTGGCGCGCCTGGTCCAAGCAATAAGCGATCTCTTCGGGCACCATCTTCTTGCCGACGTCCGATCCGAGATTGAGGACGAAGGCGGCTCCGCGGGTCGCCTCGAACAGAACCCGTCCCCGTATCCGGAAATGAGGTCTTTGGCTCTGTCCGCAGGCGTCTAGTCGCGAGGCGGCGCTGAAGATGGGAAGAAATGTCTCGCCGTTATTGACCACCGTGTCGATGCTGAGTTTGTCGCCGATCTCTCCAAGCACGATCAACTCCGCCTCGAGCACGGCGCGGTAGAAAAGCGGGCGCGCACTGTCCTGCGTGACCGCAGCCAGCATGGTCTTTTCCAGCTCGTTTTCCGGCGTGAATGCCATGGTTGCCCTCGGCTCGAATCCGGGCGGAATTCGCCTCAGCCCGCCTTCACCTTCGCCCAGGCCCAATCGAGCCACGGCGTTAGCGCTTCGATGTCGGTGTGATCGACGGTGGCGCCGCACCAGATGCGCAGGCCCGGGGGCGCCGCGCGGTAGGCTGCGATGTCGAACGCGATGCCTTCCTTGTCGAGCGTCGAGGCGATCTTCTTGGCCGCTTCGCCTTGCGCCTCCGCGCCCAGCGCCAGAAACCAGGGATCGACGATCTTGAGGCAGACGCTGGTGTTGGAGCGGATGGTTTCGTCCTTGGCCAGGAAATCGGCCCAGCCGCATTCCTTCACCCAGCGCGCCAGCACGTTCAGATTCGCGTTGGAGCGCGCGATTAGCGCTGGCAGGCCGCCGATGCTCTCCGCCCATTTGAGCGCGTCGAGATAATCCTCCAGCGCCAGCATCGACGGCGTGTTGATGGTCTCGCCCTCGAAGATGCCTTCGACCAGCTTTCCGCCCTTAATCATGCGGAAGATTTTCGGCATCGGCCAGGACGGCGTGTGCGTTTCGAGCCGCGCGACGGCACGCGGGGAGAGGATCAACATGCCGTGCGCGGCTTCGCCGCCTAAAACCTTCTGCCAGGAGAAGGTGGCGACATCGAGTTTCTTCCACGGAATGTCCATGGCGAAGGCCGCTGAAGTGGCGTCGCAAATCGTGAGGCCCTCGCGCGCGTCGGAAATCCAGTCCCCGTTGGGCACGCGCACGCCCGAGGTCGTGCCGTTCCACAGGAAGACGATGTCGTTCTTGGGATCGGCTTCCTTAAGGTTCGGCAGCTCGCCGTAAGCCGCCTTGAAAATGCGGCTGTCCTTGAGTTTGAGCTGTTTCACCGTGTCGGTGACCCAGTCCTCGCCGAAACTTTCCCAGGCGAAGCAATCCACCGTGCGCGGGCCGAGCAGCGACCACATCGCCATTTCCACCGCGCCCGTATCGGACGCCGGCATGATGCCAACGCGATAATCGGCGGGAATGGAAAGCAGCGCCTTGGTGCGGTCGATGGCGTCCTTCAGACGCGCTTTGCCGGGTTTGGAGCGATGCGAACGGCCAAGCAGGGCCGCGTTGAGCGCTTCAGGGGTCCAGCCCGGCCGTTTGGCGCAAGGTCCGGACGAAAAAAAAGGCCGTGCTGGGCGCACGGCCGGTGCGGTACCGGTCATCTCACATTCCTTCCAGAATGTTGCGCCTCGTTGGGGAGGCGTGGCCCACACCCGATGTACCCAAACGCGCGGATACAGTCAAACGGAAAAACGGCGGGGTTTCATTTCTTGCTTAAGACCGGTCGTCGCGCTCTAGACCTCAATCTCTCCCATCATGTCTAACGCGCAGGGACCGCAATTCGCGGCCCGTAATCATCGGTAGTTTCCCAAGCGGAACATCGTCTCGCGCTTTCTGGTTGTCCAGGGCTGCTCTAGAGTGGGGTCAGGCGGACGGGATCGGCCGCCTTGCAGAGCGAGGAGACCGTGATGCGCGCTCCGAATATTTTCTTCACCGGCTGCATGCTTTTGCTGATCGCGGCAATGCCGACACGAGCGGGCGCCGCTGCCGGAGGATCGAGTGCCCCATCGCCAAGCCCGTACGGGCCAGTAACAACGCCGGTGCAGGGCAACGCATACCCAGCGCCAATTCAGCGCCAAATGCCCCCCGCCGGCCGTCAACCTCTGCCGATGGGCCTTCCCGCGCCGACGAACCTGCTGGCGCACAACGATCCGCAATCCTGCTCGGCCTACGGCGGATTCGCCGGCGGCCTCGCCTGCGCCGCCTTGCTTCCGAAGGGCGGCCTCGCCTTCGTATGGCAGTACGGGAAGAATCACATCGACGGGTTCCGTCTGTATGCCGTGCCGAATCCGCGGATGCAGAACAATAGCGGCGGCGGATTCAACCGTTACGCACTCGCCCCCATGCCGTTAGGAAATTCGCCCGTCGGCACTCAAACCGCGCGCCTCGACGACGGCACCGTCGCAAGGCTCATCATCCTCGATCCGCGGCCACGCGGCTTCGAGAACGATTGTTTTGCGGCCACCGCCTATCTCGGCGCGACGGAATCCGCAATGAGCCCAATGTTTTGTGTCGGCTCCAACGCGTCGGCGAGGATCGCATCCTTCTCTCCCATCCACTCGTTGACGACGAGAAACGAACTCTTCATCGATGTCGACAAGCATGACAGCGCCGCGCCATGCTGCGACACCGAGTCGAACGATCCCGATCCGTTCAAGTACGGCGCGGTGCTGTTCGTCGGTCATTTCCGTCAGGCCTTGACGACGAACGGCAGACAAGTCGACGTCGGCGTTCAGCGCGCCGCTCTGCTGTACGACGTTTCTTCTCTCTACGGCGCCAGGATTTCAAAGGCCGTGCTGCATTTCACGCGGGAATCGCCGGGCGGCTTCAGCTGCATCAGCGAGATCGATCCCGCGCCGGCAAATTGGTGGGTGAAACCGCCTGGGTACCTTCCGACGCTCTCGCCGCAGATGGCAACGCAGCAGTATTCGGGACAGACATTCGACATCGATATCACGCCGATGGTCAGCAGTTGGGTGGCGGGACAGCCGAACACCGGATTGATGTTGCGCGGCGACACGTGGCCCACCGTGGTCTATCAACTGCTGAACATCAACGATACGTGCGTCACGTCGCTGACGAACGTCACGCTCGAGGTGACTTACTTCTAGACCTCGATCTCCCCCGTCATATAAAGCGCACACGGGCCCGAGATCACGGTGCGAACGCCCTCGTCGGTGCAGGTGAGATCGCCGCCGCGCGGGGAAACTTGGCGCGCCCGCAGCGTCTTCTTTGACAGCCGCTTCGCCCAGAACGGGGTCAGCGCGCAATGCGCCGAGCCGGTCACCGGATCCTCCGGCACGCCCTTGTCGGGCGCGAAGAAGCGCGAAACGAAATCGTATGCCCCAGGATCATTGGCGTCGCCCTTGGCCGTCGCGATCAGCCCCCACATGCCGATGCTGCGCAAGACGCGCGCCACGCCGTTGGGACCCTTGATGGCGCGCACGTCTTTGGCCTCGTCCCACACCGCCAGCAGATAGCGGCTCTTGAACATCTCCCTGGGCGGCGGTGCGCCGATCGCTTCGCCGAGTTCGCGCGCGAATCCCTCAGGCGCCTCGAACGGCGCGAATTTGTCGGACGGCAGCGACATCACATGCGCCCCATCGCGGCCGCGCGTGACGATCAATTCGCCCGAGCGCGTCTGGAACGAGACCGATTTCAATTCGGGGTCAAGCTGTTCGAATATCAGCCATGCGCTCGCCAGCGTGGCGTGGCCGCAAAGATCGACCTCGGCGGCCGGCGTGAACCAGCGCAGATCATAATGCCCCGGCGCAGTCCCCACGAAGAATGCGGTCTCGGCGAGGTTGTTCTCGCCGGCGATTTTCTGCATCAGAGGAGCATCGAGCCAGCTCTGAAGCGGAACGATCGCCGCCGGATTGCCCTCCAGCGTCTTGGTGGCGAACGCATCAATCTGCCAGAGCTTCAGTTTCATCGCACGGCCTTTCGTTTGAGGCGCCTACGCTACCGCGCAAGGTGCACATTGCGCACGGGCGGAAACGCATGGCGGTTACGATCTAGCGGCATAATCGCAATTTTCGTTCCTGTCGCGGCGTGGCAATCCACATTACGAAGGAGTAATATCGCCGGCAAAAATGGGGGGGTGTCATGCGCATTTGGGTGTTGGCGCTGATCGTTGTCATCGCCGCCGCGGTTGCTGGGGCTTACTTCTATTTTTCAGCCAGTGACGTGACCGTTGCGGCGCGAAGCCCGCAAGCGGCGCAGATGAGCCAGCCCGCTCCGGCCGGGACGATGATGCAGCGCAGTGTCAGGCAGGCCAACGAAGCCTACCGCAATCATCGCCAGCAATTCCAAACCGTTTCGACCTATTCCCAGCGCGCGCGAGAGAACTGGATCGTGGGGCTGTTCGGTTTTGCGGTCTTCGTCCTCTTGACGATTCCGAAAAATTTCCGCGGCGTGCGTGCGTTCTATCGGCAAATGATGGAGCGCGAGCCGCTGTCCTCGGAAGCGGGCGCGACCGACGGCGACAACCGCCAGGCGCGCAAAGTGCTGTTCTTCTATCTGCTATTTCTGCTGTATCAGCTGGTGGCATTTCCCCTCACGCTCGGCCACGACAAAGGCATCCCGTTCTATGCCGATCTGATCTTCCAGAGCGCCCTGCTGCTGGCGGTGGTGGCGGCGTTCCATGGCCTGAAGCGCGGCTTGCACGAGCGCTGGAAGGCCGATCCCGCGCGGCAGGAAAAGATGGATCATTGGCTCGGCGAGAAACTCGAAGGCATCAACATCCGCTGGCGCGACATCCGCATGCTGGCGGTGGGCGTCTTCGTCGCCGGATTTACGCCCGCCGCGCTCTCCCACCTCACCGGCTGGCTCGACGCGGCGAGCGCCATGGGCCAGAAAATGGCGGGAAACTAGGGTCAGACCGCGTGGATTGGCCACGGTGACGGCGGCGCGGGAAGCGCGCACGCTATAGTCATGCGCCTGCGGGGGCGTCGAATGGGTGAGCCTTCCGGCGCGCGCTCGGGGAGGCTTGCGCCATGAAAATCTGGATTTTCTTCGCCGTCCTGTTGGGCGGCATCCTGTTCACTCTGCCCGCCGCTGCGTCGGAAGAACCGGCGGTGTTCGTCAAGCTGGTCTATGCCAACTACGCGAATATGGATCACTGGGCCAAAGGCTATGATCCGTGCCACGAATTTTGCGAGGCCGACTTCGCCAAGCTGATCGCCGCCGCCCACCGCAAGAACATGCTCGACTACGACCCGATCTGCCAATGCAAGGCCGGCGGGGCAAAGTACATGATGTTCGGGGGAGCCCAGGGCGTCGCCATAACCGAATTCCTGGTCACGATGGTGAAGTCCGGCGATCCGCGCACCAAGTGGGTGGTGGTCCTGCATTGGATCGACGGCGGCTGGCAGATTCACGACATTCTGGAGAAGCAGAACGGCAAGCAGGTCAGCATTCGCCTGAGGCTCGCCGGCGCGTTGAGCTGACGGCCTGCGACGATTTTCCGGCTCTCCGGTTGGCTCGACGCCGCGAGGTCCATGAGTCGGTAGTTGATGGGAAGCGAACAGGCTGTTCCAGATTAGGGATGGCCGTGGTTCTTACCCAACACTGAATTTCGATTTTGGCGGGGGCGGCACATGCTTGATTTGAAATCGCTTTATGACGTCTACAAGGAATACGCATGGAGGGAGTACGGTCTAGTTGATCGGCGCGCAAACTGGATTTACGTCGCAAACACGGTTCTGGCCGTTGGATTGGGCTTCATCATACAAGAGCAGGTAAGCCTGATGGCTCAAAAAGAAGCCATGCACCGAATTATGGAGGACCAATACACAGTAACTATTTATTCGATTTCTAAGCTCGCAGTTTTGGCAATTCCAGTTGCCGCGGTTTTCATCAATATCGCGCTTTGGACCCAACTAATGGCCGCGTCGAAGGCTGCCGAGAGTGTTCGGTTACGATGGCGGCTAATTCGCGACGACCCGAATAGAGGCGCCGGTGAACTGCCGTACTTGTCCTTTGGGTTTCATGATGCCGGGCCGAGGATGAACGGCTTGCTCATAACCTCCCTGCTGCCCGCATCGTTGATTTTCTTTTGGGGGTTAGTGGCTTTCGTCGGATTTTGTTTGCTGTACCCCGACCTTTACCAATCACTTGGAGTGCTCTTACAATTACACGGCCATCATACTTAATTCACGCGCTTACCCGGCGTTGAGGTCCATGGTGGCGCTGCGTTTTTCGCGCAGGGCGTTCTTCATACTTTTCTGCAGGCGGTCGAAGGCGCGCACTTCGATTTGGCGTACGCGTTCGCGCGAAATGCCGAACTTGTGCGACAGCTCTTCCAGCGTCGCCGGATCGTCCTGAAGCCTGCGCGCGCGGATGATCTCGCGTTCGCGCTCGGGCAGTTCGCCCAGCGCCGCATTGAGCAGCGCGCGCCGCTCATCGACCTCTTCGCTCTCGGCCAGTCGGGTTTCCTGGTCGATAGTCTCGTCGGGCAGCCAATCCTGCCATTCCGACTCGCCGTCGACGCGCAGCGGCGCGTTGAGCGAAGAGTCGGGCGCCGAAAGCCGGCGGTTCATGTTGACGACTTCGGTTTCCGAAACGCCGAGCTGATCGGCGAGCGTCGCCACATGCTCGGGTGTGAGATCGCCTTCCTCGATGGCGCTGATCTTGTTCTTGGCCTTGCGCAGATTGAAAAACAGCTTCTTCTGGTCCGAGGTGGTGCCGATTTTCACCAGGCTCCAAGAGCGCAGGATGAATTCCTGGATCGAGGCGCGGATCCACCACATCGCATAGGTCGCGAGGCGAAAGCCGCGTTCGGGGTCGAAGCGCTTGACCGCCTGCATCAGCCCGACATTGCCCTCGGCGACGATCTCGCTGACCGGCAATCCGTAGCCGCGATAGCCCATCGCGATCTTGGCGACCAGGCGCAGATGCGAGGTGACGAGCCGGCGCGCGGCTTCGGGGTCTTCATGCTCTTTCCAGCGCTTGGCGAGCATGTATTCCTCTTCCGGAGCCAGAAGCGGAAACTTCCGGATCTCCGAAAGGTAGCGCGATAGACCGCCCTCGCCGTGGAGAACCGGTAGCGCTCGGCTGCTCATTCTCGACCCCATTTCTTGCCGGCGCCAAAGCGCACCGGACACATACACTGTACTACGCCCCCATACGGGCAGGGATAAACTAAATACGCGTACACCGTGAAATCGAGGCAAGATGTAGGTGCGATTAAGGAATCTTCAAGCCTCGCAAAGCCTCGATTAAATTGGATAAGTCCGCCGGCCATTTCGACTCGAACCGCAGCGTCTTGTGCAGGCTGGGATGCTGGAAGCCCAGCAAATAGGCATGCAGCGCCTGTCTCGGAAAGTTCGCAATCGCCTCAAAGGCCTGAGCCTCGGCAGGGTTTTTCGAACGCGGGGCCTGGTGGGCGCGCCCATAGGAGGCGTCGCCGATCAGCGGATGGCCGATATGGGTGAGATGCACGCGGATCTGGTGCGTGCGTCCGGTCTCGAGCCGGCATTCGATCAGCGAGGCGATGGGCCGTTCACCATAGCGCTCGATCACCCGGTAGCGCGTGACGGCTTCCTTGCCGCCGCCGCGCAGCACGCCCATCCGTTTGCGGTCGAAGGGATTGCGCCCGATCTGCGTTTCGATCACGCCGTCGCCAAGCCTGGGGCTGCCCCACACCACGGCATTATAGGCGCGCTCGACCGTGTGGTTGGCAAACTGCTTGGCGAGGCTCTTCATGGCGCGCTCGTTCTTGGCGGCGATCAGAAGGCCGCTGGTGTCCTTGTCCAGGCGATGGACGATGCCCGGCCGCGTCACGCCGCCGACGCCGGTGAGCGAATCGCCGCAATGGGCGATCAGCGCGTTGACGAGTGTGCCGTCGGGATTGCCGGCGGCCGGATGCACCACCAGCCCCGCCGGTTTGTCGATGACGATGAGGTCGTTGTCCTCGTAGACAACCGCCAGGGGAATGTCCTGGCCGAGCGGGACGGCGGGGCTCGGTTTCGGTACGTCTATCAAATAGGTATCGCCCGGTTTGACCCTGTGGTTGGCGTCTTTTATCGTCTCGCTGCCGCGCGTCACGGCTCCCGAGTCGATCAACTGACGCAGGCGCGAACGGCTCAAATCGGGGAGGGCGGCCGCCAGCGCCCGGTCCAGCCTCTGGCCAGACTGGTCGGCCGGGGTTACGGTCCACCGCCTCTTTCCGTCCACGGAGGAATTCTTGTCCGACACCGTCAATTCCAATCCTAAGGCCGCGACGCAGATCATCGACCCATCCATCCTACGCTATCGCTTGGCGCTGGGCGCGGTCATCTTCCTGGGTTTGCTGATCGCCGTCGGCCTGGGGGTACTGGTCTACGGGCTGATGGTGGGCTGGGGCAATACACCCGCCGCGGCGGCCCAAAGCGCGCCGACGCACCCCGTCCATATGTCGCTGGCACCCGGCTTTTCGATCCTCTCGACCGACACCCAGCCCGGCCGTCTGATCCTGCATCTGCGCTCGGCGAGCAAGGACGAGATCGACATCATCGATACCACCGACGGGCGCATCGTCAGCGTGATCTCGGCCGAAGCGCCGAAGTGATCGAACTTCTGTCGCTTTCAGCGGCGCAGCGCCAACAGCTTGCTGCCGAAGCGCGCGCCGCGTTCCCGCGCGAATGCTGCGGCCTGATCGAGGGCGTGCGCGAGGCGAACGGCGTGGTCGCCCTCATGCTGCATTCCACGGCCAATCTCAGCGAAGAGCCCGACGGCTTCGAGATCGATCCCGCCGCCCATCTGCGGCTCAGCCGCGAGACGCGCGCGGCGGGGCGCGAGATCGTCGGCTGCTATCATTCTCATCCGCACGGCCGGCCGCTGCCTTCGGTGCGCGACCGCGCCGCCGCCAATGCAGAAGGCTTCATCTGGCTGATCGCGGCGCTGGCCGACGAAACCGCCGCGCCCGCCTTCGCCGCCTTCGCGGGCGGGAAGTTCCGCCCGCTCGCGCTCGGCGATGCTTGAAGTGGGCCGCCCTGCGCCGCTATAAGCCCCGGTCCGCTGGCTCCCATCGTCTAGCGGTCAGGACGCGGCCCTCTCAAGGCTGAAACACCGGTTCGATTCCGGTTGGGAGCGCCAGCCCACAATGATCATCCTGCAAGCGATGAAAGCTCGCTCCAACCGCTCCAGATGATCTGTATTCCGATGCAGAGCATAATGAACGCCGATAGCCGCACGAAAACATCGGTTCCGCTCTTGCCGAGCTTGGCGATCGTGCGCTCCGCAAAACGATAACTCATGTAAACCGTGATCGCGATCGCGAGTATGCCCGCGATCGCGGCACTGGCGAGCAATGCCAGATGTGGGAGGTTCGTGAAACTCGGCCGCTGGCTGCCAAGCGTGATCGCAACCGAGATCGATCCTGGACCAACCGTGAGCGGCATCGTCAGCGGATAAAACGAGTCGGGAACGGCCAAAATGACGCCCGCCGGTGCGGACTCGCCATCGGGCCTTACGCCCGAGTTGAGCAGCTTCCAGCCGAATGACGCGACGACGAGCCCGCCGGCAATTCGTACGGCTGGTACGCTGATGCCGAACAATTCGAGGACGTAGGATCCGATGAACAACGAGCCCAGCAACAAGAAGAAGCTGTTTACCGCAATGCGCCGCGCCAGCGCATTGCGCTGCGTGTCCGTGCAGAATTGCGTCATTCCCAGAAAGAGCGGCGCGCCGCCAATTGGATTTACGATTGGAAACAGCGCAGCGTAGATCAGAAAAAACGCGTTCGCGAAGACGATCATGTCAGAATCGATATCCGATACACCGGTCAGAATAGCCGCAAATCGAAACAAGAAACGAGCCCTCGCCTCGCGCAGTTCCGCCCGCTCGCGCTCGGCGATGCTTGAAGTGGGCCGCCTTGCGCCGCTATAAGCCCAGCTCCGCCAGCTCCCATCGTCTAGCGGTCAGGACGCGGCCCTCTCAAGGCTGAAACACCGGTTCGATTCCGGTTGGGAGCGCCATTTCCCTGCAAAGCCGCGAACTTCGCTTGATCCGCCCGTAACCAGCCGGTCGGCGATGGCATGTCGGCTGAGTAGTTTCCGAGTCTGCCGCCGACGGATCACCGCCTTGTATCGTCACGGCGGCTGGATGACTCGCTCGAAAAGCGCTGAGACCGCGCCCTTTCAAAGCAGTTTTTCGCAGCGAAGAAATAGACCTGTCTCACTTCAACCGAGGAAGCTTTCATGAAAGCACTGATCGCATCGATTTTTGCCCTAACCCTGTTGGGCGCGGCGGCCGCGAACGCTGATGGTATTGGCGTCGGTGCCCATATCGGCGGCGTCGGCGCCGGCGTACATGTCGGCGGTGGCGAAGTCGTCGGCGGTGGCGCCCATATCGGCAGCGTCGGGGCCGGCGCACATGTCGGCGTTGGCCATCGTCATTATCGCCACTGCGACTCCTGGGGCTGGAGCCGCCGTCGTCACGAACGCTATTGCCGCAGCTGGAACTGATAGACAACGTGCCGGAACCGGGCGTCCTTGCCCGGTTCATCTTGCATTTTGGCTGCTCGGGGCTGGGCAGCCAGTCGGCTGAGTAGTTTCCGAGCCTTCCCGCACAGACCGGGCATTTGCGACTGTGCGCCCAACGCGGCGGCGGACGATGAGCCGCGCCAACCGGGTTCGAGGCATCCCATTGAGCCAAACCACAAAACTGCTTTCCCTCGCGACGGCGGTTCCGCCGCACGTCGTGATGCAGGACGAAGCCGCCGCCGCCGCCCGCGAGATGTTCGGGAAGCGATACAGCCTGTTTGATCGCATGGCCCCAGTGTTTCTGACCGCCGGAATTCGCAAGCGGCATGCGGCGCGCCCGATCGAATGGTATTCCAAGCCTCGCGGTTGGAAGGAAAGAACGGCCGCTTATCTCGAGGTCGCGCACGAACTGTTCGTCGATGCCGCGACCAAGGCATTAGACCAGGCCGGGCTGATGGCCGCCGAAGTCGATGTCATCGTCACCGTCTCCTCCACCGGGATTGCGACGCCAAGTCTAGAGGCGCGCGCCATGGGCGCTATGGGCTTTCGTGTCGATGTCCAGCGCGTCCCGGTCTTCGGCCTCGGCTGCGCGGGCGGCGTATCGGGCTTCGCGATTGCCGCCCGTCTCGCCAAGGCGCAGCCCGGCGCTAATGTCCTGCTGGTCGTGGTGGAACTTTGCACGCTCGCGATCCGTCTGGACCAACTCACCAAGGCGAACATCGTCGCATGTGCGCTGTTCGGGGACGGAGCCGCCGCCTGCGTCCTGCGTGCCGGAGAAGCCGGCATCGCCGAAGTCGAAGCAGCGGGCGAGCACACCTGGCCGGACACGCTGGACATCATGGGTTGGGATATCGACTCGCATGGCTTCGAGGTGATTTTCGCGCAGGCAATCCCGTCGTTTGCCGAGGCAAACATGGGGCCGGCGGTTTCGGGGATTCTAGAGCGCGCCAGAATCAGAATGAACGAGGTGGATCGCTTCGTTTGCCACCCCGGCGGCGCGAAAGTGATCGTTGCACTGGAGAAAGCGTTGCACATATCGCAAGGCGCGCTCGACCATGAACGCGCCGTTCTTCGCGACTATGGCAACATGTCGGCTCCCACCGTTCTTTTCGTTCTCGACCGCACGCTGCGCGCGGGAATGCCGCCGCGTTCCGTGATCACGGCGATGGGCCCGGGGTTCAGCGCGAGCTGCGTTTCGCTGAAGAGAGCCGCTTGATCGCCGCGCTTGCCGTTCTTGCATTCGTCACCGCCGAACGATTGGCGGAACTGTTTCTGGCCAAACGCAATACGGCGCGCCTTCTCGCCCGCGGCGCCAAGGAAATCGCGCCGGGTCATTATCCCTTGATCGTCGCGCTTCACGCGGCATGGCTCGGCGGATTGTGGCTGCTGGCCTGGGATCGCCCGATCCAGTGGATCTGGCTGGCGCTCTTCGCGATCCTGCAAATTGTGCGCATCTGGGTGCTGACCACGCTCGGGGATCGCTGGACGACACGCATCGTCATCCTGCCCGGCGCGCCCTTGGTGAAAACCGGGCCGTACCGATTCCTGAACCATCCCAACTATACGGTGGTCGTTGGCGAGATCGCGGTTCTTCCTCTGGCTTTCGGACTGCCCTGGTATGCCTTGGCGTTTTCGATCCTGAACGGTATCGTCCTTTTCATTCGCATAAGAGCTGAAAACGCCGCCCTTGGAGACGCATCCAATCTCTCCCATCGACCAGGATAAGGTCACCGCCGGCACCTGGGCGGGGTTCGCCATGATGTGCATCGGCATGTTCATGGCGATCCTGGACGTGCAGGTCGTGGCGACCTCGCTGCCGACGATCCAAGGCGCGCTGGGCATGGCGCGCGATCAGATGAGCTGGATCCAAACCGCTTACCTCATCGCGGAAGTCATCGCGATCCCGCTGACGGGATTTCTCACGCGCCTCTTGACCATGCGTTGGCTGTTCGTCACCTCGATCTCGATCTTCACCATTGCGTCGATCGGTTGCGCATCGAGCGGCAGCTTTGAGGCGCTCTTGGCATGGCGCGTGCTGCAGGGGTTCGCCGGCGGAACATTGATCCCAGGCGTTTTCACCGCGGTGTTCTGGCTGTTTCCGCGGCGGTTGCAGGGGATCGCCACGACTGTTGCGGGCGTTCTCGCGGTGCTCGCGCCCACGGTTGGACCGACGGTCGGCGGCTGGATCACGGAGACCTTTTCCTGGCACTGGCTGTTCCTCATCAACGTGGTGCCGGGAATTTTGTCCGCCGTCGCGACCGCGCGGTTGTTGCCGGCAGGGGAACGCGTGCCCGGCGAGGCTCGCTCGCTGGACGTTGTTTCGATTGCCTGCATGGCGCTCGCGCTCGCGGCGCTGGAAATTGCGCTGAAGGAGGCCCCGCATCGCGGCTGGCTGTCCCCGTTTGTCGTCGGCCTGCTGGCCGTGTCGGTTGTCAGCGGCGTCGGCTTTGTGCGCCGCTCGCTTGGCCGCCGCAAACCGGTGGTGGACCTTCGCACGCTGGCGGACCCCGCGTTCGCGGTGGGCTGTCTGCTGAGTTTCGTGCTCGGTATCGGTCTTTTCGGCTCGGTTTACATGATGCCGGTGTTCCTCGCCTATGTGCGCGGCCACGGAGCGCTTGAGATCGGCATGATCATGCTCGTCACCGGTGTCGCCCAACTGGCAACGTCGCCGATTGCGGTCGCGCTCGAGCGAAGGCTGGATGCCAGATTGCTGACTGCGTGCGGCTTCACGTTCTTCGCGATCGGCCTGGGGCTCAGCGCGTTTCAGACGCCGCAAACGGATTTCGACGGCATGTTCTGGCCCCAGATCATCCGCGGCGCGGCGATCATGTTCTGCCTGTTGCCGCCGACGCGCCTTGCGCTCGGCCACCTCGCGCCTGCCGCCGTGCCGGACGCGAGCGGGTTGTTCAATCTGATGCGCAATCTCGGCGGCGCGATAGGGCTCGCGCTCATCGACAGCGTGATTTACGGCCGCGCTCCGATTCACGCGACGGCCATCATCCATCGGCTGATGGCAGGCGACATCGCGACGGCGAAATTCGTCGGCATTCCGCTCGCGCTGTTTCGCAATCGTACTCCAGGCCCGCTCGACCCCGTTACGCAGGACATCCTGGGCCCCATGGTCGAACGTGCCGCTTACACGCAAGCCGTGAACGATGCCTGGGCCCTGGTTGCGATTCTGACCTTCGTCGCGATTCTCTGCGTGCCGTTCGCGCGGCGAAAGAAGGAAGCGCGAATCCCTGCAAACCAACTCCGCGACGGGCTGATTAATCCGCCTTTTGCGTGATAGTACTGGCGGTCGGCGCCAATGGAGTCCGTCTCATGCTGGAATTCAAGACTATCCCAGGCGGCAAACTGCCGTTCAGCCAATCGGTGCGGGTGGGTGACGTCGTCTATCTGTCGGGCTGCCTCGGCAATGTTTCCGGCACGAAGCAACTGGCGCCCGGTGGGCTGGAGCCAGAAGTCAAACAGATGTTCGCCAACATCGAGGCGGCGCTCAAGCCGCACGGCCTGGGCCTCGATGCGATCTTCAAATGCACCGTGATGATGGCCGACATCTCGCGCTGGGGCGAGTTCAACAAGCTCTATGTTCCCTATTTCAATCCCGAACGGATGCCGGCGCGCTCCGCCTTCGGCGCCAACGGTCTGGCGCTCGGCGCCCAGGTCGAGATGGAATGCTGGGCCTACGCCGGGAAGGCATAGTCCTTATTTCGCCGGCTTACTCGCCCGGATGAAGGCGCTGACGAACTTGTCCTCGACATAGGGCGCGACGGAGTCGAAATCGACGCCGAGGTCCTTGAACCACTGCCGCGCGTTTTCCGCTTTGTGCACGCGCGTCGGCTCGATCTCGATCTTCGCGAAACCCGCCGCCTTCAGCTTGGCTTCGTAATCGCTGTCCTGCAGCGCGCCGGCGACGCAGCCCGCCCACAACAGCACGTTCTTGCGGATCTGCTCGGGAACCTCGCCGCGCACGACGATGTCGGAGACGGCGAAGCGCCCACCCGGCTTCAGTACGCGAAAGGCTTCGCGCAGCACCTTGTCCTTGTCGCCGGACAGGTTGATCACGCAGTTCGAGATGATGACGTCGACCGAGGCATCGGGCAGCGGGATGGCCTCGATCTCGCCCTTGAGGAATTCGACGTTGACAGCGCCCGCCTTCATCTGGTTCTCGCGGGCGAGCGCCAGCATCTCGTCGGTCATGTCGAGACCATAGGCCTTGCCGGTGGGCCCGACGCGGCGCGCCGACAGCAGCACGTCGATGCCGCCGCCCGACCCGAGATCGAGCACGGTCTCGCCGGGCTTCAGTTCCGCCAATGCCGTCGGGTTGCCGCAGCCGAGCGAGGCGAGGACTGCCTTCTCGGGCAGCGCGCCAAGCTCCATGTCGTCGTAGAGATTTGAACTCACCGGATCGGCTTTCTTCCCGCAGCAACACGAGTTTTGCGGCTCGCCGGCGCGCAAGGCGGCTTCGGCATATTTCTCGCGGACGACATCCTTCACGTCGCTCATGGCATTTCCTCTCAGCAGCAGGTGACTTTTTCGGGTTCGACGACTTTGTTGCGGGTGCAGCACTCGGCGTAGAGAAACGCCAGCAGCTTCTGCAGGACTTCGTGATTGGCGCTGTAGCGCAGGAACGCGCCTTCGCGGCGCACCGTCACCAGCTCTTCGTTCCTCAGTTTGTCGAGATGATGGGACAGCGTCGAGTTCGGGATGCCGAGTTCGGCTCCGATCTCCCCGACGACCATTCCGTCGGGATGAGCCGCCAGCAGCAGCCGCACGATGCGCAGGCGCGGCTCGGTTCCCATCGCCGACAGCATGTCTGCGAAGCGGGTCAATTGCTCATCGGAATTCATTCACGCACCGTTATCAATTCCAAATTTCCACATATGCAGAAATATAGAATAAGTCAAGAACTTCTTCGCGAAACCCTGCGTTCTCGGGGCGCTTGTCCCCCACCCCCATAGCGGCTATGTGTGCGCCCGCCTTTCTGGTCGCGATAACCCCATGCCTCTGCTGCGATTTCTCCCGGAAGCGACCAACATCAATTTCATCGGTGCGCGCTACTATGCGTTCGCGGTGGACGGGCTGTTGGTTCTGATCTCGATCTTCTCGATCTTCTTCCACGGCTTCAACCTGGGCATCGACTTCACCGGCGGCGTCGAGATGCAGGTCAAGGCGCCGCACACCATCAGCAGCACAGAACTGAGCAAGATCCGCGGCGAAGTAAGCGGAATCGGCTACAACGATCAGTCAATCCAGAACATCGGCGGCGGCACCTGCGATGCGCCGGTCAATTCGTGCGTCCTGATCAAGGTGCAGCCCAAGGCCGGGCAGGACGGCAACGCCGCCAAGGTGGAGATCCAGAAGAAGCTCGGCTCGAGCTACAATGTCCTCAGCTTCCAGGTGATCGGCCCCAAGGTCTCCGGCGAACTGTTCCGCAGCGGCGTCTACGCGACGATCCTGGCGATCATCGCCATCGCCATCTGGGTGGCGGTGCGCTTCGAGTGGCAATACGGCCTCAGCGCGGCGTTCTGCACCGGCCACGACGTCTTCGTCACCGCCGGGCTGTTCAGTGTACTGCACATGGATTTTACGCTCACCTCGATCGCCGCGCTCTTGACGCTGGCGGGCTACTCGATCAACGACACGGTGGTGGTGTTCGACCGCATCCGCGAAAACCGGCGCAAGTACAAACGCATGGCGCTCGGCGACCTGATCAATCTATCGACCAATCAGATGCTGACACGGACGATCCTGACGTCGGCGGCGACCGCGATTACGATCATCCCGCTCTTAATCTTCGTTCCGGCGCTGTACGATTTCACGCTGGCGATCCTGTTCGGGATCATCGTGGGCACCTACTCCTCGACCTATGTGGCCGCGGCGCTGATGCTCTATCTGCCCGCTCCGGCCGGCGCGATCGATACGCCCGCGCCGGCGGCTCCGTAGCACTTTTCACCCTCCCTCAAGGGGAAGGTCGAACGACTGCGTTAGAACGGGAACCAGTCGCGCTTCTCGGAATAGACCTGGTACTGCGCGTTGACGCCCGCGCGCCAGCCGACGCCCGTGCGCATCGGCGCCAGCGTCACGCCGCCCGAGCGCATATAGATCACGCCGATACCGGCGACGAAGTAGATCGTTCCTTCGACGCCCGGGAAGCGCTGAAAGAGCCGCTCTTGGCGCTTCAAATTATAGACCAGCGTGAAGCATTTCGAGGCGTTGCCGCCGATATCGAAGCCGACCGACGGCCCCTTCCAATAGACCTTGACCGGTTCGTGGTTCTTGCGGATCAGCCAGCCGGAGCCGTAGCGCTCGCCGACCACGATGGCGCCCGAACCCTCTTCGCCCTTGATGTAGGCGTCGGGCAGGCCCTGATCGTGGAACACGTGTTGCACTGCCTTGGCGGTCGCTTCGGTCGTCATACCGAAGAAGTCCGAGGCCGAATGGGTGATCTCGTCCATGGTATAGGTGGCATCGTCGTCGTCGGCGGCAAGCGCCGGACCCGCGGCGGCAACCAGTGCCGTGGCCGCCGCGCCGAGGATCAATTTACGCCTGAGCATGACCGATACTCCTTTCGAATCTGGGCAGCATCGCCCAAAAGAAGCGCCGAGGCGAGATGGCGCCGCTCGCCGACAAGGATCGGGGAAAATGTGGCATTTGCGTGATCTTGCGCGCGCGCCGTTCTTTGCGTTTCATGTCGGCCCTAGCGGCAATGCGAGTTAGTTCCATGAAAAATCCCAAAAAGAACACACCGTTGGGCCCCGCCGGCTGGATCGCGCTTGCCGTGCTCGTCGGATTTCTTGCCGTTACGGCATGGTATGCGGTTTATGCCTGGAACGCGCTCGCGGGCGTGGAGATCACCCCGACGGGCTGGTTCTTTCTGATCCTCGGTGTGCTGATCACGCTGGCGCTTGGCGGCGGGCTGATGTGGCTCGTCTTCTATTCCAGCCGGCACGACTATGATCAGTGAGGATTCCCCGCGCTTTGCGGTGCGTTCCGGTGATTCGAGGAATTTTATTTGCCTACCTTGGCCAAGTCCAAGAAGAGACGAAAGAATCCGCAATCGCCGCGCGGTTTCGTCTGACGTCGCCAAGTCGAGCGCGTTGACAGTTCTTCTAGAACACCTCTAACCTCGAATGCCTCGGAGGGCATCGACGGCACTACGTGGTGGGGGAAGTTTCTTCGACCTCCGAAAATTTCTCTCGCTTCGTGTGCCTGAATGGGAGGAATGCGTCATGCGAGCGAATTTTCTAACTGCTCTAATCGTCGGCGCCGTTGCGTCGATCGTCATCTCGGCATCCGCGATTGCGCAGCCTGCGCCGATGGCACCGATGGTCGGCGGGTCACGATATATTTGCCCGCCGCCGGACCAGGTCAGGTGCGTCCCCACGCCGACGACCATCGGCGCGTGGCAGGCCAATGGCGGCCAGATGACCGGCAATACGTTCGGGCCGAACAATCAGTGTGCGAACGTCATCACGCTCACGCCGGCCAAACAGCGGCTGCTCTGCTGCTACTCGAAATGCGGCGTTTACATTCAGGACGTTCCGGCGAAGCACTGCACGAAGCTGAACGAGGCGACATTCAGCTGCCAGTGACGCAAACGGGCGGCGGCTGACGATTGCGGCGCGCCGTTCGATTTACCCTTCACTCGCCGGCCTCGCGGACGCGAGGTCGGCGGGTTTGTTCTGGCCCAACGATGGTCAGCGAGCATTCTCTTTTTCGGGAGGCTGCGATGAAAGCAAGGTTGCTGCTTTGCGCCTGTATGGCGGTCGGTTTGATGGCTGCCGCGCAGGCCCGTGAGTTGGTTGGTCCTGTGGGTCCGATTCACGTGCTTCCGCTCGCGCCGGTGTGGTCGACGACGGACCTGCGTTCGGGCACGGCGCTGCCGTCCGGCGAGGTGACCGTCAACAGCGTCAAGGTCAAATGGCAGATCGGCAATTACTTGTCGGGCGGCCTCAGAATCTACGGACTGCTGTGTACGCCGACCTCTCTGCCGGCGCCCTATCCCGTGGCGATTCTCAACCACGGCCTCGAATGGACGACGATTAACGGTCAGCTGGTCTTTCCGGCGATCATGGCGAATGGCTTGGCCGGTTGCACAACGATGGCCGGCAACGGATGGCTGACCGCGATCACGACCTACCGCGGCGAGCAGATCAGCGAGACGGTCAGCGAGGTAAGGAGAGTTGTTGGCGGCAGCGGCCTGTTGCCCTTCCCCCGTCCGACCTCCTATCTCTTCAGCGCGACGTCCGAAGGCAATCTCGAGCTTTGTCTTGGCGAAGTCGACGACGTCCTCAATCTTCTTTCCGCGGTGACGGCGCTGCCCGACGCCAACGCGAAGCATGTCCTCATGTGGGGCCATTCGCATGGTTCGTGCATCACCGAGCGCGCGATCGAGCGCGGCGCCCCGGTTCAGATCGCGGTCTCGCTCGACGGTCCGACCGATTTCACGACTTGGTCCAACAACAATCCGATCCTCGCGCCGACGGTGGCCGCCCAAGACGCGCGTTCGTCGGCCTATTCGGGCAATGACCCGGCCAAGCTCGCCGGCCTGAACTTTTTGCGCATTCACGCCGAGGCCGACACGGCGGTCACGCCCGATCAGGGTTGTGAGCTCGCCTCCAAATTGCCCAAGATCGCCGCCAGCTTTCTCAATTCCAACGTCACCCCTCCCGGGGTATTTTATGCCGGTCCCAAGGAATGTTCGGCGTATGCGATACCGTGGAATTACGGAAAGCTTCTTCCCGACGAAGTCAGCGGCGGGAAATGGGCCTCACCGACCTTTCTGATGTACAGCGGCCTCAGCCACACGCAGATTCTCGTCAAGTCGTGGCCGGAGTTCGCCAGCTTCGTCAACGCCGTCACGACGAGCCAAAATTGGCACGCCTCGATCCCGGCGTCGTTCTCGGTCATGGAAAACTGATCTTCCGAAACGGCCCTCGGCGAACGAAACTCATTTCCAAACCATATCCTCTCGATTTGCTTGGTCCAAAGAATCCCGATCAAGCCAAACAGACAACGGGAGTGATTTGTCTGAGTATTTTTTGTAAGGTGGAGGCGGAACAGGAGCGGGGCGGACGGCGGGAAGGCCATCATCAAGCTCCGGGGGAACATCATCGAGCAACATCGCCGGGAGGGAAAAGTGGACGATTTCACATCGCGCAACGCAGGGGTTAGCCGCCGCCGTGCCTTGATGGGGGCGGCCTTGGCTGGCGCGCTGCCCGCGCTATCGGGCCCGGCGCAGGCCTATCCGGCCACGGATGGTCCGGGCGATGGCCCGCGCGGTTGCGCCACGCCGCGTTCGGCGGTCGTGAAGACCCAATACGGCAAGGTCCGCGGCTACGTCGCC
>Ga0265340_10000275_pt1 | contig 26853 bp, 19 predicted proteins | sample 4CB225metaG_FD_202082 | JGI IMG/M metagenome (GOLD analysis project Ga0265340, IMG submission 202082) | Rhizosphere microbial communities from Carex aquatilis grown in University of Washington, Seatle, WA, United States - 4-CB2-25 metaG | ecosystem: Host-associated > Plants > Roots >...
AAGGCGCCGACGCTCGGCACGCACAAGACGGCCGCGCTACCGGCCGGCGGTCACGTCGTACATCCGAGTATCTCGACGGTCTGCTCGGTGTCCGGTGCGCCGACCGGGATCGGCGCAACCATCACCTGCCACAAGGACTACAACCCACCGGGTGCGTCGATCCACATCGAGGGGTCGGCCGGTGTGTCGATCAGCATCGACGCGTCGATCTCGTTGTTCTCGGGCGTGCACGTAGCCAGCCAGACCGAGGTGTCGACATCGGCGTCGGCGTCGGTCGACGCGACCGGGCAGGGCAGCGCGTCGCACACCTTCGACCTCGGTCACCTCTCGCTCGGGGAGGTGGTGGTCGACATCGCCGGTGTACCGATCGTGTTGTTCCCGTACTTCGCACCGCAGATAGTGGTCAACGCCACCTACGATGCCGGTCTGACCGGCAGCGCCGAGATCGGTGCGTCGTTCGGTGTGAGCTACGACAGTGACAACGGGTTCAGCTGGAACCATCAGGCCGGCGGGTCAGGCAGTGGCGCTTACAACGGGCAGGCGCAAGTTGCCGTGCGCGGCACGTTTGTCGGCGCGTTGGTGGTGTTCATCGACAGCGACCCGTGGGCCACGCCGAGCGACGACACGACCGAGCAGGACTGCGACGTCAACACCCCGAAGGGTTGCGAGGCCGAGGCAGCGATCTCCGTGGACATCTCGCCGTACGGCGAGGTCGACGCCGACCAGTGTTCGATCCGCGCCAGCGCCGGACTGTCGATCAATCTCGGCGCGAAGCTCAGTGTCATCGACGTGACGATCCTCGACCTGTCGCACTCGTTCAAGGTCGGAAGCGCTCAGCTCTTCGAGCACAATCTGACCAACTGCGCGCTCTGGAGCGGGCAGATTCTGTTCAAGGCACAGGAGCATCAGTCCAACCCGGAACTCGGGACTCTGGGGACCTTCGACCTTGCGTCGAGGTCGGAAGCAACGCTGGCCACACCGCGCTTCCCGCCGATCGACGACATCTACGGCGCCAGTGTGAGCGGCTCAGGCGCGTGGGTCGCAAAGACGCCGTTCGACACCGGCTGCGGCGGCCACGAGCACGTCACGATCGACACCCGCAGAGACAACTGGGGCGGCAAGATCACCCAGAGTGGGGAACCGCTGACCTTCGGGATCGAGGATGCAGGTGGCGGGCGCTACGCGCTCCTTCAGTACGTCGACGGCGTGCTGGACGAGGCGCCCGCGGCGACTGCGGCGGGAACGAATGTGGACAAGATCTCCGACGGTCCGCCCAGCGACCCGTGCGCGGTTCAGACGACGACGACGAAGGAGCCGCACGACGAAGGTTCCGCCGGTGTCTTCGGGCTGATCGCTCCGCCCGCCTTGGAGTTCGGCGCGGAGATGCTGTTCAAACTGGCGGCAGGACAGATGCACGTCCACAAGGTGGTCGAAACCGCACCCGGCGACAACGCAGCCATCCCGGCGTACACCGTGACACTGGACCTGACCAAGAGGTGCAGCAAGGGTGGCACGCACTGCTGACGGGCCACCCATGCGGATCCGCTAGGAGCTGGATGCCGAGATCTCCTCATCGGTGAGGAAGTCCTCAGCGGCGGACGGCCGGCCGAGGTAGTAGCCCTGGGCGTAGCGAACTCCGAGGCTTCGCAGCAGGAACAGCTCGGCGCCGTCCTCCACACCTTCGGCGACGATCTGGGCCCCGGTGCCGTCCGCAAAGGCGACGAGCGCGGTGGCGACCGCGCGACGGACCGGGTCTATGTCGATCGAGCAAATCAGGTCGCGGTCTAGCTTGATGAAGTCGGGAGCGAGCTTGAGGATGTGAGTGAGGCTCGAGTAGCCGGCGCCGGTGTCGTCCACGGACAGGCGGGCACCGTCGCGGCGCAGTGATTGAAGAGTCGTGACGAGCTTCGGGTAGTCGTCGACGACGGTGTACTCGGTGAGCTCGATGATGATTCGCTTGGCGTGGCTGGAGATCGCCTCTCTGAACCGTTCCGACATGACGGTCTGCGGCCCGACGTTGAGCGTCAGGTCCACGCCACTCGGCAGGGTCGGGAGCTGTGAGAGGGCCCGCGTGATCGCGAGCAGCTCCAGCTCGACACCGAGGCCGTGGCTGTGCGCCTCCTCGAACCAGACATTGGGCGGCCGGTACGGCGTTTCCTCGAATCGGGTCAGCGCCTCGACTGCGGTCATCTCGTTCTCGACCAGGTCGAAGATCGGCTGGTAGACGATGCTCAGTGCCGAACGCTCGTTGAGAACGCGGCGGATTCGTCGACCGGAGTCGATGTGATCGACCGTGTCAGGGCTCAGGACGCTCATCACGTAGCGGGTCGCGGTGTCCGGGGCCGGAGCGACCGATGCCTTGGCTGAATCGTCGGTGGACGTGTCGGTCAACCGCACCAGACCGTTCTTGATTCGCGACAGGTCACGCGCCGTGCCCACCACGACACTGATGAAGTCGGCGACCTGCATCAGCGTCGCGACCTCGGTGTCGGAAAAAGCGAACGCGCGTTGAGAGTTGACGGCGAGTACGCCAATGGCCTCGGTGCCCCGCATGAGCGGGAGGCACATCAGCGAAACGACCGACAAGCGCCGGCAGGCGTCGCGGTCCACCCGGTCGTCGGCCTCGGAGTCGTCCGAGCGCTGCAACCGACCGGTTCGTACGGCGAGGCCGCTGAGGCTGGTGTCGAACTCGACCCGGGTTCCGAGGTCGGACTCCTGCTGGCCGGCCGCACACACATACGTCACGCCGCGGTCGTCACAAAGACCGACCATCACCCCGTCGGCAGCCGTGATCAGCTCGAGCGTGCTCTCGGTCACGCGCTGCATCAACCGCGACGGGTCGATGATCTGGCTCATCGCCTCGGACAGGTCAGCGGAGATCGTCATACGAGCCTCTCCGCGTCAGGGGCAGGCCGCCGCAGCCGCTCCGCCAGGCACAGCATCCTGCCTAGATCGACAGTCCTGGGAGGTGTCTTGATAGAGCGGGTGGCGTCCGCGCCGGTTTAGGTGGATCTGTTCCGCGTCGGGCGGCACTTCGGCCCGCTCCGCCGATCGGGTGACGCGCTCGCGCCCGGCCTACGCTTGACGCACCGCGCCGATCCGGAGGGCTTCGTATGTCTCGGCTGCCTGTCGTCGTCTTTGCCGCCGTACTAGTCGGTGCCGCCGCCTGCGGATCGTCGAGCCCGTCGAGCCCGTCGAGCCCGTCGAGCTCGAGCGTCCAGGCCCTGCGCGCATCCGCCACGAGTCACTCGGCGTCGCTCGCCGATCGATCAGCACCCGCGCGCGTGGTCGCGCCGCGCAACGTGCGGATCCACTGGCACACCGTGGTCAGCGGCCTGTCGTCGCCGATCAGCGTCACCAACGCCGGCGACGGCTCGGGCCGGCTGTTCGTCGACGAACAAGGCGGCGTCATCCGGATCGTGCGTTCTGGCCACCTGCTGACCAAGCCCTACCTCGACATCAGCGGCGAGGTCACCTCCGGCGGCGAGCAGGGGATGCTGAGCATCGCCTTCCACCCGGACTTCTCGAAGCATCCGACCCTGTACGTCGCCTACACCCGCAGTGACGGCGATCTCGTCGTGTCCTCGTTCACCGCTTCCTCGGCCGGCGCGAACCAGGTCTCGCCGTCAACCGAGCGGCACATCCTCCTCGTCCCGCATCACGGCGCGACGAACCACAACGGTGGGCAGATCTTCTTCGGCGACGACGGCTATCTCTACGTCACGACCGGCGACGGCGGCGGCGAAGGCGACCAGTTCAAGCGAGCCGACACCCGTAACAACCTCACCGGCAAGATCCTCAGGATCGACGTCGACAAGTCATGCGGGAAGTTGCACTACTGCATCCCGTCGACCAACCCGTATGCGCACTCGACGAAGTATCGCCGCGAGATCATTGCCTGGGGACTGCGCAACCCGTGGCGGGTCTCGATCGACCGGCCGACCAACACGTTGTGGATCGGCGACGTCGGCCAGGACACCTACGAGGAGATCGACCACGTCGGCGTACCGGCGGCGAACGACTTCGGGTGGTCGTGCAAGGAAGGGCGCTCGACCTACAACACCGCGGAGTGCGGACACCGCCACATCACCGGCCCGGTGTGGGTCATCCCGCACAACCCGGGCGGCGTCTGCGCGATCATCGGCGGCTTCGTCTACCGGGGGAAGCGGTACGCCGGAATCGCCGGCGGGCTCTACGTCTACAGCGACAACTGCTCGGGTCGGGTGTGGGGGTTGCGCAAGATCGGGGGCACGTGGCGCAACGCCCAGATCGGTTCGGTGTCGGGCAACCCGAGTGGGTTCGGCCTCTCGCAGTCAGGGCACCTGTACGTCGTCACCCTCGACGGCGTCCTGCACCGGGCCGGCTTCAGCAAAGCCTGATCGAAGCGATGCGGCGGCCCTCATCCGCGGCGTGTCTAACTAGATCAACATGAGTTGTCTGCTACAGTTATCGTCATGACCGCGCTTCACTCCCGCCGTTACATCGACCTCGAGCGGGTAGCCAGCGCAGTGTGTCTCGTCCTCGCCTGACGCCCATCGCCGTCCTGCGGCTCCGTTCGACCGAGGAAGTTTCCCCGATGACCATGACTGACTTCTCCGTTGCGTCGTACTCCCGATCGCTCGACACCGAAAACCTCGCGGCCCTCGTCCGCGAGTTCGCCGACAACCCGGCCGCCTGGCTGGGCGGGGTCCGCTTCGTCGCGGCGGAGCGCTGGTGGACCAGGCTGCACTCCGACGACACCCTGGACGTGTGGCTGCTCACCTGGGTCCAGGACTCCGGCACCGACCTGCACGACCACGGCATCAGCGCGGGGGCCTTCACCGTCGTCTCCGGCCGCTTGGAAGAGGTTCGGCCCACTGGTCGGCGAGGCGCTCTTGCCACCACTGCGCTGAGCCCCGGTCAGGTTCGCCGGATCGAGCCGAGCGCGGTGCACGACGTACGTAGCCCGTCCAACGTGCCGGCCATCAGCATCCACGCCTACTCGCCACCGTTGCGCGAGATGACCTTCTACGAGCTGGCCGCGTCCGGCCCCGTGCCCACCCGCACGGTCGCAACCGCGGCCGATTGGAGCCCCGCATGACCACCGCCACGATCGACACCATCCTCAGCGAGGCCCGGCACCGGCTCGAGCGGCTTGAACCGAGCGATGCCCAGGTCGCGGCTGCCGCCGGCGCGCTGCTGGTGGACATCCGTCCCGAGATCAATCGCGTCAGCGAAGGCGAGATCCCCGGTGCGCTCGCCATCGACCGCAACGTCCTCGAGTGGCGGCTCGATCCCGCGTCCGAGGCTCGCATCGCGCAGGCGTCGTATGACGCATGGATCGTGCTGTTCTGCAACGAGGGCTACGCGTCGAGCCTGGCCGCAGCCTCGCTGCAGGAGCTCGGCCTCACGATGGCGACCGACATGATCGGCGGCTACCGCGCCTGGCGCGCGCTCGGGCTTCCGGTCGTTCTGCCGCCAGCCGACTGAGCCGAGCTCGGCGGGACCACCACCGGCTCCGTTCGGATGTCACCATGGCCTGGCGCGCCTGTTGCGCGGTAGCAAAAGGGCCAACGCGACGGAGGGAGCGGGGCGATGAGCGACGACCACCCGACCACGACGACTGGTGGCGCCGAACCGCCGCCCGGCGCACCTGCCGCGGGCGCCGGGGGAGCGGGAACGGCGCAACCGGGGCCGCCCGATCCGGCCGACGCCCGTGATCGCTGGGTGTTCGGCCTCGGGTCGGTGGGCATCGGTGTGCTGGCGCTGCTCATTGCCTACGTCGTATTCGTGTTGAAGGGCTCGCCGTCCACCGGCGCCACTGCGCTGGGCGCGATTGCCAGCCCGATCGCCGCCATGGTTGCGGCGTACTTCGGGGTCCAGGCCTCCACGTCTGCGGCCAAGGACTCACAGGCCTCGGCGAAGACCGCCCAGAAGGCGGCGCAGGACTCGCAGGCAAACGCCCAGAGCGCGCACGAGCAGAAGTCCGCCGCGCTGGCGCAAGCCGCGTCGGCGCTGACCGCGCTGGAGATGCGGGGGCATGGGGACGACGCGGACGCGATTCGAAGCAGGTTCCCGAGCGGCCCGTGAGGCGCCGACATTTCGGGTGGCGCCGAATCGTCGCGGCGTTAGGGTCGGTTGATGGGCCCAGATCTCGCAAAGGCGGCCCGGTTGCTGGCCAATCCGGCCCGCGCCACGATGGTCGTCACCCTTCTTGACGGTCGGCCCTGCTCGGCCGGAGAGCTGGGCCGGACGGCCGCAGTGAAGGCGTCGACCGCGAGTGAACACCTCGCCGACCTCGTCGCCGGCGGCCTGGTGTCCGTACGGGTCGAGGGTCGGCACCGTTACTTCGCGATCGCATCGCCCGAGGTCGCTCAGGCACTGGAGGCCTTCTCCCAGATCTGCCCGCCCGAGGAGGTGCGTTCGCTGCGCCAGTCGGCGGAGGTGCGGGCGTTGAGGTATGCCCGGACCTGCTATGACCATCTCGCCGGTGTGCTCGGGGTCGCGATGTTCGATGGACTCCGGTCCTCGGGTTGGCTGACGTTTGACGGCGAGGCGATCGCCGTCAGCCCGCATGGGCATGCGTGCCTCGAGGACCTCGGCATCGACGTCGCAGCGCTGCGCGGCCAGCGGCGCAGCTTCGCGCGGCCGTGCCTGGACTGGACCGAGCGCAGGCCACATCTGTCGGGCTCACTCGGCGCCGCGCTGACCTCAGTCGCGCTGGAACGGGGCTGGCTCGAGCGAAACGAGAGGCGCAGGGGCCTGTCCATCACGCCCGCCGGCAAGCGGCTGATGCCGACTCACCTCGACCTGGCGATCCCGCCCGACCCGGCGGCGACCAGCACCGCGACGCGCGCGGTTGCCTGAGCCGCGCGGGACAAGCAGGATGACGGGCACGACGCCGACCGTCGTACGGAGGACACAGTGACCGAGGACAGACCGGCAGGCATCGAGGGAGCGGCGCCGACCGGACGGCTGTCCTACGAGCCGGCGATGGACCTGGTGTCCGAGCCCGATGACCCCGGCGGCTCGAAATGCCGGTGGCTCCTCGCGCCGCTGCCGGAGTCCTGGTCCGACTTCGTCCTCAGCGAGTGGGAGCTGGAACGGATCGGGTGGACCGACCTGCACCCGCACGATGAGACCAACATCGTGGTTGAAGGCGAGTTGCATGTGGAGTGCGAAGGCGAGACCGTGGTGGTCGGCCCGCGTGGGACGGTGCGGGTGCCGGCCGGGAAGGTCGGCCGCTATTGGGCGCCGGTCTACGCGCGCATGGTCGCCGTTTACGGCCCCAACCCGAGCGGCGCCAAGACCGAGTACGGCGAGTACTGGGAGATCCCGTCCGAGGACCCGGTCTAAGCGAGCGTGCCCCATTCCCAGTCGTCGGCCGGCGACAGGGTGATGAGATCGGGAGCCGGCAGGCTGTCGGGGTACTTGATGCCGTTGCCCGTGCTGATGACCATGACCACCTCGCGAGCGTCGATCCAGCCGGATTCCCGTAGCTGAGCCACTGCGGCCAGCGCGACCCCGGTCTCGGGGCAGACGAACAGTCCCTGCGTGCGGGCACACTGCCGCTGAGCGCGAAGGGCCGCCTCGTCGTCGACGGCAATGGCGACCCCTTCGGTCGCTCGGAGCGCTTGCAGGATGAGCCGGTCACCAAGCGGTTTCGGGACGTTGATGCCGAACGCCGCGGTCTGCCCTCCGACCCACCCTTCGCAGTGGTCCTCGCGGGCGTCGTGGGCCCGGACGACCGGTGCGCATCCCGACGCTTGGGCGGCAACCAGGCGGGGGAGCGGACCGTCGATCAGGCCCATCTCGCGAAGCTCGCCGAGCGCCTTGTGGATCCCGATCAGGCCGACGCCACCGCCGGTCGGGTAGACGACGACGTCGGGTGTCTTCCACGCCAGCTGTTCGACGAACTCGAGCGCGATCGTCTTCTTGCCCTCGATCCGGCAGGGCTCCTTCAGTGTCGACGCGTCGAAGAGGCCGGGAGTGCGCGCGACCGCCCGCGCGACGATCGCGCCGGCGTCGCCGATGAGGCCGTCGACCAGCGCGACCGAGGCCCCGGTCGCGACGCACTCGACCCGAGTGATGAAAGGTGCGTCAACCGGCATCACCACGCCGAGCTCGAGGCCGTGCAGTGCGGCGTACGCCGACCAGGCGGCGCCGGCGTTCCCGTTCGTCGGCATGATCATCCGCCGGACGCCGAGCTCGGCGGCGCGCGCGACGCCGATGGCTGCGCCGCGCGCCTTGAACGTCCCGGTCGGGAGGACACCGTCGTCCTTGACGAGCAGTCCGGGGACGCCGAGCTCGCGGCCGAGCCTTTCGGCCGCGTGCAGTGGCGTCATGCCCTCCCCGAATCCCAGCTGGTACGCCGGGTCCCGCACGGGCAGCAGCTCGGCATAGCGCCAGAGGGTGGGGCGGCGCGCAGCGAGAGCCTCGGCCGTCATGCTGGCGCGCGCCCGCTCCAGGTCGTAGCGCGCCAGTAGCGGGGCCGAGCAGGTCGGGCAGAGCTGGTGGACTGCATCGGGCTGCAGGTGCGTCGGACACCGAGAGCAGTGCAGGACGGTCAGGGTCGATGGTGGCGGCGTGGGCAAGGCGGGTCCCTGTTCGCTGGGTGACGGTGGCTCGGCAGCCTCACCGAGAAGTTAGCGGGCGACCGCCGCTGGTCCCGGCAGGCAGGTTTGGTCCGGCGACCCCGGCTTAGTCCTGGGTCGCCGGACCTGGCCCGTCAGAGCGGCGCCGGACCATCGAGCCGAACAACAGCACCGCCCCGAGGCCGATCAGCGCGATGCCACCCTTGACGAGCGGGCCGGTATCGCCGAAGCCGGTGAAGGGCAGCGGGGGACCACCGGGCGTGGCATGAACGTCGACGACCGCCTGCGCGCGAGCCGAGGTGACGCGGACATTCTGCCCGGACTGTGCCGAGGCGATCGCCGTGTTACGGACCCGGCCCGCCGTACCGTCCGCGGCGGTGACAGTGTGGGACGGCACCGCACATGTCATCGACTCGCCCGGGGCAAGGACGGTGTGCGGGCAATGGGCAGTGCCGGCGCTGGGGTCAGAGATCGTGATGTCCGTCAACGTGGTCGCGCCGAGGTTGGTCACGACGAGAGTCCAGTCAATCCGGTCGCCAGCGTCGATCAGCCCGTCGTGGTTGGCGTCGACGCCATGGCCGGACTTGTGCAGGCCGAGCTTGCTGACCGCGTCGATCGAGACCGACACCGTCGACGGCGGCGACGTGACGGTCTGGTGGGCCGGATCGGTGCCGGTGGCGGTCGCCGTGTTGGACAGCGAGTTGCCGTCGATGTCCTTCTGCGTCACGACGTACGTCGCGGTGCAGGTGACGTGTGCGCCGGGCGCCAGGGACAACGCGCCTGCCGGACAGGTGACCGCGGACAGCGAGCCCGAGCCGGTGAAATGGCCTTCGTCAACGGTGACGTCGAAGATCGTCACATTGCCGGTGTTGGTGACGAGGTACGAGTAGCGAACGGTCTGCCCGACCTTGGACACGCTCGTCGGGGACGCCGACTTGACGATCGTCAGCCCTGGCGCGGGCGCCTGGGGAATCACGACGACTGATGGAGGCGAGACGGTCGGGCCCGGGACACCGGCCGGCGGAGTGCCGGTCGCGGTCGCGGTGTTGCTCAACTGCCCGGCGTCGACGTCGGCCTGAACCACGGTGTACGTCGCCGTACATGTCACCTGCGCCCCGGGTGCCAGCGATGCCGCACCAGGCGGGCAGGTGACGGGGGAGAGCGGGCCCGCGCCGCTGAACGTCGAATCGTCGATGGCGACGTCGGTGATCGTCACGTTTCCGGTGTTGGTGACGAGGAACGAGTAGGTGATCACATCACCCACGTGATACTCGGCGCCCCCGGACGACGATGCTGACTTCACCAGCGTCAGCCCCGGGTCGGCGGTGACGGACAGCATCGCAGTCGAGGGAGCCGAGGCCACCGTGTCGCCGGCCGGATCCTGGCCGCTCGCAGTTGCCGTGTTGCTCACCACACCCGCGTCGATGTCGGCCTGGGTGACGGTGTAAGTCGCCGTGCAGCTGACGTGCGCTCCGGGCGCGAGCGACGCTGCGCCGGCCGGACAGGTGATCGCAGACAGCGTGCCGGTGCCCGAGAACGCACTCTCGTCGATGTCGATGTTCTTCATCGTCACGTTGCCCGTGTTGGTGACGAGGAACGTATAGGTCACGGTCTGACCCGCCGCGGTGACCGGGTTGGGGCTGACGGACTTGGCGAGCAGCAGCGACGGGCTGGCCAGCTCCGGCATCGTCACGGTCGACGGCCCCGAGGTCACCGGGCCGGGAATCGCCGGCGGCGTGTTGGCCGAGGCGGTCGCGGTGTTGGTGACGCTGCCCGCGTCGATGTCGGCCTGGGTCAGTGTGTAGGTCGCCGTACAGGTCACCTGCGCGCCCGGCGCCATCGAGGCCGCGCCGGCCGGGCAGGAAACCGTCGACATGGATCCGGTGCCGCTGAACGCCTCCTCGTCGATGGTCATCGCGTTCAGCGTGATGTTGCCGGTGTTCGTCACGACGAAGGTGTAGGTCAGAACCTGCCCCGCGGTCGTGGCGGAGGTCGGCGACACCGACTTGTCGATCGCGAGCCCGGGGTTGGCATTCACGGCGAGAACGGCGGTCGAGACCGGCGAGGTGATCGTGTCGCCGACTGGATCCAGGCCGCTCGCATCAGCGGTGTTCGAGACCGTTCCGGCGTCGAGGTCGGCCTGGGTCACGGTGTAGGTCGCGGTGCAGGTCACGCTGGCCGCCGGAGCCAGCACCGCGATCCCCGGCGGGCAGGAGATGGCGGACAGCGTGCCGGTGCCGCTGAAGCTGAGGTCGCTCACCGTCGCCCCGGCGATGGTCACGTTCCCGGTGTTGGTGACCGTGAAGGAGTAGGTCACTCCCTGCCCTGCAGTCGAGACCGAGGTCGGCGAGACCGACTTCGACACGGTCAGCGCGGGAGCGGACGCCTGCGTGATGACAACTGTGGACGGCGGTGAGACCGTCGGGCCGGGGACACCGGGCGGCGGGGTACCGCGAGCGGTCGCGGTGTTACTCAACCGTCCGGCGTCGACATCGGCCTGGGTGACCGTGTAAGTCGCCGTACAGGTCACCTGCGCGGCAGGAGCAAGCGACGCGGCACCGGCCGGGCAGGTCGCGGCTGAAAGCGTGCCGGTGCCGGTGAACGCTCCCTCGTCGACGGTGACGTCGCTGATTGTGACGTTGCCGGTGTTGGTGATCAAGAACGAGTAGGTGATCAGATCGCCCGCGTGTAGCCCGGTGCCCCCGGATGACGACGCCGACTTGGCGACCGTCAGCGCCGGGTTAGCCGTGGGCGACAGGATCGCGGTCGACGCCGGCGATATGACGGTGTCTCCACCGGGGTCCGTGCCCTCGGCGTCTGCGGTGTTCGACACCGATCCGGCGTCGAGATCGGCCTGTGTGACGGTGTAAGTCGCCGTGCACGTCACCTGCGCGCCGGGAGCGAGCGACGCGGCCCCGGGCGGGCACGCGACGGTGGACAGCGTGCCGCTGCCGGTGAATCCCAGTTCGCTGACGGCTGCGTTGCTGATTGTGACGTTGCCGGTGTTGGTGATCAAGAACGAGTACGTGACGCTCTGGCCCGTCGTTGTCACCACTGTCGGGGCCACGGTCTTGTCGACGGTCAGCTCCGGATCAGCAGGCAGGGTGGTGGTGACCGTGGAGGGCGGGGAGACGGCGGGACCGGGGACGCCGGTGGGCGGGTCGGCGACCGCGGTCGCGGTGTTGGAGATCACGCCGGTGTCCACGTCCGCCTGCGTCAGCGTGTATGTCGCGGTACACGTGACGCTGGCGCCCGGCGCCAGCGAGCCAGCACCCGCAGGGCAGCTGACCGCCGACATCAGGCCGGTGCCGGTGAAGTTGCCCTCGTCGACGGTGACATCGGTCAGCGTCACGTTGCCGGTGTTGGTCATCAAGAAGGAGTAGGTGATGGTCTGCCCCGCCGTCGACGGGTTGGCCGGAGAAGCCGTCTTGGTGACGGTCAGCGCAGGGCTGGCAGTCGCGTCGAACGTCGCGGTAGACGGAGTCGAGGTCACAGTGCCGCCGCCAGGATCCTCGCCGGTCGCGGTGGCGGTGTTGCTGACCGCGCCCGCATCCATGTCGGCCTGGGTGACGGAGTAGGTCGCGGTACACGTGACCTGATCCCCTGGTGCCAGCGAGCCAGCGCCCGCAGGGCAGCTGACCGCCGACATCGGGCCGGTGCCGGTGAACGTGCCCTCGTTCACCGCGACGTCGGTCATCGTCACGTTGCCGGTGTTGGTGACGAGGAACGAGTAGGTCACAGTCTGACCCGCGGTTGACACTGTGGTGGGTGAGGCCGACTTCACCATGGCCAGGGCAGGCTGCGCGGTCTCGGGGACGACGACCGTCGATGGTGGTGACGTGATCGGTCCGGTGACACCGACCGGCGGGGTGCCGGTCGCGGTCGCGGTGTTGCTGAGGTCACCGGCATCCACGTCGGCCTGGGTGACGGAGTAGGTCGCGGTACACGTGACCTGATCCCCTGGCGCCAGCGAGCCAGCGCCCGCAGGGCAGCTGACCGCCGACAACAACCCGGTGCCGGTGAACGTGCCCTCGTTCACCGCGACGTCGGTGATCGTCAGGTTGCCGGTGTTGGTGATAACGAACGAGTACGTGATGACGTCGCCCGCGTGGAATGCGGGCGTGCCAGATGGCGAGGCTGACTTGACGATGGTCAACGCCGGGTCAGCGATAGCGGTAAGCGTCGACGTCGACGAGGGCGACGTCACGGTGGCATTGGCAGGGTCGGTCCCTGACGCATCGGCAGTGTTCACCACCGAGCCAACGTCTATGTCGGCTTGGGTGACGGAGTAGGTCGCGGTACACGTGACCTGATCACCAGGCGCCATCGATGCGGCGCCAGGCGGGCACGACACGGTCGACATGGTGCCGGTGCCGGTGAACACGCCCTCGTTGACGGCGACGCCAGTGAGCGTGACGTTGCCGGTGTTGGTAACAACGAAGGAGTACGTCACGGTCTGTCCGGCCGAGGTCACCGATGTTGGGAAGACCGATTTGGTGATCCTCAGTGCGGGCGCCGGCGCCGTGGTCGGTGTGGTCGTCGAGGACGGCGGCGATGTCTCCGTCGCTGCACTCCCGAACACAGTCCCGCTCGCCGTGGCGGTGTTGTGAACCGAGCCTGCGGTCACGTCTGCAGCGGTGACCGTGTAGGGCGAGTCCGCGGTGCAGATTTCTGAATCGCCTGAAGCCAGCGACGGCTGTGGGCAGGTCACCGACCCCGCCTTGGAGTCGGTGATCCCGATGTTGTCGATCTCAAGATCGCCGGTGTTCGTCACCGTGAAGCTGTATGCGATGGTGTCACCCGCGTCAGTGAGCCCATCGTGATTGACGTCGACCGGTGTCGCCGCGTGTTTCGTGAGCAACAGCGAGGCAGCGTCGGCAGTATTGGTGATCGTGCAGTTGATGAAGTCACCGAGATGGACAGTCACAGTAGCCGACTTGCCGGCGGCACCACTGGGCAGCGATGGATCGGAGACCCCGTTGCGGGTGCAACTCCATGACTCGGTGTAGTCCGCGAGCGTGCCAGCCGTCGCGGTCTCGGCGAACGTGTATTGCTCGCCGCTCAAGTTGGTGAGCACGGTGATTGGACCCGTCGACGCCGACGCGCCGCTGGGCCCAGTGCTGGCAGAACCCACGACGACCGCCGACGAGTTTGTGACACTGAGCGAGAACGAGTCAGTGTTGAAGCCATTGACGACCGTCTTGTTCAACTCGAGCCGCGAGACCAAGACACCGAATGCGAAACCCTCCAGCCCGCTGCCCGTCATCGACTGGGTAAACGTCGTCGGAGCATCCGAGGCGAGAATCGGTGTTCCGGTCTTGTTGCCAACGCTGGTGCCGGTGCAGGTCACCGACGTCGTCCCGACTCCGGTGAACCCACCGCCACAGGAGTTGCCGAGCGGGCCGAGGGAGGAGATCGTGTTCGACGATGTCCAGGTGATGTGCTCGCCGTTGTCAGTGGACTCGGCATCCGCGCCGATCAGGGAGTAGCCCGTCGCCGCGTGTCCGCCTGCGTCGGTCATGGTGATGGCGCTCATCGTGGCGGTCGTTGTCGTGCCACTCGTGGTCTGGTAGAGCGCGGGGTCGCCCGCGACGCCGGTGTAACCGCTGTTGCCCAGAAAGGAGCCCGACCACGTCGGCAGGGCGGAGGCCTTCACTGCGCCGCCGGTCACCTTGATGGTGAAGGTGAGCGTGTAGCCGCTTGGCAGGTCGATGGTCAGTTGTTGCCCCGCCGCCGATGTCGCCTGAGCCGCGTTGTATCCGGACATGTCGAACCAGCACAACGTGCTCGCGAAGGCGCCAGTGCCCGGAGTGGCGAAGCTGCATGTCTGCGCGGCGGCAACGGCGGCGGGCGCAGCGGCAATCAGCCCCACGAGACTCGACCCGATGACGGCCAGGACCGAGATCACCAGGCCGAGCGCACGTCCGCGCCTAATGGGACAAACCGCTTCAGGACCGGCCTGCCGGCAGCGCCGTGCAGGTTTCGCCGTAGGACTGGCCACCACGATCGAGGTCAGCGCGGCACCCGCCACCGCCAAGGCGGTCAGAACTCGCGCCGGGGACCATGACATCGAGGGGAATGGTAGAGCGTCACGCCGAGTTCGGCGCGATCCACTCCGGCATTGTCGGAGCCGATCGAACTGCCGGCCCGAGCCGTGTGCTCATCGACGCTGCGCCAGCCGTCCGGCCGTGCACGGTCGGGTGGCTGAAGGGCAGCTTCGGGCCGAGCCACGGGAAGACGACGAGGAACAGGAAGACCACCAGGCCGGCCACCAGCACGATCGCGCTGAGGGTCTTGGCGGCGATCCCGCCGGGCAGCCGGCGCCAGATCCAGGCGTACATCACAGGCCCCTCAGCCGCTCGCCGGCAAGTGCCGGCGGCGGTCCCTCGGACGTGGGCTGCCGGCCCACCAGCAACGCGTGGACGACGATCCGTTGCGCTGCCGAGTAGCGCGGGTTGCAGGACGTCAGCGTCAGGACCCGCAAGGTCGGGGGCTTGCCGGGATCCGGCTGGTCCGGCACCGGGTAGGCAACCGCGACATCGTCGGGCGACACGATCTCCTCGTGTCGGGCCGTGGTCCCGGGGATGTTCTGCACCCGGTAGGTGAACCACGTCGTCCGGGTCTGGATCACGATCGGGTCGCCGACCTGGAGCTCGTTGATGTCGTAGAACGGGTGGAGGTACGTCGTCCGGTGCCCGGCGATCGCGAAGTTGCCGAGCTGCCCCGGCATCGCCGTGCCCGGGTAGTGCCCCGGACCCTCGATCAAGTCGGCGGTGGACGTGCCTTGGACCACCGCGAACATGAACGTCCGACCGAGCCGCGGAATCCGCAGGATCGCCAGCGCGCTCCCCACCGGCGGATCCTTGACCGTCACCCCCCGGGCCCACTCCTGGCGCAGCGCGGCCACCAGCTTGTGCTGGTCGTGACGGGTGGTCAAGCCGGTCCACCACAGCTCATAAGCGACAAACAGCAGCAGCACCAGACCCGCCGTGACGAGGAGTTCGCCGAGGGTGCGGCAGGCGATCCGCCACGCCGGGCGCCGGCCGGACCGGTCCACCCGAAACCGTTCGCGGGAACCCTCGGTCGACACCGGGTAACGGTACGACGATGAGCGCGGTCTTGGGCGAGTCGTACCGCTGGCATCGCGGGCGAATCCTCGCTTGGAGGGGTTAGTGCGATCGAGCGAGTGACCGAAGGGACAGCGAATAGGACTGCAGCAGCCCGGTGCGGGTGTAGGGCAGTGACCGCGCAGCGCAGAACTCCTGCACGATCGGCTGGCATCGGGCCAGGTTGCGGCTGGGCATGCTCGGGAACAGGTGATGCTCGATCTGGTAGTTCAGGCCGCCGAACAGCATCGCGATGCACCGTCCGCCGGCGATATTGCGTGACGTCAGCACCTGCCGCTGGATGAAGCTGAGTCGGGTCCCGGCGTCGATGATCGGCATGCCCTTGTGGTTCGGGGCGAAGCTCACCCCGATATAGAGGCCGAGGACCGATTGCTGGATCGCCACGAACTCCAGCGCGCGCAACGGCGAAAGAACCAGCAGTAACACAGTCAGTCCGACCGCGACGTGCGCGGTGAGCAACACCCCTTCAACCATGCGGTGCCGGTCCTTGCGGCGCAGCGCAAAAATGCTCGCCAGGTGCAGGTTCCACCCCTCGAGGAGCAACAGCGGGAAGAACAACCCGGCCTGATGCCTCGCGACGAGCCGGAGCACCCCGCGCTGGCGCCCGGCCTGCTCATCGGTCCACGCCAGAACGCCACGCTCGATGTCGGGGTCGCTGCCGACCTGGTTGGGGTGGCGGTGGTGACGATTGTGCTTGTCGACCCACCATTCGTAGCTGAGGCCGACGCCGAGTGCGGCGAGCAGCGTGCCGAATGTGTCGTTGCGCCGGCGTGAGGAACTGATCTGCTGGTGGCCGGCGTCGTGACCGAGGAACGCCATCTGCGCCAGCACCAAACCGGAGTACGCCGCCACCGCGAGTTGCCAACGGGAGTGACCCAGCCAGAACAGCGCGGATCCGCCCGCTGCCGCGAGCACCGCGATCAGCGTCACCCGCGGCAGGTACTTCACCACCGACCGGTTCAACAGCCCGGCGGCGCGCACCTCAGCGAGCAACGAACCGTAGTCGGAATCCCGGCGCGAAGATCCCGGGAACGGCGCGGATTGGATCGTGGTCATGGCGAGTCCGTTAACGGCAAACGGCGGGCCGTGGAATGCAGGGTGGGGACAGGCCAAGGCTCGAGGGCACTTCCACCGTACGCCGACCTGCGCCGACGAGCCGATCCAGGCGGCAAGTGCCGGCCCACGAGCGTTTCGGCCGCGCTCAGCGGTCCCGGATGACGGCCATGCGATGGACATGGGGCCGTTTGCTACCCGTGCGACAATAGGAGGTCTAAGCGCGCCTGGTTGTGCCGATTCTCCGTGCCCTCGCCGCTCCGTGGTTGCAATCTGAGGGTGGATATGTACCCCGATCGTCTGGTCGTCTCTTCGAATTGCTTGTCGCGCCGCGTCAGGGCGTCATGACCAGCGCGGCGGTTGGCCTGCTCAGCACCTATCCGCCCACCCAATGTGGACTTGCGACGTTCAGCGCGGCGCTTCGGGAGCATCTCCATCAGACTCCACGGGATGTCGGGGTCGTCCGCGTAGTCGCGGATCACTCCACCTTCTCCGGCGGCGAGGTTGTCGCGCACCTGGTCAACGGCTCTACGGCGAGTGCCGCTCAGGCGATCGAGCAGCTCAACCACTTCGATGTCGTTGTGGTCCAACACGAGTACGGCATCTACGGCGGCCCGGACGGTGTCGACGTACTCGACATCGTCGAAGCGCTGACCGTACCGACCGTGGTCGTCTTCCATACTGTGCTCGAGGAGCCGACGCCCCACCAGCGACACATCCTGCGGCGCCTGCTCGACCTAGCCCATGTGGCCGTCACCATGACCAAGACCGCGCGACAGCGGATCCTCCGTGACTACGGCGCGGATCCGACCAGTGTCGTCGTCATTCCGCACGGCGCGGTGGACCACCGGGGGCTGGTGCCGGCCGATCGGTCCGACGCACGTCCGCTGATCATCACCTGGGGTCTGCTCGGCCCGGGCAAGGGGATCGAGTGGGCGATCGACGCGATGCCCGGCTTGCGCGACCTCTCGCCGCGCTATCTGGTGGTGGGCCGGACCCATCCGAAGGTGGCCGAACGATCCGGGGAGAGCTATCGCGACGGCCTGCGACAGCGCGTCGCGGAGCTCGGGGTCGGCGACCTGGTCGAGTTCCACGACGCATATCTGGGCGTGGAGGAGCTTGCGCACCTGGTTGCCTCCGCCGACGTGGTGCTGTTGCCGTACGACTCTCGTGAGCAGGTCACGTCCGGCGTGCTCATCGAGGCGGTCGCCGCCGGACGGCCGGTCGTGTCGACCGCGTTCCCCCATGCGGTCGAGCTGCTGATCGGCGGAGCGGGTCTGGTGGTGCCGCGGCAGGACCCGCAGGCGCTCGAGGCTGCGCTGCGGCGGGTGCTGAGCGAGCCGGGCCTGGCTGAGTCGATGGCGGCGCACGCGGCGCGCAGCGCACCGGCGTTGGTGTGGAGCACGGTTGCCGACCAGTACGGACGCATGGCAGACGATCTGGTAGCGGCCGCGTTGGCTGCCGTCTCGTGAGCGACCCACTGCCGACGTTTGCACACCTGCGCCGCCTCACCGACGTCGGCGGCCTGTACGAGCATGCGCTCGGCACGCAGATCCGCCGAGAGCACGGGTATTGCCTCGATGACGCCGCGCGCGCGCTGGTCGTCGTCTGCCGTGAGGGTGAGCAGTTCGGTCAGTACGACGACCTGCGCGAGCTGTATTTGAGGTTCGTGCTGAGTGCACAGGCGCCGGATGGCCGGTTTCGCAACCGGCGCAACGAGGACTTGCGCTGGATCGACGAAGCGACGACGGAGGACTGCTGGGGACGAGCCTTATGGGGGCTCGGCACGGCGATCTCGCATGGTTTGCCCGCACCGCTTTCCGGGGCGGCTCTTTCGGCCTTCGAGCTCGGTGCGCGCTGGCGTTCACCCTGGCCGCGGGCGATGGCCTTCGCTGCGCTCGGTGCGGCTGATGTCCTGATCGCGAGGCCGGGGCACGAAGGCGCGCGATCACTCCTGCGCGCGGCGGCACGCTCGATCGGTGCGGTTCCTGAGCAGACGAGGTGGCCGTGGCCCGAGCCGCGGCTGACCTACGCCAATGCGGCGCTTCCCGACGCTCTTCTCGCGGCCGGTAGTGCGCTCGGTGACGCGTCGCTCGTCGAGGACGGGATCGTCGGGCTCGGCTGGCTTCTCGACCTGCAGACCCGTGACGGTCACCTGTCTGTGGTCCCGGCCGGCGGTCGCGGACAGGACGACGTCGGTCCCGGCTTCGACCAGCAGCCGATCGAGGTCGCGGTGTTGGCCGACGCGTGCGCGCGGGCGTATGCATTGACCGGCCAGCGGCGGTGGGCACGAGGCATCGAGCTCGCCGCTGCATGGTTCCTCGGCGCCAATGACGTCGGGATGCCGCTGATCGATGCCGATAGTGGCGGCGGATGCGACGGTTTGGAACATGATGGTCGCAACGAGAACCAAGGCGCCGAGTCGACGTTGGCGCTGATCTCGACGATGCAACACTCGCGTTCGTTCGCGCGTTGCGCATGACGGTCGATGGACCTGATGGCGCGGACCGGCTGGTAACGCGCAGCGGCGTCAGGATCGACGCGAACCCGAGCCGCGTGCTCGCTCGGTTGTTCGTCCCCGGCCATGAGCTGGTGGGGGACGAGCAGTCGCGAGCGACCGGTGTGCTGGCCCGGATCCTCGCGCTCCCTGAGGACGTGGTCGCCGCGACCCTCGATCGGGTGCTGGCGCGCTTCGACGGTCGGCATCGCGACCTGTCCAGCACGTTGCTCGAGAACTACGAACGGATCGCTCACCGCGTGCCAGATGGTGCTTCGGTGAGTCCGGAGCGCCGGCTCGCGATCGGCGCGTGCTTCACCCACGAGTTCACGACCGAGGGCGCGGCCCTGTTCAACCCCTCGGCGGTGCCGCATCCGGACCAGTCCGGCCTCGCGCCGGGGCAGCTTCGGTTCGTGCTGAGCGTGCGCGCGGTCGGCGAGGGTCACCTGTCCTGCGTCGAGTTCCGTACCGGCGTGCTCGGTCCGGGACGAGCCATTCAGATCGAGGATCCGGGTCCCTACCTCGACGCCGGGAAGATCCGCGCGACGACGTACGAACGGTCACTGTTCGCGGACCGACTTGCCGAGGACGGGGCCGACGGCGAGAGCGCCCGCTTCCTGATCAGCAAGTTGGCACCGCGGTTCGACGAGGAGGACCTCGAGCGCGCCCTCACCGCCTTGCGCGGACAGCGGGTGACTCGCCACGACGCGGTATGGACGGATCAGCTCGCGCGCCATCTCGGACGCTGCAGCTATGAGGTCGTCTTCCCGCCCGAGTCCTCGATCGGCGAGCGGGTGCTCTGGCCTCGCTCCCCGTCGGAATCCCGCGGGATCGAGGATGCCCGGTTCGTTCGGTTCGTCGAGGATGACGGTGCGGTGCACTATCGCGCGACGTACACCGCGTTTGACGGCGAGCGGGTCGCGCCACAGGTCATCGACACCGATGACTTCCGGCAGTTTCGGCTCTCCCCGCTCGCCGGGTCGGCGGCGAAGGACAAGGGGATGGCGTTGTTTCCGCGCAAGCTCGGCGGGCGGCACGTCGCGTTGTCGCGGTGGGATCGGGAGACCTCGGCGCTTGCGACGTCAGATGACGGACTGCGGTGGGACGACCCGGTCGCGCTGGACACGCCCGGCCACCCGTGGGAGCTCATCCAGGTCGGGAACTGCGGGTCTCCGGTCGAGACCGAGGCCGGCTGGCTGGTCTTGACCCATGGAGTCGGCCCGATGCGCGAGTACGGCATGGGGGCGCTCCTGCTCGACCTCGACGACCCCCAACGGGTCATCGGCAAGCTCTCCGAGCCTTTGATGGTGCCGGAAGGCGACGAGCGCGACGGCTACGTGCCGAACGTCGTCTACTCCTGCGGCTCGCTCCGGTACGGCGACGACCTGTTCGTTCCTTATGGCGCGAGCGATACCTCGGTGCGGTTCGCCTTTGTCGACCTGCCGGGCTTGCTCGAGCGCCTGGGTGCCCGAGCGCCGTCAGCGGCCACCCGGGCGAAGAGCTCGGCGTAGTCGCTCACCATGCGCTCAGCGCTGAAGCGCGCGACTGCGTCGTCGCGGCAGTCCTTCCGGAGCAGCGTGTGAGTGCGTTCGACGGCATCGATCGCCTCGGCGACCGAGCCGACGAGGAAGCCGGTGACGCCGGGGCGGATGAGTTCCGGCATCGATCCACGCGGAAACGCGATGACCGGCGTACCAGCCGCCAACGCCTCGACCACCGAGAGCCCGAACGGCTCGTCGAAGGCGATCAGGTGCAGCAGCGCGATGGCCTCGCCGAGCAGCCGGTCCCGCTCGGCCGGGCCGACGACCCCGACATAGGTCACGTCGTCGACCCCGAGATGCGGGCGGACGAGCTCGTCGAAGTACTGCTGGTCGTGCACGATTCCGGCGATGACGAGCGGCAGCCGGCAGCGCCGCGCGACCTCGATAGCGAGATGAGTGCCCTTGTCCGGGTGGATGCGGCCAAGGAAGAGCAGGTACTGGCCGGCTTCGCCGCGAAAGGTGAACTGCGCCATGTCGATGCCGTGATGGATCGTCGCCTCGTAGCCGAGGTCGGGATGCCGGTCGGCCTCGCTGATGGAGACGTAGTGCGCGATGTCGTCGTACCGGCGGTAGACCGGCAGGATGCGCTCGGAGGAGAAGCCGTGGATCGTGGTGACCACCGGGGTGTTCACCAGCCGGCTGTAGGTGAGCGGCAGGAAGTCGAACTGGTTGGAGATGATGTCGAAGTCGGCGGCCCGCTCGAAGGCGGCTGCGTTGTGCAGCCCTTCGTAGACCTTGGCGTCGATGTCGGGGTCGTCCTCGTATCCGTGCGGAGCTTCGGCGTGCAGGGTCGCCGACGTCAACGAGTCGCCGGTCGCGAACAAGGTCACCTCGTGTCCGAGCGACACCAGCCCTTCGGTCAGCGTGGACGCGACCTGCTCCCACGGTCCGTAACCGCGCGGCGGAGTGCGGTGGGCGATCGAAGCGAGCACGCCGATTCGCAGCGGTTGGCTCACGGCATCGGCCGAAGGCCCACGCGGTGACCGCTGCCGAGTGCGCCCGCGACGTTGCGGGGATCGAGCTGCACGGGGCGCCGATCGCGGTGTTGGTGGACGCCGAGGCGATCGGTGCGCCGGACACCCAGGACGGCATCAGGGTGCGCGGGCTTCTCAGCGCGCTGGGCCTCGATGTCGTTCACGTCGTCGGCGATGGCCCAACGCTACCCGCGCGGACCGTTGCGTGCTTCGGGCGTGACCATCCGCGGACGCCCGACTGCCACGCCTGGTTCGTCGGACCCGATGCGTGTCCGAGCTGGATGCATCCCACCGACGGGACCGGATCGCGCGCGACGGCCAAGATTCTCGCGCTGCTGGGTACGGGCTTTGTGCAGGAGCGGGCAGCAGCCGCGTTCCGGTCAGCGGGTGCCGGCGGCCGGACGGTCTCGACCGCTGAGTACGACCACGAGGGGATCGTCGCGGGAATCGACGCGGCCGCGTGTGTCGCCGAGCCGCGCCGCGCGGCTCCGCTGTTGACGCCACTCGATGCCGGGCGCTGTCGTGAACTGGTCACGGCGTCGCTCGATGCGTTGGAACGGTGTCGTGCCGGCAACGGCGCGATTGGTGCGGCACCGCCGGCGCCCACCACGGACGACCCGGACTACTGGTTCTTCTGGCAACGCGACGCGGCGCATGTTGCGCTCGCGCTTGTTGCAACGGCGGGCTCCGGGATTGACGACGCGCTGGGTCGGAGAGCGCGCGCGCTGCTCGACTCGTATGTCGGCTTCATCCGCCGGCTCGGTCCCGAGCTCGAGCGAGGGGGAGACGTCGGCGCCAGCCGGTGCACGATGGCCGGCCGCCCGGTCGGCCGGTATGGCGATCCGCAACCGGATGGCCCGGCCGCGACCGCGCTCGCGATCCTGACTGGGGTCGACGACGCCCATGCCGCGCTGGCGATCGCCCGGCCCTTTCTCGACTACCTGTGCGGCTCCGAGGCGACCCTTCCCGCCTTCGACCTCTGGGAATTGACCGTCGGTACGTCGTTCCATGCGGTCAATCTCATCCGCCGGGCGTTGCGCCTGGGCGCCGCGACCGCGGCGACCGCTGACGACCCGGCCGCTGACCGGTATCTCAACGCTGCGACGCGGATCGCATCGCAACTCGATGCCTTCCGCGATCCATCCACCGGTGCTTTGGCGCACGTGCTCCGTCCGCAGCCGCCGTGGCTCGACCTCACCAGCCAGCTCGACGTCAGTGCCGTCGGCAGCATCCTGCTCGGCTACGACCCCACCGACGAGACGATGACCGTGGACGACCCGGGGATCGTCTCGACGATGGGCCGGCTCGACGATCGCTTCGCCTCCCGTTGGCCGGTCAATGTCGCGTGGCGATCGGCCGGACGGGCAGGCGCAGGACTGGGCCGCTTTCCGGAGGACTGCAACGACGGCAGCGGGTCAACCGGGGGCAATCCCTGGCCGGTCGCGACGCTCTGGGCGGCGCAGTATCACCTCCGCAGAGCGCAGGGTGGCCCGCACCTGAGCCCGCGGGACGCAGCCGATCAAGCGGCGGAAGTCGTACAGGGACTGGGCTTCCTGTCCTTCGTGACGTCCCACTGCGAGGTCATGTCGATCGGCGAGCAGATCGACGGAGTGACGGGGGCCAGTCGTGGTGCACGACCGCTCGCCTGGGCTCACGCCGAGCTGCTCACGACCCTCTCAATGTTCCCGCGATGGTCTACATCGCCGGGGAGTAGACCGCCGTGGCCAGGGCCTTAGTCTCGGCGAGCAGTCCATCGACCTCGTCGGGCAAGGACGGCGGGCCGAGCAGGTAGCCCTGTCCGACGTGGCAGCCGAGCGCCACGAGAAACGTGAGCTGGCTCTCGTCCTCGATTCCCTCGGGGATGACCTCGAGTTGGAGCCGTTGGCCGAGAGTGACGATGCCGTCGAGGATCGCCGGGTTGGGTGTGCTGCCCCGGGTGCCGGAGACGAAGGACCGGTCGATCTTGAGGATGTCGACCGGCAACCGGTCGAGGTATCCGAGGCTGGAGTACCCGGTTCCGAAGTCGTCGATGGCAACCTTCACACCGATGTGTTGGAGGTCGAGCAGGTTCTCGGCGGCCAATCCGCCGGGGTTGATCAGAACGGACTCGGTGACCTCGAGCACCAGCGAGGTGGGCGCGAGGCCGGCCTCGTCCAATGCGTTGCGCACCACCGCGACGAAGTCGGACTTCTCCACCTGGCAGGCCGAGACGTTGACCGAGAGGTAGAGGTCGGGACGGTTGTGGGCGACCTGCCAGTCTCGGGTCTGACGGCCCGCGATTCGAAGCACCGCTGCGCCGATGTCGACGAGAGCGCCGGTTGCTTCCGCGGTGGGGATGAATGCATCGGGGAGGAGCAGGCCGCGGGTGGGATGCTGCCAGCGGACCAGGGCTTCGAATCCCACCGGCGTACGGGTTTCGAGGTCGACGAGGGGCTGGTAGTTGACCACGAGCTCGCCTCGCCGGGTGGCATTCAGGACGTCTTTGCTGAGTTGGGCGATGTCGTCGGCGGCGTGCTCGAGGTGGGTGGTGTATTGCTCGACCCGGCCCTTGCCGCTTCGCTTCGCGTGGTACATCGCGATGTCCGCCTCGCGGAGCAGGTCCTCGGGGTCCGCGGCCTGCGATCGGAACGTCAGCCCGACGCTGGCGGTGACCTGGACCGTGGCGATATCGAGGGTCACCGGGCTGGCCAGCGACGAAACGATCCGATCGCCAACCGCGACTGCGGCCGCCCTGGCTTCAAGGCCGCCCAGGAGAATGGCGAACTCGTCGCCGCCGAACCGGGCGATCAGGTCCGTCGGGCGGACGATCTCACTGAGCCGGTCCGCGACGGCCACCAGGAGTGCATCGCCCGCGGCGTGACCGAGGCTGTCGTTGACATCCTTGAAGTCGTCGAGGTCGATGAAGAGCACGGCGACCAGGCCGGAAAGGCGCTTAAGGCGCCGGGTCGCGAGGTCGCAGAAGGCCGTCCGGTTGTGAAGGCCGGTCAGCGCATCGGTGGTCGCCCTCCGCTGGAGTTGCGCGCCGACGACGGACAGTTGGCGGTTGAGGTCGATCAAACGCACCATCACCAGCACGCAGCAAGCCGCACTGGTGACTGCGGCGAACACCCGCTCGTCAGGATCCAGCAGGAGGATGGCCGGACCGGTCAGCACCGCGGCGAAGAGAAAGGCGAAGCGCTCCGTCGACAGCCGGGTATTGGATCGCGGGCGGTAGTCGGTGACCGAGGCGGCGTGCGGGTGTAGCGCGGCCATTCCGACCAGGACGTACGAGGCCATCCACAACGCATCGGGCGCGCCACCGAAGTGGTAGGTCCCGGCGGCTAGCTGGGAGGTGTAGATACTGTCACCGAACAGGAGGCTCACGAGGCTTGCGGCGAGCATTCCGATCGCGCCGTTGCGCCAGCCGCCGGCGACGACGAACCGCACCAGCAGGATGAAGACCATCAGGTCCATGCCCGGATAGGCGATCGACACCACATGCGAAGTGAGCGACATCGGCGTGTGCACGATCGGCGCGATCAGGTATTGCCAGGTCGTAGCCGCCCCGGCCACTGCCAGGATCGCCGCGTCGAGGGCATCGCCGAGCCGTTCCGCCCGCCGGCGGCGTTGGGTGAGTGCCCACAGCGCGACGCCGAAGCACGGATACATCGCCAACCACGGGAGGTCGACAATCGATGGGAAGGGTAGCGGCCGTCCGGTCACGAGTGGGTAGGCGTAGTACGGCACGTTCGCAGCGGTCGACAGCAACATCGCGGCGGCGATTGCCGTCCACGCGATCCGGTTGGTCCCCCGACTCCGCACGGCTGCGAGCGTCGCGGCAATCGCGGCGGTGAAGTTGACCGTGTTCATGACCGCTGCCTGGCCCGCGCCGGCTCGCGTCAGCGAGTAGTAGCCCGAGATGGCGACGACGCCGACTGTCGCGTACCACGCCCAAGCCATTCGGCTCCACGCCGGCCGCCGCGAGCGGCTGGGCGGAGTGGCCACCCAGTGAGAGGCCATACAAAGAGTGTCGACAACGGCGGAGGCTTCGGGTATGGGACCAAGGTCCTGAACCGCCATACTTTGGTCGGTAAGGTGCGTAGCGATCGGGCTAATCAAGAGGCATCCGCGCGCCGTCTCGTCGGCCTGAACGCAGACGACGCATCGCTGACAGCCGCGCCCGGTCCGCCTGTCGCCGCACCAACGCCGACAGGCAAGGAGGAGCGCATCGGAGCAAACGTCAGGCGAGTTCACCCGGCGTTCGCCGACGGGCATCGCCGTCGATCGACGCTGGGACGTGCTCCGAGGCCTACTGCGGTAGGCATACCGTCGAGTGGATCGCCTTGGCGAGTTCATGGATTGCATCGGTCACCTCGGTGTTGTGCTTGAGCTCGAGCTCTTGGGCAAGGAAGTCGTGATCGGCTTTGGCCTGTTGAAACGAGGACTGTCGGTTCTGCCCGATCATCACGAAGGTCGATAGGAAGATGGCCTCGAGCGACACGATGAGAGTCAGCTTCTCCCATGGGCTGTTCTCGACGAACAGCATCCAGAGGGCGAATATCACGATGTGGAGATACACGAAGGTCATTGAGCCGGCGAACTTGGTGATCGCGTCCGCCACTCTCAGCTGCACGTCCTGAGCGCGCTTCTCCGCGTGCTCGACTACGACGGGGTGATGAATCTGGGGCTGAGACATGTAAAGCCCTTCTGCATAACGACCAATGGGTGGATCCATCATCCCTCGCACGCGGCTTCGACCTCGGTACGCGAAGCGGCTGGGTCGTGGCGGATGCATCGGTTCGGATCGGTGCTGAGATCCGTGCACATTTGTTGCGTGGACGGGGATGATGTCGGCATGGCGGAGGAGTCGACGAGCCCTGATGTCGCGGTTGATCGTTCGGAGGGATTCGGTGAGCGGCTGCTTGGCGGGTTCATCGACCGTGCGCATCAGATGCCACCTCAGCTGATCGCCTCGTTGGTGGCGGAGGAGATCGCGTTGATCGGGGGAACGGATGTCACGGTGTTGCTGCAGGACTACGACCAGTTGACCTTGATGCCTTTGCCCGGCCGGCGCCTTCAGGTTGGGCCACCACAGCTGATCGATGGATA